>Ga0316209_1000614_pt1 | contig 55127 bp, 52 predicted proteins | sample 6monopyrite_MG_FD_204945 | JGI IMG/M metagenome (GOLD analysis project Ga0316209, IMG submission 204945) | Microbial mat bacterial communities from mineral coupon in-situ incubated in ocean water Damariscotta River, Maine, United States -... | ecosystem: Environmental > Aquatic > Marine >... | reverse complement strand
GTAATTTTGGGATTTTAGGAAGAGGGACTTCTATTAATGGCGAAAATGTCGTTGTAAATAACAGCGGTCAATCATCGTTTGCTGGTACTTATGGTGGTTCGTATAATTTTGTGCATTCAACATTTGCCAATTATTGGAGCAATAGTTTTAGGCAGTTCCCATCGATTTTATTAAACAATTTTATTGTTGATGAAGACAATACAGTATTCACAAATCCATTAAATGAAGCAAATTTTACAAACTGCATTGTGTACGGAAACGATAATCCAGAGTTGATTTTAGATAGAGACCCTTCAGATGATTTTAATTTTAAATTCACCAATAGCTTGATTAAATTCGACAATTCCAATAATAATTTTACTGGTGATGTTTACGACTTTAACAACAGCTTTTTATACGAAAATGTTCTTTTTAACCAAGACCCTGAATTCCTAGATCCAAACAATAACCAACTAAACATTCCTAATGGGTCGCCAGCAGATAATTTTGGTATTACCTTTGGAAATTTATCATCTGATATTTTAAATACTACCAGAAGTGCAACTCCAGATTTAGGTGCTTATGAAAGTGTTGTGTTTGAAGATAATTAAACTTACTTATTTCTATTCGTCTTTTGAATACTCTAACAAATCTCCTGGTTGACACTCTAATGCTTCACAAATAGCTTCTAAAGTGCTAAATCTTACAGCTTTTACCTTTCCTGTTTTGAGTTTTGAAAGATTAGCCAGTGTAATATTTACGGTTTCTGATAGTTCATTCAATGACATTTTACGTGTTGCCATCATAACATCGAGGTTTACAATAATTGCCATAGTTTATACAGTTTGTTCTAGTTCTTCTTGATACTCTATACCTCTTTTGAATATTAAAGAAATAACAAAAATAATGCCTGCCAAAAACAAAAATTCAGTATGACCGCTAAATAAATCAAACAAAGATTCAACACCATTATTAAAAAAAGATGGTGCATTAAATATTGTAACTACATTTCCTGTTATCCAAATACTATAATTATATCCTACGATAGAAAATAAGGCAATTATCAATGCTACAAGACTCATCCTTCTAATTAAAAATGAAACCTCTTTACTAAAAGGATTCATCAGATTTATTTTTCTAAAAATCTTAATTAAAACATAGAACAAGTATGCCTTAAAAGCTGATATTAAAATAATACATAAAGCTAGTAGAGTATAGTGCCAAACATTAAAACTTAAAAGCATAGAAAGATCAAGGTTTATATAAAGGTTTTCTGCTCCTTCAGGATTAACTGCAAGACTAACAATAAACGAAATTATAATAGTTCCTGCTTTGATACACAAACCAATGAATACAATCCATGTTATAACATGCATTGTACTTAAAAGTAGTCTTGTATTTGTTTTCATTATAGTTTAATTAAAATTATAATGCGAATATAGATAAATATTTATCGATAAACAATAAATATTTATTTTTAATAACAAATAAAATTTGATTAGCTTATAAATTGAGCAAATAGATTAACGTCTTTTTAACTATAATACATGATGCTTTTCTTTACTTTAAAACATTAAAAAACAAAGCAATCAATTGCCTTAGCAAAAGTAACTGCATGGTAGGTTGATTATATTTTAATACCCAAACGAGGTGATAAATGGGTGATAGAACAAGTAATTTGGGAAGGACTATTAGAAAAATAATATAGGCACTCCCTAAAAAAATAAATTAAACCGTAATGACGTAAGCTATTTTTAGGGAGACTTTATTTATTGCGCTTGATACTCGTTTTGAGCAAATAATGGTCTGTGTGCCATCATATCATAAACTTTTTCTTTTACAGTAGCTAAAGCATCTTCGTTCTTGTAATTCATAATTACCTCATCAATTAAATCTACTATAGGAGCCATATCTTCTTCTTTCATGCCTCTTGTAGTAATTGCTGGTGTACCAATTCTAATCCCAGAGGTTACAAATGGCGATTTATCATCAAAAGGCACCATGTTTTTATTAACTGTGATATCTGCTTTCACTAGTGCTTGTTCGGCATCTTTTCCGGTAATATTTTTGTTTCTTAAATCAATAAGCATCATGTGGTTGTCTGTTCCATTGGAAATAATATGATACCCTTTACCAACTAAAGCCTTTGCCATAGCATCAGCATTCTTTTTTACTTGTAATGTGTAATGCATAAAATCGTCGCTCAAAGCTTCACCAAACGCAATAGCTTTGGCAGCAATAATGTGTTCTAATGGACCTCCTTGGTTTCCTGGAAACACAGCAGAATTTAAAAGTGACGACATCATTTTTGGCTTACCAGATTTTAAAGTCTGCCCAAACGGATTTTCAAAATCTTTCCCCATCATAATCAATCCACCTCTTGGACCACGTAAGGTTTTATGAGTGGTTGTTGTTACCACATGACAATGTGGTAAGGGATCGTTTAAAATACCTTTAGCAATTAATCCTGCTGGATGTGAAATATCTGCCATTAAAATTGCTCCAATGCTATCAGCTATCTTTCTAAAACGCTCAAAATCCATATCTCTAGAATATGCCGAAGCACCAGCAATAATAAGTTTTGGTTGTTCTTTTCTAGCAATAGTTTCCATCTTGTCATAATCTATACGTCCAGTCTCTTGATTGACGCCATAAAAAACTGGAGTGTATAATTTACCAGAAAAATTTACTGGCGATCCATGAGTTAAGTGACCACCATGCGATAAATCGAACCCAAGAATTTTATCGCCTGGATTTAAGCACGCAAAAAACACTGCAGTATTTGCCTGACTTCCAGAATGTGGCTGTACATTTACATACTCAGCTCCAAATAAAGTCTTCGCCCTGTCGATAGCAATTTGTTCTACTTCATCTACCACTTCGCAGCCTCCATAATAACGCTTTCCAGGATAGCCTTCGGCATATTTGTTTGTTAATACAGATCCCGCAGCTTCCATTACTTGATCGCTTACAAAATTCTCTGAAGCTATTAATTCAATACCATGTAACTGGCGTTCTTTTTCTGCTTCTATCAATTCAAAGATTTGTTTATCGCGTTGCATAATTATTAATTGTGTTATTATTGAATTCAAAAATAGTAAATACATTAATTTAATTTTGTAAAAAACATATATTTACTAAGTAATTTATCAACCATTTATTAAGGTGTGGCCAAATTTACATTTTAAGTTAAAAATCACATCTAATATTAAAAAATTATGTAGGTTTGAAATATAATTCATTAAAAACTAATCAACATAAATACTATGCCTTTATCAGCAAATAATCCAGATAGAACTTCGTGGCTCCACGTTGATAAAAATTCTGATTTTCCAATACAGAACATTCCTTTTGGTGTGTTTTTAACACGTGATGACATTATTACCATTGGGACAAGAATTGGAGATACTGCAATAGATTTAGGTGCTTTGCATCAACTAGGATACTTTGATGGCATCCCATTAACCGATGATATATTTCTTCAAGATACCCTTAACGATTTTATTGCCGATGGACGTAAAACATGGCGTTTGGTTAGAAATAGAATTGCTGAAATATTTGATAGCAATAACAATAATCTAAAAAATAACAAGCCTCATAAAGAGATTGTTTTATTCCGCTTAGACGAAATAGAAATGCAATTGCCTGTACAAATTTGCGATTATACCGATTTTTATGCAAGTAAGGAACATGCCACCAATGTTGGCACCATGTTTAGAGGCAAAGACAATGCGTTAATGCCAAATTGGTTGCATTTACCTGTTGGCTATCATGGTAGAAGCTCGTCTATTATTCCGTCTGGAATACCCATTCACAGGCCTCAAGGACAAACGCTTCCTGATGGCGCAGACACTCCTGTTTTTGGACCATCTAAGTTAGTAGATTTCGAAATGGAAATGGCTTTTATTACCACAGATGCAAACGATTTAGGAGAACCTATCCCAATTGAAGAAGCCGAAGAATATATTTTTGGTTTAGTATTGTTTAATGATTGGAGCGCAAGAGACATCCAAAAATGGGAATATGTGCCATTAGGGCCTTTCTTAGGAAAGAATTTTGCGTCGTCAATTTCACCATGGATTGTAACTTTAGACGCTTTAGAGCCTTTTAGGACAGACACACCAAAGCAAAACCCAAAACCGTTAGAGTATTTACAGTTTAAAGGTAAAAAGAGTTTTGATATTAATTTGGAAGCTGCCATTAAACCAAAAGGTGCTAAAGAAACTGTGGTTTCACGTTCTAATTTTAAGTATATGTATTGGAACATGGCTCAGCAATTAGCACACCACACAGTTAATGGATGCCCTGTAAACTCTGGCGATATGATGGGAAGTGGTACTATTTCTGGGCCAACTCCAGACTCTTACGGTTCTATGCTCGAACTTACATGGAAAGGTGAAAAACCAATTACAATGAAAGATGGTACCGAACGCAAGTTTATTAATGACAACGATACCGTAATTTTAAGAGGTTATTGCGAAAAAAATGATACTAGAATTGGTTTTGGAGAAGTACAATCTCAATTACTACCTGTTTTTAATCCAAAAAAGAAAAAATAGCTTCGACATGCTCAGCTACCTTTTATTATTTAATTTATAAGTATGCCTAAAGGGTACCTATACATATTAGAATGCTCTAATGGAAGCTACTATGTAGGTAGTACAGTCAATTTGGAATATAGATATAAACAGCACAAAACGGTGAAGGCTCTAAGCATACTAAAAGATATTTGCCAGTAGTTTTAGTTTATCATGAAGTATTTCCTCAAATTCATCAAGCATTCAATAGAGAAAAGCAAGTGCAAGGTTGGGGTAGAAAAAAGAAAGAAGCATAGATAAACAATCTACACAATGAACTACCAAAACTATCAAAAAACCACACCCAATTTTAAAAAGTCAATTCGAATTAATCTTGTAGCAAATTATTAGCTATAAACTGAGCTTGTGATGCCTAGAAAATGAGCTTGTCGAAGTTTGGCATCAAAATTGAAAAATAGATAAAAAAACCAAAAAATATTGAGCTTATGAAAAAATTACTACTCTTAACGATATTGCTTTCAATACTCATATCGTGTAATGGAAGAAAACAGGTCGAAAAAGCAGTAAATTCTGGTAATTACGACCAAGCCATTACAAATGCATTAAAAAAACTAGAAACCAATAAAACCAAAAAACGTAAGCAAGATTATGTTTTAATGCTCAGGGACGCTTATTACAAAGCTATCGAGCGTGACTTAAATACTATAAATCATTTGCAAAAAGACAACAATCCAGAGCTGTACACAGAAATCCATGAGCTTTTTTTAGATTTAGATGCACGTCAAGAAGCTATTAAACCTGTAATGCCACTCTTGGTGAACGGAAAAGCTATAAAGTTTAAGTTTAACGATTACAGCAATGACATTATTAAATCTCGTAACGACGCAGCCGATTATCTATACGAAAAAGGACTTGCTTTATTAGAAACAGACAATAAAGCAAAAATGCGACAAGCCTATGATATTTATAATTACATAGAACGTATTTATCCAAATTATGAAGATTCTAGAGAATTGATGGACGAAGCTCACCAAAGAGGTATAAGTTACGTTATTGTTAGCATAGAAAATCAGACGCAGCAAATAATACCACAACAACTTGAGGACGATTTGCTTAATTTTGACACCTATGGTTTAAACCAATTTTGGACAACCTATCATGCTATTGCTGATGCAAATATCAATTATGATTTTGCCATGCAATTACAATTGCAACGCATTAATATCTCACCAGAAAGAATTAAAGAACAACAACTAATTAGAGAAAAAGAGGTTGTGGATGGTTGGGAATACAAATTAGATCGTGATGGAAACGTTGCTAAAGATACTTTGGGCAACGATATTAAAATAGATAAAATTATTACTGTAAAAGCTCGATATAATGAGTTCGTGCAAACAAAATCATCTCAGGTCATTGCAAATGTGGTTTATACCAATTTAGTATCCAACCAAATCTTGGATACATTTCCAATAGACAGTGGTTTTATTTTTGAAAATGTATTCGCAAGATACAGAGGTGACAAAAGAGCCTTAACACGCAAAGATCTAGATATTGCTAGAAACAGGCAAGTACCATTTCCTTCTAACGAGCAAATGGTTTATGATACTGGTGAAGATCTTAAACTCAAATTAAAGAATATTATAAACTCATACAGTTTTAACTATTAAATCTGGGTTTACCTTAAGATGAAAATTTTGTTTTAAAGTTAGCTTAATAATGGTTGTTTTTTAACACAGTTCTTTGTTGTGTACAGTTTTTTATTTCAATCGTTTTTTAATATCCATTCGTTGGTGCAAAATTCTAACAATTTCCACGATGTCATTTTCCACTTTTCTATAAAAAATCAAATGCGATTTTATTTTAGTCACACGATAATTCTTTCGAGTTTGTTCTGCTGACTTTCCTGTTATAAAGTTTTCAGCAATAAACTCAATTTCTGTAACTATCAAGTCGTAATATCTATCAGCTTGTTTTTTAGACCATTTGTTGAGTGTATAAGCCCAAATTTTGTCCAAATCCTCAATCGCTTGTTAACTTATGCGATATTTGTTTTTGCTCATAAGTGTTGACGGTGTAAATCCTTTAGATGCTGTTTTGGGTCGAAATTTTCAACAAATCCGCTTTGTTCTCCAATTTCAAGAGCTTTAATCAGTTCTCTTTCTTTTTTTTCTTCACGTTCTAATAATCGTAGCGTAGAACGAATTACTTCACTAACAGAACCATATCTGCCAGAATTTACTTCTTCTCTTATAAAATCCTCAAAATGATTTCCGAGTGATATTGATGTGTTTTTTTCCATTTTGACTATATTTTATTCAAATATACCAAATCTTGGTACCGTAGCCAAATTGCACACAAGAGCAAAGATAAATTCAGTTTTAATTGATTTTATCAACCGATAAGCGAAATTAAATTTTTTAGCTTAGAAGCTCAAGAATTATCAACATCAATTTTTACAAAACTTTTAAACAAACCTACTTAAATCCAAACCATTAATTGCTCCATGACTTGCATGCGCAACCACGACACCATTCCTTATTACCAATAATTGTGGTGACTCGTGCATCACTTGAAATTTATAACCTACTTCGTTAGATACATCTCTATAACTCAACAAATCCAAATAATATAAATCCAAATTTGCATCTACATCGTAGGCACCAACAAACTGGTTCATCACCATTCGGCTAATACCACATCGTGTAGAATGTTTAAATATAACTTGCGTTTTAGTTTTTGATGCTTCAACAATATCGTGCAACTGTGCTGTTGCGTGTAAAGCAATCAAAGGCAATAACTTTTCTTCCTCTGGTTTTGTTGGTTTAAAAATACTGCTAAATAATCCCATAATGTGTAAGTCGCACTAATCGTTAAACCTTACAGACTGACGAAAAGTCGCATAATACCAAGTGTTTACGGACAAATTGTCTTGCAAAAGGCATTGGTAAGATTATTGAACAAAACTACTCAAAAAAGAAAAATATAATAATATGAACCTAAATAATTTTACAATAAAATCGCAAGAAGCCATTCAGCAGGCACAACAGCTTGCTCAAGGCTTGGGTCATCAACAAATAGAAAATGAGCATTTATTTAAATCCATTTTTGAAGTTGATGAAAACGTGTTGCCATTCATTTTAAAAAAATTGAATGTAAACGTTTCACTCTTACAACAAATTTTAGATAAAGAACTTGATAGCTTTCCAAAAGTATCTGGAGGTGATATTATGCTATCTCGTGAAGCTGGTAAAGCAGTGAACGAAGCATCTATAATTGCAAAAAAATTGAACGATGATTTTGTGTCAATCGAGCATTTAATCCTTGGTATTTTCAAAACCAAAAGCAAAATCGCCCAAATTTTAAAAGACCAAGGTGTCACCGAAAAAGGCTTACAAGCAGCCATTGATGAGTTAAGAAAAGGCGATCGCGTAACATCGCAAAGTCAAGAAGAAACGTATAATGCCTTAAATAAATATGCGAAAAACCTCAACCAATTGGCAAAGGATGGAAAACTGGATCCTGTAATTGGTCGTGATGAAGAAATACGACGTATCCTTCAAATTCTATCACGTCGTACCAAAAACAATCCAATTTTGGTTGGTGAACCAGGTACTGGTAAAACTGCTATTGCAGAAGGTTTGGCACACAGAATTATTGATGGTGATATTCCTGAAAATCTTCGTGACAAACAAATATTTGCATTGGATATGGGAGCTCTTATTGCTGGTGCAAAATTTAAAGGCGAATTTGAAGAACGCTTAAAAGCCGTTATTAAAGAAGTTACGACTAGCGATGGTGATATCGTATTGTTTATAGATGAAATACACACGCTTGTGGGTGCTGGTGGCGGACAAGGCGCCATGGATGCTGCTAATATCTTAAAGCCTGCCTTGGCTCGTGGTGAACTGCGAGCAATTGGGGCAACGACTTTGGATGAATATCAAAAATATTTTGAAAAGGACAAAGCACTAGAAAGACGTTTTCAAAAAGTAGTGGTTGATGAACCAGATACCGAAAGTGCCATTTCAATCCTTCGTGGTATCAAGGAAAAATATGAAACGCATCACAAGGTTCGCATCAAAGATGAAGCTATTATTGGTGCCGTGGAATTATCAACTAGATATATTACCAATCGCTTTTTACCGGATAAGGCCATTGACCTAATGGATGAGGCTGCATCTAAATTGCGAATGGAAATCAATTCAAAACCAGAGGAACTGGATGTTTTGGATAGAAAGATTATGCAATTGGAAATTGAGATTGAAGCCATTAAACGCGAAAAGGATGAGACAAAATTAAAGTCCTTACGATCGGATTTAGCCAATTTGAAAGAAGAACGAAATGACCTAAATGCGAAGTGGAAAAGCGAAAAAGAGGTTGTTGATAATATTCAAAACATCAAACAAGATATTGAAAACTATAAATTGGAAGCCGAACGTGCTGAACGTGAAGGCGATTATGGCAAAGTAGCCGAATTACGCTACGGAAAGATTAAGGAAGCTCAAGAACAGCTCGAATTGTTTCAAGAAAAATTAAAAGAACAAGCCGAAAATTCTTTAATAAAAGAAGAAGTCACTTACGAAGATATTGCCGAAGTTGTAGCAAAATGGACAGGGATTCCTGTTACCAAAATGCTTCAAAGTGATCGAGAAAAACTGTTGAAATTGGAAGATGAATTGCACAAACGCGTCGTTGGACAAAACGAAGCCATTATAGCTGTAAGTAATGCTGTTAGGCGTAGTAGAGCAGGATTGCAAAACCCTCAAAAACCTATTGGTACTTTCCTGTTCCTTGGAACCACTGGAGTTGGTAAAACTGAATTGGCTAAAGCCTTGGCAGAATATTTATTTGATGATGAAAATGCCATGACCAGAATAGATATGAGTGAATATCAAGAACGTCATGCAGTGAGTAGATTGGTAGGAGCACCTCCAGGATATATTGGTTACGAAGAAGGTGGACAATTAACCGAAGCGGTTCGAAGAAAACCGTATTCTGTTGTTTTATTGGACGAAATTGAAAAAGCGCATCCAGATACCTTTAATATATTATTACAAGTATTGGATGAAGGACGATTGACAGATAATAAAGGGCGTGTGGCTGATTTTAAAAACACGATTATTATCATGACCTCAAACATGGGAAGTCAAATTATTCACGAGCGTTTTGATGCCACCAAAGATATAGATTCAGCAATTGAAGCTGCTAAAATAGATGTATTGGCATTACTAAAACAAAGTGTGAGACCAGAATTTCTAAATAGAATAGATGACACCATTATGTTTACTCCTTTAAGCAAGGAAAACATAACGGATATTGTTGGACTACAATTAAAGTCTGTTACAAAAATGGTCGCACAACAAGGTATCACATTTGATGCAACACAAGAAGCAATTGCCTATTTGGCCGAAAAAGGATACAATCCAGAATATGGAGCAAGACCTGTAAAACGTGTCATTCAAAAAGAAGTGCTTAATGAATTAAGTAAAGAAATTTTAGCTGGAACTGTTACAATAGATAGCATTATACTACTTGATTCGTTTGATGATGGACTGGTATTTAGAAATCAAAACGATTTGGTTGAAGAAATGTAAATTTCGTTTTCACGAATTTTCACAATTGGTTGGCTAGTCCCTTATAACTAAAGGCAGATAAAAAGCAACATGATTCATAAAAATGATGATTGTTGCTTTTTTATGTTTTGAAATTTATCAGCTAGGAAAAAAATCTTAATTAAAACTTAAATATTTAAACATCAAAATCTTTCCATAAAAAAACACCGTATATAAAGTAAAGTCAAAAATACTAAAACAAAATTCAATGCAACTCCAAGCCTATTTTAATCACTCACAACTAAAACCAATAGCCACAAAAAAAGACATTGTCCAACTATGTAAAGAAGCCAAACAGTACAAGCTCTATTCGGTTTGTGTTAATAGCTGCAACGTTTTAAGTGCAAAAAGCTATCTAAATAAAAGCGATGTTAAAGTTTGTTCTACAGTAGGATTCCCATTTGGTGCATCATCAACAAGAGCCAAAGTGATGGAAGCAAAAAAGGCCATCGAAGATGGTGCTGATGAAATTGAGATGGTCATTAATCTTGGTATGCTTAAAAGCAGGAACTATGTTGGTGTTTACAAGGATATTCGCGATGTTAAATTAGCAATCGACAAAAAACCATTAAAAGTCATTATTGAAATTAGTGAGCTATCAAAAAATGAAATTCTAAGGATCTGTCAAATTTGCATTGATGCCAGAGCCGATTTTATTAAAACGTCCACAGGGTTTTCAAAAAGCGGAGCTACTCTTACTGCTGTTAAAATGATAAAAAAAACTGTTAAGGGTCAGTTAAAAATTGAGGCTTCAGGCAATATTGGAAGTATTGATACAGTTTTAAAACACATAGGCTCAGGAGCTGATAGAATTGGCACAAGTCACTCAGCAAACAGTATGGAAGAAATAATTCATGAACAAATTGAAGCTTAAACTTTAGCAAACTTGTTAATTACGAGTTAATCCAGTAGAAGTAATGTAACAATTTGTTTTTAAAACAGTCTTATATTTGGTTGGTTAGTCCTGCCTAACAGTAGGCAGGTGATAAAGCAGCATGATTCTTGAACAAGATGAGTGCTGCTTTTTTATTTTTGTAACAAATTGTGTACAAACCCTTTATAGAATCAACTCATCTTGACTTTTTCTAGTAAAAAAACCAGGATTAAAAAAGTAATTCTGGTTTAGGCATTGTAAAAATAAGAATTTGTTTTAAGCCAACTCCAAAGCTATTTTCATCATATCGTTAAAAGATTGTTCTCTATCTAAAGAACTTGTTGTTTCTCCAGTAACAATATTATCACTAACTGTAAGAACAGAAAGTGCCTTTATACCAAACCTTTTTGCTAATGTAAACAGCATTTGCGTCTCCATTTCAACGCCAATAATACCATGTTTTTGCCATTTTTCCCATCTATTTGGCTCATTATCGTAGAATGTATTGGTGCTAAAAACCGAACCTTGAAGCGTGTTAATGTTTAATCTTTGAGCAGCTTCATAAGCTTTAATTAACAAGTCAAAATCAGCTGTTGCTGCATAATGCATGCCATTAAAATATAGGCTATTAGCGTCTGCGTCTCCCGAGGCGCTCATTGCCAACATTACTTGACCCAAATGAATGTCCTGTTGTATCGACCCACAAGTACCAACTCGTATCAAGTTTTTGACCTTGAAAGTGTTAATCAATTCATGAACATATATAGCAACGCTTCCCATTCCCATTCCTGTTCCTTGTATGGACACTCTATTACCCTTATAATACCCTGTATAACCAAGCATACCTCTTACATTATTATAACAAACGGCATCTTGCAAAAACGTTTCGGCTACATGTTTTGCCCTTAATGGGTCTCCTGGAAGTAATACTGTATCTGCTATATCTCCAACCTTTGCTCCTATGTGGATACTACTCATATTGAAATTCTATTTTTAAGTTAATAATTATCAAGCACCATAAGGAATCCATATATTCTTGATTTGACTAGCTCGTTTTAAAAAGGTAGTGCCTTCCCCTTGTGTTTTGTCCAACCAATTTCTGTGTTTTCCATAATTTACCCAAGTTCTTTTCATATTATCTGCCGATAATAACTCAATGTCTTTAGAGCCTTCATTAGAACCAAAATACCAAATACCATCTACATCGTCGTGTTTTGCCAATACTTGAACCAGTTCTTCTTTGCTACCAGTTACAATATTTACGGTTCCATCTGGAACATCGGATGTTTCAAGGATTTGATAAAAATCGGTTGCTGAAAATGGCATGTCTTCCGAAGGGATTACAACCACATTATTACCCATTGTTATGGCAGGAATAACTGTGGAAATAAATCCTAATAATGGTGACTCATTAGGACAAACAATTCCCATAACACCAATGGCTTCAGGCATAGCCAAGGTTACATTTCTATGAATGGTGTGATGCACTTTTCCGTCGTATTTATCAGCCATAGCTGCATAGTAGTAAATTCTTTCTATTGATAAATTTACTTCTTCCAAAGCCGAAGTTTTGCTCTGGCTTGTCATTTGTACAATTCTATTAGCAAATTCTTCTCTTCTAATGTCAAGGTTTTCAGCTATATAATACAGTACCTGAGCTTTTGCATGTCCTGTTTTGCTTTCCCAACTAGTATCAGAATGTGCCGCTTCAACTGCATTTCTAATGTCTTTTCTATTTCCTTTAGAAACTTCACCAACATAATCACCATTAGCACTTTTAATGATGGTGCTGTAACCTCCATCTGGTCTTGCTTGTTTGCCTCCAATGTACATTTTGGTTGTTCTATCTATACCAAGAGGTAGTCCATTACCTACAACTTTAGTTCCAGCTTTTTTGGGAGCCTTAATGGGATTATCCAAGAGTAAATCGTCAACTTTTGGTTTTAGATATTCAAACAAACCTTCCAAACCTCCTTCTCTTCCAAAACCAGATTCACGATATCCTCCAAATCCTGATGCTGCATCAAATACATTGGTGCAATTTATCCAAGCGGTTCCTGCCTTTATTTGTGGTGCAACATCTAAAGCTAGATTAATATTTTCGGTCCAAATACTGCATGCTAAACCGTAACGTGTATTATTTGCCAACTTAACTGCTTCTTTATGAGATCTAAAACTCATGGCAACTAAAACTGGTCCAAATATTTCTTCTTGCGCTATGGTTGAAGATGGTGTTACATTAGTAAATAATGTTGGAGGATAAAAGTAACCCTCTTTAGGGCATGACCATGAAGGTTGCCAAAGTGTACTTCCTTCATCGACGCCTTGTTTAACCAAATCGGTAATGGTTTTTAATTGCACTTTCGCAACCACAGCTCCCATATCAATGCTTTTATCCAAGGCATTTCCAATTCGCAAGGTTTCCATTCTAGCTCTTATTTTTTTATAGAGTTTATCTGCAATACTCTCTTGAACCAACAATCTTGAACCAGCGCAACATACTTGACCTTGGTTAAACCAAATAGCATCTACAACGCCTTCTACTACGCTATCTAAATCGGCATCTTCAAACACAATAAATGGCGACTTCCCTCCTAGCTCAAGCGATAGTTTTTTACCTGTTCCTGCAGTGGCTTTACGTATAATTTTACCCACTTCGGTTGAACCTGTAAATGCAATTTTATTTACTTCTTTATGATCTACAAGTGCGGCACCTGTTTTACCCTGACCAGTTATAATATTTACCACACCATTTGGTAAGCCTATTTGCTGGCAAATTTCGGCAAATAATAATGCTGTTAATGGTGTAAATTCGGCTGGTTTTAATACGACTGTATTTCCCATGGCTATGGCTGGAGCAATTTTCCAAGCTAGCATCATTAATGGAAAATTCCAAGGTATAATTTGTCCAATAACACCTACTTCTTTATAATCTTTTAATTCGTTGTCCCTTAATTGTGCCCAACCAGCATGATGGTAAAAATGCCTAGCTACTATTGGAATATCTACATCTCTGGTTTCACGTATAGGTTTGCCGTTATCTAAAGACTCTAAAACAGCAAAAAGTCGGGAATGCTTTTGTATTTGTCTAGCTAGGGCATATAAATATCTTGCGCGTTTGTGTGCACCAATATTGACCCATTCTGGCAATGCTTTTTTCGCAGCAGTTACTGCTTTATTTACATCAGCTGCATTAGCTTCTGAAATTTTAGCTAGCTTTTCTTTTGTACATGGGTTAAATGTGTCAAAATAGGTATTTGAAGTTGGTTTTACCCATTTTCCGTTAATAAATAACTTAAACGTTTTATTATGCGATTCTAAAAACTGGATGGCTTCGTCGGCACTTTCTGGTGCTGGGCCATAACTCATTGTTTCAAATATTTCTTTAATCTTCATTGTATAAATTTTATGCCATTGGGTGTCTAAATGCTGCCGAATAACGTCCTGTTACATAATGTTCTAACTGACGTTCTATATCTCCTAATAAACTACTTGCTCCAAAACGGAATAATTCAGGGTTTAGCCATTCGTTTCCTAATTCTTCTTTAATTAATATTAACCAATTTAAAGCTTGTTTTGCCTTGCTTATTCCTCCAGCAGGTTTAAAGCCCACTTTATAACCTGTAAGTTCGTAATACTCGCGAATGGTTCTAATCATAACTAAACTTACAGGAATGGTGGCATTAACGTTTTCTTTTCCTGTGCTTGTTTTTATAAAATCGGAGCCTGCCATCATACTCACCCAACTTGCTTTGGCTACTTTGGTATATGTTGGTATTTCGCCTGTTGCCAAAATGGTTTTCATGTGTGCTTCACCACATGCTTTTCTGCAAGCTGCCACCTCATCATAAAGAGCTTTCCAGTTAGATTGCAACACAAGGTTTCTGCTTACAACAATATCAATTTCAGAAGCTCCTGCTGCTACCGATAATTCTATTTGTTTTAATTTCTCTATTAAAGGAATATTCCCTGCTGGAAATCCTGTTGAAACCGCTGCAATTGGAATGTTGCTGTCCCCTAAAGCTTCAACTGCATCGGCTATTAAATTATGATATACACAAACAGCCGCTACTGTAATATTGGCTGTATCCATTTCCATGGCTTTTAACAAATCATGCCTTATGGGCGATTGGGCTTTGGCACATAGCCTATGCACATTGCTTTTAGTATCATCGCCAGCGAGTGTCGTTAAATCAATACAACTTAGTGCTTTTAGCAACCAAGCTGCCTGCCATTGTTTTTTTACCGAACGCCTTCCACTTAAAGTAGCTGCACGTCGTTCTACAGCACTTCTATTTATGTTAATATCTTTAAATACATTGGCATCAAAAGGGATGCCTTCATTGCGTTTGTGAGGTGTTTTTATTTTACCGGCTTTTGTATCTTTCACTTTATATTTTTTTTCTAACCTTAAAAATAGTTAATTCAATTTTAATTACCTTAAAGTTTTAATTTTTATCTCTTTTTTATAGTTTGTAGTTGAATTACCAATGGCCAAACCTAATTAGAATTTCTGTTTTTAAGAAGAATTATTGCATTAAAAAATGATTTTTTTTAACAATTATTTCTTAGTTAATTCTTAAACTATTATATCTTTGAAACAACTGATATTTTGATTCTATGAAACATCTATTTATAATCTGTTTTGTTTTACTTTTAACCTTACCATCAGGTGCGCAAGATTCACAAAACACTAGTGAAACTACCACCTATTATTTTATTCGTCATGCCGATAAAGATAGAAGTGATAAAACCAATAAGGATCCTAATTTAATTCAAGCGGGTATTTTAAGAGCTGCTAAATGGAGTTTGGTGTTTGAGAATATTGACTTTGACGCTGTTTATTCAACCAATTACAATCGTACCAAACAAACGGCACAACCAACTGCCGAAAAAAAAGGTCTAGAGGTCACTATTTATGATCCTAGAGAGTTATTCTCGGAAGTATTTGCCAAAAATACTAAAGGTAAAACAGTACTAGTTGTAGGACACAGTAATACAACACCTGCCTTTGTAAATGCTGTATTGGGAACAAAAAAGTATAAAGATATAGACGATAGCAACTATGCCAACTTGTACATTGTCACTATTTCTGCAAATGGTGAAAAATCCAGTACTTTATTGGTTATAGATTAGGTTTACTCTACCTTGATATTAACATTTTCTATTTTAGAGAGTAGCTTTAGTTTTCCAGAATTAAAAAGTGTGTCTAACATAAAAAGGTCGGTTATATTTGCTTCTGGTTTGTAATTGTTATAATCTACAAATCGTAAATTATTAACGTAGCGTTCGTTATAAGCTTCTCTAAAACGCATGCCTAATTCGGTTGGACTATCCATATAAGAATACGCTAAATAATCAGCCTTAAAATCTTCTTTTCCAATCCAATATAAAAAAACGTCCTCGTAATCATCGCCACCTCCTTCTTGACTGAAAGAAACTTTTATTTTATAGTACATTTTATTTTTAATAGTCACTTCTCCTAAATATTCTTTAATAACTGCAGCGTCATTGAGCCCAAAAGGCAATACCGAAAAATAATGAACCGAATTAACAGATCTAGTATATTTTGCAGCCATGGTATCTACAACTATTGCTTCTTTTTGATTAATGTATCTTTTAAATCCATCATTAGAAAGTACGTCTCTAATTTGCCCAACAGAATCGGTAATAAATCGTTCATATTGATATAATCCATTATTTCTAATAGCTTTATAATGTATATCCCTAAAATCGAATGAAATGGTTGATGTCTTAAACTTGTCGCCACCAGAAACCTCAATAGTTTTATCAACTATTTCTTGAGCATTAAAAACGTTTTCAGGTTTACATGAAGCAAGGACCAAAATCAAGCTAAGGCTATATAAAATATGTTTCATTTGTAGTATTTTTAATAAATTTTGTAGCAAAAATAACCAATTAATATCAGTTTTAACTATTAATAAATTTATGTAGTTTTGGCTTTCATGCAGAAAAATATAAACATACAAAATAAAAAAGCACGTTTCGAATACGAAATACTCGACAAATACACTGCTGGAATTGTTTTAACTGGTACCGAAATTAAATCCATACGAAGCAGTAAAGCGTCTATTGCCGAAAGTTTTTGTGAGTTTAATGATCGTGGAGAGCTTTTTGTGGTTAACATGACCATTGAAGAATATGCATATGGAAACTATATAAACCATAGGCCAAAGGCCACTAGAAAATTGTTGTTAAATAGACGAGAACTTAAAAAACTGGAAAAAGAAGTTAAAAATGTTGGTCTTACCATAATTCCGTTACGTCTATTTATTAACGACAAGGGATTTGCGAAACTAGACATTGGCTTAGCTAAAGGAAAAAAACTATACGATAAGCGCGATACGATAAAAGACAGGGATAATAAGCGTAATTTAGATCGTATTAAGAAAAACTTCAAGTAGTTATTAAATTACTTTATCTTGTTGTCATTTAAAGAATTCTTACTTTAAAGTTCAAATAAAAATTAATTAATTCAATAATAAACACATGAAAAAGCTAGTGGCATTAAGTGTACTATTTTGCTTTTGGTTAACTGTAAATGCGCAGAAAAGCAAAGAAACCTATTTAGAAAATGTAAAAACACTAAACAACACCATCGAAACTTTATATGCTGTAATTTCAGGAGAAAAAGGCGAAGCAAGAGACTGGGATTTGTTTCGATTTCTATTTCATCCAAATGCCAAATTAATTCCATCGGGAAAAAATAGAGAAGGTAAAATTGGAGCACGTTTTATAACTCCGGAAGATTATGTAAATTCTTCAGGAAATTATCTAGTAGAAAATGGTTTTTATGAAATTGAATTGCAACGAGAAGTTGATACTTTTGGAAATATTACCCAAGTATTTAGCACCTATGAATCTTACCGAAGCAAAAACGATAAAGAGCCATTTATGCGAGGCATTAATAGCATCCAGTTATTAAATGATGGTAATAGATGGTGGGTTTTAAACATTTATTGGATGCAAGAATCAGAAGAAAATCCTATTCCTGAGCAATATTTGCCAAATAAAAACTAATGACCGAGTTCTTTTTAGCAAATTCCAAAGAACATTTTAACGCAATTGCCAAATTAGCTAACATAGTTTGGCATGAGCATTATACACCTATTATTGGAAAAGCTCAAGTTGACTATATGGTTGCCAAGTTTCAAACGTCAAAAGCTATGCAACTACAAGCTAAAGAAGGCTATGAATATTATATTATTAAATATGATAAGGATAATATTGGCTACCTATCGATTAAAAAGAATGACGACAATCTTTTTTTAAGTAAAGTGTATCTTCTTAAAGAGTATAGAGGCAAAAAAATTGGAAAGACTGCCTTTAACTTTGTTGAAAGCAAAGCCCAAGAATTACAGTGCAAAACCATATCCCTAACAGTCAATAAAAATAATATTAACGCTATTAGGGCTTACGAAAAAAATGGTTTCAAGAACATTGAGGCCATAGTAATAGATATTGGCAATGGCTTTTTTATGGATGATTATAGGATGGTTAAAAGTCTTGCATCAAAATAGCTGTAATGGTTTTTATACCCTCTATGTAATTTCCTAGTCTTATATTTTCATTTGGACTATGCTGATTGTTATCTGGGTTAACCGTTGGCACACCAACAGCTGGGATACCTAAAGTAATTACAAAAGGTGAAATTGGTATAGAACCACCCATGGTTCTAATTTGTATAGGATTTTCTCCAAAAGCAAATCGCATTCCTTTACGTAACCACTCACCTACTTCTGTATTAAACTCGGTTCTAAATGCACCATAAGATACTTTTGAATTAAATCTTGCCAGTTTTTTATATGTTAATCGTTCTTCTTCGGTTGGTTCTCCTTTAATTAAATGAAACCCTTGGTTTTCAACATGCTTTTTAACTAATAATACCATACGATCTCCATTAGTTTCCTTTACCAAACGAATATTCATTTCGGCAGTAGCAGAAGCTGGAATAACTGTTCTAGTTTCTTTACCAACCCAAGCTGCTTCCATTCCTAAAATTCCTAAAGCTGGGTATTGAATCGCTTCTTGAAAATTTGTTCCAATATTTTCTGTACTAGCTATACCAAAATCCTTTTGTATTTGAGCTTCATCATCAGGTACTTGTTTTAAAATTTTCTTAACCTCATCGCTTATGGTTATGCCATCATACCAACCAGGAATGGTTACTCGACCATCCTCTCGCCACATAGTTGCCAAAAGTTGAGATAATTTCATTGCAGGATTGGGCACATAATTACCATAATTGCCACTATGTAAAGGACTTCTTGGACCAAATACTTCTATAGTAATTTCAGCAATTCCTCGTGCACCATAACTTAATGTTGGCTTATTAGATAAATGCCTTGGTCCATCGAAAATAACTAGCATATCGGCTGCTAGCAATTCTTTATTCTCTAATACAGCTTTAGGTAAGTTAGGTGACCCTAATTCTTCTTCAAAATCCATGATTACTTTTAAGTTATAATCTGGCTTGAACTTAAAATCATTAAGAATATCGATAGCTTTTAGGAACATCATATCTGGTCCCCTAGCATCAGATGCAGAACGAGAAAATATACGCCAATCATTATTAATTTCACCTTCTAATTTATTCCATGGAATAATGTTCCAATTACCATTAGTGTTTTGCTCTTTTAAAGCAGGAATATAAGGATTGGGTTGATACCACTTTGTAGTATCAACTGGTTGCCCATCAACTTGAAGGTACACCAAAACAGTTTTTTTAGCTTTTGGGTTTTCTCTTGTAGCCAACAATAATGGTACTGTAGAGGTTTCTAACCGTTGTGTTTTAAACCCTCGTTTAGAAAAAGCTTTTTCACACCATTTTACATTTGGCTCAATCTGCTCTGGATAATTAGCATCATTAGAAATGCTAAAGAATTCATATAATTCCTGAAACGATTCTTTGGCATATTTTAAAGATAGTTCGTCTAAATCTTGCTTTATAAGCTCTTGAGAATATATATTTATAGTCGATAAAACTAAAAACACTAATATTAATTTCTTGCACATGATATTGGTTGGTTTAGTATGTACAAGATATTAAAAAAAAGGAAATCTATAATTAATTCTTATCCTCCAAAAGAGGTACAAAACGAAAATCACCAAATTCGTGTTTTTCAAATTCTTTAGCGCCTTTTCTAATATACAAAGTCATAGTTTGAACATCATCACCAACTGGAATAACGAGCTTTCCTCCTATTTTTAATTGTGCAAGCAAAGGTTTAGGCACAAAAGGGGCTCCAGCTGTAACGATTATCCCATCAAAAGGTGCCTCTTCTGGAAGTCCTTTGTAACCATCACCAAAAATGAGTTTTTTTGGCATATAGCCTAATTTTGGTAAAAATTTACTCGTTTTTTTAAAAAGCTCTAGCTGTCGCTCAACACTATACACTTTAGCTCCAAGTTCACATAAAACCGCAGCCTGATAACCACTTCCTGTGCCAATTTCAAGAATTTTATTGCCTTTTTTTATTTTTAATAATTCTGTCTGGAATGCCACTGTATATGGTTGCGAAATGGTTTGGTTGGCAGCTATGGGAAATGCTTTATCTTGATAAGCATGATCTAAAAATCCAGAATCCATAAACAAATGCCTTGGAATTTTACCAATAGCTTGTAATACATTTTCGTTTTTTATTCCTTTAGATTTTATTGTTTCAACTAGTTTTTGGCGAAGGCCTTTGTGCTTAAATGTATCTTTCAATGGTTATAATTTTGCTTGCTAAAATTAGCTAAAATGTTAGTGTAAAAAAACAAGATGCATATTAAATTTTTAAATAAAGGAATCCGTTCAAAAAAAGCATAAAAAATCTTATTTTTGTTGAAAACGAAAAATATGCTAAAAGCTGGTGTACTTGGTGCTGGCCACCTTGGTAAAATTCATTTACGTCTTTTAAATCAATCTAGCAAATATGACCTTATAGGTTTTTATGATGCAGATGAATCCAATGCAAAAAATGTTGAAGCTGAATTTGGTTATACATATTTTAACTCAATTGATGCGCTTATAGATGCTGTTGACATGGTAGATATTGTGACTCCTACCTTATCGCATTACGATTGTGCACTTAAAGCCATTGCAAAAGGCAAACATGTGTTTATTGAAAAGCCCATTACCAATACGGTAGAAGAAGCCGAAGAAATCCGTAACCTTCTGGCAAAACATAATCTTAGAGGTCAAGTTGGGCATGTAGAGCGGTTTAATCCTGCATTTAAAGCTGTAAAAAATCAAATTAAAAACCCAATGTTTATCGAAACACATCGTTTGGCCGAGTTTAATCCTCGAGGTACAGATGTTCCTGTGGTGTTGGACTTAATGATTCATGATATCGATATTATACTTAGCGTAGTTAATTCTAAAGTTAAAAATGTATCGGCAAGTGGCGTTTCAGTAATAAGTGAAACACCAGATATTGCCAATGCTAGAATTGAATTTGAAAATGGCTGCGTGGCTAACCTTACAGCAAGTAGAATTTCGTTGAAAAATATGCGTAAATCGCGATTCTTTCAAAAAGACGCCTATATTTCGGTAGATTTTTTAGAAAAGAAATGCGAAGTAGTAAAAATGAAAGATGCTCCAAAAAACCCAGGAGATTTCGATATGATACTTCAAAATGCCGAAGGCGTGAAAAAACAAATCTATTTTGATAATCCTCAAATTTCAAATAACAATGCCATTTTAGATGAGCTAGAGACGTTTGCACATGCCATAAACACAAATACAAAACCTATTGTAACACTGGAAGATGGCACCCAAGCTTTACATGTTGCAACACAAATAATAAATTGTTTTTAAAAAATATAATTCAATGAAAAACGTAGCAGTAATTGGAGCTGGAACCATGGGAAACGGTATTGCACATACTTTTGCCCAAAGTGGTTTTAAAGTACAGCTAATCGACATAAGCGATGTAGCTCTAAAAAAAGGAATAGATACTATTACCAAGAACTTAGACAGAATGGTCGCCAAAGAAAAAATTTCGGAAGCACAAAAAGAAGATACCTTAAATAATATTTCAACGTTTACAAGTATTACTGAAGGTGTTGAATATGCTAGTTTAGTTGTTGAAGCTGCAACAGAAAATATTGATTTAAAGCTAAACATATTTAAGCAATTAGATGAAGCTTGTCCTGAAGACACTATATTAGCAACAAATACATCATCAATTTCTATCACGCAAATTGCTGCTGTTACTTCAAGACCAGATATGGTTATTGGCATGCATTTTATGAACCCAGTACCAATCATGAAATTGGTCGAGATAATTCGTGGTTACAATACAAGCGATGAAGTTACCAAGCTTATTATGGATATGTCAACAACTTTAGGTAAAACACCTGTTGAAGTAAACGATTATCCAGGATTTGTAGCGAACAGAATTTTAATGCCAATGTTAAACGAATCTATAGAAACGCTCTATAATGGTGTCGCTGGTGTACAAGAAATAGATACGGTTATGAAACTTGGAATGGCACACCCAATGGGTCCGCTACAATTAGCAGATTTTATTGGTTTGGATGTTTGCTTGTCTATTCTTAATGTTATGTATGATGGTTTTAAAAATCCTAAGTATGCACCTTGCCCACTTTTAGTAAATATGGTGAATGCAGGTAAATTGGGTGTAAAATCTGGTGAAGGATTTTATGATTATTCTAAAAGTAGAAAAGCTGAAAAAGTAGCGAAACAGTTTTCATAACCCAAATGAGTATTACCACAAACCTTAACAACATAACATCTCAACTTCCTGAGCATGTAACCTTAGTAGCTGTTTCAAAAACCAAACCTGTGAGCGACTTAATGGAAGCTTACAAGGCAGGGCAACGCATTTTTGGAGAAAACAAAATCCAAGAAATGGTTGAGAAGCACGAGCAAATGCCTAAAGATGTCGAGTGGCACATGATTGGTCATGTACAACGCAATAAGATAAAATATATGGCAAGTTTTGTGAGCTTAATTCATGGCGTTGACAATTTTAAACTTTTAAAAGAAATTAATAAACAAGCCATAAAACATGATAGAATTATTAACTGTTTGTTACAAATTAAAATAGCTAGTGAAGAATCTAAATTTGGTATGACAGCTCTAGAAGCTAATGATATTTTAAATTCTAATGAGTTTAGAGAACTCAATAACATTAGAGTAACTGGATTAATGGGAATGGCTACTTTTACTGATGATGAAATACAATTAAAAAAGGAATTTACTCATTTAACACAAACGTTTAATGCCTTAAAAGAATACCAAACGAATAATTGTAATTTAGAGACTATTTCCATTGGAATGAGTGCCGATTATCGACTAGCCATAGATTGCGGAAGTAACATGATAAGAGTTGGAAGTAGTATATTTGGAGATAGAAATTATTCAATTTAATAATAATTGTCATAATGAGCGTAGCGGAAATATCTATGTCACTTTTTCTACAAGATTCTTCACTTTGTTCAGAATGACAACTCAATAAATCAATAACTTATTTACGCAATATTAGACATAGAAACCACTGGAGGTAGATATAATGAAGAAGGCATCACAGAGATTGCCATTTATAAATTTGATGGTCATAAAATTATTGATCAATTTATTACGCTTATAAACCCTGAAAGGGATATTCAACCATTTGTGGTAAACCTTACAGGTATTAATAGTAATATGCTACGAAATGCGCCAAAGTTTTACGAAGTAGCAAAACGTATTGTCGAAATTACCGAGAATACTATTCTGGTGGCTCATAACGCACAATTTGATTATCGCATATTACGAACAGAATTTAGGCGCTTAGGTTTTGATTTCAGCAAAGAAACCCTTTGTACAGTAGAGCTTTCAAAAGATTTGATTCCTACTGAAGATTCTTATAGTTTGGGAAAACTAACCAGATCTTTGGGAATTCCTGTGAGTGATCGCCATAGAGCAGCTGGCGATGCTCAAGCAACCGTAAAATTGTTTAAAATGCTACTTGCTAAAGATTTAAGCAAGAACATTATTAAAGAATCTATTAGGTTAGAGCCAAAGCACCAAATGGAACCTAAGTTACTTGATATAATTGACGCTCTTCCTTCCATTACTGGAGTGTATTACATGCATAACAAAAATGGCGATATCATCTACATTGGCAAGAGCAAAAACATAAGAAAGCGTGTAAATCAACACTTTACCAGTACAAATGCAAAGTCAAAAAAAATGCAATTGCAAGTAGCGACAGTGACTTACGAAGATACTGGAAGCGAGCTAGTCGCCTTATTAAAAGAAAGTGAAGAAATTAAACAAAACAAACCTTTTTTTAACAGAGCCTTAAAACGCCATATTTTTTCTCATGGTTTATATACTTTTACAGATGATAATGGTTATTTAAATTTAAAAGTTTCCAATGTCAATCGAAAAGGCACGCCAATTATTACCTTTTCAAATATGCGAAGTGCTAAAAGTTTTATTTCTAAAGCTGTCGATGAACATAATTTGTGTCAAAAACTTTCAGGGTTGCACAACACTAGTAGTAATTGTTTTAACTATACCATTAAACAATGTTTTGGTGCTTGTATCGATGAAGAACATTTTGAAGCCTATAACAAAAGAGTTTCAAATATTATAGAACACTATGCTTTTGAAAACCAAAATATGGTAATTTTAGACAGAGGACGAGAAGTGGATGAACGTAGTGCCATTTTAATTGAAAATGGGATGTTTAAAGGCTATGGTTTTTACAATTTAAACTACCAAGTAACTAATCTTGAGGTGCTACAATCTATTATAACTCCAATGCAGCATAATCGTGATTCGCAACACATAATCCAAACGTATTTAAGAAGGAAACAGCATCGATTAAAAATAATTAGTTTATAGACTAAACTTGAATGTAATCAAACTTTCATTACATTTATAAAAAATAAATTCTTGACAGAAAAAAAACCAAATACCAGATGGAAACACAAACTTCATGAAATACTTTATGAAGCCGACACACCTTCTGGCAGGATTTTTAATATTGCGCTCTTTATAGTCATTATTGCAAGTATTATTTTTGTAATGCTAGAGAGTATTGAAAGTATAGATGCAAAATATCATTCTTTTCTTGACACTGCCGAGTGGGTTATAACCATACTTTTTTCATTTGAATATATTGCAAGGGTAATCACGGTAAAAAAACCGCTTAAATACATTTTTAGTTTTTTTGGAATCATTGATTTATTATCGACCATCCCAAAATATTTATCGTTTATATTTATTGGATCCCATTCATTGGTTGCTTTACGAGCATTACGTTTATTAAGAGTATTTAGAATATTAAAACTAGCCAGATATATTGGTGAATCAACAAACCTTACTAGAGCACTTAGGGCAAGTCGTGCTAAAATATCTGTGTTTATTCTATTTGTGTTTATTTTATGCATCATTCTAGGCACAATTATGTATCTAATAGAAAGTGGTCAAGATAGTGGTTTCACAAGCATTCCAAGAAGCGTATATTGGGCTATTGTAACATTAACAACCGTTGGCTATGGCGATATTGCACCAGTCTCGGCACTTGGGCAGTTAATATCATCGTTTATCATGCTTATGGGTTATGCCATTTTAGCTGTTCCAACAGGAATTGTGTCGGCAGAAGTTGTAAAAATGAATAGACATAAGGTACACACAAATACACAGTCATGCCCTTATTGCATGGCAGAAAACCATCGTGATGATGCCGAATATTGTTATAACTGTGGCAATCAATTAAATGAATAAATATCTTGTTTCGGTTATTGGTCCCACAGCAATTGGCAAGACGTCATTAAGCATTAAATTAGCACAACATTTTAATACTGAAATAATTTCGGCCGATTCCAGGCAATTCTTTAAAGAAATGCAAATAGGTACTGCTGCTCCAACCTCTAAAGAATTAAATCAAGTTAAACACCATTTTATACATCATAAATCCATAAAGGACAACTACAGTGTTGGTGCTTTTGAAAAAAATGTAATTACCTGTTTAAATAATCTCTTCAAGACACATGATATCGTAATCATGGTTGGAGGTTCTGGGCTTTACGTAGATGCTATAACTAAAGGTCTTGACTATTTTCCAGAGGTTGATACTAACATTAGAAAACGTCTTAATGTTGAATTAGAATTAAACGGAATAGAACCTCTTCAAAAGCAATTAAAGGAGTTGGATATAAAATCTTACAACGCCATTGACATGAATAATCCACATCGCGTTATTCGTGCTTTAGAAATTTGCATTGGGACTAAAAAACCTTATTCTTCATTTTTAAATAAAGATAAAGAACCTCGTAATTTTAAAACCATATCTATTGGTTTAACCGCAGGAAGAAACATTATTTATGAGCGTATTAATAGACGTGTTGATTTAATGATAGATCAAGGACTGCTGGATGAAGTAAAAAGCTTAGAGAATTACCAACATCTAAATGCGCTCAATACCGTTGGATATAAAGAACTTTTTTATTATTTAAATGGTGAATGGTCTTTAGAGTTTGCCATTTCGGAGATTAAGAAAAATACACGACGTTTTGCAAAACGCCAACTTACTTGGTTTAAAAAAAATGAAGGCACATTGTGGTTTGATTATCAAACAGGTATTGATTATATTATTGCTGAAATTAATACACAAATTAAACAATGAAATTTATTAATTATTTTTTACTCTTTAATTTTTTATGCTGTATGAGTTTATATGCACAGGAAAGCAAGTGTATCGAAGAAATTAATTCTGATATCTGGAGTAATTTTACCAAATCGTTTGAAACGCTCAATCATGAATTATTTGCAAGTTTGCATAGAGAAGATTTTGTTCGAGCAAGTGGATCTTCTAAATCTGTTAAAAACAAAAAAGATTATATAGAAGGATACAAAAATATGTGGTCTAGTAGTAAACCGAATCAAACAATTAATTTTCGGTTTTTAGAGCGTTTTTGCGATAATGAAAGCGCCTCTGAAAGAGGGATTTACAAAGTAACATTTAATTTAAATACAGATAAGGAAAAATCATTTTATGGAGAATTTCATGTTATTTTAACCAATGATGGTTCAAAATGGAAGATTTTGGTAGATTACGATACTAATTTTGGTAATACTTCAAACGAAAAATCTTATCAAGCTGCTTTTGCTCTGGACGATTTCTCTAAATATTAGAAAAAAATTATTCAAAAAGTATATTTTACGTCAAACTAACCTAGTTTCAGTTTACCATTAACATTGGTATTAGTTTAATGGATTCTAAAATAAATTAAGAATGACCTATTTTTATTCAATTTAGATAACTTCTAATAATTAACCGCTAAAAATTTAGTTATGCTTTTTGGTTTACTACTAATCTAAAGCCTTCGCCATGAATATTTAAAATTTCGACATTAGGATCTAATTTTAAGTATTTTCTTAATTTGGCAATATATACATCCATACTTCTAGATGTAAAATAGTTATCGTCTCTCCATATTTTTGTTAAAGCTAGTTCACGTGGCATTAAATCGTTTTCATGTAAAGCCAATAAACGTAACAATTCGTTCTCTTTAGGCGATAATTTAACTGGGTCTCCTCCTTTATATTTTAAAAAGCGTAGTTTAGAGTTTAAATGAAAACCTCCTATTTCAAATTCAAATTGTTTACTATCTGCAACACTATCTGTTGCTTTTCGTTGTATGATGGCCTTAATTTTCATTAATAACACCTCACTATCAAAAGGTTTATTTAAATAGTCGTCGGCACCAACTTTATAGCCTTTTAAAACATCTTCTTTCATGGCTTTAGCAGTTAAGAAAATAATTGGAACATCGGTGTTTTTTTCACGAATTTCCTTTGCAAGCGTGAAACCATCTTTATAAGGCATCATGACATCTAGGATGCATAAATCGAAATCGTCTTTTTTAAATTTTTCAAATCCTTCCATACCATTTTTAGCATGAACAACATCGTAATCGTTCATGTTTAAATAGTCTTTTAACACGGTTCCAAAATTTGGGTCGTCTTCAACTAAAAGTATCTTCTTGTTTTGCTCTTCCATAGCTATTTTATGATATTAATGGTAGTTTTATAATAAAGGTACTACCCTTTCCTTTTTCACTTTCTACTGATACGTGACCTTGATGGTCATCTACCATTCTTTTAACATAAGCAAGACCTAATCCGTGGCCTTTTACATTATGCACATCACCAGTGTGTTCTCTATAAAATTTCTCGAACACTCTTTTTTGAACGGATTTAGACATTCCGTTACCTTGATCTTGTATTTTCAATAAAATGTTATTTCCAACATTTTCTGTGTATATATCTATTTTAGGTTCATTATTAGAATACTTTACAGCATTGTCCAATATGTTTACTATAACGTTAGTAAAGTGTGTTTCATTGGCCAGCACATCACAATTTTCAGCATCCAAATGTGTTTTTACGTAACCATTTCTGCTCTCCACAATTAACTCAATATGCATTGCTGCATCATTTATTATATTGTGAAGCTTAACTCGTTCTTTACTAATATTAAGTTCGTTCTTTTCAAGTTTAGATATTCTAAGTACATTTTCAACTTGCGCATGCATACGTTTGTTTTCATCCTTTATCATTCCAAGATATCTTTTAACCTTGTCTTCATCACCAATAATCTTAGGGTTTCGTATAGCATCTAAAGCTAAGTTTATGGTTGCTATTGGTGTTTTAAACTCATGCGTCATGTTATTAATAAAATCGGTTTTTATCTGTGATATTTGACGTTGTTTTATTAATTGATACAAAGCGCTTGAGTATGCAATAATAATGATGACTGTAAAAATTATTGCGAGTATTGCCATTCCAATTATTGATGATAGAATAAACTTATTTCTGTCAGGAAAATTAATAAAAAGCCTGTATTCGCTTTCATCATTATTATCTAAAAAAATTGGAACTCCAATGGTTTTCTCTTTTTGTAGTTCAAAGTTAGCAGACTGTACTTTTGTTGCCAAATCTTTATGGTAAATGGCATATTCAAAATCTATATCAATTCGATCTTCTAACAGTTTTTTGCTTAATAGTTTTTCAATGGTTTCTCTGGAAACACGTAAATGAATTGGTGTGTTTTTTGCCTCTTCTCTATATTGAGCCTCAAAAACTTCTAATTGCAATTTATGAAGCGAATAAATACTTTCTATGGTTTCATCTGGTGTTATGACCAAATCATTATCTAAATCGGTATTTCTAAAAATTTGTTTTGTTGTAAAACCCGTGTACTTACTAAAACTTAAACTATCAAAACCTATGTCAATGAGCGAGGGAATTTTAAAATTTTCTTCTAAAACTCCAGTATTAAATACAACCTTCTGGTTATTGTCTTTATTTATCCTGTTAACTGTAATACCGCTTATTGTTGTAGAATCTGGCATTGTGCCTTGAGCTAGCATTTTTTTAAGCTCCTCTACATATTTTTCGTATTCTAGTTCAACTACTCTATTTGATGTATATGTAAGTGCCTTTTTTACATTAAATGTAAACTGCTCCTCTTCGTTTTTAAACGTATTGTTAATAAAATAAGCTTGTACAAAAATAATTCCAACAAGCGACAAACTCATTAATATTACCAACAAGACGAATAGTTTCTTACCCATCACTCAAAATTAACATTTTAACATTTAGATAGAATACCATTTAACCTTACATTAACACAAATGTTAAAATTTAGGTGTAACAAATAGTGGCCAGTATTTTTTTATGAACTTTTTCGACTTGATTTCTAGTATTCAATAAGGTATTGTTGCGTATCACATATTGAGCTAAGTCAATTTTTTTTTCGTCGCTCCACTGGTTATCTATAATAGACTTTACTTGTTGTTTAGAGGTGTTGTCCCTTTTTACAACACGCTGTATTCTATCTTCTTCATTAGCTACAACTAACACAACAGCATCACATTGTAAATAACTATTATTTTCGAATAAAATTGCTGCTTCTTTAATCACATAAGGTGCGGTTTGCTTTGCAACCCATCGCTTAAAATGAGCAGCAACTTTAGGATGAACAATAGCATTCAATTTTTCCAAGAGTTCTTTACTGTTAAAAATTTTTTTGGCAATAAAGGGTTTGTTCAATGTATCATGTAAGTAAGCATCTTCACCAAATAATTTAATGAGTTTTCTTTTAATTAATTTGGATTTGTTCATTAACTTTTTGGCTTCAACATCTGCAATATATATTGGTACACCAAGTTTTAAAAACATATTTGCAACGGTTGTTTTTCCACTTCCTATTCCTCCTGTTAAACCTATAATTTTGCTCATCATTATTTTAATTAACAATTATAAATTCAATTTGTTTTACATTTAGTTTTGCATATTTAATATTATCTGGCTGTTTTACTATACTTGGTACTAAATAGGTGTTGTTATCTTTAATGGTACTAAAATCGGATTGTACCAAAAAACTACTTGTGGAAACAGATTTAAAATTACTCATGCTAGTATAAAAAATTACTGGAACTGTTTTTGGATAAAAATTTATCTCTATGTTTTCAGGCACATTTATAACATTAACTGGTACATCTATAGTTCCTTCTGTAAATTTTTCTACTGTTCCTTTTACTTCAACTGTATTTTTAGAAGTTTTTATTTCTGTTAGATTTTTTGGCAAATTTAACTGAACAATATCATTAATATTTGTATTAACATTCTCTAAATTGAGTGATTTTGTTTTAATCTCAGAAATTGAGTCCAACATTAATTTTGGACCAATCAATTTTACTGAATCTGGTTCTAATTGATAATCATTAATAACATCGTATCCAGCCGAAAACTTAATATTTGAAGTTAATTTTACTGGTACCATCTTCACAGAATTAACATCGTACCTAAAAACTATTGTATCTGGAGTGATATTTTCTATATCTGTATTTGCATCAAATTGGTTGATTATTTTAGATAATTCATTAGATTCTATCCATTTGTAATGTGTTGAGGTCCTATCTAAAGCACTAAAATCGACATCTATTTCGGTCTGTCTTAAATAATATTTAATATGTTTAAACCCATACGTGGTTAAAGCAATGGTCATTGTATTGGTTGAGTCGTTTAAAATAACATGGTCTTCGGGCACATTAATTGCATTAATTTTAAATGTGAAACTATGCGTATATCTTTGGGAAAGCTTTGAAAGCACAGAAAACAAAAAAGCAAGTAACACAAAAAGCAGAAATACATTAAGCCTTCTACTCTTAAAATACAATAGTATATTCTGCTTAAAAATTTTCATTTAATGGTTTTAAAAAATAAATTCGGGAATAATTTCTCGGTACTTTTACTAGAAAACTGAAGCTTTAAAGTTGATTTTAAAAACCCATAACCATAACCATAAAACTGAATTAATATTGCTATTATTGCTAATATGGATACTGTTAGTTTTTTAGTTTTAAATAACGCTATAATAAAGCTTAAAGCAAAATACAACAAAACCAAATATATGGGTAGTGCTATTTTAAAAATTAATGCTACTAAAGACACCGCTATTCCTAAACAGAACAAACTAGGAAACCAATAGGTTATTCTTTTAGTATTTGGATGCCATTTGTTTAAAATTGGCCTAACTGAGCCAAACTTATACACTTGCTTATAAAATTTTTGCCATGATATTCTACGTTTGTGATATACATAAGCTTCTGGTATTAGTTTTGTTTCAAAACCAAGTTTCCATAACCTAATGGATAAATCTGGATCTTCTCCAGGGTGTATGCGTCCAAAACCTCCTGTTGCTTCAAAAGCCTTTTTAGAGATTCCCATATTAAAACTTCTTGGCTGAAACTTATTTATACTAGACACTCTCCCTCTTATACCGCCTGTTGTAATAAAAGATGTCATAGCAAAATTAATTGCCTTTTGTATGTTACTAAAAGATTCGTGAGCAGCATCTGGACCTCCAAAACAATCTACATAATAGTCATTTAAACTATTTAAAACGTTGGTCAAATATTGTTTTGGGAGCACACAATCGGAGTCTAAAATTATGAAGTAACTGCCTTTAGCCTGTTTCATTCCATAATTTCTTGAATCTCCAGGACCAGAATTGGCTTTAAAATAATATGAAATGTTTAATTGCGATTTATATTCTTTAATTACAGACTCAGATTTTACTTCTGAGCCATCTTCCACAATAACTATTTCAAAGTCTTTGTCGCCATCTAAAGCAGCAAAGCTTTCCAAAAGTTCTTTTGCTTCTTCTGGCCTGTTAAAAATTGGAATTATAAATGATACGTTGTCTGCGGTCATATAAATGCAAAGGTAAGGAAAGCACAGCTATTACATTGCTAAAAATGGCGTATAAAAAAAGCCTCGAAAACGAGGCTTTAATTTTATATAATTAAGATATTATCTTTTTATTATTTGCTTAGTTTCAGTTACACCATTAATGGTAACCTTTACAAAATAAGATCCTGTTTGTAAAGCAGACATATTTATTTCGCTTGAATTTTTATTAGGTGTTTGACGTAAAACTTCTTGACCTAACATATTGTAAACAGAAACGTTTTCTATATTATCCTGAGCTCTTAAATTAAGCTTGTCCTGCACAGGGTTTGGATATAGTTTAAATTCAACTAAGTTATTATTTTTATCTGTAGATAAGGCTTGTGAAGACCAAACGTTTAACGTAAATGTTGGGTCGGCTGGTACTGCAAAATCAAATGAATGAACTCTAACATAATATGTTGTACCAGCAGACAAGCCTGAAACTGAAATCTCTTCTGTTAATGGGCTAGTTCCTCCATCGTCGTCACAAGATTCTTGCACCAAACTACCACATGCACCAGAATACACTACCAATACGGCATCAAAATTAGCTTCAAGTGAAATTATAACACCGTCAGTTCTTGCCACAAAAGCATACCATACATCAAAATGAGCAACATCGTTGATACTTGTGCTACACGTTGCTCCACTTGTACCTGCTAAAGCAGCACCATGAGTAGCTCCTGCTATTGTTCCAGAAATATCTGTAGCATTATCTACAATTGCAGTGTTAACATCTTGAACTACAACTTCAGCTCCAGAACAGTCGTCATTATTTCCTTGAGTTTGGAATGCAAATGGGCCAGACCAAGCACTTGTTTCACTACCACAATCAGCTCTTACATAAGCAGCATAGGAGTTACTAGGTGTTAAAGATGTAAATGTAAATTGATTAGCACTAGGAACACCTGAAGTATTTGTTACTGTACCATCAGTATCAGGATCCACATCTCCACCTGTAATATCTAATAAATTCACATCCCATAGTGTTTCTGTTCCGCCTGGACCAGAAGTCCAAGAAAAATCAGCACTAGTGGTTGTTATATTGGAAATACTTCCAAATGAAGGTTCAACACAAGTTGGTGCTTCTCTAACTAATACATCATCAATAAACCACTCAGAATCATTAGTTCCCTGATAATTAAAACCAATAACCACTGAAAGATTTCCATTAGCTCCAGATAAATCAAAAGCTCCTCTAATTTTCCAAACTAAATCTTCTCCACTTGCAAATCCAAAAGTAGTATTAATTGCTATCCAAGTTGCAGTCGTTGCATCTCCAGCATAATCTGTTGAGTAATATACTCCTGTAGTTGCAGCGAAATCTGGAAATCTAACCGTTTCATAATAACTTAATTCCGGATTAGTGGCAGATGTAAAGTCCATTGCAGGGGTTACCAACCATTTATTTTTAGCATCTGGTGCTCCAGCATTTTCACCATGAGTTAAGTTAAATAACTCATTATAGAAAGCTGACTGCGTTCCAGAATTAGAAGCATTAGTTGAAGCGGCCCATGGGTAGGCTGCAATATCTCCAGTTCCAGCCACGTCTGCCCACATTGCAGGTAGAAACGAACCTTCGAAGTCTTCGCTTAGGTATTCTTGTCCGTAAAATAAAGATGCCCACATAAGTAAGGCTAGTAGTGTAATTTTTTTCATGCTATTACAATTTTGTTAAGTTTATTTTTATTCGATTAAGGTAAATCAAGTGCATATTACTACAAAAAAGGGAAGTTGTAAACTATTATTCGTTAAACGATAAAAAATTTACGTTAAACCGATTATTAACGCTCTTTTTTTCGGTAAAAGCCATTAGTTTTTTACAGTAGTCCTAAACAAAAAAGACCTTGAAAATCAAGGTCTTTAATTATAAACATAATTTTTTTTACTCCTCACCTATAAAAGTATCCATAACTGCATCACTTACTCCCATATTACTAAAACCGCCATCATTAAATAAGTTTTGTAATGTTACTCGTTTTGTAAGGTCACTAAATAAAGTAACTGTGTAATTTGCACAGTCTAAAGCAGTTGCGTTACCTAGTGGTGACATTTTATTGGCATAGGCAATAAAACCATCGAAGCCTTTAACACCTTTACCTGCAGTTGTTGGTGTTGGTGACTGCGAAATGGTGTTTACACGCACTTTTTTATCACGTCCAAAAAAGTATCCAAAGCTTCTTGCAATACTCTCTAAATAGGCTTTGTTATCTGCCATATCGTTATAATCTGGAAATACACGTTGCGCAGCCATGTACGTTAAGGCAACAATACTTCCCCATTCGTTCATGGCATCATTTTTATATAAAGTTTGCATCACTTTATGAAACGACATGGCAGACACATCTGTTCCTTTTTGTGTCCAATCGTAATTTTGGTCTGTATAAGCTCTTCCTTTTCTAACATTTACCGACATACCAATGGAGTGCAATACAAAATCTAGTTTACCACCTAATACTTCCATGGATTTTTCAACCAAATTTTGTAAATCTTCAATAGAAGTTGCATCTGCAGGTATAATTTCTGAACCTGTTTTTTTTGCCAAATCGTTTATTTGTCCCATTCGCATTGCTATTGGTGCATTGGTTAACACAAAAGCACCTCCTTCTTCGTGGACTCTTTCGGCGGTTTTCCAAGCAATAGAATGAGGGTCTAATGCTCCAAATATAATTCCTCGTTTTCCTTTTAATAAATTGTATGACATTGTATAATGTTTAGTTAGTTTGAGTTAGCAAAGATACTATTAATTCAATAATTGTTTAGCATGTGCAATGGCCGATGTTGACATTTCTTTTCCACCTAACATTTGGGCAATTTCCACAATACGGTCATCGGTATTTAATTTTACTATTTGTGTAGTTGTTGTATTATCTATATCTTTTTTAAAAACCTTAAAATGTGTATCACCTTTTGCTGCAATTTGTGGTAAATGTGTAATGGTAAACACTTGCATAGTCTTGCTCATTTGTTGCATAATAGCTGCCATTTTGTTCGAAATTTCTCCTGAAACTCCTGTATCAATTTCATCGAACATAATGGATGGTAGCATAATATATTTTGCCAAAATAGATTTTACAGCCAACATAATTCTTGATAATTCTCCTCCAGAAGCTGCATTTTTCAATGGCTTAAATTCGCCTCCTTTATTAGCTGTGAACAAGAAATTTAACTTGTCTTTTCCATTGCTAAAAAAATCTTCTTGTTTTAAAACCGAAATATTGAATTTTGCATTTTCCATTCCAAGATCTGCAAGGATAATTTCTAATTGGTTTGATAATTCTGGAATTGCTTTGATTCGTTTTATATGTAAATCTTCAGCCAAATTATTTAGTGATAATTCTAATGTTTTTAAGATATTTTCTTTTTTAAGAATAGCTTCTTCAATGGTTTCGGTAGCTAATACTTTATTAGATAATTGTGTTTTTATTTTAATTAATTCATCAATGTCTGAAGCTGAATGCTTCAATAATAAATTATGGATTTTTTGAAGCTTTATATTAACCTCATCTAGCCTATTTGGGTTCGCTTCTAAATTACCTTGAGCATCCTCAATCTCTCCAAACACATCATCTAATTCTATTAACGAACTATTCACTCTATTAAACAATTCAGAATATGTTTTAGATAATTTAGATAGTTTTTGAAGGCTATTTTTTAAAGAGGTTAAGCTATTAAGTATACCTATTTGCTCTTCACTTAGTAATTGGTTAGACAAAAGCAACTCTTCTTTAATTTCTTCTATATTATTTAACGATTCGTATTCATTTTCTAATTCCTCAAGCTCTCCAGAAACTAATTGTGCTTCTTCTAATTCGTTGAATAAAAATAAGTTATAATCGTATTCTTTAAGAGCTTCGGCTTTTTGAAGGGTTAAATCGAGTAATTCTTTTTTAACTTGATTGAAAGATTTTAGGTGTGAATTATAATCTTCCAAATGCTCATTATTATTAGCTAATGCATCAATAATTTGAAACTGGAAATGGTCATTGGTGAGTTCTAATGTTTGATGTTGAGAGTGAATATCAATCAAATAATTTCCTAACTCTGTTAGCGTACTTAAGTTTACAGGAGAATCGTTAATAAATGCTCTAGATTTACCAGATGGCAAAATTTCCCTCCTTATAATGGTTTCAGATTCATAATCTAAATCTTCTTCTTTAAAAAACGATTTTAAATTGTAATTTGCTATATCGAAAGTCGCTTCAACAACGCATTTTTTTGAGGCATCTTTCACACTACTTATATCTGCCCTCTTTCCTAAAATTAACGATAAACCTCCTAAAAGGATAGATTTTCCAGCTCCAGTTTCGCCAGTAATAATACTTAAACCGTTATTGAAAGATATTTGTAAATCTTCAATTAAAGCGTAATTTTTTATGGATAAGGCTGTAAGCAAAAATAATTACTTTAAGAGTTAAAACGTATCATTATCACTTTTTAGAAATGATATACAAATTTAATTATAAAATGGTAATGAAGCCTTAGTAATTAATGTTTCTCCATTTATTGGAATGGTTTGGAGCCATTTTGGTTAAGGATGCTACCAAATCTGTAATGCTTATACTTGGGCCATCGGTAAAGATATCTTCAATTTCTTCGGCTTTGGCATCAAAAAACACTCTCATAATAAAGGAGCTTGGCCTTCTTGTATTTATTACTTCGAGCTCATGTAGTGCATCTGAAATTTTTTGTTTTGCATTTTTTTGGTTTAAATGCATGGTATCTAAACCTCCAATATGGTAGTTGTATAAGGTACTCCTAAACTCTTTATAAGTTGGTGATAGCAGATTATCTATTAACACAAATCTTGATTGCAGTCCATCTTCAGGCTTCCAACCTTTAAAATTACTTTGTTGTGAATAATTTAAAATTGTTCTAGCTTGTTGGTAATATTCGTCACCACCGTTTAAAGCAAAGGAATCGGCATCCATCCCTAATATAATATATATGTGATATGCTAATACAGATACTAAGTTTGATTGAAATTGATTAGGGTTATAGATTATATTTTGAAACTCTTGATATCTAAATGAGAAATCTTTGTCGTTAAAATTATAAATAGGGGTACTATATGATGAGTTAAATACTGGTCTTGAAGATCTAATTTGAATGGAGCCTTGAAACACATCGGTATTATAGTTAGTAATATTTATTACCATATTATAATTAATACGTTCGTTGGTAGAAAAGTTTTTATTGGTCCACTTGGTATTATTTACAAATTCTTGTAACTGGTTTTCTAAAGTTTTAAATACTTGAACATTTTCGTTACCAGTTAGTTGAGCATCAACAATAATATCACCGTTTAATTCTTGTGATGTGGCAATAAACGAACAAAAAACTGAGGCTATAAGTAGTAGTTTACGCATGGTATTGTTTTAATATTTCTTGCATAATATCTTGAGCCACTTCGGCTTTAGATTTTAGGCCATAATTAACACTATTCTCATTTTTATCGATAATAGTCACTTTATTGGTGGCAATACCAAAACCAGCACCTTCATCGTTTAACGAATTTAATACAATTAAATCTAAATTTTTTGATTTTAGCTTTCTAATTGCATTTTCAAGTTCGTTGTTGGTTTCTAAAGCAAAACCAACCAATATCTGATTTTTCTTTATTTTACCCAATGAACCTAAGATGTCTTTAGTTTTTTCCAACTCTAAAGTTAACGTAGAATCTTTCTTTTTTATTTTTTTATGGGCTACAAATCTTGGTTTATAATCGGCAACTGCTGCAGATAAGACAGCAATATCGCAGTCGGCAAAATTATCGTGTACCACATTATACATTTCTTGCGCACTCGTAACAGGAATAATTTTAATTAAATTACTACTTGCGTTTTGGTGCGTTGGTCCAGTAACTAATAGTACCTCAGCTCCTAACTGTGATGCAGCTTTGGCTATTTCAAAACCCATTTTACCACTAGAATGGTTTCCTATAAAACGCACAGGGTCTATGGCTTCGTATGTTGGTCCTGCTGTAATTAACACTTTTTTATTGTGAAGTGGAAGTCCAGAAAGGATATGATTTTCGATAAAAGAAACAATCTCTTCTGGCTCTGCCATTCTACCTTCACCAACTAGTCCGCTTGCCAATTCTCCGCTAGTAGCTGGAATCATCACATTCCCAAAACTTTTAAGTATTTCCAAAGAGTTTTTTGTTGACGCATGTTTATACATATCTAAATCCATCGCTGGCGCAAAATATATTGGACATTTGGCAGATAAATAGGTTGCCAAAAGCATATTATCGCTATTCCCAGAAGCCATTTTAGACAATGTGTTGGCAGTTGCTGGAGCAATTAAAAATAAATCTGCCCATAAGCCCAACGCTACATGATTATTCCATACATCATTTTCATTTTCATCATTTGTAAATGAAGAAATAACAGGGTTTTTAGATAATGTTGATAATGTTAAAGGGGTTATGAAGTCTTTGGAAGCAGGTGTCATGACCACTTTAACATGTGCACCTGCTTTTATAAATAATCTTACTAACGAGGCTGTTTTATAAGCGGCAATACCAGCAGTTATGCCTAGAAGTATGTTCTTGCCACTTAAAATAGACATCGTTAATTATTCTTGAGAATCTTCCTCGGTACTTCTATAGTAAATCTTGTCATTTAGCCATTCTTGAACAGCTAGAGCATGAGGTTTTGGTAATTTTTCGTAAAATTTTGACACCTCAATTTGTTCTTTGTTTTCGAAGATTTCTTCTAAACTGTCATTATATGTAGCAAATTCTTCTAACTTATCGATAAGTTCTTTTCTTATCTCAGTATTTATTTGTTCTGCTCTTCTAGCAATAACCGAAATTGCTTCATAAATATTCTCAGTTGGTGCATCAATTTTGTTTCTATTGTACGTCTCTGTGTTTACTGGAGCATTTACCTTCTTTAAATCCATCTTTATATAATTAACCTTAGTTTTTGTATTGATTTTTTAGTTCTGTCAATTCTGCATTCATTTCATCTGCTTTTTCAATAAACTCTGAATTGGCATACCTCCTTTTAAATGTATTATAGAATGCAATGGCATTTTCTATACGTTCTTCTTTTTTATATTCCACACTATTTAAAGCCAAATTGTAAGCCGAATCTAAACGATAGAACATTGCTTGTTCTTTATGGGTCGCTCCTGGATAATCCAAAATAAAATTATCGAATGCTTTTATAGGAGCTTCATAATCTCTATTATGTGGTGCAACTGTATGATATTGTTTAGCAATTTCGTAAGCTTTCTTTTCTAATTTAAAATCTAACTCCTTAACCATTTTATTGGCCTCTGCCAAATAGGTTGAATTTGGATAAGAATTAATAAATGTTTGAATTTTTTCTATTGCTTCAACAGTTTCCTTTTGCTCTTTACTGTAAACTGGTGGAAGATAGTAGTAACTCTTTGCTGCTAAAAATGCTATTTCTTCAGCTTTTTCGCTTTCAGGATAAGAACTTACAAAACGCTCCATTTCATAATTCGAAGTATAGTAATCGCCTACATTATAGTGGGACATCGATTTCATATACATTAACTTTTGTGCTTGAGGTTTCCCTCTATACTTTGGTGCAATTTGATCGAACAAACGCAGTGCTTTTCTGTATTTTCCAGCATCATAAAGCTCAGTTGCCATTTCAAATTTAACAGCAATGTCTTCAGATTTTATGGCTTTTTGATATTCGCTACAAGAACCAAATGTTAGAGCTATAATAAATATGTAAATAAGTCTTTTCATAAATTTTAAACAGGATGCAAAAGTAGGCATTTATAACGTATTTTAAAAACAATTATTTTAAGCTAAAATATAACGACATTTCACGACTTAATAAGGTTTAAGTAATATTTAACTTTTTAATAGCTCAATACTGTTTTATATAGTTGTTTATTAGGTTTTTTAAATCGTTTGTCGCTGGTACCAAAGGCAACCTAACAGTATCTTTGCATAAATTCAATTGTTCCAGGACCGCTTTGATGCCTGCAGGGTTGTTTTCCTTGAAAATCAATTTTGTGATTTCCATAAACTTCTTGTGTATTTGGTAAGCTTCTGCTGCTTTACCTTCAATACCTAATTGTATCATTCTAGAAAAATCCTTAGGAAATGCTTGTCCTAAAACCGAAATGACTCCAGAGCCTCCAGCCAGAGTTGCTCCCAAAGCCAAATCGTCATCGCCTGAAATGACCAAAAAGTCTTTTGGTTTATCTCTTAAAAGCTCTAAATACTGCTGTTGGTTGTTTCCAGCTTCTTTTACTGCGACGATATTATCAAAATCCATTGCTAATCTAAGTGTTGTTTCAGGCAACATGTTTTTGGCTGTTCTTCCAGGTACGTTGTACACTATAATTGGAATTGGACAAGCCTTAGAAATAGCTTTAAAATGCTGGTAAAGACCTTCTTGGGTTGGCTTGCTATAATAAGGTGCCACTGAGAGTATTGCGGCAAAATCCGATAGATTGGTATTATTAATTTCGTCAATTACTTTAGCAGTATTATTTCCGCCTATTCCTAAAACCAAAGGCAATCTTCCTGCATTGATTTTTTTTATAGTTGAAATTATTTCTTGCTTCTCTTGCATTGAAATAGTCACGCTTTCTCCTGTGGTCCCGCTTATTACCAAATAATTGGTACCATTATCTATGTTATATTTTACAATATTGGAAAGCGCATCGTGATCGACACTTAAATCATTTTTAAATGGCGTGACCAAAGCCACTCCTGTTCCTACTAATGTGTTCATTATATTTTGTTAAGTACTTTTAAATATTTGATTAATTCCATTTTAAAAAGTTCTATTTGCTCTGGTTTTACATCTATTATAAAATCATGAAGTCTTTCATCATTTCCCGAAATACCAATTTTAAAATTGGCTTTGGACAGGGTTGTTACCAAATTAAGTTCTAAACTGTCTTCTTTATAATAGCTAATGAGCGCATCAAATTCGGTATTTACAAATTCTTGGAGTTCTACATTATCTATCTTTCCACTCCAACCAAAATTTTTAGGATTAAAAAAGGCATCCCAACTATTTGGTGTTAATTTTTCATCAGTTATAAATGCAATACACTTTGTTTTGTTTTCCATTATTTTCAACTCTTTAAATAGAGATGTAAATGTTTCATACTTATTAAATTCATCAAAAGACAGAATAATTCCAATCGATTCTATTTTTCTAGAATCAACTGTAACATTCCTTGAATTTAATATATTGTTAATATATTTTTGGTTTGATTTTTCCTTAAATCGTTTTAAAAACATTTATATTTATGCGTTTATACAAATGTACTAAACCAGTAAGATTAAAACTATAACAATCACGTTCTTTCAAAGCATTTGTGAAACAAATAACATCTTTGTAATTAATTGTATAAGAAATAACACAAAATATTTATGAACAATAACTATTTTTTCTCCATAGTGACATTGGTCTTGTTAATGTCATGCAAGCAAGAAGTTCATCTTACTAGAATTGAAGGAAAAAGAATTGAAATAAACGATTCTTTATCTGAAAATCAAGACATAGAGAATTTCATTAAACCCTATAGAGATCATGTAAACAAGGGTCTTGATAGTGTTTTGGCCTATTCTATTGCAACTTATACAAAAAATGATGGTGAATTAAATACAGGCTTAGGTAATTTTATGGCAGATGCTGTAATGGAAATGGCAAATCCAATATTTAAAGCCAGAACAGGAAACAGCATTGATATTGTCATGCTTAATCATGGTGGCATCAGGTCGATATTACCTAAAGGTGATGTAACAAGTAGGACCGCTTACAACCTTATGCCCTTTGAAAATAGTGTGGTTGTTACTGGGTTAAAAGGTACTTCGGTAAAAGCTATGGTCTCCTATTTGCAAAAAGCCAAACGTGCGCATCCAATTTCTGGGCTGAGTATAAAACTTACCAGTGATTTTAAATTATTAGAAGCCAAAGTAGGTAATAAACCTATTGATGACAATAAAACTTATTATGTGGCAACAAACGACTATTTATACAATGGCGGTGACAATATGAACTTTTTTAAACAAGGCGATTCACTTTACAAACTTGACTATAAAGTTAGAAACGTATTTATTGATTATTTTAAAAAAGTAGATACGCTTAATTTAAGTACCGACGACAGATTTATTAAAACCAATTAACCCAAAAATGAAAAGAAGAGATTTTATACAGCAAACAGTAGCAAGCAGTGCATTAATTGGATTAGGTGGTTTAACATTATCGTCCTTTAGTAGTACGACTCAAAAAAAAATAACCATTTTACATACCAACGATGTCCATAGCCATATAGATCCTTTTGGTCCAGATGATGGTAGAAATGCTAATAAAGGTGGTGTTGCCAGGAGAGCTAGTTTGATTGAGAATATTAGAAAGGAAAACCCAAACACCTTATTACTTGACGCTGGCGATATTTTTCAAGGCACACCATACTTTAATTACTATGGAGGTGAGCTGGAATTTAAACTCATGAGCATGTTAAAATACGATGCTGCCACTATTGGAAATCATGATTTTGATAATGGTATAGATGGTTTATACGCACAATTTCCGCATGCAAAATTTGACTTTATATCTGCTAACTACGATTTTTCAAACACAGTATTAGACACTCATATAAAACCCTATAAAACGTTTGTTAAAGATGGTATTAAAATTGGTGTTTTTGGTTTAGGAATTGAATTGGATGGCTTGGTAATAAAAGAACTGTACAAAGAAACCGTTTATTATAATCCTACAGAAATTGCTCAGGACATGAGTCGCATTTTAAAAGAAGAAGAACAATGCGACTTAGTAATTTGCTTATCTCACTTAGGGTATAATTACCGAAATGAAGCTGAAAAGCCTTCCGATTTAACACTTGCCAGAGCTACAAAAAATATAGACTTAATTATTGGAGGTCATACCCACACCTTTTTACGCAAACCTACAATAGTAAAAAATACTGATGAAAAAAATGTGCTCGTAAATCAAGTTGGGAGTTATGGCTTATATTTAGGAAAGATTGATTTTTATTTCGATAGTGAAAAAAATAAATCTGCCAATGGTACTACTATTATTGTGTAATTTTTCAATACAGATGTAAGTGTTTCAATTTTAGTCGTCTAAAAGTATTAATGAATGCTTATAGATATGAAAAAACATTTTCCTTTTGTTTTAAGAATTATAATTGCCATTATTTTATTTCAAACACTTCGTTTTAAATTTACTGCACATCCAGACAGCATCTACATTTTTGAAACTGTAGGTTTGGAACCTATTGGAAGAATTGGTATTGGTGTTTTAGAACTAATTGCTGGGATTTTATTGTTAATTCCTAAAACTATTTGGGCTGGAGCACTACTAACACTTGGTCTTATTGGTGGTGCCATATTAATGCACTTGACGCTATTGGGAATTGAGGTTAATAATGATGGAGGCATATTGTTTATTACAGCAGTAATTACCTTTATTTTATCTGTGATTGTGCTTTACCTGTATCGAAAAGAAATACCTATTATTGGTAAAAAATTAAACTTTTAATTTTTCAAGTACTTCATACTTTTTTGCCTTCATATAACTCATACTGGATTGGATATAAAAGAAACAAAAAGCAAAAACTAGCAATATTGAGTAAACAATACTCAAAATGTTTATGTCTGAAACATAGAAATATGCTACCTGAATAACTTCTGAAAACACAATACAAATAGCTCCTAACAACAAATTCATTGCTTTTTTTGAATCCCTGCTTATATAGTTTATCAGTGTTACTGTTAGCAATAGCATAACAGATGTATTATACAGTAACTCAAGTAAATAATCAATAATGCCATATAAGAAGTCACTTTGGTAAGCGGTATCGGTCACTAACACAATGCTATAAATATCTAAAGCTAGTAATATAACAATATGAAAAGGAAAACGATTAAATATCTTGCGTAAATTCATTGCTTTTAATATCCCAATACTCAAGCAACAATAGGCAGTTATATATAATAAGTTTCCACCATAAAATAGAATATTATCGATTAAAAGAGAGTTTTCGGCTAAAGGTGAAAAGATTCCCAAAAATTCCGAAATGGCATATAATAATAAAAAATAAAAGAAATATGATTTCTTACATTTGTTAGTCATGCAATATAAAACTGTAAGCAATGGCAATAAAAAAGGCCTAATTAAATTACCTATATCCTGCAATCCAAATATTTGGAAACCAAGAAACATAATAGTAAGCACTATTATAACACCAAGTAGTAGTTTTGTATTTTGCATATAGATTTGGGGTCTATTTGTCAGACAAATATAACAAAATATTACAATTGAACGATAAAAAAGTGCTTTTTATCGATTAATTACACTATTTATAATCATTTTAAATAAGCATTTGCAAGAAATTCATTTCATTTATTATAGGAATATGTAAATTCTCGGCCTTTTCGCGTTTACTTGGACCCATTTTATCGCCTGCAACCAAGTACGATGTTTTAGAAGAAATTGAAGACGATACTTTACCTCCATTATCCTCGATGAGTTTTTTGAGTTCATTACGAGATACTGTTTCAAAAACACCCGAAACAACAAAGGTTTGCCCTTTTAATTTATCGGTTTGATTGGCTAGAACATCTTCAGATAAAGCCAATTGCACTCCATATTCTTTTAATCTATCAATTATATGCACATTTTCTTCTAATAAGAAAAAGTCAACAACACTTTCAGCAATTTTAATTCCTATTTCATCAACAGTCACTAAATCAATGAGTGTTGCTTGTGATAAAGCATCAATATTTTTATAATGTTTCGCTAATTTTTTAGCGACAGTTTCACCTACATATCTAATTCCCAAAGCAAACAATACTCGCTCAAACGGAATTTGTTTAGAGGCTTCAATACCATTTACTAAGTTTTCTGCACTTTTTTCAGCCATTCGCTCTAAGGGCATGACTTGCTCCTTGGTTAATTCATACAAATCGGAATAATTATAAATCAATCCTTCATTTACCAATAATGCAACGGTTTCTCCACCCAAACCTTCAATATCCATCGCTTTTCTGGAAATGAAATGTTGAATACGTCCAATAACTTGTGGGCTACAACCATTGTAATTAGGGCAATAATGTTGTGCTTCGCCTTCTTGCCTTACCAATTCAGTGTTACATTCTGGGCAATGGGTAATATATTGTGTCGGTTGTGAATCTGCTGGTCGTTTTGTTAAATCTACTGCAATTATTTTTGGAATAATCTCGCCTCCTTTTTCAACAAACACCTCATCGCCTACTCTAATATCCAATTTTTCAATTTGATCAGCATTGTGCAATGAAGCTCTTTTTACAGTGGTTCCAGCTAATTCTACAGGTTCTAAATTCGCTACAGGTGTAATGGCTCCTGTACGACCAACTTGATAGGTTATCTCATTCAATCGTGTAGAAACTTGTTCTGCTTTAAATTTGTAAGCTATTGCCCAACGAGGTGCTTTGGCTGTATAACCTAACTCTTCTTGTTGTTGCAAATTGTTTACTTTAATGACGACACCATCTGTTTCATAAGGCAAATCGTGCCTATGAACATTCCAGTAATCAATAAATTCTAAAACTTCATCAATGGAGTTTACCAATTTTGCAGCGTTTGGGACTTTAAAACCCATTTGTCTTGCAAGTTCTAAGCTTTCAAACTGTGTAAAGCCCTCTTTGCCTTCGGCATTTCTCCCAAAGGGAGAAAAATTATCGTATAAAATAATGCTGTACAATAGACACTCCAAAGGTCGTTTGGCTACTTCGGCACTATCTTGTAACTTCAAACTTCCAGACGCTGTATTTCTTGGGTTTCTATATGGTTCTTCGCCTATTTCAATGCGTTCTTCATTCATTTTGTTGAAGCCTTCAAAAGGCAGAACGATTTCACCACGAATAGCAAATTTAGGCGGATAATTCCCTTTTAATTTTAAAGGTACAGACTTAATTGTTTTGATGTTAGCAGTCACATTATCACCTTGAGTACCATCACCTCTAGTTACAGCTCGTAACAGACTTCCGTTTTCATAAGTCAAACTTATGGATGCACCATCATACTTTAATTCGCAAGTGTATTGCACATCTCCATCCACTAACTTCTTAATTCGTGTTTCCCAATCCAATAAATCTTCTTTGGAGTACGAATTATCCAACGAATACATTCGGTGTTCATGAACAACGGTTTCAAAGTTTTTAGTTACCTCGCCTCCAACACGTTTTGTTGGTGAATCAGCTTCAGCAAACTCTGGGTGTTTTGCTTCAAGCTCTTGAAGTTGTTTTAGCTTTATATCAAATTCGTAATCGCTTATCGTAGGATTATCGAGTACATAGTAATTATAGTTATGCTGCCGAAGTTCTTCGCTTAATGTTTTTATTTGCTGCTGGATATCCATGAAAATTTCTAAAAAAGTTATCTTTTTAGGCTATATTTAAAGCTTCTAATATACTAAAATGCATTACAAGAAAATACTTCTAGCTTTGGTTTTTATGAGCTTTTTATTCAACTGTAAAGAAGAAGATAAATTAACAAAAGACGTTTTAATAATTCCGCAACCATTAGAACAAACACTAAGTAAAGGTGAATTCATTTTAAACTCATCAACTGGAATTGATTATGATGAGAATTTTAAAATATCAGCTGAATTTTTAAAAGTATTTATTGAAGAAGGAAGCAATATAAAGCTGCAAAGTAACAATATGATTTCGTTTATTAAAGATGAAAGTCTTGCTGATGAAGGTTATGCGCTTGAGATTCTGCCTGAAAGCATAATTATAAAAGCCAAAACAGATCAAGGTGCTTTTTATGCTGTACAATCTCTTCGACAACTCCTTCCACCTGAATTTGAAGATGGAACAGTTGAAGAAAATGAAATAGCTATTCCTTCAGTAACAATTAAAGACAAACCTCAATTCTCCTATCGAGGTATGCATCTGGATGTTGGCAGGCACATGTTTTCGGTAGATTTTATAAAAAAATACATCGATGCTTTGGGCATGTTAAAAATGAATACCTTTCATTGGCATTTAACCGAAGACCAAGGTTGGCGCATTGAGATTAAAAAATATCCAAAACTTCAAGAAATTGCTGCCTTTAGAAACGAAACCTTAATTGGACATTACAGTGACCAACCTCATCAATTTGATGACAAAAAATATGGTGGTTATTACACACAAGACGAAGTTAAAGAGATAGTTGCTTATGCACAAAGTCGGTTTGTAACCGTGATTCCAGAAATTGAACTTCCTGGACATAGTCAAGCTGCCATTGCAGCATATCCTGAATTAGGTTGCACAGGAGAACAAGTTGAAGTAGCTACAAAATGGGGTGTTTTTGAAGACATTTATTGTCCAAAAGAAGAAACATTCGCTTTTTTAGAAGATGTCTTAGACGAAGTATTAGCATTGTTCCCAAGTGAATATATTCATATTGGTGGCGATGAAGCACCAAAAACCAGATGGAGCAATTGCGAGCATTGTCAGGCACTTATTAAAAAGGAAGGCCTAAAAGGTGAACACGAATTGCAGAGTTATTTTATCTCAAAAATTGAAAAGTACCTAAACAGTAAAGGCAGACAAATCATTGGTTGGGACGAAATTTTAGAAGGTGGTTTAGCGCCAAACGCTACAGTGATGTCTTGGCGAGGAATAAATGGTGCTATTGAAGCAGCTAAACAACATCATAATGTTATTATGACGCCAACATCTCATTGTTATTTTGACTATTATCAAAGTGAAAACGAAAATGAACCGATCGCAATTGGAGGCTTTTTACCTTTGGAAAAAGTGTATAGTTTTAATCCCATTCCTGAGGAGCTTAATGAACAAGAAGCCAAATATGTTTTAGGTGCACAAGGCAATATTTGGACGGAATACATGAAAACTTCGGAGCATGTAGAGTATATGGCATTTCCACGTGTTCTTGCCATGAGTGAAGTGGTGTGGTCTAAACAGGAAAACAAAAACTATCCAGATTTTGTTAAACGTGTAGAGAATTTTCACAAACGATTGGATGCTTTAAACATTAATTACGCCAATCATTTATATGAAATTGAAGGCGAATTAATTTCAGACGAAAGTGGATTAAGTTATCGACTACAAACCTTAACCGAAGGAAAAACTATTCGATTTACTTTAGATGGCTCAGAGCCAACTGTATATTCAGAAGCCTATACCAAACCTATCCCAATTACTGAAAGTGTCAGTATAAAAGCATCTGTATTTAACTTGGAAGAAAAATTAGGAAATACATTTTCTCAGGATATTAATTTGCACAAAGCCGTTGGAAAAACCATCACAATTAATAAAGAACCACACAAATCCTATCCTGGAGGTGGTGCAAAAGGTTTGGTTAATGGTATTTTAGGAAGCGATTCACGCTATGGCGACAAGGAATGGTTAGGATTTTGGGGAGACGATATTGAGATTACCATTGACTTGGGTGAAGAAACAGAGATTAACTCGATTGAAACTAGATTTTATAATAGTAATGGTCAATGGATTTATGCACCAACAGAAATTGAATTTGAATTTGAAAATAAAACCAAGCACTTGAAAATTACAGAATCAAAAGATAATCTTGTAAATATCGCTCTAGATGTTAAAGTTACAACCAAAATTATAACTCTTAAAATAGCAAATTATGGCACCATTCCAGAAGGTAAGCAAGGTGGTGGCAATAAAGCGTGGACGTTTATTGATGAGATAATTATAAACTAAAAACTCGTCCGTTCGAGTGAAATTGTGCAACAATTTTGTATCGAAAACTATTGACATCTCGATACAATTTTGATAAGTCAAAATCACTCGATGTGACCAAATTAATAGATGTGGTATTCCGCACTGTCTCACTGAGCAAAGTTGAAGTGTGATGCGGAATTCACTTTGAAACTATAATAAATAATTAAAAAGATTCATGCCTCCGCAGGAAATATTATGAAACTAGAAATTTGTGCCAACTCATACCAGTCTGCTTTAAATGCTCAAGAAGCTGGAGCACATCGTGTTGAGTTATGCCAAGAATTATCAGTTGGAGGTATTACACCAAGTTATGGACTATTGAAACAAGTAATAGATACCCTTTCAATTCCAGTGTTTGTGTTAATTAGACCACGAAGCGGGAACTTTGTTTATACAGAAGAAGAGTTTGATATCATGAAACAAAACATTCAATTATGCAAACATTTAGGTTGCGATGGCATTGTTTCAGGTGTGTTAAATAAACATAACACCATAGATGTTGAAAGAACAAAAGCATTGGTTGAACTTTCAAAACCTTTATCATTTACTTTTCATCGTGCTTTTGATTGTGTTAGTAATCCTTCTGATGCTTTAGAACAGCTAATCGATTTAGGTGTTGATAGAGTGTTAACTTCTGGCTTGGAAACCTCAGCCGAAAAAGGCTTAATTATGTTAAAACAATTGCACAAAAAAGCCAACGGAAGAATAATCATACTAGCTGGAGGAGGTATCAATTCAAATAATTCTAAATTGTTTAAAGAAGCTGGTTTCTACGAAATTCATGCGTCTGCTTCATCTTCAATAAAAAGTGATGATTCTTTATTTTCAGTACCAATAACTTATTCTGACACAAAAAAAATTAAAGCCATTTTAGATGCGATATAAACTAATCTTATGTCACCTCGAGCGCAGTCGAGAGGTCTTTTGTGAAGACCATATAATATTTAGAAAGGTTCGTTACACTTTATTGATAATCAATGAATAATAGAATAACTATATTAATCTTAGCTGTAGTTTGTTTTAGCTGTCAAACCAAGCATGACGTACCAAAAACCATTGAATTATATAGTAATTGGGAGTTCAAGAAATTAAATGACTCTATTTGGAATCCAGCAACAGTTCCTGGAAATGTGCATTCCGATTTATTAGAAAACAACCTCATTAAAAATCCATTTATAGCAAATAATGAACACGATTTACAATGGATTTCAGAAACCGATTGGGAATATAAAACAACGTTTACTTTAGACAAAATCACGCTTCAAAAAAAACACCTTGAACTCAATTTTGAAGGCTTGGATACGTATGCATCAGTTTATTTAAATGATAGCTTGGTTTTAAAGTCCAATAATGCGTTTCGAGAGTTTCGAGTAGATGCTAAACCATTACTAAAAGCTGAAAATGAATTACGCATTCTGTTTGAAAATAACACCAAATACGAAGAGCAAGCAAAAGCACAATTAGGTTATACGTTACCAGAAGGCAATCGTATTTTCACTAGAAAAGCACAGTTTCAATATGGTTGGGATTGGGGACCGAAGTTAAATACGAGTGGTATTTGGAGAGCTGCGAAATTGGTAGCTTGGAATGATTATAAGATTGAAAACATCTACATAAAACAACAAGAACTTACAGATGCTAATGCAAAACTTCAAGTTCATATCCAAAACAAAACTCTGTTAGATAAAGAATTAACCTATAGTATTTACTTAAATGATTCTATAGTATCTCAACAATCAGAAATTAGTAAGCAGAAATCAGAAATCAACTTCGAAATCAAAAACCCAAAACGATGGTGGCCTCATAATTTAGGAGACCCTTATTTATATGACATCAAAGTAGTTGTTCAAGATAACAAAAGAATACTTGATAGTATCTCTAAAAAAATAGGCTTGAGAACTATTGAGTTAGTCACAGAAAAAGACAGCATTGGCGAATCCTTTTATTTTAAAGTCAATGATGTTCCTGTGTATGCAAAAGGTGCCAATTACATTCCACAAAATTCTATGCAAAATAAAGTGACTGATGCACATTATGAAAAATTGCTTGATGATGCTGTTGCTGCCAATATGAATATGTTGCGTGTTTGGGGAGGAGGTATATACGAAAACGCTATTTTTTACGATTTATGCGATGAAAAAGGTATTTTAGTTTGGCAAGATTTTATGTTTGCTTGTGCCATGTATCCAGGAGATGAAGACTATTTACAGAATGTACAACAAGAAGCCATTGACAATGTAAAACGTTTACGAAATCATGCAAGTATTGCCCTTTGGTGTGGGAATAACGAAAATAGCGAAGGCTGGCATCGTTGGGGCTGGCAAGATGGACGTTCGGATTCTGAGAAAGATGACATCTGGAATAACTATTTAAAAGTGTTCGATTCAATTTTACCAAATACGGTTGCAAATTTAACAGATACTGATTATTGGGAAAGCTCTCCAAAATATGGACGTGGAAATCCGAAATATGAATTTGAAGGTGATGCGCATGATTGGTGGATTTGGCATGATGCTTATCCTTTTGAGCATTTAGAAGAACGTGTGCCTCGATTTATGAGTGAATTTGGCATGCAATCGTTTCCAAGTTATGAGGTAATTAGATACATGCTTCAAACTGATTCTATTAATAATGAAGTCCCGATAGCTATCGGGATTAAAAACCATCAAAAGCATAGTCGTGGATTTGAACTCATCGATGAATATATGGCTCGTGATTTTCCTGTTCCAACAAAAGTGGAAGATTATATATATATGAGTCAAGTATTGCAAGCCTATGGTATTACCAAAGGCATAGAAGCACAACGACGTGCAAAACCTTATAATATGGGAACTTTGTTTTGGCAATTGAATGATTGTTGGCCTGCTGTTTCATGGTCAAGCATTGACTTTTTTGGGAACTGGAAAGCCTTACATTATAAAGCTAAAAAGGCTTTTGAAAACCTCTTAATTTCATCTGTTGTAAATAATAATACTTTAAGAACATTTGTGGTTAATGATACGCTTACAGATGTTACGCTTAATTTAAAAATTGAGCTTATAGAATTTAATGGAAATCTTGTTTGGTCAGATATAATTACTGATACCGCTGAATCAAATTCATCAGATTTAATTTTTGCAATGGATTTAGACAACTGGAGTTTCAATAAAAATTCATCTGTTTTAAAAATATCTTCAGGAAATAATCAGTGGTTTCATTACTTTTCAAAACCAAAAGACTTAAAACTTCAAAAAGCCGAAATAACTAAAGAAATTTTAAAAACAGCAACAGGTTTTAGCATAAAACTATCAAGTTCAACGTTGCAGAAAGATGTGTTTTTGTTTTCAGAAGAAAAAGGACATTTTAGTGACAACTATTTTGATTTATTACCCAATACAACAATTGAAATTGAGTTTAAAACTAACGCAGACAACTTAAAAAGTTTGAAGATTAAAACGCTAAATGAGTTTGTTAACAAAAAAAGCCTTTAAGTTTATCTTATATTCAAGAAAAGATAAATCTAAAAGACTAATTTATGAATAGCAATTGACACTAAAAGCAAATTATCCCTAACAAATTTTGCTAACGAAGAACAAAAAACAACAAATACAACTAAGAAGCAAAAAAAACACCTATACAAAAACCATACAAAGAAGATAATAATAGTGTTAAATGGCCCAGACTAAGTTCTATCTGGTTTTAGCCATTTAGGAACCATTTTTGGCTTGAAGTTCCTCATTTTATCGAGCAGTCTATCTATATCATTTTCTACAATTAGCAACTCAAAATTTGTCATTTTTAAAAGCCCTTTTGCAACCATGGTTTCCAATATCTTAATTAAATGATCATAAAATCCATTAATATTTAATAATCCAATTGGTTTTTGGTGCAATCCTAATTGCGCCCAAGTAATAATTTCAAACAATTCTTCGAGCGTTCCAAATCCTCCTGGAAGTGTAATAAACCCATCAGACAACTCGTGCATTTTTAGTTTACGCTCATGCATGTTGTTTGTTGTAATTAACTCCGTTAAACCTAAGTGCACAACCTCTTTTAGTTTTAAAAATTCAGGAATAACACCAATAACGTTTCCATGGTTATCAAGCGACGATTGGGCTATTTTTCCCATGATACCAATTTTGGCAGCACCATAGACTAAGGTAATGTTCTCTTTTGCCAAAGTTCTTCCTAAAGCTTTAGCTTCAGAAATAATAGTGGTATCGTTTCCTTCGCTACTTCCGCAAAATACTGCTATGGCTTTTAATGCTTTCATCATTTTATGGCTTTAATCATTCTATCTTTATCAAAGATATCTTTTTTTAATTCAATACTATTAAAATCATTATTGATTAATAATTCTTTAGTACGCTCACCTAAATTTTCATTAATTTCAAAATACAACTGACCATTCGATTTTAAAATTGCTTGAGAAGTCTCAGTAATGTTTCTATAAAACAACAAAGCATCATTATCTTTAACAAAAAGGGCTAAATGCGGTTCGTGGTTTAATACATTGGCACTCATCGCTTCTTTTTCCAATTCACGAACGTAAGGTGGATTGGACACTATTATGTCAAATTTCAAATTTTCAAATACTAAATTCCAATCCATTGAGTTTAAAACATCGGCTTCAACAAATGCAACGTCAACATCGTTATTTGTAGCATTTAGTTTCGCAATTTTTAATGCTTCTTTTGAAATATCCAATGCATACACTTTAGCATTTGGTAAGTTTTTAGCCAAAGAAACAGCAATACAGCCACTTCCTGTTCCTATGTCTAGAATTTTTAATTTAGATTCTTCGCTTTGCTCAGAATGACACTCAATTATCCATTGCACTAACTCTTCGGTTTCAGGTCGAGGAATCAATACCGAAGGGTTTACTTTAAAAACCAATCCGTAAAATTCTGTATCACCAACTATATATTGAATGGGTTCGTATTTTTTTAGTCTATCTATCGCATTTTGAAATTTATCGTATTTCTTCCCAGACACAACTGCGTATAAATTTTGAGAAATGTCTATACGTTTCATTTTTAAAATTCGCCCTGAAAGCAAATTGAAAAAAGACTCAATCTCGGTGTCAGGATAATATCCTAAAAGCACGTTTTTAAAATAAGTTCGCAAAGATTTTAATATCATGTTAATTCTTTTAGCATATATACACCACAAATTATGTGTCCTGTGTTTCCTAATGGTTTATTGAGATGCTTAAAACCATTTTTTTCGTACAACTTAATTGCCGATTTTAGTTCCGAAGCAGATTCGAGGTAACAAAATTTATAATTAAATTCTTTAGCTGCTTTTATGCACAAATCGAACATTTTTTTTCCAAAACCTTTTCCACGAACATCTGGATGAAAATACATTTTTTGAAGCTCGCAAGTATCTTGGTCTGCTCCCTTTAACTGTTTCACTCCACCACCACCTAATAGGCTTCCTTCATCCTCTACAACATAATAAACTGCTCTTTTGTCTTGAAAGCCCTCATGCATACGTTTTACATCCTCATCTTCAAGTGAAGAACCAGAAATTGGCAAGTCAAACTCCTTGAAACAATTTGTCATAATGGTTTGAATATACTTATTATCTTCAGGTTTTATTTCTCTAATAATCATGTTATAATTACCAATTATTTAATAGTATTTTTGTGAAGTGAAGATACACGAAAAATACATATCTCGTTGCATTAACATTGCTAAAAATGGAATAGGCTCAACAGCACCAAATCCTATGGTAGGTTGTGTCATTGTTTACAACCATAAAATTATAGGAGAAGGTTTTACAAGCCCTTATGGTGGTGCTCATGCCGAAGTGAATGCAATTAATTCAGTTAAAGATAAATCGTTATTAAAAAAAGCCACACTCTATGTAACGTTAGAGCCTTGTTCTCATTTTGGGAAAACGCCTCCATGTAGCAATTTGATTATAGAACATGGTATTAAAAATGTTGTGATTGGTTGTCTAGATGATAATAAAAATGTTGCTGGACAAGGCATAGCTAAACTAAATGAAGCTGGTTGTAATGTTATAGTTGGTGTTTTAGAAGAAGCTTGTAAAGAGCACCATAAACGTTTTTTTACATTTCATAACAAACAACGTCCTTATATTATTTTAAAATGGGCTGAAACTGCTAATGGCTTAATTGCACCATTACATA
>Ga0316209_1000613_pt1 | contig 55348 bp, 54 predicted proteins | sample 6monopyrite_MG_FD_204945 | JGI IMG/M metagenome (GOLD analysis project Ga0316209, IMG submission 204945) | Microbial mat bacterial communities from mineral coupon in-situ incubated in ocean water Damariscotta River, Maine, United States -... | ecosystem: Environmental > Aquatic > Marine >... | reverse complement strand
CTGGGTCTCTTCAACCTTCCCGCATCATGGCGCAGTTTTCGATCGACAACTTGAACCGCCCGGTACGGACCCGTATGCCGGGTGGTGTGGGAGGGGGGGACCGCGAGGTTTCCTCCTATCCCGATTATGCTGATGAAGGAGGTCGCCTTGAGCGTTGAATACGACAATCTCGCGTCTGCAGAGCTGGAGCGACATCGCGAAGGCATGCTCTATGCGGATCGAAAGATGGCAAAGGCCGGCGACTTCGAGACGGTTGCCCGAAACCTTCAAAGTAGAAGTTACACGCGACTTGTAGTCGGTGTAGTGGCGGCAATCTTCCTGTTCATTGGAGGGGGCTTTGGCGCTATTTGGGCAGTCGCCATTCTGCTGTATTGTGTGCTGGACTTCTCGCATACGAAGCGGACGCACGAAACCATCCTGCGCATGCAAGAGGCAGCAAGTTCGGGCCGTGAGAACACCGCATAACACTTATAAGGCCCCGTCCCGTCAAGGGCAGAGATAGGTCCTCGGACGGGCTTTTCTCATCCGATCGTTCGTTCGCTGTGCCTCGGCACTCGAGAGGGTCGTCTCCGACTTGGTTTCGGGTAGCAGGTGCAGTTCGCAGGTACGACTCTGCACCAAACACTTATTGAGGATCAGTAGCCGATGCAGCAGCGCTTGGAATCAGCGCCGGTCGGCATAGCTTCGAGCTTGAAGCTCTCCGCGTCCTAGAAACAATTGGGTTCCCTCGTGCCGTCCCATTCAAAAGGTGGTGGCTCGTCGAGCGCGGCGGCGGCCAGTTAGTTTCGGGCTCGGGTGAGGGGCAGAGATCGAGTGTTCTCGAGTTGAAGGCAGGCGTGAAAGTGGAGAGCCGCCATCCAATCAAGGCTTTGGGGCTGCTGAGCGTAGAAGACCATGACCTCGTTCGTGGTCGAGCCACATGCAATACGGGTCGAGACTGGCTAGCGCTCATTTGGCTCGAGTTAGGCGACGGGTTCGCGGACTCTCCTGGTTCTTTCATGCGGCGTAGAAGCGCTCCTCGGAAAAGGGTTTGTTCTGGCTGAGCATGAAGTACACGGCGCGGCCGAGCTTGTGCGCGAGGATGCTGAGCGCTTTGCCCTTGCCGTGTTTGCGTTCGAGCTTCGCGAGCAGTTTCTTCGCTCGTGGACTCTTGGCGAGCATCAGCACGGCACCCTCGGAGAAGGCCCACTTCAGGTGCGCGTTGCCGATCTTCTTGCCGCTCGTTCCCGAGCGCTTGCCGGCCGACTCTTTTGCGCACTTCACCAGCCTCGCGTAGGACGCGAACTCCTGGACGCGCGGGAAGCGCTCGATCGTGTCGACCTCGTACACAATCGTCATTGAAAGTATCGGGCCGATGCCCGGGATCGTCTTGAGCAAGTGAAATGAGCTCGGAGCGTGTTGCTTCGCTTTGCGAACGAGGAAGAGCTCCAGGTCGCGGATCAACTCGTCGTAGTAGGCGATCAGGCCGAAGTCGACCTCGACGGACTTGCGTGTGCTCTCGTCGTTGAAGTTCTCCGCGACGCCTTCGCGATTTGATTTGTAGACGATCCGCCGCGCGGGAGTCGGCAAGTTGTACTGGTGATGCGTGTTTTGAATGTGGGCGAGCAATTGCCCGCGCTTTCGCACCAAGTGCAGGCGTCGACGGAGCAGGTCTCGAGTCGATCGCATCTCGGCGGGGTAGACGTAGGCCATGGGCATCATTCCGCCACGCAACAGGCCAGCGATCTTGCGCGCGTCGAGCTTGTCGTTCTTGGCTTTCCCGCCGTGAATCGCTCTCATGTAGAGCGCATGACCGAGAACGAACCGGATGCCCTCGCGCTCGCACAGATCCGCCAGCCAGTACTAAGTGAAGATGCACTCGACCCCGATGACGAGGTTTTCTCGAAAGGGCTCGATCGCCCGGAGCAGCGCTTCCGGCGAGGAGCGCATGTTGCGATGAAGGGCCACTTCTCCGGTCTGGTCGAGGATGCAGAGGTACATCGTTTTGGCATGAAGATCGATCCCGCAGTAATGGGCATGCTGTTCGGTGTAGAATCGCATGGGTCTCTCCTGAGTGGGGTTTGTGATAAGCCCAGCCTACCCAGCAATTGGGTAGGTTCAGGAGGGGCCTTCGTTAGTATCAAGCCGATGCAACGGACGGCCCTTCGAGCCGCCGCTGATCGGTCCAACCGTTGGGCCGCCTTCGGATCAACCGGCACGAACTGTGGTGTCAACCGCCACGAACAGTGTCTCACCCGGCGCGATTCTTCGAGAGGGTCCGGGGCCCCGGCCTCGAGAATCGTCGCCGCGATGCCCATTGATTACGATAGGCGGCCAATGAGCTCTGTCTCGACGTTCTATCTCCTCGACACGAACCATGAGTAACCCCCTTGTCCCGCGCGTAGGCGGAATCGTCAGCGCCGACATTGCCGTTCCCGAACACGAGCGTGAAGTGCGCTTCTACTCGCGTGTACTCACCACGGGCGAGGATCCGTTTTGGCGCGAGGATCTCATGAACAACCTGGGCATGCCGATCGTCGGATTGGGCGAGCGCATCCCTGAGTACGCTCACCTCCCGCTCCAGTGGATGCCGCACATTCAGGTCGCCGATGTCGCGGTCAGTGCAAAGCGTGCGTTGGCTTTGGGCGGCCGTGCTCTCATGCGTGATGAGAAGAACCAGTGGGCGGTGCTGCTCGATCCGAATGAGGCGGCGTTCGGGATCGTCCCGGTCGTTTCAGCGGAGGACATCACTCCACCTGACGGCGATGCCGCTGCGCGTATGGGGCACATCGTCTGGCTCGACCTGACGGTCTCTGACGCCTCGGCAACGCGTGACTTCTACTGCCAGGTCGTTGGGTGGTCGGCGCAGGACGTCGAGATGGAAGATGCGGGCGAGCGCTATGCCGACTTCAACTTGATCGGCGGTGACGGAGAGCCGGCGGTGGGGGTCTGCCATGCGCGCGGCGTGAACCTGGGTCTGCCGCCAGTCTGGATGATCTACCTCCCCGTTGGTGACCTCGCCGAAAGTCTCCGTCGCGTCGAGGAGGAAGGCGGAGAGATCCTCAAGGCGGCGCGGGGGAGCGATAGCGAGTACGCAAGCGCGGTGATTCAGGATCCGGTGGGGGCGTGCCTGGGGTTGTTGCGGGGATAATGGCGGTGCGGCGGCCGAACAGGCGGTTGCTACCGACTCGGGTTAGGCGCGATGCGGACAGGCCAGTCGCCTTCCTCTCGCGCTCTTTGTTGGCCGCTCGCCGGCGCAGCAGAATCGCGAGACTCCTGGGCGGCCTGAGGCGTTGCGATGGAGACTAGACCCCCGGACGCAGGGCCTGGTCCAAGACTTCCAAGCCCTCGGGCCAGTTCTCCGCGTGCCCATCTCGAGACTCTTCGTCGTAGAAGCCCGAGTGCGTGAGCCGGAGGAGCGTTCCTTCTCCCCGCGGCGACAGCTCGACTCGAATAATGGTCTCGGCGCCTCCCGTCCCCGGCTGCCCGGTGACCCAGGCCAGCTCCACCAGCTCATCCTTCTTCAGTTCCAGGAACCGGCCGTAGTGGGGATGTCTTCCCCAATCCGTCCGGTTGTAGAAGAAGAACGGCTTGTCGACTTCAGGGGTCATGAATAGCTCCCCCGGCTGTGCAAACCAACAGTCGAACTTCTCCGTCCAGGCTTGGTAGAGGTCGCTCGCTCCTGCCTTCATGAGTCGTTCGACCGTCATGGTCAGTGGCCGTGCGGAGTTGTCGGGTTGGCACTTGGTTCTCATTGCTCTTCTCTCCAAAACCTCGGTGGGGAAAGCTCTCATGCTCGCAGGCATTGCCGGTGCGGAACGCGTGAGATTCTAGCGGTAGAGCACGGGCTGTAGAGTGAAACGTCATTGCCGATTCCTACACGGCGTTCAACGAGCTCGTTGTCCAGATTCTGGTGAGCTCTTATCATCACGACTCGGCGGACGGCCCTCGACCGACGCTACTCGACAGACCGTTTGAATCAGAACCTCTCAACGGAGCATTGAATGAAGACAGCGATCATTTTTCACGACGTCCAGGATGGTGCCGCTTGGGCCAAAGCCTGGAAGCAGGGACCGGGAAGTCGGCACGAATTGTTTGGGCAGCTCGGGATCAAGTGCCGCACTTTCTGTGATCCCGAGAATCCGAACGCGACGGGAATCATGGCGGACATTCCTGACATGGCGGCTTTCAAGGAGTTGCTGGAGTCCGACGCGGGGCAGAGGGCGATGAGTGACGATGGCCTGAAGGTCGAGACGATGCGAGTGCTCCTGGAGTTCACGCCTTAGGTCGGGAGGTTCTTGACGACATCTCCCTGACGATCATGAAGACGCTCAAACAAGTCATGGCCGCCCTCGAGAAGGCGGGGAATCCGCTTCGCATTCAGACCTTTGCGAATCACGGCGCTCCGCCCGGCAAGATGTTTGGGGTGAGCGTGGCCGACATGAAGGTGATCGCGAAGCAGATCAAGGGATGCCAGGAGCTCGCCTACGAGTTGTTCGAGACGGGCAACGGTGACGCGCAGTACCTCGGGGGCATGGTGGCGGATGGCTCGCTCATGAAGAAGAGCCAGATCGACAAGTGGGCGCGGCAAGCGAGCTGGCAGATGGTGTCGGAGTACACGGTGCCCTGGATGGCGACCGAGAGTGAGCACGCGCAGTCGTTGGCGCTCAAGTGGATGAAGGCGAAGAGGGAGTCGGTGGCGTCGAGCGGCTGGAATACCTACTCCGGCTTCGTGACGACGACTCCGGATGAAGAGCTCGATCTGGATGAGATCGAGGGGCTCCTGGAGGTGATCGAACGCGACATCGGTTCGGCCATGAATCGGGTCAAGTACACGATGAATGGATTCGTGATCGCGGTGGGTTCCCACGTGAAGCCGCTCTCGAAACGGGCCAAGGCGACGGCTCGCAAGCTCGGGAAGGTCGACGTCGAGATGGGTGGGACCTCTTGCAAGGTGCCGCTCGCGACGGAGGTCATTGCGAAGGTCGAGAAGGCGGGCAGAGCGGGGAAGAAGCGCAAGTCGATCAAGTGCTGAGGCGCGCAGCTCGCGGCGCTTGGGACTCCGGCCAGACACGAAGAGCGAATCATCGCCGAGCGACTTCGCAAAGCACGGAGAGCAGTTCGCCGTCTGCATTTCTTGGCTGAGAAGCTAGGGTTGTAGAGGAGATGAACGTTGCTCTTCTGACTGCACAGGATGCGAAGCGCTATCGAGCGCTGATGCTGCAGGCCTATGAGCAGGTCGCGGATGCGTTCACCTCTTCGGTCGAGGAGCGCGCGGCGGAGCCCGAGTCGTGGTGGGTCGAACGCATCTGCGGACCGGAGAAGGACAAGGCGGCCTTCGGCGCATTCGTCGACGGCGAGCTGGTCGGGACGGTCGCGCTCGCCTTCTCGCACAGAGCCAAGACGCAGCACCGGGCAGCGCTGATCGGGATGTTCGTTCTGCCCGGTAGCCGCGGATGCGGATTGGGGCGAGCGCTGCTCGAGGCTGCTGCCAAGCATGCGCTCGCGCGCGGCGGCGTGCAGACCCTCGTCCTCACCGTTACGGAGGGCAACGCTTCGGCCATCGAGTTGTACGAAGCGTTCGGGTTCGAGCGGTTCGGCAGCGAGCCCATGGCCATCCGCACGGCCGGCGGGTACAAGGCGAAGGTGCACATGTGGAAGCGGCTCTCGGATTCGGGGGCCTGACGCGCTCTGTGTGGAGTCGGGCGCGAGTACGAAGTCGAGACCGTCATGAGTCAGCTGTTCTTGTTTACCGATGCGAAGGGGCGCGACCCCGCCGTTCCGATTTGGATGCGCGACCACGCGGGCGAGTTGGGGGCGATCGCGCAGCGGTGGTTCGACGTCATGCGGGAGTGCGGCGAAGAGCATCGAGAGCTCTTGCACGACGGACATCCGACGGCGTGCGTGGGGGAGGCGGCCTACGCGTACGTCGATGCCTTCACGGCGCACGTCAACGTCGGCTTCTTCCGTGGCGCGGAGCTCGAGGACCCGGCGAGGCTGTTGGAGGGGACGGGCAAGTTCATGCGCCACGTGAAGCTGCGGCCCGAGAGTGAAGTCGACGTCGCCGCACTGACCGATTTGATTGCGCGCGCCTTCGCGGACATGAAGCGACGCCTCGAAGCGGAGTCCCAGGGCGGGGAATAGGCGTTTGGCGAGATCGTGGAGTGCGCCGCGATGTATAACTCTCGCTCCGCGCAGAGCTCGTCACGCGATGCTCTCCGTCGTCCACTCCAAGAACGCTCACTCCCAGAACCCGGCGCAACCATGAACTCCATCGTTAGAAACCTGCTGGCTGTAGTCGCCGGCTTCGTGATTGGCAGCGTGGTCAACTTCGGCTTGGTCAGTGTCGGCGTCGTGGTCGTTCCGCTTCCCGAAGGAGCGGACGTCACCACCGCCGAGGGCATGCGCGAGAGCATGGAGCTCTTCACGCCGGCGAACTTCCTCTTTCCGTTTCTGGCGCACGCGCTCGGAACGCTTGCCGGTGCCTTCGTCGCGGCCAAGCTCGCGGTCAGTCGCCAGATGACGCTTGCGGTCGTCATCGGGGCGTTCTTCTTGCTCGGCGGCATCACGATGGTCGTCCTGGCCGGCGGCCCGATGTGGTTCATCGCCGCCGACCTCGTGCTGGCCTACATCCCGATGGGGCTGCTCGGTGGGAAGCTCGCGGGCGGCAACCGCTCGCAGGCTGCGTAGTTGATCAGCTCTGCCGGCTCACCATCTCACTGACCCAGGTCGGCACGTACGGAGAGGTGCAGCCCTTCACCGTGGGCCAGTCGCGATAGAGACCCAGCTTCTCACCGATGGCGAGAGCGCGCTTCCGATGCTTCGGGTAGTGGATGCCGATTTCGGCGAGCGCGAAGTTCATGGTCCACTGGGTTTCCGGAGCGGCGCTTTCCGCCTCGGACTCGATGCGATCGAGGAGCGCTGAGAGGTCGAGCCCGTCCGAGCTCTTCTGAAGGCGCTGGTACGTCAACTTCCAGCCGGCGAGAGCGGCCATCGGCTGATCGGTCTGTATCCACTCCTCGCCAAGACCTCCGTGATCCGGATGCTTCTTGACGACATAGGTGATGAACCAGTCCGCGACTTCAGCGAATTTGACGCCGCGCACCAAGCGGGTGGCTTCCGCCTTTGAGAGGGACTTCGGCTTTATCAACAGAATGGCGAGAAACCTGGCGTCGATGTTCTTGGCCTTCAACATAGCCTCACTTCTCATCACCTAATAATCGCTGAAGGCGGGACGAGTACTACTTTGACGCCAGTCCGCTACGTATGGCCGGCCGAGCTCGACCTGATGGCAGAGCTAGCCGGAATGAAGTTGAAGGATCGTTGGATTGGCTGGAATCGCGAACCGTTCACGAGTGCGAGAGCGAGCCACGTCTCGGTTTGGCAGAAGGCCCAAAGCTCTGTCCATACGAAGGCGCGATGTGATTCGACTCCGCTCCCCGCCGAGCACTAGATTTCTCGAGTTCGGCGCGGTCTTCGAGTGTCTAATAGCAGTTTCGGATAGACTAAGTCCCGCTCTGAGCAGCCTGTGCAGCGGCCTATTGCGCAAGCGATTCGCTCTACCGAGCGCTCATCATCTGGCCCCAAGTAGAGTGCTACATGACTCGTGAAGATCTGCTTTCCGTTGGTGTCCGATTGATGGCGGCGTACTGGTGCGTGAGCGGGGTCCTCAACGTCATTCAGTACTCGATTCTCGCGGGTTTCGCGGAAGAACTAGGGATGAGGAATTCATTCTGGTGGAGCTCGATCGTCTCGGTCTCCATTGGTACGGCCCTTGTTCTTCACCGCGCTGACGATCGTGGGGTGGACGGCATGCTGCAATCAGTGATTCGTTCTGTTTGAAGGAGAGAAACCATGCCGAGTCTTGCATGCACACTCGTTTGGATACCGCTCGTTGTTCCGGTCTCGTCAGCGTGCGCAGGGGTTTTTGAAGAGTCGCCGCGCGGCCGCTGCCCTTCGTCCTCACCGGCGGGAACTTCATCACCGACGGTCGTGGCAACGCGCTCTCGACTTGCATCCTCTCGAACGAGAACCGCTCGAACGAGCTGACGGACGGCGAGTTCTTTCAGTACGCTCGCGACCAGCTCGGCATCGAGAGCTACGGGATCATCCCCAACTTCGAGCCCAACGGAATTCAGCACATCGACTGCCTCCTGAAGATGCTCGATGAGGGGCGCTTGTTGGTTGCACGTGCACCCAAAGGTCACCCGCTCCACGAGCTCTACGAGAGCATCGTGAACGACCACCTCTCGAAGCTCCGCACCGCCGGCGGGCGCCCCTACGAGATCCTTCGACTGGACACGGCGCCCTATCGAGGCGAGCTGCTGGCGGCCTACACGAACTCGCTCATCCTCAACGACGTCGTCTACGTTCCGCTGTTCGACATCGAGCAGGACGAGGTGGCGCTCGAAACTTGGCGCGCCGCACTCCCCGGTCACACGGTGAAGGGCATTCGATTCGCGATCGGCGAAGAACCCGCGCTCGACCCGCGCGTGCGCAGGATGTACCCCGGCGGCCTCGGCTGGCGCTCGTTCGACGCATTGCACTGCCGCACGCGCGCCGTCTGGGATCCTGAGATGCTCTATCTCTCGGTCGATCGCGTTCCGACCGTGATCGATAGGAATCAAGAGCTCGTCGTGACCGCGTCGATTGTCGCCTACAGCGGCGCACTACTTCTCTCCGATCAACTCGCGCTTCGCTGGCGCATCGAAGGAGAGCAGGACTGGACAGAGCGGCCGCTCGCGCGAGGCGCGGACGGCCGCTTTCGTGCTTCCATTCCCGTCGCGCGAGGCGGAGTCACCGTCGAGTATTTCGTCGTCGCAGCCGACGAGTCGGGGCGCGTGGAGCGATCCCCGCGAACGGCCCCTGCCGCGGTGTATCGCTTCGCAGTTAAGGAGTGAGCGCGTCCGAAGCGGGGCGGGCTAGACCTCGGATGGCAGGAGACCGCTTCCTTAGATGGAGGAATCGGCTCCGAAGTGAAGGGCTCCCGGCGAGCGCCGCGTCGGCCAGGCTCATCGCCCGCCGCTCCTCGGCGTGGTAACGGGGTATTCGCGATGCCCCGGTAAGTTCCGATAACGAGACCCGTGCCGCCGGAGCGGGGAACCAGCAGATCGCTCGAGGCCCGTTTCGAGCAAGAAACGAGATGCCGCCTATAATGGAACTCCTTACCTTCGGAGGGTGGCGCTTCTCGGACTTGCTGGAGGAGCTTTCTGGAGTAGGGCGACGGTCACGATTGCGTGGAGGCGACTTGAAGTGACCTGGCTGGCGGAGATGAATTGCCGTTGATGCAGACGAGTACAAACTGCGCTGGGGCAACTTCTGGCTAGTCGCTGAATCGGATCTACCGAGTGATGATGAGACGATCACTAATAGGTGAATTGCCAAGGATAGGCGTCGGTCTATTCGGCGCTCTGTCGCTCTTCACGCAAGCCCTGATCTGCTTGCGTTTCGACTTCAACACTCTGAAATCACTCGCTTTCATTCCGATTCTCGCTGCGGGGATCTTCTTCTTTCGAAGGCCGCGCGCACGAACGACGATGCCTCGGACGACCGAGAGCGGTGCGAGCAATGCGCGGCGCGAGTACCGAATTCCGAAGTGGTGCTGGCTCGCTGGTCCCTTCCTGGTCGCCGCGCTCTATTACTTCCAGCTCGAATGGATCGGCTGGCTAACCGCTTCGGCTTTCTTGTTCGCCTGGGCGTGGTCGTCCCCGGCGGTCGTGTTTCCGAGCGCCGGAGAGTCTGCACGGGTAACGCCGGGTGAGCTGGTGTCACTGACGGGCATCTGTCTAGCGGCAGTTTTGCTCACGCTTGGTGCCCATCGTCCGAATCCCGACGACGCGTACTTCGTCAGCTTGATCGCCGCGACTCTGGATAATCCGACCCGTCCATTGAACGGTTTCGACTCACTCTTTCGAACCGACTTGTCCCTCACGGAACAGCACCTCCACTTCGTCCAGACCTATGAGCTCGTCGTCGCGCTGACTTCGCACTACACCCAGGCCGGGATTCACGATCTCTACTACATCGTCTTTCCGATCATCGCCGCCTCTGCGGCGATTCTCGCGCACTGGATCTTGATGCGGCGCTTCCTTGGCTCGACGCAAAGCTTGGTTGGTGTCCTCGGGGTCGTGCTGCTCTTCACGTTGTGGGGCGATGGACACACCTATGGCAACTTCGCCCTCGTGCGTCTCTTTCAGGGGAAGGCGGTCCTGGTTGCGGTGGGGATACCTGTCTTGATCAACTCCTGTCTGGAGTTTCGAGGAGCTCCAACGTTGAGAAACGGCGTGGTCTTGATGCTGCATCTAAGCGCCTGTGCAGGTTTCGCGAGTAGCGGCCTGGTCGTAGCACCCCTGACCTGTGTGCTCGTGTTGCTTCCCGGCCTGAGTCGCACGAGAGAGTTTCTATGGACCTCTGCTCTGGCCCTGGCCACGAGCGTTCCCCTCCTGATTGCTGGTGGCTTTATGCTCTACGAGATTCGTGGAGAAGCAACGGGGGTTAGCGCGTCCGAGGTCCACGCGGCGGAGCGCGGAGACCGCCGGAGTGACAGTGCCAAATCCCGCCCCTTCGGATCGCGCCCTCGGCGATCCGAAGGAACCCGCCGCCAAGTTGCGGTGAGCGAGGAGAAGCTCGTCACGCCGAAGGTGGAGTCACTCGGGATTCGATTCGACCTGGACGGGTTCAAGCATGAACCGTCGCAAGTTGTCCTGGGTGAGAAGAGGAGAAGCCTCGTACTACTCGGGCTGCTCTTGATCCCGATCCTGGCGTCACTCTCACGCCTTCGATACTCCTCTTGGTTGTCCTGGTACGTGTTCGTTTCGAGCGTGCTGCTGTTGTGCCCCTTGACGGGGGAGCTCTTTCAGTATCCCTTCGCGAGACTGTTGATGTGGCGGATCTTCTGGTGCTGGCCGGTTCCGCTCCTGCTGGGTCTGGCGATTGGCGCGTCTACCAGTGCAAACTTGTCGAGGCCTGCCTTGAGTCGACTCGCGCTCGTTGGATTCTTGATCGTCTTCGCCCTCGCGAGCCGAAGGACAATGAATGAAAAGAACTGGTCGATTCAGAACCTGTGGAGTTACAAGGTCACTTCCGGCTACGCGGTCGCGATCGACCTACAGTCCAGAGCGCCTATTGATGGACTCGCTCTGGCTCCAGAAGACGTCGCGATCAACCTCTGCACACTTCGGAATGCACCTCCCATGCTCGCCGTGCGCCGGCTGTACTTGCGCAACCTGCTCTGGGCGACAGAACGTGCGGAGTTCCGGAGGCGACTGCTCTTACTTCGTTACGTTGCGGGGGATTCATCCCAATACAGCTCGCGCCTCTATTCGGTTCGCAAGTTCATCTCCGAAGTCAGAGCGTTTGGAATCTCCACGATCGCCTATGTCGAAGACCACCCGCACGCCGAGGAGCTCGCCAAGGTATTGCCGCTCATGGGTTTTGAGTTCTCATCTTTCCCGGGCTACACCTTCGCGATTAGAGAACCGGTGAATCTTCCGAGACTCGCAGGCTCCTTAGCAGACTAGCGGAGGCGAGCCGCCTGCTTTCGTACACCCGTTTCTTGCGAGTGTGCCGGGGTTACGAATGAGCGTTTCGTCGGCTTGCCAGCGCCCCTTGTTGCCCGGTTGGCCCTGAGTCCGTTGTCTTCGTCATTGAGGATGACGCCGTCGTTCGTCCTCTCTCGAGTGTTACCGGCTTCGGCTTCGGCTTCGGTTTCGTTGTCGGATGGGCACCCTCCTCCCTTCGTGGTGGCTGGGGTGCGTCGTGTGGCGGCGAGCTCGGAGGCGGATTCAGCAACCCATTCGAGTTGGCGCGGCTTCTGGCCAGGATCGATGCCTCGAGAGTTGAGTGACTGCGAACACGGATACGGCGGGCGCTGTAAAGGGCGAGATGAAAGGTACGACCCGACGGAAGTATGTTGCGCTGGAGGGATGTGCCGTCGAAATATTCACCGCTCAATCCCGTCTGGTGGAATTTGGACGGTCGCAAGAACCTAGGAAGGATTGGGAGCAGCTATACAAATCGCGGCAATGCTGGTCGGGCTGGGGCTCTTGGCACTTGTGGCGCTCGCGCTTCCGCTCTTCGTGCCGATCGCTGGCGGCGGCTCGGCGTTCGGGCAAATGTGGCCGCTCCTGTCGGGGATCGGGGTTGTACTCTTCTCGGCCGCACGAGCAGTCGGAACCTGCGTTCATCGGAATCCAGAGTGCTGCTTGGACCGCTCGATCTGACCGAAGCTTGTCGTGTTAGTCGTCGTCGCAACTGTTGCAGCGATGTTCACACTCGGGGCGCTCGTCTAGTCGATAGGCCTGCACGGAACGGAGAGTCTGTTGTCGAAGAATCGAATCGTCGGCTATGACGTTGCGAGAGCTTTTGCCGTTTTCGGCATGGTTGTCGTCAACTTCAAGATCGTAATGGAGGCGACGGAGAATGGTCCGGCGTGGTTGGTTCGCCTCGTCGGGCTTATCGATGGGCGCGCGGCCGCCACCTTCGTGGTGCTCGCGGGAGTTGGGCTCTCTCTACTCTCTCGGAACGGGCGTGAGTCGGCGGATTCGGGCTTGCTCGCCGAGAATCGAAACACGCTTCTGAGGCGCGCGCTGTTTCTCTTCGTTGTCGGTCTGCTCTACACGGAGATCTGGCCTGCCGACATCCTTCATTTCTACGGTGTGTACATCGGAGTGGCGTCGTTTCTGCTGACCACGTCTGCATTTCGGCTGAGGGTGATTACGGGGGCGCTGGTTCTGGGTTTCGTTGCGATGCTCGTCGCGCTGAATTACGACCAAGGTTGGGACTGGAATACGTTGGAGTATGAAGGATTCTGGACTCTGCTCGGGATGGCTCGCCACATCTTGTTCAACGGATTTCACCCGGTCGTGCCGTGGCTTGCTTTCATGCTCGTGGGCATGTTGATCGGTCGTTTGGACATGGGCGCTCCTTCCGTTCGTCGACGCGTCTTTCTGACAGGTGTGAGCGTTGCGGTCACCGCCGAGTTCATCAGCTGGTTCCTCCTTCGAACTCTCGCGCCTGAGGACAGTCTCACGGAGGAGGAGGGCCTCGCGGCGATTCTTGGATCAGGGCCAATGCCGCCACTGCCGCTCTACATGCTCGCGGGAGGAGGGACGGCCAGCGCCCTTATCGCGGCGTCGGTCGCGCTGGGAGAGCGCTGCAGAGATTCGGCTTGGCTGCGCCCTCTCATCGCGACGGGACAGCTTGCGCTCACCTTGTATGTCGCACACGTCCTGATCGGCATGGGCACGCTCGAGGTAACGGGCCGGTTGTACGACCAGACCCTGCCGTTCTCGTTACTGGCCTCGTTCGTGTTCTGCGTGGGCTCGGTCGCCTTCGCGAGTCTCTGGCGGAGCCGGTTCGAGCGCGGACCACTCGAGGCGATCATGAGGTTCTTGACGGAGCCAAGGCGAAGAGCTTCCTAGGCGAGCGGAACCGGAGACGCATGCCGTGCGCCGACCACTGCGCTACCGCTGATCGAAATCGGAACCTACACTTCGAGGCGTTCACTCGAGGCTTGCTCGTATCGCTTGCCCCCGAATGGGCACTTCTCGCACTCGCTTCACGAAGTTCACGGAAGGATCGCCATGGCTCGTTCCAAGGAAGAACGGATTCGGAATGCCAATCAGGAGCTCCTTGGCAAAGGCAACTTGGAGCTCGTTGAAGATGTCTTTGCGGCAGACTACTGCCTGCACGCTGGGGGCAAGACAGCGACGGGTTTGGACTTCGTCAGGAAGTTCGTCAAGCAGCTTCGAAAGTCGATTCCGAACGTGCGGGTCGTCGATGTCGAGATCCTGATGTCGTCGCGTGACACGGTCGCCTGGCGGCGCACCCTCCGAGGCACGCACGCGGCCAGCCTCAAAGGCATTCCGGCTTCGGGCAAGCGCGTGGAGTGGCAAGACATGCTGGTCTCGCGATTCGCGGGCGGCAAGATTGCTGAGGAGTGGGCGGTCTCGGACCTCGCCGCAGCGCTGATGCTCAAGCTTCCTCGCGCGTAAGGCTGGATCCGCACGAGGCGGGACGACCGCGACCTGGTCCGAACCACGTCGCCGTGGTCTGGGGATTGGACACAGGCCGCTCGGCTCGGACGGAAATAGATCGGGTTCAGCTCCGATTGCGCTGGTTGGCCGCGAGGGCAGTTTCCGCGGCCCATTTTCGTTGATGGAGCGCTCGAGTAGCGCTCATTCCATTGACCCGGGCTCCCAGCCCCGACGCCGCCATGATCCCTTCAAGCTCCCCGGTTCGCGCCGCTCTCACGATAGTGCTAGTCGTGTGTTCGGTATTCAGCCTCGCGGCGTCGGCCGCGACACCTGCCGCACCTTCGGGCGACCCCGCCACTCTCTACGCCGAGACTTTCGACGGTCACTGGGAGAAGCTGCGCGACGGCTATCCGTACTTCGAGCTGTACGGAGTCGACTGGGAGGGGGAGCGCGCCCACCACCGACCCCGCGCCATCGCCGCCGCCAACGACAGCGAGTTTGCTTGGGAGCTAGCGCGCCTGTTCGCTGCGCTCCCCGATCCACACGTGTCATTCATTCCCGCGATGAACACGATCATGGGGAAGTGGTCGTTTCCGGACATCGATACGAAGGAGATTGGGCGTCGACCCTACGTGCTCGGCTGGCCGGAGGATGTGCAGATCGAGATTCCGCCGGCCTTCGTCGACGATCCGCGCGCCTATCCGGAGATCACAACCGTCATGGGCGAACCTGTAGTGGGGACCACGGAGATTCTCGCAGCCGGCCCTCTCGGTTCGATACTCACGCTCGGTCTGCGCTGGCCGGACGGAACGGAGACGGAGCACGACTTGAAGCGCCCCGATGTGAGCAACCTTCCTCCTCCGTCGAACCACTTTGGCGACAAGTGGTTGGTCACGGGGCGCGTCGGAGACTTCGGCTACATGCGGATCCGGAGCTTCGACCCGAAGATGGGGACGCTCGGGCCCGACGGAAAGATGACGACGATGCTGCGGACGGAACTAAGAGAACTCGACGATACGGACGGATTGATCCTCGACTTGCAGGGCAATGGTGGAGGTTTGGTCGCCGCTTCCGATCCCTTCCTCGGAAACCTGCTGAAGAAATCGAGGACGTATACATGGGGCAACTCCGGCGGCAAGCGCGTGATTCGGCCGCGCATTCCTCGGTACAAGGGAGAGATCGTCGCGATCGTGGATGCGCGGAGTGCCAGCGGCGGGGAGTGGGCCGCGCGAATCCTGCGCGATGCCGGTCGAGCGACGGTCGTCGGTGGTCGAACTGCCGGTGCGGAAGCGGCGGTGCACACCTCGACGGGTGCGGACGGATCGGTGGTCAACTTCAGCGCCTGGCCGATGGTCGAGCCGGGAGTCAAGCCGTTCCAGCACGTCGGCATCGACCTCGACCACTCACTTCCGTTCACGATTGAGGATGTGCGCGAGCATGGTATCGAGGCGGCCATGGAGAATGTGCGGCGCGCTCGGTTCGCGAAGGCGCTCGAGGTGCTCGGCGCGCCGGCGAGTGATCTGGAGGCCTTCATCGAGATCGCGAAGACCGCGGATCTCTAGATGCTAGCGACGGTCAAGAGTGGGGCATCCCGGCTCTCTCGCGAGAGATTCCGGTGTTCTTGTTTCGGATCGAATCGGAGGAGGAGATACTGCCGGAAAGTCGGGAGTCCTTGCCCTCCGCGTCGCGTGATGTCGAAGGGGCTCGCTCTCAAGCTCCGCTGAGTCGCGAGCTACCGAACAAGGGCAGGAGAGTGGCGCCGGATGCAGACAGACCAAGACGACGCGACTTACTTGGAGCCGTTCCCGAAGCAGCGCCGATCGAAGCTGGGGATCGCCTCGCTCGCGCTCTCCATACTGGGCATCAGTGGAATTGTCGGAATGCTCTCCACGACCATCTTCTTGGAGGTCACGACCGAGGGCGGGTTCGATGAGGAGTCGAGTTGGGCGAACGTTCTGGTCCTCTCCGTCATCGGGAGTGTGGGAGCGCTGCTCTTGGGCGTAGTGATCGGAGTCGCAGGCCTCTGCCAAAAGTCGATCGATCGGACCGCAGCTGCTATCGGGTTGGGCGTGGGCATTCTTGGGCTCGCAATCTCAGCGGGCTTGGCTCTCTTGGGATCGTCGAAGATGGGCAGCTAGCCATTTCCGATCCGACCTTGTTCGGGACTCGTTGTGTAACTCGGGCACTCGCGCGGGAGCGAGTCGATTCGTTCGGACCGCGCGTTGCAGGCAGTGATCCGTTCCCAGGAACGGCGTCGTGCTGTTCTTCGAAAACGGGGCTTTGGTCTTATTGAAGTTGGGCGAGCAGAACGAGTAGGCTCGGGCCACGCCAGCAATCCTCTCTCGACCGGTGCGGCTGGACGCGTGTTTTGAAAAGAACGTCCATTCGATTTCTGTTTGTCCTGCTCGTCGCGCTCGCCGCCCCGGTCCGCGCGCAGGACGAAGGAGTGAGCGCGGAGGAGCTGTACGAGCGCGCGATCTCGCTGCCGGCGGGTGAGCTGGAAGCGCGACTCGAGTTGTGCGATCGGGCGCTGCTCCTGGCCACTGGACCGCTCGAACCCGGACTGGAGATCGGGCTTCACGTCTGCGCGGGTGAAGCGCTCCTCGGTCTCGAACGATACGAGGAGTCTCTGGCTCATCACGACCAAGCTACGGCGCTGGCGACGGAGAGCGGCGACGAGTGGGCGTTGATGATCTCGCTCTACAACACGGCCTTCATCTGCACGCACCTGGGCGACTTCGATCGCAGTCTCGAGGCCGCGCGTGATGTCGCGCTCCTCGCCGAGAGGCTGGAGCAACCGCAGATTCGTGTCCAAGCCCAAAACATGATCGGGGTCGCCTGTGAACGAATGGGTGACCGTGAAGGCGCGATGCAGGCGTACGGCGACGCGCTCGCGATGGTCGCGGACTCGGGCGATTGGTCGGTCTCCTACGCGCTTCTCAACAACCTCAGTGTTCTGAACATGAACGCGGGGCATCTGGATGAGGCGCTCGAGTTCTTCGAACAAGGTCTGGAGGTCGCGGAACAAGCTGGCGATTTGGTCGCCGTCGCCTCGACGATTGCCAACATCGGCGATGTTCACTTCTTGGCGAAGCGCTACGACGAAGCCCTCTCCAAGTACCAGCTCGCTCTGGACGCCAGAGTGAAGTTTTCCGGCAAGGGGGATGTGGCACAGTCTCACTCTCGGCTTGGCGATGTGTATATCGAGCTCGGCGAGCACAAGCTTGCGATCGAGCACCTTGAGCAAGCGCTCGAGATTCAAGAGGGGCTCGGCCTGCAGCCGGAGATCGTCGCAACTCTGAGTCACCTCTCGAGAGCGTACTCTGCGTTGGACCGCGATATCGATGCACTCGATGCTGCGACGGAGAGCAGTGAGCTGGCGGAGGTGATTCAGGCCAGGACCTGGCGAGTGAAGGCGTTGCGCGAGCTCGCCACCGCACATGAGGCGAATGGCGATTTCGCGAGTGCTCTGGAGGTCGAGCGGAAAGCAAGCGAGCTCGATGAGGAGCTCAACTCTCTCGAGGCGGCTCGTGCGTTCGCCGAGCTGAGTGCGAGTGCCGATGCGCGCTGGCGCGAGATTCAGCAGAACGCGGAGATCGCCTCTCTCGAGCGCGACGGCGTCCTGGCGCAGTCGGAGCTGGAGCGACAAGCCATGCTGCGACGATTCTTGATTGCCTGCGGCGCGCTCGTCCTGGTGTTGGCTCTGGTCGGCTGGAGCGCCTACCTGTTCCGGGGGCGTGCGAGTGATGCGCTCGAGCGATCGCACACGATCGAGAAGCGACTGCTCGAGGCTCAGAAGCTCGAGAGTCTCGGACTGCTCTCGGGAGGAGTGGCTCACGACTTCAACAACATCCTGACCGTGATCAACGGCAACTCGGAGCTCGCGCGAATAGCGTCCGTGGGAGACGATCGAGTACAGGCGCACCTCGCGGACATCGAGCTCGCGTGCAAGCGCGCGACTGAGGTGGCGCAACAGATGCTCTACTACGCCGGAAGGAACGACCCGAAGCGTGTTGCTGTCGACTTCGGAAGCCTGACCCGCGAGACCATCCATCTGTTGCGCAAGACTGCTCCAGAGCAGATCGAGATCGAGGCGGATGTCGAGCCGGACCTACCGATCGTCTACGGCGACAACACCCAGCTCGGGCAGGTGGTTCTGAACTTGATCACGAATGCATTCGAAGCGATCGGCGACCAGCCCGGGCGCATCAGTGCGCGAGTGAGTCGGCTCGCGGTAACGAACGACTCGACTCGAGAGTGGACCGTTTTTCCGGGGACCTACGTCTGCCTGGAAGTCGAGGACAACGGCGGCGGCGTGGCGCAGGACAGGCTCTCCAAGTTGTTCGATCCGTTCTTCACGGGGAAGCAAGAGGGGCTCGGCTTGGGCCTGGCCACCGTCCAGGGAATCGTCCGTCGCCACGGGGGAGAGGTGCACGTCGAGAGCGAGCTGGGTCAGGGAACGGTCTTCACGGCCTTGTTGAAAGTCACGGAGGCACCGGTTCTCGACACCGTCTTGGCTCCGGCGATCGCGCCCGGATCCACGGCGAATCGGTTGAAACGGGCACTGGTCATCGATGACGAGATGGGGGTCCTGAAGACCACGGGGCAGATGCTCGAAGTCCTCGATTGGAACAGTGTGCTCGTTTCGGAAGCCGATGCTGGACTCGAGGCGATCGAGAGCGACGAGCACTTCGACTTCGTCATTCTCGACCTGGTGATGCCGGGGACGGATGTCGCCGACACTCTCGCCACCATGAAGAGCTTCCGGCCCGAGCTGCCGATCCTGTTGGTCAGTGGATTCGACCGCTACGGAATCATCGATGAGCTGGGGAACTACGAGGCCGTTGCCTTCTTGCAGAAGCCCTTCGGAATCGCCGACCTCGAGAAGAGTATCGTCGAGCTCCTCGCGGCGACGGACCCTGAGTTGGTCGAGCCCGGCGCGAGTGTCTGAGACTCCGCGCGACGAGTTTCGTCGAACTTGGCCGTGGTGTGAGCCGCTCCGGCTGTCCTCTGCCGCTCCCGCGCTTATGCTGGGGCTTTTCGATCGCGCGCGCGCGAGGACGGAGCTAGACGAACCGAGGAGAGACCATGCCTGAGATTCCCGACGATACGAAGCCTGCGAGCTGGCACCGCTACTTCGCGATGGAGAACAACAACCGCGCGTGGGAACTCGCGGGACGTGCTCGTTCTGCTGCGGAAGACCAGGAGCTGCTCAACGCGGCTCACACGGCGGCACTTCACTGGAGCACCTTCGGCGTGGAGCTCAACGACATGCGCGCGAAGATGTTGCTCGCGGAGGTCCACGCGCAGCTCGGACTCGGCGAAACGGCGCTCACCCTCGCGACCGAAGTGAAATCCTACTTCCTCGCTCACGAGACTCCCGATTGGGAGCACGCCTTCGTCCACACGATTCACGCCCACGCTGCGTTCGCGGCGGGCGAGTCGGCGATCCACGCAGAGTCCCATGCCGCTGCCGTACTCGCGATCGAGGCCATCGCGGACGACGAGGACCGCAAGATCGTGCTCGAGACCTTCGACCAGGGCCCCAAGCCGGGCTGATGACGGGCGAATCCCGGAGCACCGCTCCCGCGGCGAGAAACCTCCCGAAGAAGAACTCCGCGTTCGAGCTGCTCATCCTGTGCGTCCTCTGCTCCTTCATCGAGGCCTTCCTCGCGGTAGTGACTCTCACGTTTACGCTACCGCCTACGGACGGGGCCTACGGCTCGATGCCCTTCTCCCACCCGCTCGAGTTTCCCGCCATGAGCATGGCCGCCGTCGCGGCGGGACTCCTGATGTTCCCCTTCGCCTTCTTACTGCTGCGCCGCACGGACCTCGCCCGCTGCTACGGAAGGCTCCTGTTGCCCGGGATCGTCATCGTCGGCGCGCTTCCATTCCTCTTCGAAGCTCTCTCGATTCCCTCCGCCCTGACAGTGCCTCTCGCTTTGATCGCAACGGTCATCGCGATGTTCACCTGCCGCAAGCGCTATCCTTTTCCGGTCGAAGCCGAACCGTCTCCGGCGAATCACTGAACGAGGACCGCGGCCATGATCACCCTTCGAGAAGCTGAGCAGAGCGACACGAGTGCGTGGATCGAGCTGCGCCTGACGCTCTGGCCCGAAGACGACGAGGCCGAGCACCGCGCAGAGATCGAGCGCTACTTCGCTCGCCGACTCGCGGGCGAGCCGTGGATCGCACTGATGGCCACCGGACCGGAAGGGAACATCCTGGGCTTCGCGGAGTGCTCGGTTCGGTCCTATGCCGAAGGCTGCGCGACCGACCGGGTGGGCTACCTCGAGGGCTGGTTCGTGGCGGAGGACGAGCGCGGGCGTGGCGTCGGGAGAGCCCTCGTCGAAGCGGGCGAAGCGTGGGCGCGCGAACAGGGCTGCACCGAGTTCGCCTCGGACGCGGAAGTGGAAAACGAGGTCAGCCGGCTTGCCCACGGCGCGGTCGGCTTCACGGACGTCGGGCTCGTGCGCTGCTTCCGAAAGGACCTCTAGCAGCGCGGGCTCAGTCGATCCCGGTCAGGCGGAAGGCCGCCCAATCCGCGACGGATGCGCCGCGCTCGCGCGCTGCGCGTCGTGCACTGTGCGCGGCGGCTGACGGCAGGGCGCCGTTCAGGAGTGCTCGGTGAAAGTCGAGCGCGAAGGTCTTGGCGGCCTCATCCTCGACGGGCCAGTTCGTCACCAGGAGGTTGCGCGTTCCGGACTCGAGGAAGGCGCGGGTCAGACCCTGGAGACCTTCCGCGTCGACGAAGCGCCCGGCGGCGGTCTCGCAGGCCGAGAGCACGACGAGCGGAGAGGCGGGCTCGAGCTCGGCGATGCGATGCGTGCAGATCGAGTAGTCGGGACCCAGCTGGAGCGAGAGCGGTGCCAGCCTCGTCTCGGTGCACGCACAACCCCAGGTCAGGTGTGCCGCGATGTGAAGTGGACGACCCTTCTCGAGCGCCTCTTCGACCGCCGCACTCTCCGACGAAGCGTCGAGAGCTGTGGCGCGCGGGTGGAGCTGTCCGAGCTCCTCGATCTCCGCCCGAGCGTCGGGAAGATCGGGCAATGACTGAATGCCCGCGCCCGCAATCAACGTCCAGTCTCCGAGCTCGCTGAAGTCGGTCGTCGTTCGCGCGCGCTGGTTGTCCGAGAGACCGGGCATCACCACGGGGATCGCGTCGAAGCCGAGCGCGTCGCTGTCGGCCAGAAGCAGCTCGATCGGAAGGGACTCGGTCGGGCCGTGAACGAGGACGAGCAGTCGCGGGGTCGTCGCTCGTTTGGCGAGCTTCTTCACGCGCTCGCGGAGCTCGGGCGGAAACAGCACCTCGGCAATCTCCGCCGAGAGCGAGGCGATCTCCTCCGCGCGGTCGTCGCGAATCGCCTCGCGCAGTCGTCGCGCCGCATTGCGCAGGTCCTTGCGTCCGTGATCGATGCGCTCCGCCCACGCGGTCTCGCCCTGGCCCCGGGAGGGCGCGACGTGCGAGACCACTCCGAAGTCGGGTCCGATCGCCCAGGTCACGAGGCCGAGCGAGTAGGCATCGGCCCAACCGAGCAACGCATCGTTGGAGAGCGGGCCGACCAGCTTGCCCTGCAGGGAGGCGCGGGCCTCTCGGAGGCTGCGCGACTGGAAGTTCTCGATCAGGCGGGCGGCCTCGAGCGCGTTGCCGCGCTGGACCTCCGCCTCAGCGGCCAGGACGACCGAGTGCAGGCCGATCCACTCGCCGAAGACGTTGTGGTCGGAGGCGCCGAGGCGATCGCGAAAGACCTCGGCCAGTCCGAGCGCTCGGCCGAGCTGCTCCGACGCCGAGCGATAGTCGCCGATGCGCGCGTGAGCCTCGCCGAGGAGGGAGCGTCCGATCGCCTCACCGCGCGCGCTGAAGTCGATCTCCAGAGCACCACCTCCGAGCTCGAGGACGACCTCCTCCGGTCGACCGTTGGCCAGTAGCCACTGCGCCCGCGCGAGGATCGCGCTCTCGTTCTCTTCGTGCTCCTCGAGCCAGAGGATCTGTTCCTCGGCCGTCTCGACATCGCCCGCGCGCAGCGACGTATCGCCGAGATAGACGTGCCAGTCGGAGAGCTCGGCTTCGCCCGTCGGCGGATAGCGGAGCAGGATCGCTTGCGCTTCGGCCGCGCGCTCGGCCTGGAACATCCAGTCGGCGTACTCGCGCACGAGCGGCCAGCACTCCTCGGGACGTCGCAACTGCGAGAGCTCCTCGAGCAGCTCGCGGCGCCGGCGCGTATCGCCCAACTCGCGTGAAATGCGCAGCAGCTCGATCAGTGCGCGCTCCGCATAGGTGTCGTTGGCGAGCTCGTTCGCTTGCGCCAGGCACTGCTCGAACGAAGTGTTGGCCCGCTCGCGGCGATTGGACAGACGGAACAGACGACCTTGAACCCAGAGTGCTTCGAGCAACGGACTCCGCAGGCCCGCGTCGCCAAAGATCTCGAGCGCGCGCGACACCTCATCATGTCCGGTGCGCAGCTCGTGTTGGTACGAGAGCGCACTCTCTTGCGCGCGGTTCTCCAGAGAGTTCGCGCGCAGGATCGCGGACAGCGAGAGCGCGCGACCGGCGGGCGCGTGGTCTGCATCCGCTCCACTCTCCGCCGCGAGCGCTGCGAGCTGACCGAGTATGTCGCGTCGCACTCGCAACCAGTCGTCTTGCGTGAGGCCCTGCCGCCGCGCTTCATTGACCGCGCTGAATAGCTCTCGGTAACGCACCTCGTAGGCCAGGCCGCGCTGCAACTCGTCCTGCGCGAGCCCGGCGTAGAAGCGCGCGACTTCCACCGTGTCGCAGCGCCCGTGGAACTCGCACAGCTCACGCGCAACCGCCAGAAGAGGCTCGCGTGCGCTGAGGTCGCCACCCCGCAGAGTCCCGAGATGCTCGAGGAATCGCTGAATGCGCTCGGTTCGCGCGGCCTGCTCGTTCGCTTGCTCGGCTGCCGAGACCTCGTCGCCGATCGCCAGCTCTTCAGCGCCGACGGACGACAGGTACGGACCGACGAGGAGCACTCCGCAGGCTAGAAAGCGAGACCATCTAGCCTTGGTGCGCATGGAAAGAGTCTAGCGCCCTGGCCAGGCTTCTAGATAGGCGTCGCGCTCTGCGCTCGCGGGCAGGCTCTCCGCCAGAGTGCGCGCCTCCCCGAAGTAGCCGTGGTCGTGGAGCAGCGCGACCCTCCGAACTGCGCGCTCCTCCTCGGGCAGACTCTCGAGCTCCTGCCAGAGTGCCGCGAGCTCCGCGTCGACGACGACCCGGAAGTCGCGTTCACCGAGCGGTCGCTCGAGTCCTCGAACGAGGGCCCAGGCTTCCCAGGTGTAGTGACCGGGCGCGAGCTCCGAGAGCTGCGCGGAGAGAGTGGGGGTCTCGCCTTCGAAGACCGAGTGCTCGGTGCCGATGTCGAAGGCACCGCCGGCATGTTTGCGCAACTGGATGCGGTAGAGCTCCGCGCCCTCGACCGGTGCGAGCTCGAAGCTCGGCGGGAGAGGTGCGGCGAGTCTGGTCTCGTCGGCCAGGACGTTTCCGCGCGGGTAGAGGAGAGGCGAGCTCTCTTCGCCGCGAAGCACGGGCAGCTCGGGGTAGAAGCTGTTCGGCGCACCGGCGACGACTTCACCCGTACTCGGTGATCCTTCGCGAGTGGCGAAGACGATCGCGACCATGAGGCCTGCCGCGACAGCGACGGGGACCCACTCGGGCATGCGTTCGAGGGAGGGCAGCAGGCGCAGCTTCGGGCGCGAGGTCATGCGCTCGCCGCGCCTGCGCTTCGGAGGAGTGACTTCCGAGCGACGCTTCACCGTCAGGGAACCGGCATCGGTCGTCCACGGAATCGGCACGGGCGAGTCGAGAGTGGCGGCGAAGCCGGCGCAGCTCTCGCAGTGAGAGACGTGAAGCTCGATCTCGGTGCGACGCTCGGTGCTCATGTAGCCGTAGCCCGGACCGCGACCGAAGTCGTAGAGCTCCTCCGTCTCGGGGCATAGCACCTGGTGCTGACCGCCAGCTCCCTCTAGCCAGGTGTCGGCCGCCTGGAAGAGCGCCCAGCGCGACCCACACTCCGCGCAGGAATCCGCGTGGCGCCTGAGCCCGGCTCGAGCAATCGGGTCGAGGTCGTCGTACCGGAGCAGTAGTCGAGCCATCCGCGGCGAGGCGCAGCTCGGCGGCATGGCCTCCGGTCCCTGTCCATGGCGATTGGTGGCTCCCATATCCGTGCCAGAGTCCGAGCCGTGCCCGTCTCGGGGGGCGGAAAACCTAGATTTCTCGCTCACGAGACTAGCCCCTCGGTGATCCGGTGGGTCGCGAGCCTCTGTCTGAGCGATTCGGTCGCCCGCTTGAGGCGGTATTTCACCGTCTCGAGGCTCTGAGAGCGGACTGCGGCGATATCGACCAGGGTCATCTCGCGCATGTGACGCATACGCAGGAGCTCCGCTTCTTCTGGATCGAGCTCCGCCAGGCTGGCCTGAACGAGGGCTCCGATCTCGAGCGCGTCGGCGGACTGGGACGGACCGGGGCTCGCGTCGGAGGGCTCGGCGATCTCCTCCGAGCTGGGGACGGACGGCAGGCTGCGGCCGGTACCCGCGCGCCGCTTCAAGTCCACCGAGCGGCACCAAGCCACTCGGTAGAGCCAGGTCCCAAGAGTGCCCTTGCGCGGGTCGTAGCTATCCCTGTCCAACCGCTCGAAGACATAGGCCACGATCTCCTGATAGAGATCTTCGCGCGCGCCAGAGTCACTCTCGAACTGACCGATGCAGTGCAGGAGCAGAGCTCGATACTGCTCGAGAAAGGCCCTCTGGACCTCGGGGTCGCGGGCTCGCAACCCGTTGGCAATGGCCTTGCCGTCCAGATCTTCCTCGACGACCGCACCGCAGTCGTTCGCCTCGGCGGGGGAGGATGCTCTCGACCGCTTGGCCGACGAACGCCCCTTGCTTCCCGGGGAGGAATTCGAACGAGCGCCGGGGTCTCTCGGAGCCTCAGCCATGGGTGCGTTTCAAGGGTGGTGAGCGAGCTGCCGTTTGAGATAGCGCTTTTGGAAGGGGGATGCAATCGAGCCCCCTGGTGGCCGGGCCTCGAGGCCGGCCTCCCGGCTCCTCCCCGGGGCCTGCTTCGCGCTTCGAAACGGCCTTGGGGGGCGCGAAAGGGCGTTTTGGCCGCTATACTCTTCGCCCTCACTTTGAGCCGGACGAAGGTCGAACACACGGTTTTTGGTGGGAAGTCCTGGGGTAGCTGAGCGCCCCCTGGTTCCGCGCGTCGCCGCCGAATCAGGAGCTCGTGCTGGCTACGCAGCGGACCGTTCCGTGCCGGACCCACGCCTTCTAGAGCTCCACTCCGCTTCCACTCAGACCGTCATCGAGACAGACACTTACTAGAGGAATTGCATTGAAAGAGGTTGTCATCGTCAGCGCTTGTCGGAGCGCTATTGCCAAGTTCCAGGGTGGCCTTTCGAGCTTCACCGCACCGCAGCTCGGCGCCCTTGCAGTCAAGGAAGCACTGAGCCGCGCGGGGCTTACCGGCGACCAAGTCGAAGAGGTGATCATGGGGAACGTGCTCCAGGCGGGGCTCGGTCAGAACCCCGCGAGGCAGGCGGCCATCCATGGCGGAGTGCCGGCCTCGGTCGGCGCCTTCACAGTTAATAAGGTCTGCGGCTCCGGCCTGAAGTCCGTGATGCTCGGCGTGCAAGCGATCCGCGCCGGCGACCTCGATGTCGCCGTCTGCGGCGGCATGGAGAGCATGACGAATGCTCCCTACCTCGTGCCCTCCGCTCGCGGCGGCGCGCGCCTCGGTCACGCCCAGCTGCTCGACTCGATGGTCAACGACGGTCTGTGGGACATCTACAACGACTTCCACATGGGCATCACCGGCGAGAACGCGGCCGAGAAGTGCAACATCTCGCGCTCTCAGCAGGACGAGTTCGCCGCCGAGAGCCACCGTCGCGCGGCTGAAGCGACCAGTGCCGGACGCTTCGACGAGGAGAAGTTCGCCATCGAAGTCCCGCAGCGCAAGAAGGACCCGATCTCCTTCACGACGGACGAGACCATTCGCGAGGGCACCACGGTCGACGGCCTGGCCAAGCTGCGTCCGGCCTTCAAGAAGGACGGGACCGTGACGGCGGCCAACGCTTCCGCGATCAACGACGGAGCGGCTGCGCTCGTCGTCATGAGCGCCGACAAGGCCAAAGAGCTCGGCTGCACGCCGCTCGCTCGCGTCCTCGGCTACGCCACCGGAGGCCTCGCACCGGAGTGGGTCATGATGGCTCCCGAGGTCAGCATCCGAAAGCTGTCGGAGCAGCTCGGCCGCGCGCCCGGCGACTTCGATCTGCACGAGGTCAACGAGGCTTTCTCTGCAGCGGCCTGCGCGCTCACGGGAGTACTCGACCTCGATCCGGCGAAGGTCAACGTCAACGGCGGCGCCGTTGCGCTCGGCCATCCGATCGGCGCGTCCGGCGCGCGCATCCTCGTGACGCTGCTCAGCGCCATGAAGCAGAAGGGCGCTGGCACGGGCATGGCCTCACTCTGTCTCGGCGGTGGAAACGCCGTCTCACTGGCTGTGGAGGCACTCTAGTGGCAGCAAGCTCATTCAAGTCCGTCGCCGTGATCGGCGCCGGCACGATGGGGAATGGCATCGCGCAGACCTTCGCTTCCTACGGAGCGGAGGTTCGTCTGATCGACGTCGACGAGGCCGCGCTCGGGCGCGGAGTCGCGGCGATCGAGAAGAGCCTCGCGCGGTTCGTGAGCAAGGAGAAGCTGACCGAACCGGAAGCCGCCGCGATCAACGGTCGCATCACGCCGCTCGGCTCCATCGACGAGGTCGGCGACGTTCCGCTCGTCGTCGAGGCCATCGTCGAGCGTGTCGACGTCAAGGCGTCGGTCTTCGAACAGCTCGACTCCGTCACTCCCGCGAGCACGATCCTCGCCACGAACACGAGCTCGATCTCCATCACGGAGATTGCGTCGCATACGAAGCGCCCCGATCAAGTGATCGGCATGCACTTCATGAACCCCGTCCCCCTGATGACCCTCGTCGAGGTGATTCGCGGGCAGGAGACTTCCGATGCGACCACCGAGACGATCATGGAAGCGTCGAAGTCGATCGGGAAGACCCCGGTCGAAGCGAACGACTATCCCGGCTTCGTCTCGAACCGAGTCCTCATGCCGATGATTAACGAAGCGGTGTTCTGCCTCATGGAAGGCGTCGCCGACAAGGAGGGCATCGATACCGTGATGAAGCTCGGAATGAACCATCCGATGGGGCCCTTGATGCTCGCGGATTTGATCGGACTCGACGTGTGCTTGGACATCATGGAGGTCTTGCATTCAGGCCTCGGAGATTCGAAGTATCGCCCGTGTCCGCTGCTGCGCCGCATGGTGAGTGCAGGCCGACTTGGTCGCAAAGTCGGTAAGGGTTTCTACGACTACAACTGATCCGAAAGCAAACAACCGAGATGGAATTCGAACTGGACGAAGAGCTTGTGATGGTGCGGGACATGGCCCGTGACTTCGCCGATAAAGAGCTCATTCCGCGGGCGACCAAGCACGATCGCCAAGAGAAGATCGACACCGAAGTCTTCGGGATGCTCTCCGAGCTGGGACTCTGGGGATTGACGATTCCCGAAGAGTACGGCGGAGCGGGCATGGGCAACCTCGCACTGGCGGTGGTCCTCGAGGAGCTCAATCGAGGCTGCGCTTCGACGGGCGTCACGGTCTCGGTCCACAACAGCTTGCTCGGCGCACCGATCTGTCGGTTCGGATCGGCTGAGCAGAAGCAGCAGTTCTTACCGGCTCTCGCGACCGGCGAGTCGATCGGCGCCTACTGCCTGACGGAAGCGGGTGCTGGCTCGGACGCTGCGGCGCTGCGCACCTCTGCCGAGGACAAGGGTGATCACTTCCTCGTCAACGGCGAGAAGCTCTTCGTCACCAACGCAGACTTCGCCGGGACCTTCCTCGTCTACGTCCGCACCGGAACCCTCGAGGACAAGGCTCGCGGTATCTCCGCGCTCCTGATTCCCGGCGGCACCGAAGGACTCAAGGTCGCGACCAAAGAGAAGAAGTGCGGCATTCGCGGTTCGGCGACCAGCTCGGTGGAGCTGACCAACGTCATCGTTCCGAAGGAGAACCTGCTGGGCGAGCTCAACCAGGGCTTCAAGGTGGCCATGGATACGCTCGACGGCGGGCGGATCGGCATCGCCTCCCAGGCCGTCGGCATCGGCCGCGCCTGCCTCGAGGCCTCGGTCAAGTACTCCAAGGAGCGCGAGCAGTTCGGTCGCGAGATCGGGCGCTTCCAGGCGATCCAGTGGAAGCTGGCCGACATGTCGACTCGACTCGACGCGTCTCGCCTGCTGGTTCATCGCGCGGCCTGGCTGCGCGACCAGGGAGGCGGCTGCACGCCGGAAGCCGCGAAGGCCAAGCTGTTCGCATCAGTCACCTCCAACTTCTGCGCGGACGAGTGCCTGCAGATCCATGGCGGTGCTGGATACACCGATGACTTCCACGTCGAGCGCCTGTTCCGCGATGCACGCATCACGGAGATCTACGAGGGCGCTACGGATATCCAACGACTGATCATCGCACGCAACCTGCTCGCCTAAGGAGACCGTCTCTCGTGCGCGACCCCGAAACCATCGCCGCCAAACTAGTCGAAGGTGATCGATTGGCTCTCAGCCGGTCGATCTCTTGGGCTGAGAATGGCGACCCGCGTTTCCCCGAGACGCTCGGGCGGATCTGGGAGCACGTGGGCAGAGCGCGCAGGACCGGAATCACCGGGCCTCCGGGCGCGGGCAAGAGCACGCTCGTCAATGAGCTGGCGCGACACCTGCGCGAAGACGGTCGGACCGTGGGGATTCTCGCGATCGACCCGTCGAGTCCCTTCTCCGGTGGCGCTCTGCTCGGGGACCGGATCCGCATGGAGGATCGCACCAGCGACAGCGGCGTGTTCATCCGCTCCATGGCCAGCCGCGAGAGCCACGGCGGACTCGCGCGCGCAAGCGTCGATGCCTGCGATGTCATGGACGCCTACGGCTTCGACGACCTGCTCGTCGAGACGGTCGGTGTGGGACAGGCCGAGTACGACGTGGTCGGTGCGGCCGACACGGTGCTCGTCGTGTTGTGCCCCGGCGCGGGTGACGGCATCCAGGCGATGAAGGCCGGCCTCCTCGAAGTGGCCGACATCCTGGTCGTGAACAAATCCGACCTGCCCGGCGCGGATCGACTGCAGACCGACCTGGAGGAGGCCACGCACACGCGGGACATTCGTCGCGACGGATGGGAGGTTCCGGTCGTGGGCGTAAGTGCCGCGAAAGACGAAGGACTCGAAAAACTTTTGGGGGCGATCGACGAGCATCGCGCCCACCTGGAGAAGACGGGGCTCGCCGCTGTTCGGCGCGAAAAACGCGCTCAACAGGTGGAGCGGGTCGTGGGGGAGCGCCTGGAGGAAGAGCTCTGGGGCTCGAATGGGCTGGGGCAGCGCGTGGATTCCGCACTGAATGAGGGTTCCACCGCTTACGATATAGCCGAGACCATCTTGGAGGATGTGCTGAGCGGAAAGCTCGCGGCACTGGGGAGAGATTCGAAGACCAAGGCAGCTCGCTGATGAAGCAATCCACTCACGATCAATCCGCTCCCGAGTCGCGCGTCGTGTCCGTCAACGGACGCGCCAAGTGGGAGGAAGCGACCGCCAAGGCCAAGCTGCGCGACGCCAATTTCACGACGCTGTCCGGCTCCGAGCTGAAGCCGGTCTACGGTCCGGATGATGTCGACCTCGACTTCGATCGCGACCTGGGGCACCCCGGGCAGTTCCCGTTCACGCGCGGCGTTCACCCGACGATGTATCGCGGACGCCTGTGGACGATGCGTCAGTTCGCCGGCTTCGGAACGGCGGGGCAGACGAACGAGCGCTTCAAGTTCCTGCTCGACCACGGCCAGACCGGACTCTCGGTGGCCTTCGACTTCCCGACCCTGATGGGCTACGACTCGGACCAGCCACACAGCCTGGGCGAGGTCGGCCAGGTCGGAGTGGCCATCTCGAGCCTCGAGGACATGGAGCTCCTGATGGACGGGATCCCCATGGACAAGGTCTCGACGTCGATGACGATCAACGGACCGGCGCCGATCCTGCTCGCCTTCTACATCGCCTGTGGCGAGAACCAGGGCGTCGATCCGACCAAGCTGCGCGGGACGGTCCAGAACGACATCCTGAAGGAGTATCAAGCCCAGCACGCTTGGCTGGTTCCGGCCGAACCGGCGCTGCGCATGATCACCGACGCGATGTCCTACTGCGCCGAGCACGTGCCGCAATGGAACACGATCTCGATCAGCGGCTATCACATTCGCGAGGCTGGCTCGACCGCCGCGCAAGAGCTGGCCTTCACGCTTGCCAACGGAATGGAGTACGTGGCGCGCGGAGTGGCGGCCGGAATGGACGTCGACGAGTTCGCGCCGCGCCTGTCCTTCTTCTTCGACAGCCACCTCGACTTCTTCGAGGAGATCTGCAAGTTCAGAGCGGCACGCCGCATCTGGGCGCGCAAGATGCGCGACGTCTTCGGCGCGAAGGACCCCAAGTCGTGGATGATTCGATTCCACACGCAGACGGCCGGTGTCTCGTTGACCGCGCAGCAGCCCGAGAACAACATCGTTCGCACGGCCATGGAAGCCATGGCGGCCGTGCTCGGTGGAACGCAGTCGCTGCACACGAACTCGATGGACGAGACGCTCTCGCTCCCGACCGAGAAGGCCGTGAAGATCGCGCTGCGTACGCAGCAGATCATCGCCGAGGAGACCGAGGTCGCGCACGTTGCCGACCCGCTCGCCGGCTCCTACTTCGTCGAAGCGCAGACCAACCGACTCGAGGAAGAGGCGGAGAAGTACTTCGACGAGATCGCGAGTCGCGGAGGCGTGGTCGCCTGCACGGATGCCGGCTACATCCAGCGCGAGATCCATCGCTCGGCGGTTACCTACCAGCGGGCCATCGAGTCCGGCGAGAAGAGAGTCGTTGGCGTCAACGCGTATGTCGAAGACGCCGGAGCCAAGCCCGAGATCGATATCCATCGAATCGACCCCGAGGTCGAGCGCGAGCAGTGCGCGCGGCTTGCCAACCTGCGCGAGCGCCGCGATGCCGCTCAGGCGCAGGCTGCGCTGGACGGAGTTCGAGCCGCCTGCCGCGACGGCAGCAACCTGCTCGAGCGCTTTATTACAGCCGCCCATGCCTACTGCACGCTCGGCGAGATTACTCAGGTGTTGCGCGACGAGTTCGGTGAATACAAAGAGCCCAAGATTCTCTGAGACATGGCCAAGCGAAAGATCAAAGTGCTCGTTGCAAAGCCCGGCCTCGATGGTCACGACCGCGGTGCAAAGACCGTTGCGACCGTCCTGCGCGATCACGGCATGGAGGTCGTCTACACCGGCCTGCACCAGACGCCGGAGATGATTGCCGAGGTCGCTCTCCAAGAAGATGTCGACGTGGTCGGGCTCTCGATTCTCTCGGGTGCCCACATGTCGCTCTTTCCGCGCATTCGCGAGGAGCTCTCGCAGCGCGGCATGGGACACGTGCTCCTGACCGGCGGCGGAATCATTCCCGTCGAGGATATGGACGAGCTGCATAGCCAAGGCTTCGCGAAGCTCTTTGGACCGGGAACGAACACGGTCGAGATTGCGGAGTGGATTGAAACCGAAGTCGAAAAGTTGTGGTCCGAGGAAGGAGCCAAGCGATGAGCGGAAGTACCGATCGAGAGATCATGAATATCGAAGAAGCTGCTCAGCTCCTCGGAGTGAGCATCAAGACCTTCAACAAGGTGCTCCACAGCGAGAGCATTCCGGCCCGCAAGGTGGGCCGCGAGTGGAAGTTTTCGCGCTCCGCCCTGATCGATTGGGTGGGCAGCGGATCCTCGGTGGAGTTCTACCGCGAGAACGGAAGTGCCAACGGGCAGACGAAGACCAAGAAGGGTGACAAGCGGCGCACGACCGGTTGGAACCTCGAACTAGATTGATCAACAAGACCGGCGGGAACGCTCACTTCGAGCGTTCTTCCAATTCCAGACACTGATAGAAGATCCCGATGAGCCCCGCTACGCAGACCAAATACGAGCTGCCTCCGATCGAGAACGGCTTCGACCTCTCCGATGAGCAGATGATGATTCGCGAGATGGTTCGTGAGTTCGCCCTGAAAGAGGTCGAGCCCATCGCTCACGAGATCGATGAGAACCACCGTTTCCCCACGGAGACCTGGGACAAGATCGTCGAGCTCGGCCTGCCGGGGATTCCGTTCTCCGAAGAGGTCGGCGGCGGAAACATGGGCACGCTGGCCTACATCCTGGCCGTTGAAGAGATCAGTCGCGTCTGCGGCTCGACGGGCTTGACGCTCGCCGCGCACGTCAGCCTCGGCACCTATCCGATCTACGCCTGGGGCAGTAAGGACCTCGTCGACATGTACGTGCCGAAGCTGATCGCCGGCGAGTACATGGGTGCGTATGGCTTGACCGAGCCGAACGCCGGCTCCGACTCGGGCGGGACGCAGACGACGGCCGTCCTCGACGGCGACAACTACATCGTCAACGGCCGCAAGTGCTTCATCACGAACGCGAACCATGCCGGCGTGTTCATCATCACGGCGGTGACCGATCCGAGCATCGGTGCGAAGGGCATCAGTGCCTTCGCCATCCCGCGCGATACGCCCGGCTTCTCCCTGGAGAAGGGCGAGATGAAGCTCGGCATGCGCGGCTCCGACTGGGCCAGCCTCGTCTTCGAGGACTGCAAGCTTCCGAAGAATCACCTGCTCGGCCCCGAGGGCGAGGGCTTTGCCACCTTCATGAAGACCCTCGAAGGCGGCCGCATCTCGATCGGTGCGCTCGCACTCGGCATTGCGCAGGGCGCCTACGACTGCGCGAAGAAGTACGCGACCGAGCGCGAGGCGTTCGGCAAGACTCTCGCCGATCAGCAGGCCGTGATGTTCAAGCTGGCCGACATGCGCGTTCAGATCGAAGCCTCGCGGCACCTGTGCTATCACGCTGCACGTCTGAAGGACGCCGGCGAGAGGTTCGGTCCGACGGCCGCTATCGCGAAGCTGCATGCCTCCGAGACGGCGATGAAGGTCACCTACGACGCCATTCAGATCTACGGTGGTTACGGCTACAGCCGCGAGTATCCCGTCGAGCGCATGTGGCGTGACGCCAAGCTGTGCACCATTGGCGAGGGCACCAGCGAAGTGCAGCGCATCATCATCGCTCGCGATCTCCTGCGATCGTGAGCGCGCCGGCGTGGGAGCCGCGCAGCGTCCGCGCGGGTGATTGGAAGATCACGGCGCTCTCCGACGGCTTCATGCGCCTCGACGGCGGCTCGATGTGGGGCGTCGTCCCCAAGAACCTGTGGGACGGCATGACGCCGGCCGCGGACGACAACACGATTCTGCTCGCGCTGCGCCCGTTCCTGGTGGAGCGCGGAGATGTGAAGGCGATCATCGAGGTTGGCATCGGCGATCGCTGGGAAGAGAAGTGGAAGTCGATCTACCACATCGAGCGGGAGACGACGCTCGAGAGCTCGGTGCGCGCGTGCGGGCTCGAGCTCGAGGACATCACCCACGTGATCGCCTCGCACTGTCACTTCGATCACATCGGAGCGATGGTCACCGAGCGCGACGGCAAGCTCGCTCCGCTCTTTCCGAAGGCACAGCACTACGCACCCGCCATCGAGGTGGAGATCGTCAAGAATCCCGACCACGTGCGCCGCGCTTCCTACCGCCCGGAGGACCTGCTCGCCGTGGACGAAGCCGGGCTCATGAACAGTGTCGAGGGTGACGGCGAGCTTCTGCCCGGCATCCGCATGTACGAGGCCGCCGGTCATTCGGACGGAGTCTCGGTGGTCACGATCAACGAGGACGAGGACGGCGACACCGCGATCTTCTGGGCGGACGTCGTGCCGACCGGCTATCACATCCAGCCGGCCTTCATCATGGCCTACGACATCGACGTCGTTCGGTCCTTCGACAACCGCTCGAGCTGGCTCGCTCGCGCAGCGGAGCAGGGCTGGATCGGTCTCTTCTATCACGACCCGACTCGCCCGTTCGGTCGCATCGTCAAGGACGGAAAGCGCTACAAGCTCGAAGCGCTGGAAGGCGCGCTCGCCTAGCGCGGACTATTCATGACCACACGGAGCAAACGCCACGAACGGCCGGCGTTGCCGGCCTCTCGGCCCCTGCCGGCACTTTGCGCACGCCGGCGTCCCCGACGACCTTACAAGGTCGTCTGTGGGTCCGACGCACGCAAAGCACCAACAGGAACCGAGTCGCGACGTTTTCTCTCGCGGCTCATGAATAATCCGCGCTAGCGAGGTTCCCCGTGCGCATCGTCTCACTCTGCCCCAGCCTGACCGAGCTCGTGTTCGATCTCGGACGCGGCGACGACCTGGTGGGAATCACCGACTACTGCGTCCATCCGGCCGACGAGGTGAGCAAGGTCGAGACGGTGGGGGGCACGAAGACTCCGAAGGTCGAGCGCATCATCGAGCTGGCTCCCGACATCGTCTTGCTCAACGCCGAGGAGAACCGGCGCGAAGACGCGGAGCTCCTGATGGAGGCTGGAGTCGAGTGTCACTCGAGCATGCCGCGCACCTCGGAGGAGACGGCCGAGATGTGTCGCTCCATCGGCGCGGCGATTGGTCGAGCGGATGAAGCCGAGGAGCTCGCGACGGAGATCGTTGCGCGCACGGAACGCGTCCGAGCGGCGGCTGTCGGTCGCGAGCCCGTCCGGTGGGCCTACCTGATCTGGCGCCAGCCGTGGATGAGCGTGAACGCCGACACCTTTGCGCACACGCTGCTCGCGCAAGCGGGCGGCATCAATGTCTTCGCCGACCTCCCGACGCGCTACCCGGAGATCACCACGGCCGAGCTAGCGGCCGCGAAGCCCGATGTCGTCCTGCTCTGCACGGAGCCCTTCGCTTTCGAAGAGAAGCACAAGCTAGAGCTGGCCGAGCTGACCGGCTTGCCGAAGACCGCTTTCCGCATCGCGGACGGCGAGTACCTCTCCTGGCATGGCTCGCGCACGCCGGACGGAATCGACTACGCGGCGGACCTGATCGAGAGCGCGCGCGGCTAGTCGGGAACGAGTCGGGCGCTAGTGCTCCTCCGAGACCATATTCCGATTCCACTCGGGGATCTCGATGATGACGTCGCAGCTCCCGTCGGGCACGGCCTGGCAGGCGAGGCGCGACTCGAGCTGGAGGCCGGGCGCGTTGTCGAGCATGTCCTCTTCGTCCTCGGTCGCTTCGTTCATGGTCTCGAAGCCCTTGCGGACGATGACGTGACAGGTCGAGCAGGCGCACACGCCGCCGCAGGCGTGGTCGATCTCGATGTCATGCCCGAGGGCGATCTCGAGAATGGAGCCGGGCAGGCCTTCTCGAGAGTAGGGGAGCTTCTCGTGATCGACTTCCACCTTCTCGCCCGAAGGCATGAACGTGATCGTGTAGCTCTGCTCGGGGAGCTTCACGTCGACTTCTTCGATGAAGGGATTCTTTCCGCCCATAGCTTGCTGCTCGAGTCGCCTGTTCTCTAATCGATCGGAGCGCGTCTCTCGCGCTCGCCGGTTGGCTTCCTAGTCCGCGTGGTCATGAATAATGCGGGCTAGACACCTGCTCCGAAGCCGCCACCGCCGCCACCCGAAGAGTCCGTGTCCTTGGGCGAATCGTTCTTCTTCGGCGCTGGCTGCTCCTTTTGTACCGGAGGCTTGGCTCGCTCGCTACGTCGAGGGCTGCGCTCGCGGCGGGGTCGTTCGGTCTTCGGTTCACTCTCGGAGGCGGCCTCCGTCTGACGCTCCGCTCCTTTGCCCGAGTCACCCCTCGACGAGCGGGAGGATCGGCGGCGGCGCGGACGCTCTTCGCGGTCGCTCGACTCGCGCGGCTTCTCGGCGCGCTCGGTCTCGGGCGCCGCCTGCTGCTCGGGACGCTCTTCACGAGTGCCACTCGAGCGACGCCTGCGTCTCGGACGGGACTCCGGCTCCGATTGACTCGGTTCCTCCGTCCCTCCCGATTGACGCTTGCGCTCTTCTTGTTCCTGACGCCTGCGATCGCGCTCCGTGCGTCTCGTCTCGCGCACGTACAGCGAGGCCGCCGAGGTCTCGGCTTCCTCGCGCGGCTCGCGGGTCTCGGGCTCCGGGGTGCTCCGGCGGCTTCGCTGGGTGCGACCCGTGTCGCGCTTCGGCCTCTCGGGAGCGGCCGCTGTCTCTTCGCTCGGTCGCCTCGTGCGCCGGGTGCGCCCGGTGTCGCGCTTCGGCCGCTCTTCGGTCGTCGAGGCCGAGGCCTCCTCGGTCGAGCTGCCCGTGCGCTGCGTCCGGCCCGAGTCGCGTCGAGCGCGCGGCTCGCTGGACTCGGAGCCCTCGGCGCTGCGACGTCTGCGCCGCGGTCGTTCGGAGTCGCCGCTGCGTTCCGGTGCGGGCTCCGCGTCTCGTCCCCGGGAGCGTTCGCGACGCGCAGGCTTCTCTTCGCGATCGGCCTGAGCCTTGTCGAAGTCGACGACCGCCCAGGTCATCTGCTTCTCGAGGTCGCGCCAACGCCGCTCATCGGCCGGAGTCACGACGGTCAGCGCGGCGCCCGTGGCACCCGCTCGACCCGTTCTGCCCGAGCGGTGCGTGTAGGCCGAGATGCTGCGCGGAACGGAGAGGTTGATGACGTGGGTGACGTGCTTGATGTCCAGACCACGTGAGGCAACGTCTGTCGCGACGAGGACCTTTACCGATCCGTCGCGGAAGGCGGCCATGACGCGCGTTCGAGCCGCTTGGTCGTAGCCACCGTGGAGCGCCTTTACGTTCAAGCGGGTGCGCTCGAGGGCGCGGAGTACGCGCTCCACCTCGACGCGTCGATCGCAGAAGACGAGCAGAACGTCCGTATCGGCGGTTGCTCGAATCAAGTTCTTGAGCGTGACGTCCCGGCTCTGCTCGCTGACGTGCGTGACGTAGTGAGTGATGTTCTCGACCGAGGCGACGCCCTTGGCGGTTGCAACCTCGACGGGATTCTTCGTGTGGTCGCGCGCGAGGCGAAGCAGCTCGGGCGGGAAGGTCGCCGAGAAGAGCAGCGTCTGTCGGTCTTCCGAGCACATGTCCAAGATCTTGCGGACATCGTCGATGAAGCCGATCTCGAGCATCTCATCGGCTTCGTCGAGGACGGCGAACTCGGTCCAGGGGAAGGTGAGGAAGCGTTGGTTGGCAAGGTCGAGCACGCGGCCCGGAGTTCCGACGACGACTTGCGCTCCAGCGCGAAGTGCTTCGACTTGGGGGTGCATCGGGTCGCCGCCGACAACGAGCGCGACGGAGACGCCGCGCGGCTTGCCGAGCTCGACGAGCACTTCGTAGACCTGGCTGGCCAGCTCCCGGGTGGGGCACAGCACCAGACCGAGAACGGAGGCGCGGTCGGCTTCGATACGCGACATCATCGGCGCGCCGAAGGCGAGCGTCTTGCCGGTTCCGGTTTCGGCCTTGGCGATCACATCACGTCCTTCGAGGACGGGAGTGATGGCAAGTTTTTGGATCGGGGTCGGTTCCGTAATGCCCATCCCGGCGATGACGTCTTGAATGTCATCGGAGAGAGCGAACTCCGTGAAGCTCTTGATATCCGGGGCGTCTTCGACCGGATGGAGCTCTTCGGGTGTGGGACGCGAAGCGCTCTTGGAGGAACCCGACCGCCCGCGCGGACGCCGGGGAGGACGGCTATTAGTCATGAAATCTTTCGAGAGAATCGAGCAGCCGGGGTCAGCCGCACGTTGATTTGAAGCGACTAGGATAGGGACGCGATCGCCAGCGAACAGGGGGCGCGTCGGGGTCGGAGACGTTTAATAGGGCGCGGACCCCCGGACGGCACGCTAAAGCGCTATTTGCCTCGGATCTTTGGAGAGAGATCGGTGGGAGTTCTCGGGGCATTGTCGGCGGCGAGGTCCATCCGCGCCTCGGGGAGCTTCGAATCGTTCGCCCCGGCCGGCCCGCCAGCCCCCTCCCTCCACCCGTGGACTCCGGGATGGGGCTACCGGTTTCCGGTGGGGCGGGGCTTCCCGTTATTCTGCGCGGCTCGGACCCCCCGTTCTGCCCGATCCCGCTCGAGAGCGCTGGTCGGCCGAACGCTCCTCATCCCGCCAGACCAGCTCCCATGCGCATCGTCACCTGGAACGTCAACTCTGTTCGCGCTCGCCTACCTCGACTGCTGCCGTGGCTCGCGGACGATGAGCCGGACGTGGTCTGCCTGCAGGAGATCAAGTGTGTCGATGAGCAGTTCCCGCTCGAGGCGATCGAAGAGCTTGGCTATCAGGTCGTGCTCTACGGGCAGAAGACCTACAACGGCGTTGCGATTCTCTCGAAGTATCCGATGGAGGATGTCGTGCGCGGCTTCCACACGGATGAGGACAGAGTCGGGCATCGCGCGATCGGGGCGACGATCAACGGGACGATGATCCTCAACCTGTATGTCGTGAACGGCAAAGAGGTGGGGAGCGACAAGTATGAGATGAAGCTCGAGTGGCTCTCTCAGCTCTCGGAGTTCGTGCACGGTCACTATCCGATGAATGAGCGCGTTGTGTTGTGTGGTGACTTCAACATCACCTTCGACGATCGCGACATCTACGACGCGGATGCTTGGAGAGACAAGATCCTGTGTTCGGAGCCGGAGCGCGAGGCGCTGGCGAACTTGATGAGCTGTGGACTGCACGACGCTCTGCGCAAATTCACCGAGAAAGGCGAAATCTACACCTGGTGGGACTTCCGCACACGCGCCTTCCGCAACAACCGCGGCTTGCGCATCGACCACTTCCTCATGTCGCAGCCCGCGCTCGACGCCTGCACCGGCGTCGAAGTCGACCTCGAAGCTCGCGACGGCGAGAAGCCGAGCGACCACGCGCCCGTAATAGCAACCCTGACCGACTGACGCTCCCCGCGAAGGTGAGATACCGCGCTCGGCGCATCTCTAAACTTTCAGGCCCCCACAAGATGCTCAGCATCTTGCTGGGGCCCGAAAGTTTAGAGATGCGCCGAGCGCGGTATCTCACCTTCGCGGGTTAGTCGGTGCGTCGGCGGACCCCGATCGGGCGGGACAACAGTCGGTCTACCGCCGCTGCGGTGGGGGCCTGGGCGACTCCTTCGATTCGCTCGTAGAGCGCGCCCAGGCGGTCGTGGCCCCAAAACAGCTCGCCGTCGAATCGGAAGCTCGGGACGCCAAAGACGTCGCTCTCGATGGCCTGTGTCGTCGAGTCGATCAAGCGCAGCTTGTTCTCCGGGCTGGTCGCTCGTTCTTCGAGAGAGCCCGCCTCTCCACCGGCCGTTCGGACGCAGGTCGCCAGGACCTCCCAGCTCTCCAGGTCCTGACCTTCGAACCACGTGCTCCTCGCGATGGCGAGTGCAACGTCGAGCGCGAGCGCTGTCTCGTCGAAGAGCGACATCACGCGCAGCGCGGAGAGTGACCGAAAGGGATGCGCCGGCGGCCCGACGACGGTCAGGCCTTGGCGCTCGGCACTTCGCACGACATCCAGCATCGTGTAGCGCCGCTTCGCTTCGCTCTCAACCGGCCCGACCAGACCGTGCGCTTCGAGGAGCTTCGCGTACACGACCGGCCGAACTCGCCAGTCGATCTGGGTGCGGTTCCTGTCTGCTCGAATGCGCTCGAGTGCAAGGAAAGCGTAGGGCGAGATGGGATCGAGATAGGCGTCGACTCTCGGTCCGCTCATGACGGCGTGTCGTCCTCTGACTCGCTGTCCTTGGACTCATTGCCTTCTGACTCCTCGCCTTCGGACAGCTTCATCTGCGCGTACTCGCCGAGCACCATGCGCGCTCGCTCCGCCGTATCGAGTGTCGCGAAGATCTCCTGAATCCGAGCGCGCTCGAGCTCCAACCGCGAACACAGAATGTCGGCCAGGCTTCCGACCGTCAGGTTCTTCAGTACCTTCTCTGGCGGCCGTTGCTTCTCCGGCATCTCGGCCAGGACCTCGTCGAGCGCGCGGCGAAGGGAGACGATCAGCATCTCCTTCTCCTTGCCCTCGGGCTGAGACTCGGAGATCGATTCGGCCTCCACCATTCGGTACGGGTGATCGCTCTCGACCTCGACGACGCGGACGCGCTTGAGTCCCATGACCCAGATCATGAAGCGCCCATCGTCGAGCTTCTCGTGCCGCCCGATCTCGCCCAAACCGGCGATTGGATAGATCTCCGGGACGTCTTGCCCGTCCTGCCCTTCGACGACGGTCCCCATCACGAGGCGCCCGGGCCCGTCGAGCAGGTCCTCGATCATCCGGCGATAGCGCGGCTCGAAGATGTTGAGCGGCATCAACGTCATCGGTGACAGCCACACATCGGGCAGCGGAAAGATCGGGAGCAGCTGCGTGCCCGGTTCGTCGTCCGCGGCTTCCAGTTCCCCGTCGGGGTGTTCTTCCAAGATGTGAGCCTTCTCTAGTCCCGCAGCGCGGGGTGGCGGTGGTTCTGAACGTAGGCGAGGAGCTCGGCGATCCGCTTGAGCTGGCGCGCGCGACCGCGATGCCCGCGCATTCGATTGCTATTCGCCAGGTTCCTGAGGTGGCGAAGGAAGAGCGCTTCATCGCTCGCGTCGCGGAACCACTCGACCTGCGGAACGAGGTCGCACTTCCGCAGGTAGTCGGTGCAGTCCGCTCGAGTTCGAATGATGCCGCTCTGGAACGGGTCGACGATGAGCGAGCGGTTCTGTCCGTAGTAGAGGCGAACGAGGACGTGGCCCGGCAGCGCGACAGCGCCCGCTCGAATGCCCGCACGGCGCGCGACGAAGAGGTAGAGCGCACAGAGCGTGAGCGGCATCCCGATCCTGCGTTCGATAACGCGGAACAGGTGAATGTTGTCGGGATGGTGATAGTCAGCCTTGGCACCACTGAAGCGAAGTTCAGTACCCAAGTAGGTGGGCAGAGCCAGAACGGCCTGGCGCGGGTCGGATTCGAGAGCGGCGCGCTCGCGGACCTTGTTCGCCATCGCATCGAGCGCTCGGCGGTAGGGGCGGGCGTCGAAGTCGTCGGCAGCCAGGTTGGCCAGGAGGAACAGCGCGCTCTCGAGGTCGATGTGCGGCTTGGAGACGGCGCGGATCAGTCGCCGCAACCAGAAGTCGCGGTCGAACTCCGCCAGCATGTCGCGCGCCCGCATCCGGAGCTGCGGCTCCTCGGCCGAGGTGGCTCTACGGAGGGCCTTCTCGATGGCCCGCCCTCCGACGCCGAGCTGCTCCCGGACGGCCGCGACGACGGTGTCCGACTCGTCGCCGAGCAGCTGAATCAGAGCCTGGAGCTCGGTCCGGCTGAGCTGCTCGCTGGCCCCGAGCTGGCCGGACTGGCCGGAGCGGGGGGAGTCAGCGGGCAGCAGGGGGAGGGCTGCTTCTTGGGGGAGGTCGCGGTTCACGGCTTTGGCGGGCGCCGATTCGGCGGCAGGCCCTTTCCGGATTATGCACAACCTGGCGGGGGTTGAAAGCGAAGGGCTCGTGGGACCGACAGCCCGAACCGGAGCCGATTCGTATTAATCCGTACGCGCAGCCCGTAGGCCGGGGTTCGCTTGCTAAGCATCCAGACTGCCCCTATTCTGTTCGGCCTTTTCCGGGGTAATTAGCCCCGTCTGGCCCACCCTCGGCAGGTTCCGAGCGGGCCGCACTCGGCGCCCTCCGACCCGAGCGCCTGTTCCGCCGAGAACTTCATCGGCTCCCCTCTACCCCCTCTCCGGCACCATGCCCACGACTCTCAGTCGTCCCGATCGGCCCATCGTCGTGACGCATGCACTGCGCACGCCGATCGGCAAGTTCCTCGGCTCCTATGCCAGCCTGTCGGCAGCGGATCTCGGGGTCTCGGTCGTCAAGGATCTCCTGGCCGCGGCCGCGATCGACCCGACAGAAGTCCAAGAGCTCGTGTTCGGAAACGGACGCCAGGCAGGTGGGGGACCGAACGTCGCGCGACAGATCGCATTTCGTTCGGGGCTCGGTGAGGATACGCCGGCCTGGACGATGAACATGGCCTGCGGCTCGGGCCTGAAGTCGATCAGCTCAATCGCGGACTCGATTCAACTCGGTCGCATAGAGATCGGAATCGCTGGCGGCACGGAGAACATGACTGCGCTTCCGCACTTCCTGCCGCGCATGCGCATGGGCTATCGGCTCGGGCACGACCGCGTCGTGGACGGCATGTACAAGGACGGCTTCGACTGTCCGCTCGCCGAGATGGTCATGGGAGCGACTGCGGAGAAGCTCGCGAAAGAGCACCAGATCACGCGCGATGAGCAGGACGAGTTCGCCGTCTCCAGCCAGCACAAGAGCGAGGCGGCGCGCGCTGCCGGCTACTTCGACTCGGAGTTGACCTCCGTCGTCGTGCCCAACCGCAAGGGCGACATCACGATCACGAGTGACGAGCATCCGCGCGACGGCGCGAACGTCGCTTCGCTCGCCAAGCTGCCGGCGGTCTTCGATCGCGAGGCGGGAACGGTGACTGCAGGCAATGCTTCGGGCATTACGGATGGCGCCGCAGCTCTGCTCGTCATGACGGCCGACAAGGCCGAAGCGCTGGGCCTCGAGCCGCTCGCCTTCCTGGGCGAACGAGCCGAGGCGGGAGTCGATCCGACGATCATGGGGATCGGCCCGGTTCCGGCGATACGCGCTCTGGAAGGCGTTTCCGGCCGCAAGGTCGCGGACTACGACCTGATCGAACTCAACGAGGCTTTCGCGGCCCAGGTCATCGCTTGTCACCGCGAGCTCGACCTCCCGATGGATCGCCTCAACGTCAACGGCGGCGCGATCTCGCTCGGTCATCCGATCGGCGCGACCGGCGCTCGCATCACCGTCACTCTGCTCCACGAGCTCGCACGCCGCGGAGGAACTCACGGGCTCGCCAGCCTGTGCATCTCCGGTGGAATGGGGCTCGCCTACGGCTTCCACCGCGAGGGTCTCTAGCGAGCACGACGAACAGCCGAGCACGGCGAAACGAATCACGGACGACCGGGGCGAACAGCTCTCCGAGCTAGCGCGGTCGATCCGGCAAGGAACTACTGAACACGAGATCAACGAACAGAGCACCAAAAGGAAACCAGATGGAACTGAAGAAAATCGGAGTAGTGGGTTGTGGCTTGATGGGCCACGGCATCGTGCAGATCGCCGCGCAGGCGGGCTTCCAGGTCGTCGCGTTCGAGGCCAAGCAAGAGTTCCTCGACAAGGGCCTCGGTCGCGTCGAGAAGAGCCTCGGCAAGATGGCGGCCAAGTCCGTCGAGAAGGGCAAGGCGACTGCCGAGGACGCCGAGAAAGGTGCCGCGGATAGCTTCGCTCGCATCACCGGCACGCTCGATCAGAACGACCTCGCCGACTGCGACCTGATCATCGAGGCGATCATCGAAGACCTCGACCTGAAGAAGCAGCTCTACAAAGAGCTCGGCTCGATCTGCAAGCCGGAGACGATCTTCGCAACGAACACGTCCTCCTTCCCCGTCTCGGAGATGGGCGAAGCCAGTGGCCGCCCCGAGCGCATGGTCGGCCTGCACTTCTTCAACCCTGTGCAGCTGATGCGCTTGGTCGAGGTGGTTCGCACCGAGAAGACCACCGACGAGGTCTTCGCGACCGCCAAGTCCTTCGGTGAGGCCACCCGCAAGGTGCCCGTCGCCTGCAAGGACACGCCCGGCTTCGTCGTCAACCGCCTGCTCGTGCCCTACATGGTGCAGTCGCTCCTGATGCTGGAGCGCGGCGATGCGACGGCGGCCGACATCGACGCCGCCATGCAGTTCGGCTGCGGCCACCCGATGGGTCCCATCACGCTGACGGACTACGTCGGCCTCGACACGACGCTCTCGATCGTGGAGGGCTGGGTCGAGCGCTATCCCGACGAGCCCGCGTTCGCGATTCCGGAGATCCTCCGCACGAAGGTCAAAGAGGGCAAGCTCGGTCGCAAGACCGGCGAAGGCTTCTACAAGTGGGACGGCGACAAAAAAGCATGAGCACCAAGATCGCAATGCTTCTCGGCGCCCTTGCGGTGGCCGGCCTGGCCAGCGCCGCGAGCTCCAGCCCTGCTGACGAAGGCCGCCTGCGCGTCAGCATGGACGCGCGCGAGTTGTTCGTCCCGGGCGAGAAGTTCGGTGTCGCCATCGAGCTCACCGCGGTCGGCGGCGACGTCGAGCTGGAGGCCTGGCGACTGTCGCCGGCGATCCTCTCGCTGGACGGCAAGCCGCTCCTGCCGCGTTCGAACGGCAGTTCGATCACCCTCGCACAGGACGACGTGATCTCGATGTCCTTCGAGGTCGGAGCGCGTATCGACAAGACGTCCGATTTCGCGCTGGGCTGTGACGGGAGCGGCGAGGAAGCGCTCAGCGTGACGGTCCTCGAAAAGGCCGGCGCCGAGCTCGACTTCATGACTCTCCCGGTGGAAGACCTGGGCAAGTATCGCGTGTACATGCGAACGAACCAGGGCGACATGCTGCACGAAATGTGGCCGCACCTCGCTCCGAACCACGTCCGCAACTTCCTCGACCTCTCGCACACGGGCTTCTACGACGGAGTCATCTTCCACCGCACGGGCCGCGGCTTCATGATCCAGGGCGGCGATCCGACTGGAACAGGACGCGGCAGCGGACCCCGCAACGTGGATGCGGAGTTCAGCAAGGAAGCACACGTGCGCGGAGTGCTCTCGATGGCACGCGGTCCGGGTCCCAACTCGGCCTCGTCCCAGTTCTTCGTGATGCACGGCTCCTCCCCGAGCCTCGACGGGAAGTACAGCATCTTCGGAAAGATGATGATCGGCTACGACGCGCTCGAGGCGATCGTCACCGCGCCGGGACAAGCGAGCCCGCGAGACGGAACGGTCCGTCCGACACAGGATCAAGTAATCGAGCGAGCCATCGTTGTGCTCGCCAAGTAAAGAACAGAAGTAGGAACTGAAATGGCTAACGAACTAGACGGCGTCACCGCCACTCTCGAAACCTCCGAAGGCTCCATGACGCTCGAGTTCCACGCGGACAAGGCGAGTGGTCATGTCGAGAACTTCATCAAGCTCGCCGAGAAGGGCTTCTACGATGGCACGGTGTTCCACCGCGTCATCAGCGGCTTCATGATCCAGGGCGGCTGCCCGGACGGAACCGGCATGGGCGGTCCCGGCTATACGATCAAGGCCGAGTTCAACGACACGCCGCACGTCAAGGGCGTGCTCTCGATGGCGCGCTCGTCGGACCCGAACTCCGCGGGCAGCCAGTTCTTCATCTGCCACGGTGAGGCGGCCTTCCTGGACAACCAGTACACCGCGTTCGGTCAGCTGAAGGAGGGCGAAGACACCCTCGACAAGATCGCGGGTGCTCCGGTCAAGAGCGGCGCTGGCGGCGAGAAGTCCTCGCCCGTCAACCCGGTCAAGATCAACAAGGTCACGGTCAATCGCTAGAGCGTCGTCGCACGACTTGTACGTCCCCCCAAGCAGTAGAGGAGCAAATCCAGTGAGCTACGGAAACATCGAAGTGAAGATCGAGGACGGCATCGGCACCGTCACGATTACTCGTCCGAAGGTAATGAATGCGCTGAACAACGCCACGCTGATCGAGCTGGCGAGTGCATTCGACGCCATGCGTGAGGACTCTTCCGTCGGCGTTGTCGTGGTCACGGGGTCGGGCGAGAAGGCCTTCATCGCGGGGGCGGACATCAATGAGCTCGCCACGATGCAGCCGCTCGGAGCCAAGGACCTGGCCGCCTACGGGCAGTCGGTGCTCGAGCGCCTCGAGCGCATGGGCAAGCCGACGATCGCCATGGTCAATGGCTTCGCACTCGGCGGGGGCCTCGAGCTCGCGCTGGCTTGCACGGTTCGCACGGCGAGCACGAACGCGCGCGTCGGTCTTCCCGAAGTCAGCCTGGGAATCATCCCCGGCTACGGCGGGACCCAGCGCCTGATGCGCGTCGCCGGTCCCGGCATCGCGCGCGAGTGGGTGCTGACCGGTGACATCTTCACGGCCGACGAGGCCTACCGCGTCGGCGTCGTCAATCGTCTGTTCGCGCCCGAGGAGCTGCTCGAGGGCACCATGAAGCTCGCCAAGACGATGCTGTCGCGCGGGCCGATCGCGCTGCGCCTCGCCATGGAAGCGATCAACCGCGGCATGAACATGAGCCAGCAAGAGGGCGAGATCATGGAGTGCGACATGTTCGGGCTCGCGGCCACGACGGAAGACATGCGCGAAGGCATGACGGCCTTCATCGAAAAGCGCAAAGCAGAGTTCAAAGGCAAGTGACCCGCCGCGTAGTGGGCGAGGAGCAGTCGCTCGCTCGCCACTTCGCACCGCACCCGGATCCAACGAGAATCAGAACATGAGTCAAGAAATCGTAATCGTCGGCGGCGCTCGTACTCCCATGTGTGAGTACAGCGGAACGCCTGGCTTCGGCAAGCTCGCCGACATGAGCGCCATCGAGTTGGCCGCTCACGCATCGCGTGCCGCCATCGAGCGCTCGAAGGTCGACGCCGAGTCGATCGACCACGTCGTCATGGGGAACGCTCTGCAGACCTCGAACGACGCGATCTATGGCGCTCGTCACGTCGGCCTGAAAGCGGGCACGCGCCAGAACGCTCCCGCACTGACGGTCAACCGCCTGTGCGGCTCGGGTATCCAGTCGCTGATCAACGGCACGCACCTGATCCACGGCGACGAGGCCACGACGGTTCTTGCCGGCGGCATGGAGAACATGAGCCAGGCACCCTTCGTCGTCCACGGCCTGCGCAAGGGCGTCCGCTTCGGCACGCAGCCGGTCATGGAAGACCTCCTGTTCGCGAGCCTCCAGGATCCGAACTGCGGCCTCTACATGGCGCAGACGGCCGAGAAGATCGCGAAGCGCCTCGGGATCACCCGTGAGCAGCAGGACGAGTTCGCGCTCCGCAGCCACATGCTCGGCGCCGCCGCCGTGACCGAAGGCCGCTTCGGCGAGGAGATCGCACCGATCATCATCGAGAGCCGCCGCGGCGAGACGCGCATCGACACCGACGACCACATCCGTCCGGACACGACCATCGAAGGGCTCGCCAAGCTGCGTCCCGCCTTCGGTAAAGAAGGCACGGTCACGGCCGGCAACGCGAGTGGCATCGTCGACGGCGCGGCAGCAGTCGTGATGACGACGGCCGAGCGCGCGAAGGCCGACGGCCTCGACGCCTGGGCGACGATTCGCGGCTGGTCCACGATCGGCGTCGACCCGACCGAGATGGGCATCGGCCCGGTCCCGGCGATCCGAGCCGTGCTCGAGAAGGCCGGCCTCTCGACCGGTGACATCGACCTGTACGAGATCAACGAGGCCTTCTCGGCTCAGTACCTCGGCTGCGAGAAAGAGCTCGAGCTCGATCGCGAGCGCGTGAACGTCAACGGCGGAGCCATCTCGCTCGGCCACCCGCTGGGCGCCACCGGAACGCGTCTGATCCTGACGCTGATGTACAGCCTGCGCCGTACCGGCAAGAAGTACGGCATCGCCTCCGCCTGCATCGGTGGGGGGCAAGGCATCGCCATGCTCATCGAGAACAACCAAGCCTGAGGTCGACCGTGGGAAGCTTGATACACACCAGGGATGACGGCAGCCGAGTCGTGAGGCTCGACCCGTCCAAGCGCGTGCTCTTCTTGACCAAGGATCTGGAGCAGATTCGTCAGCAGCTGAAGGGGGAGCTCGATCTCTCGATGGCCGACGTCGATCCGGGCTCGCTCCTGGACGACATCAACACCGACGTGATGACGCCGGCGTGGGTCTGCTTCCGGCACAAGCCGGAGGACATCGCGCTCGACGGCTACGCAGGTCTGGTCGACGAGAATGGAGAGCGCGTGTTCGGCACACGCTCGCTGATGGGCGGCGACGACGCGAACAGCGACGGCTTCCAGGTGATCGTCTCCGGTCAACGCAAGGGCACCGGCTCGTCGCGTGAGACCGCACCGCAGGCCGAGAAGTGGTCGGGCATCGAGCTCGTCATCGCTTCCTCCTTCGCGCCGATCCACGCGCGCAACAACATCAACCTCGGCCAGCTGATGGGCACCTACGAGCAGCTGGAGCGCCTGCAGAAGGGCGAGGAGATTCCACTCGAGGAGTTCACCGGTCGCTATGACCCGGTCACGCGCTCGCTCCTGGAGGCCGGCGGCCTGTTCGCCTTCGCCGCCAAGTACGCGGCGGGCGAGGTTACAGTCGAGCAGCCGAAGACCGCCAAACGCGCCATGACCATGGGCGAGAAGATCATTGCCTCGCACCTGGTCGGCGTCGAAGGCGGCTCGGTCAAGCCCGGCGACCCGTGCCTGGTCAAGGTCGATGGCGGCTACAGCCACGAGTTCACGACCGCTCAGGTGCACTACTTCCTCGGAGCCGAATACGGAGCGGACTACAAGATTCCGAATCCGTCGAAGTTCGGCGTCTTCGAGGACCACCTGCTTTACGCGACCGGCGTGGCGAAGATGGCTCCCTTCACCGCGGAGATCCAGACGCTGCGCGACATGCAGGGTGAGTTCCAGCGCCACACCGGCGTGCGCGACTACTCGGCCGTCAACGGCGTCTCGCCGGGCATCTGTCACCAGATCGCGCGCGAAGAGTTCGTCGATCCGGGCGAGTTCATCCAGGCCACCGACTCGCACACCTGCATGGGCGGCGGCAACAACGCGCTGACCTACGGCGTCGGTGCGACCGAGTACGCCGGCTTGATCTACTCGGGCTTCACCTTCGTTCAGGTGCCCGAGTCGATTCGCTTCGAGCTGACCGGCAAGCTCAGCGGCGGCTGCACGGCCAAGGATGTCATCCTGCACATCCTGGAGACCTTCGCGGTTCGCGAGGACACGCTCGACCGCGTGATGGAGTTCGGCGGCCCCGGGCTCGCCTCGCTCGACATGGATGAGCGCGCGACGCTCTGCAACATGGCGACCGAGTGCACGGCGAAGTCCGGCATCTGCGAGGGCGATCGCCTCACGGCCGAGTGGCTTGCGGAGCGACGCGAAGGCAAGACGGCCGATGAGTTCGAAGCCAAGTTCGTGGCTCCCGATCCCGGCGCGGAGTACGCGGGCGGCGTTCACACGATCGACCTCTCGGCGATCGAGCCGATGGTCGCGAAGCCCGGCGATCCGACCTACGGCGAGACGATCGCCAAGCTCGGTGAGGTCTCGATCGACATCGCCTACGGTGGCTCGTGCACCGCGGGAAAAGAGCGCGACTTCGACTACTACGCACTCGTACTGAACGAGGCGCTCGAGTCCGGTCGCAAGATTGCGGACGGCGTCACGATGTACGTGCAGTACGGGAGCCTGGCAGTCCGCGAATACGCGCGTGAGAAGGGCTACCTCGAGATCTTCGAGAAGGCCGGCGTTCGAATCATCGAGCCGGGCTGCGGTGCTTGCATCGGCTGTGGACCGGGCGTTTCGGAGCAATCCGAGCAGGTCGCCGTGAGTGCGATCAATCGGAACTTTTCAGGACGGAGCGGACCTGGCAAGCTGTATCTCGCCTCGCCGCTCACCGTCGCAGCGAGTGCAATCGAGGGGCGCATCGCCTCTTACGAACCGGGCATGTTTCGTGCGCCGGTTTCCATTTGATGGGATAATCCCCACAAGCCCCGGGAACTCTTTCGCGGGGCTCTTTTTGTAGAGAAATGACATGAGCGAGTACGACATTGCAGAGATCGCCGGTGATGGCATCGGTCCCGAAGTAACCGCCGAAGCGATGAAGGTCCTGGATGCTGCATCCGAGATCTACGGCTTCAAGCTGCGCAAGACGGTCTACCCCTTCGGAACGGACCACTACCTGGCGACGGAGGAGATCTTCCCCGACAAGGCCTTCGAAGAGGTCAAGGGAATGAACGCAGTCTTCCTCGGCGCGATCGGTGACCCGCGCGTTCCGGTCGGACTGATCGAGTACGGGATCATCGCGAAGCTGCGCTTCGAGCTCGACCTCTACGTCAACCTGCGTCCGATCAAGCTGCACGACGATCGCCTGTGCCCGATCAAGGGCAAGACGATCGAAGACGTCGACATGATCATCGTTCGCGAGAACACCGAGGGTGCCTACGCCGGCATGCACGGCTTCGTCCACAAGGGCCAGCCGCTCGAGGTCTCGACGCAGACCATGGTCTACACCCGCGCCGGTGTGGAGCGCGTGGTTCGCTACGCCTTCGAGATCGCCAAGAACCGTCCGCGCAAGCAGATCACCCTCATCGACAAGGCCAACGCCGTTCGCGCTCAGGACCTCTGGACGCGCACCTTCGCCGAAGTCGCTGCGGAGTACCCGGACGTCAAGACCGACCACGCCTACATCGACGCGGCTTGCATGTGGATGATCAAGAACCCCGAGTGGTTCGACGTCGCTGTGACGCCGAACCTCTTCGGCGACATCATCACGGACCTCGGCGCGGTCGTGCAGGGCGGAATGGGTATCGCGGCGAGCGGTAACATTCACCCCGGCAAGGTCAGCCTGTTCGAGCCGATCCACGGCTCGGCGCCGAAGCACGCCGGCAAGGGCGTGGCATCGCCCGTCGCCGGAATCATCGCCGGCAGCATGATGCTCGACTACCTCGGAGAGAAGGTGGCTGCCAAGACCATCGAGGACTCGATCATCGATCTCCTGCGCTCCGGCAAGCTGCGGGGCGTGAGCACTGGCGAGCACCAGACGGCCGAGGTCGGCGACATGGTGGTCGAGGCGATTCGCGAGGCCGCGAAAGTCGCGCAGTGAGGGAATGGCTCCGGCCTTTCACCTCGCCTTTCCAGTTCTAGATCTCGCGGCGACGCGGGCCTTCTACGGCGACCTCCTGGGTTGCCGTGAGGGCCGCAGCGCCGACCGCTGGATCGACTACGACTTCTTCGGCCACCAGCTCAGCGCTCACCTGGTCGACGAGGTCGCGGCGCCCGCGACGAATCCCGTCGACGGCGACCGCGTGCCGGCCCGTCACTTCGGCGTGGTGCTGGAGTGGGCCGAGTGGGAGGGCTGGGCCGAACGCCTGCGCTCGGCTGGCGTGGCCTTCCTGATCGAGCCGCACGTCCGCTTCGCCGGCAAGCCCGGCGAACAGGCGACCATGTTCTTCAACGACCCGAGCGGCAACTCGCTCGAGTTCAAGGCCTTCCGAGACCCCGCCGCAACCTTCCGCCGCACCCCGTGAAGGTGAGATACCGCGCTCGGCGCATCTCTAAACTTTCGGGCTCCACGGCGATGCCGGGGAGCCCGAAAGTTTAGAGATGCGCCGAGCGCGGTATCTCACCTTCACGATTGGTCAGGGCGCGGTGAAGCGCGTCCAGACGGGCGCGTGGTCGGAGAGGTCGGCGTCTCTCTCGATCCAGCAGTCGGTGACGAGCTCGGCGAACTCGGGAGAGGCGAGCGCGTAGTCGATGCGCCAGCCGCGGTCGAGCTCGCGCGCGCGTCCGCGATTGGACCACCACGAGTACTTGCCGGGATCGTCGCCGTGCTGTTCCCGGAAGACGTCGACCCAGCCGGCCTTCAAGAGCTTCGTGAACCAGGCCCGCTCTTCGGGCAAGAAGCCCGAGCTCTTCGCGTTCGACTTCGGGTTGTGGATGTCGATGTCCTCGTGCGCGATGTTGAGGTCGCCGACGATGACGATCGGGCGGCCCTCCGCGAGCAGGGTCTTCGAAAACTTCATGAAGTGCTTCATGAAGGCGTACTTCGAGGTTTGGCGCTCCTCGGAGGAGCTGCCGGAGGGCAGGTAGAGCGAGCAGACGCTGAACCCGGCCTCGAAGTCCGTGCGCAGATAGCGCCCTTCGGCGTCACTCCACTTCAGGCCGGTCCCGACGGAGTACTGATCGACATTCAGGTGCGAGTACATCGCCACGCCCGAGTAGCCCTTCTTCTCGGCGATCACCCAGCGCGAGTTGTACCCGGCGGGGGAGATGTCCTCCGCGTCGACCTGCTCGGGTCTCGCACGCACTTCCTGGAGCGCGAGCGCATCGGGCTTCGTCTTCTGGAACCACTTGTGAAAGCCACGCTTCTTGGCGGCACGAATCCCGTTGCAATTGAGCGTGCAGAGCGTCAGTTCGGACATGGCGGGAAGCTTACGGTTCGCACCGACGCCGAGCCACCCGCGAAGGTGTAATACCGCGCTCGGCGCATCTCTAAACTTTCGGACTCCCCAGCATGGCTGGGGAGTCCGAAAGTTTAGAGATGCGCCGAGCGCGGTATTACACCTTCGTGGCGAGCACCAACGCGAACCAGTTGTCCGGATCCGTGTGCCAAGATTCGAGTTGCAAGCCGGCTCTCTGGAGGATGTCTTCCATTTGCTCCCGCGTGAACTTGCTCGACACTTCGGTGCGTAGCTCCTCGCCCTTCGCGAAGTGCACATCGAGATCGATCTTGCCGAGGTGAGCTACAAGCTCACGCTTGGCGCGCAAACGCATGTCGATCCAACTGTACTCGGGGTCGAACGAGGAGACGTACTCGAAGTCCTCCAGCCGAAAGTTACCCTCGAGCTCGCGGTTGAGCACGTTGAGCAGGTTGAGGCCGAACTCCGCGGCGACGCCCGCCGAGTCGTCGTAGGCCGCCTCCAGGACTTCGATGTCCTTGACCAGGTCGATTCCGATCAGGAGCTTGTCACTCGGCGCGAGCATGGCCTGAACACGGCGCAGGAAAGCGGCGCGCTCACCCGGCCCGAAGTTGCCCAGCGTGGAACCGAGGAAAGCGACCAGACGCCGGCCCTTGTGCTCGACGATGTCGAGGTTGCGCTCGAAGTCGGCCACGTAGCCCTCGATCGCGAGCGTCGGATGGTCCGCGATGAGACGCGGCGCGGAGGCCTCGAGCGCGGACTCGCTCACGTCGAGAGCGACGTAGCGGTCTCCGCCATCCTCCTCGAGCGCATCCAACAGGATCTGCGTCTTGCGCGAGTATCCGGCGCCGAGCTCGACCAACTCGCTCACGTCCTCGAGCAAGTTCGTTGCTTCGCGTTCCAGAATCTGGGTCTCGACTCGCGTCGGGTAGTACTCCGGCTGCTGCGTGATGAGATCGAAGAGCTCCGAACCGTGCGCGTCGTAGAGGTACTTGGGCGAGAGCTGCTTGTTTGGGCCGGTCAGCCCGGCAACTACGTCTTCTTCGAGGGAGGTGATGAATTGGTCTCCGATCCAGTTGAAAGAGGGCGCGCTTCGCCCACTCGATCTTCAGCTACTCGCCCTTACAGAGGGCTTCGCCGCTACCCGATGCCCAGCTCAGGGTCTCGGTCGGCCCGGCTGCCATGGCGATGCGCACATCATCGACGGGCGCCTTGCGATTCGCGGTGTACTCGCTCAGGAAGCACTCCGTCGTGGACAGGTGCTCCTCGCGGAAGAAACCGACGGGCAAGCGACGCGCACCCGCCATCGCAATCGGCCAGAGCTTCTCGGCTTGAGCGAAGAGCGCGTCGTCCCTGAGTCCGGCACGCGAGCTCTTGCGCCAGAGCTCGGGCAAGTCGGCCCGCGAGGGCTCCAGGACACCGAGCGCCTCCGTGCGCGCCAGGTCGTCGTACAACAGGCCCGCGAAGAGCACCGTCGGAACGGCGCGCAGGTGCGGCGGCACAGCCTCGATGGCGCGCAGCTCGAAGAAGCCGCGCAGGCGGACTTCGAAGAAGAGCGTCGTGAGGTGGTAGTCGAGGTCGGCAATCGTCGGCCAGCCGAACTCGGAGTGTCCGTTCTCGATCCACTGCCCGAACGTGAAGCCCGGCGTCCCGCAGGTCGAGGTGCCGTCCATCTTCCAGAAGATCATCACGTCGGCAGCCAACGTCGCGGCGGTCCAGTGTTGGACCGGGTCGTTGTCGGTGCCGATGACGAGCGGAGAAGGGAAGCCCGTTCGCGTCACGTCGAGCGCTTGCCACGCCATCGCGCGTCCACTGACATTGTCGCCGAGGGGGCTCGAGGCGAAGGTCGCGGTGGCACAGGGGCTGGCCAGGTTGGACAGGAGCCAGCGCTCTTCCGCGATGCCGGGAGGACCCAGGTCGAGGTTGACCTGCATCGAAGCGGTGTGGCGCATCATCGTGCGACCGCCTTCACCGCGCTTGTCGAAGTAGCTCGACATGCAGTGGTAGCGCGGCGCGTCGAGCTGTTGCGGAACGTCGTCGACATCGTTCCACAGGTCGAGGCCCATGAAGGCCATCGTCGTCCCGTGCTTGTTCAAGGCCTGGCTGAAGAAGTGGGTGACCTCCGCCGCGTCATCGAGAGCCGCGGCGCCCGACTGGTGAACGGCCGTCGAGTGTTCGATCTGCCCACCGGGCTCGAAGGTGATCCGTCCGCCATTCGCCAGCATGAAGATGTGCGGCGGCGCTTGGTTGGCCGGGCGCGCCAGCAAACGCGGGTCCTGCTCGGCCAGCTCGTCGAGGATCGCCAGGGTGCCGTCCGGTCCGTGGAGGTGGAGGCGCCCCGTGGGCTTGCCGCTCGCGTCACGGAGAATCGGAAAGGCCTCGGGCTCGAGCCCGATCTTGCCCACGCCACTCGTCCCGGCCGGATCGCGCTTGAAGGCGGTCTCGCAGATTCGGGAGCGAGCTTGCTCCACGGTCAGAGCTTCTTGTCTGTTTTCGGTAGGCATTTCGACGGCAGCGAGTGAACCATTCTAGGCGAGCGAGCGAACTGTCACAATTGGACGTACCGCGAGGACACCGCAAAGTGCTCGCTTCCTCTTCAAAACCGACCCAGTTCTCCGACATCCGCCCCAATCCTCAGCATGGTCGATCGGTGGGATCCGAATCAATACGAGCGCTTCAAGCAGGAGCGTGAGCTGCCCTTCTGGGATCTCCTGGCGATGGTTCAACCGGGTGGGATCGAGCGAGCCGTCGATCTGGGCTGTGGTACCGGGCGTCTGACGCGCGAGCTCCACCGCAGACTGGAGATCGCGAACACGCTCGGCATCGACTCTTCCGCCAGCATGCTCGAGGACTGTCGGAGCTTCGAGGAGCCGGGCCTCGCGTTCGAGCGCGCCGATATCGCGGAGTACGAACCAGATACCAAACTCGACCTCCTGTTCTCGAACGCAGCGCTGCACTGGCTCGACGATCATCGCGCACTGTTCGCGCGCCTCGCCGAGTGGATCGCGCCGGGCGGACAACTGGCCGTCCAGGTCCCGGCCAACTTCGATCACATCTCGCACCGTCTCGCCGCCGAGGTTGCGCGGGAGGAGCCCTTCGCTCAGGCGATCGGAACCTGGAAGCGCGGCACACCGATCCTCTCGCCCGAGGACTACGCGAGCTTGTTGTTCGAACTCGGCTTCGAAGAGCCGCGTGTCGAGCTCAAGGTCTACCCGCACGTTCTGGCTTCGTTCGAGGACCTGCTCGAGTGGCAGAAGGGAACTCTGCTCACCATCTACCGTGAGCGGCTGGGCGAGGAGTTGTACGAGCGCTTCGTCGCGCGATTCCACGACCGACTGAAGGCAGAGCTCGGTGACGCGCGACCGCTCTTCTACCCGTTCAAACGAATCCTGATGAGCGCCCGGCATCCGTCCGCCGAAGGTGAGATACCGCGCTCGGCGCATCTCTAAACTTTCGGGTTCCACGGCTTTGCCGTGGAACCCGAAAGTTT
>Ga0316209_1000612_pt1 | contig 55471 bp, 47 predicted proteins | sample 6monopyrite_MG_FD_204945 | JGI IMG/M metagenome (GOLD analysis project Ga0316209, IMG submission 204945) | Microbial mat bacterial communities from mineral coupon in-situ incubated in ocean water Damariscotta River, Maine, United States -... | ecosystem: Environmental > Aquatic > Marine >... | reverse complement strand
TAATACTGCTACGGTATCTTTTAGGATATTATGTTTCATGGCCTGCCTCTCTCTTTTGATGTTTGATGGATACTTACATCATGGCTCATTTGAAGCCGTTAGGGGGAGGTGGACCATTCCATTACTAGTGAAGCATTTTATAACTTTTCGAAAAAAAATAAAGACTATGCTTAACTAATAGCAAGAACCACAATTAAATAAATCAATAAAAACAATATTAATCATTAACCGTGGTACGATTTATACCAATCAACAAACTTTTCTATACCGTCTTTTAAAGGTGTCGCAGGTTTAAATCCAACCGCTTCAATTAATGCATCTATATTCGCAAAAGTTGCAACCACATCGCCATCTTGCATTCCCATCATATTTTTCTCGGCTTTTTTCCCCACAGCATTTTCAATGGTTTCAATAAACGCCATTAATTCTACTGGCTCATTGTTACCTATATTGTAAACCCGATAAGGCGCATAGCTGGTTGCAGGGTCGGGTGATGACTTATCATATTTTTCATCAGGCGTAGCCACTTTATCGATAACCCGAATAACGCCTTCCACAATATCATCGATGTAAGTAAAATCACGCTGCATCTTACCTTTGTTAAATACATTAATCGCTTCATCGCGCATAATGGCACCGGCAAATAATGAAGGTGACATATCTGGACGCCCCCAAGGGCCATAAACCGTAAAGAAACGTAAACCCGTTGTAGGTAAATCATATAAATGACTATAGGTGTGTGCCATTAATTCACCGGATTTTTTTGTTGCCGCATATAAACTCACAGGGTGATCGACATTATCATGCACACTAAACGGCATATCGGTATTCGAGCCATAAACACTTGAGCTACTTGCATAAACTAAATGCTCAACTTTATTATGACGACAACCTTCTAAAATATTCGCAAAACCAACTAAGTTACTATCAACATAAGCCAACGGGTTTTGTAATGAATAGCGCACCCCTGCTTGCGCGGCTAAATTCATTACACGATTAAATTGCTGTTCTTTAAAAAGTTTAGCCATACCTTCACGGTCGGCCATATCCATTTTAATAAAAGTGAATTTATCAAAACCATCTAATTGTTTTAAACGATCATGCTTGAGTTGAACATCATAGTAATCATTTAAATTATCGATACCAACTACTTCATCGCCTCGTTCAAGTAAGCGCTTGGATAAGTGCATGCCAATAAAACCAGCTGCACCTGTTACTAAAATTTTCATGTTATTCCTTTTATTTTATTATTGAGGTAAAAAAACAGCTCATATCAAGTTGCTAGTTTTTCTTTAAAATATATTACATTTACTCGACTTTCTTTCTACGAAGTTTTTTACAACAGTCGGTGCATACTGCAAAAAACCTAAACGATTTGCATACACCCTGCATCCTTTAAATGGCACTGCTAATGGCTCACCAACAAATACGCCCTGACCCAGCATTTGTACACTCTTCCAGTACGCCTCCACTAATGTACTCCCTGACAAATACTTTTGCATAACAATGGCAGGGTTAGGAAATTTTTGTCGGAAGTTGCAAGGCTCAACGACAGCGCCATAGGTTCCGGTTACGCCTGCATCAATCCACTTAAGCACACTCATTTGAGAGCCATTAAACAATACGCCACCCGCAGAAGTTAAATGATCAGCAATTGCACCGGGCAAAAATCTATTTTTAGCTAACCATTTCACCTGTTTTAAACCGGTAAAATAAAACATAATATTATGCTTGTTTTTAATCGCATCGGCTTTTATTAACTCAGTATTAAATAATATGCCTAAGCGCTTTTTAATTTCTGGATAGATAACTGCACGAACATTGCGATTTTTATCACTGGTACTCAAAAGATATGCCGTGCCTAATGGTCGACTATAATCAGCCTCTACACCTCTATCAATTAATTCTTTTACCTTATTAACGCTACCTGCCGACAACATCATAGATGGTCGGATATTATAATCATGATAAGGCCGATGACTCTGACTATTAAAATACGCTACCGATTTTGTGGCTTTACATCCTATTGCACAATATTGTTTATTAAAACCTAACGAAAAAGCAGATGTTATTGACATACAATCCACTCTCCACGGTTTACGCCAAGCTAATGCCAGTGCTTGTATATTATTGGTTAATTTCTTATCTAGTTGCGCTTTAACTTTTTCAAATTCATTTTGTGTTAATGCGCTTACTCCAGCAGGAAAACTTAAATAAATAAGGTTACTCTCCGGTATTAATCGTGCTTTTTGATAATACCTAGCAATCTCTATACTTTCTGGGTCATTAACATTAACTAAAACAGCTAATGTCTGATTATTTATTTCCGCTTTTAGTGGCAAAATATAAAACAAAAAAATAGCCATTACACAGCACAAAAACAGTAACTTTTTTTTCACACGTTCAAACATAACACCGTGCGGTGAAAACAATTTATACCTGCGCTATTTTTTTTGAGATTTTAGATATTATTTTCGTCATTAAGTTTGGCTTCACATCTAAGCCTGCATAATCTTTATCTGTTGAATAAGCTTTATTAAGCACAGTTCCAATAACCTCATTTCCTTCTAACAGTTCAAATGCTTGCTTCAATTCATTCTCCAGCGTTTTGCCCTCTTCTATTACGACTAAGGTTGCATCCGCATTGGGAATAAACGCCAAGGTATCTGAGCTTTCTAATAAGGGTGGTAAATCAAAAATAACAATACGTGAAGGATAACGATGTTTCACCTCTTCTACCAAACGCTGCATTTTAGGTGAGCTTAACATTTCAGATGAATTTTCAATTGCGCGCCCTGCTGGTAACACAACAAAACGAGATACGCCTTGTGGGTTGACCAGCATTTCACCCAGTGGTTTATCCTCTAATAAATAATCACTGAGGCCGTAATCAGTATGAAAATCAAAATACTTATCTAACTTGGGCGAGCGTAAATTGGCATCTATCAATAAAACGGTATTATCAACTTCTCGCGCCAAACTCATTGCTAAATTAATTGCAGTAAGCGACTTACCCGCACCATTTCCGGGGCTGGTGATAGCTAGAGTATTCCAGTTTTTTTCATTAAGTCGTTGTAACACTTGGGTGCGCAAAATGCGATAAGCATCGGATATATTATTTTGCTGCTCGGTAATAATGCGCTTTTCTCTTAGCTCATTAATCGGCATGGGCACCGTGCGTGTTTTAGTATATTGAATATCTTGCTCTTCAACGCTTTGTTGGTTTCCACTGGGTTTTGCAATGGAATTTGTGACTTTACCGCCATTTTTAATGCGTTCTTGGCGAGCTAATTCTAATGCCTGTTTTATACGTTCCATAGTTAAGCCCTCTTATAAATCCATCACATTTTCTGCTTTTCTAATACCTCTAAACCAAAGCACATCTAAAGGTGTCCAAAAAAAATGTATTAACAATAAAACGCTAACAATACTACCGACCACGGCTCCCATTACGATACGACTAATTCGTTGTTTACGTCTTAAATCATAGGTATTGTATATTAACGGAATAACCGCCAATGGTGCTGCAGTTAACATTTTGCTAACCCCACTTACACCCCGCACCGAACCATCCATAGCTTCTTTTAAAATAGCGACGCCTAAACCCGCTGCAACAGAAAATATTAACGATAAAAATATAATGGCGATGCGGTTTGGCTTAACCGGTTTTTCAGGGAATTGTGCGGGATCAATTAAAACAAAAGACTCACCTTTACTTTCTTTTTCAAGCTCTTGCCCAATCTCCGCTTCCATTTGTCGTGCTTTTATATCTTGATATCGAAGCAATGCATTTTGCTGCTCTCGACTCAACACCATAAATTCTTTTTCAACTTGGGGGGCTTTCGAAAGACGCTCTTCGAGGTCGAGTAGTTTTTCATCCAAGCGTTTTTTTCTTGCGGTATTAGATTTTATTTCACTATTAACCGTTTGAAGCTGGGTTTGCACTGAAATATAAGCAGGGTTATCTGGCTCTAGTTTCATTACCTGCACTTCTGAGTTTACAGGATTTTCTGCCAGTGTTTTTTCCAGTGCGCTAACTTCAGATTTAAGTTTAATAACATCAGGGTGGTTTGCCGAATATTTTTGCTTAGTAGCTGCATATTCACTACGCTTTTTAGTTAAAATTTTAGCTTGCTGCTGGCTATCAAACCCTTGACCCGTTTGTTCTCTTAAGCCTTTTATTTCTCTTTTTATTTTTACAATATCTGGATGCTTATCAGAGTATCTAGCCGATAAGCCTGCATACTCCGATTCTAAAGCTTTAAGCCTTGATGACGGATCTAATATTGATTCACCTGTCGCTGAGCGCATATTAGTTAATGGATTAATTTGCTCTAACTGGCTTTGCAAATAAAACTTACGCTCTTTAAGTGCCCTAAGCTCCGAATCAACGCCGCCTAATTCAGACTCAGTACGATTTAACATCGATGCATTCATGGCAGCCATTTCAGGCAAGCTGTGTGGATATTTTTCTTTAAACTCCGCCAGCTTCTTACCCGCTTCTGCAATTTTTTCTTCTAACTTTGCGGTTTCATCGGTTAAAAAAGAATAGGTTTCAGCGGCTTTATCTTTGCGGTTTTTTAAGTTTTCCGCTAAAAACAAACTGGTTAATTCACCCGCTACTTTTTGAGTAGAACTAGGATCACTGCCCTCAAATGACAATGTAAATGCAATGGTTGCAACACCAGGGCGCCCAGTCCGAGGGTCCATTACATCGGCACTAATCATATCCAAACCAATATCTGCACGCATTTCTTCCAAAACTTCTTCTGTGGTATCGCGCTTTCTTTCTTTTAGATAAAGATTATATTTTTCAATAATTTCCATTAGGTTAGGGCGAGTCATTACTCGCTGACTAATGGTTTGAATGCGTTGGGCCGCATAAGAGGTTACGGTTGAGCGCACTAACTCGGTTGGGATTTCTTGCTCTTTAATTAAGATAGTTGCCGATGAACGATAGGTTGGCGGCCACACTAATGCGGTAACCAATCCTAATATAAACACAATTAACGCCGTTGTAATTATAGCCGCTTTTCGGCGGCTAAGAATGGCCAAATAATCTTGTATGCTTTTTTCTTGTTCTTCCATATTTTCAATTCTTATTTAGTAGGTTGTAACCAATTTTGGCCAGTGTAAAAATAAATTAATGTATATAGCATTAGAGGCTCTTTCTCCAACATTAATATTATTGGTGTAATCTTGATTTATATGTCGATATAAAAATTGCAGATTCCAGTTTTTAGTTAGCCGATAAGATACAGAGGGTTCAACGCGATAGCTAAATCTATCATTTCGTCTTGACGAAGCAGTACCATTTACTGTTGATGAATCTGAAGCATTCAAAATTAATTTCGTTGTAAGGCGCTCTGTATTTTTGATACTAAATTGATAAGTTGCATCGAGTATTTCACTTGCGCCACCAAAACTTGAGGGCGAAACGGTTCTTCCCCCTGTAAACCGATGCGACACTAATTCAGACTGACTGCTATATGTTACGTTTGTGACTACCCCTGTGTCTTTATTTCTAAAGTCGCCAAAAATACTGGTACTCAACGAATCAAGGCTACGCCCCCCTAATGAAATTTTCACATCGGAAGTTGGAGTTATATTATGGGTATAATCAAGCTGCAAAACAGACTGCTCATAAGAAAAATTTGCAGAAGGGCTGTCATATTTAGAATAAGATGAAGTAAAACCTAGCTGATGATTTTCTGCCAGCATCCAATAAGCAATAAAACTTAAACTGTCATTATCATAATCGCGATAATTAAACCTAGAGACCTCGCCATAGGTAACCTGAGTTGTGTTTAAGCTAAAACTAACTTGAGATGTTTCACTGGTATTCCAGCGCACAGATGGGGCAATAGTCGTCGTTGCTCTTTCTGTACGATCACCTAAGCTAGAATCGGGGTTGACGGTTTCAAAATCGGTATCAAAGTTTGTATTGCGGCTATAATTTGCATTTAACCGCCAATCGGTTAATTCGGTTTGACGACCACCATCAAAATTAAAAAATAAATTTTCACTGTCACCATCTCCTATATCTTGATAACGCGTTATTCTTGCGCGGGTATCAATAGCGACATCCCACAATCGCTGCTCTTCACCAGCAAATTTTATTCTTGGCTCTAGAGTAAAACCGGTTGAGCCTTCTTTTAACTCATCAGCCCGCATTCTAACATTATCATTATATTGGCTTTTTAAGAGAACAGTCGGCTCAGATTTCCATTCAGCAGCACTGACTATAGCGCTCGCAGAAAAAAAACACACACTGAACATACCAACATATAAATATCTAAACTTAAAACTCATAACCACACCAACTTAAATAAGCTTTAAGGTACAACAACAACATCACCACTTTGCAGGATAATGTTTTGCTTTAATTTATAGCCACTAGTGACTTCATCATACTCAAATGGCATGGCTTTTATGTCGCCTTTTACGCGGCGCAAAACTTTAATGTTATTAGAACTGGCGTAGGGGTTTAAACCACCCGCCATTGCCAATGCCTGCAACACATCTATATACGCTGTACCAACATATTCGCCTGGGCGATTAACTTTACCGATAACGAAAATTTTATTATTTTGAATTTGGCGTACTGAAACTGTAACAACGGGGTCTGGAATATATTGTTTTATTTTGCTGGCCAGTATCTTTTGTAATTGCTTAACGCTTTTACCACCTGCCTGAACATCCCCCGCCAGCGGAAAACTCATGCCGCCATCTGGGCGTATTAATACTTCTTGCTGCATGCCTTCTTCTTTCCATACAGAAATAGTCAAGACATCACCGGGGCCAATTTTATAAACCGGCAAGGCAATAGATTGAGTTGAGGCTGCGTGAACAGCTGAGCCAATTAATAACAAAGCCACTGCACTTAATACCGGCGCAACACTTAATAATTGGCTCGACTTAATTACACGCTGATAAAAAGATTGGAAGCTTCTCTGTAATTTTTTTATAATTTTATTCATTAGTAACCGCTAATATTTTTCCGTTTAAATACCGCCACATAATAGGCAATCTGTGGGGGTGATGCAAAGACTTTAGCCAATAACCCCTTCAACGGGTGGTCTAATGTTTTTTATGCCTATATCAATTTTTTTCAACAAGGGCGCTTAGAAATGAGATGATTGCTCACCCTTCTTACACCTCTTTTGGCACACCAAGATGATAACCCTGCACATAATCCACCTCCATCTCTTTTAATAAGCTCAGGGTTTCCTCGTTTTCTACCCATTCAGCAATAACTTTCACTTTCATAACATGCCCTACCCGCACAATGGCATCCACCATCGCTCGGTCAATTGGGTCGTTAAACATGTCAACAACAAACGAGCCATCAATCTTTATGTAATCTACCGGCAAGTTTTTGAGATAGGTAAATGAGCTTAGCCCGCTGCCAAAGTCATCCAATGAAAACTGACAGCCGCGCGCTTTTAAGGCCTTAATAAATTGCGTTGCTTTGGCAAGGTTACTAATGGCGGCGGTTTCGGTCACTTCAAAGCAAATGCCACTGAAGTCAATTTTATGTAAATTTGCCGCATCAAATATATGTTGTAACACCCCATTATCTGCTAATGAGGCGCCCGAAAGGTTAATGGCGATGACTGTGTTTTCAATATCGTGATCGGTCGTCGCAATATATTTAAACACTTCACTGACCACCCAACGATCAATGGTGGGCATAAGATTGTAACGCTCAGCAGCCGGTATGAAGGCATCTGGGCGCACCATTCCACCTTCTTCATCGCGCATGCGCAGTAAAATTTCGGTATGCTTTGTCTGCTCATCCGATTTTATGTAAACCACGGGTTGCTTAAAAAGCACCAAACGATTATTTTTAAGGGCGGCGGTTATCTTGCCAGCCCAATGCATTTGCCCATGGCGCTCTGCTAGCATGGCATCAGATTGCTCGTAAACATGCACCCGATTACGCCCCATATCTTTAGCGGCATAACAGGCCATATCGGCAGATGCCAGAATGCTTGCCAAATCCATATTATTGGCGTTAATGCCGACCACACCAATACTTGCGCCTATTTCAAAGCTTTTATCCTGCCACACAAAGCGAAATTCTTTAACTGAAACGCGCAAGGTTTCAGCAATATCAACGGCCTTTTCTAAGCTGCAATTTTCTAGCAATAATCCAAATTCATCGCCCCCCAGCCGTGCCAACACATCACCTTCTCTAATGCCGGCTTTTAATAAATCACCTAGCTGGCGCAGCAACTCATCGCCTGCCACATGGCCACAGGTGTCATTAACGATTTTAAACTGATCGAGATCGAGGTAACAAAGCACATGATGGCGATTTTCTGTTGCCACATTTAATAATACTGCCTCCAGCAACTCTTCAAATTTTCGTCGGTTATACAAGCCGGTTAGCATGTCATGGCTTGCTTGATAAGAAAGCTGACGGTTTAGCTTGCGCTCTTGGCTGACATCTTGAAATACCATTACCGCACCAATTAACTCACCCTCATCATTGCGCATGGGTGCTGTGGTAGCCTCTATGGGAATGGTTTGACCGTCATTTCTCAACATTGCTGAATGATCACTTAACACTTCAATTTGCCGATTTCTCAAACAGGCCTCAGTTGGAACAATAATGCGCTCCCCTGAATCCTCATTAATTAAATGCAATGCCGCACTCAAATTAATGTCTTTCGCTTGGTTTAAATTTAAGCCCATCAGCCGCTCAGCCACTGGGTTTAGGTACTGAATTAAATTATCTGAATTGGTGGTAATCACCCCATCCATTATTGAATGCAAGGTCACTTGAGCTCGCATCTTTTCTTCAAATAAAGCTTTTTGAGAGACTTCTAACTGACGCTGGTGTGAAATAACCAAGTCGAGCGCTTCATTAATAAATTTTGCTAAATACCCAAACTCATCATTACGACTTTCATTAAAACGGACTGATTGATCTTCTTTGGCAAATTTTTGTGCCGATGCCACCATATTCAATAATGGCTTCGACAACACAATCTGTAGTATTTGCTGCAAAACCATTCCAAATAGAAAAACCATGCCGCCAATAATTAACAGCATTTGCTTACGCATTTCCTTAATGGTTTGATCAAAGCTACTCATATAAATATCTATATTTATCACTTCAATCGGCAGATGTTTGTCGATGCGCATTATCAACTTACCTTTTATCAACACCTGACTCGAGCGCAGCTCGCCAAATTGATATTGGTGATTATCAAAGCGATAAAAAATTGACTCAATGGGATATTGCTTGGCAAGCTGCTGAAAAAGTTCTGCCACTTTTATAGACATATATTCGTGATTGAATATATTTTCACGCTGGTATAAATAAAGGTTTTCTAGTTCATGTTCAACATGAACAATATTGGTATTATATTCATGGCTAAGCTGGGCTTCACGCTGGTTAATAATATAAGCAACAACCAACAAGCCAACTAACACCATCCCCCAAAACACAATACCCGTAACCTTTGTGGATAAAGACATGCTAATAACTTGATTTTTATTATTAGTATTATTATTTTTTTGCTGACTCATTTAAATCCAAGCCAACGAATGGCAAGTAACACAGGGCATACACCACTTAAGCCCGCACCAAATATGGCAAAGCCCATAAACCAAGGAAAAAACCAAAGTGCATCAACCAAATAAAAGCCTATAAAGAGAAAGGTTCCAACCGTTACGCGCCAAACCCGTTCAGACTCAAAATTAAACTTGGACTTTTCAACTAGAGCGACATCAACATAGGTGTAATCTTGCTGAAGCAGTTTATTGCGCACCAACTCTACCAACATGGGAAGCCTAAAATTGGTTAAGGCTTCAACAAACAAAAGCACAATTATGCCGTATAAGGCATAATTAAATTCAAAATATAAAACAATTAACAGGACTAAACCAATAATTGTTCGGTAGCTACGATCTGACATAGGCTTTCCTAAACTAATATTTCACACAGATATCTTTTAGGTGCACTGTTTTCTTGTTTTTAATCTAAAAATCAATAAGTTATATAGCCTATACATATAGCAATATAACCATAAAAATACATGTTCACTTGTAAAGCATCTTAATACTCATACTCGTATTTTAGCAGCTAAGCTACAAAATTAACTTAAAAACTGTATTTTTATTAACTCAAATTATTACAGCACAAAGCTCTCCATACGCAATCGCTCACGATTAAGCTGTAGCCATTGCAATGCAATCAAGGGAATCGAGGCACAGATTTTTCCCGATAACATCAGATCATGGAGATCTGAAAAATCGATAACAAACACCTTTATATCCTCGCCCTCGCTTTCTAATCCATGTACACCAGAAACTTGGTCGCTATTTACAAGCGCGCAGACAATATGAATTTTTTCTGAGCAACCACCGGGGCTTGAATAAAAACTGTGTACATTCTCAAAGCTGTGTACATTAATACCCGATTCTTCTTTGCATTCGCGCCGTGCTACATCGATTATTGATTCGCCATCCTCAACCATACCGGCAACAATCTCTATTAACCATGGGCCATTTTCATCATCTATTGCCCCCACTCGAAATTGCTCTAACAACACAATTTTATCTTTAGATGGGTCGTACATTAAAACCGCCACCGCATCACCTCGGTGAAATAACTCGCGTTTTATTTCGATTTCACCGCCTGCATATTTTTCATGCTGAATATGGCATAAATCAATTTTAAAAAAACCAGCATATCTGGGCTCAGTTTTAAGCAACGTCCATTTCATGTTTTTTCACCTGTGAGTTTATTAGCTGCTACTATAGAAAAATATGAATACACAACTATACAAATTAATAGGGCAAGAAACCATTTATCAAGATGATTCGTATATTTTAATCGAGATTATTGACGATGGTCCATTTTTAGTTTTTCAATGCTCTGCCATAAATGGCCGCGGCAAAAAAGAAATTCAGCGCGACCAACACGGCAATGCTAAGCGCAAATCACTCCCCACATTTACCATTAGCTGTCTTAATGAATTTAAAACAGATTTGCATCCCACATTAAAAGAGATGCTTCCACCTGAAGCGCAAGCCAGTTTATTACAGGCATTAATAATAAGTCATAGCAATTAAATTCGCTCAACACAATCATGCACCAATGTCGGCCCCTGATAAATAAAGCCGGTATAAATTTGTACTAAGCTGGCACCCAGTTGAATTTTCTTTTGCGCATCATCCGCACAACTAATACCACCCACAGCAATAATTGGGATTTTTTTATTTAAATGTCCTGCCATTATTTGCAAGCTGTGATCGGCTTTATTTTTTAATGGCTTACCACTTAAACCACCTTGCTGCTCTGCATTGGGCAAGCCTTCAACACCCTCGCGAGAAAGCGTTGTATTACTTACAATTACACCATCAATTGCATATTCTATAAATGTTTTAGCCAATGATTCAATTGCATTATCATCCATGTCGGGTGCCACTTTTACAACTAATGGCACATAACGATCTTGCTGCTGCGTTAACTCTCGTTGTTTAAATTTTAAGTCACGCAATAAATTATTTAGCGAATCACCAAACTGTAAATTACGTAGCCCTGGTGTATTGGGTGATGAAATATTTATCGTAATATAATCCGCATGTGGATAAACTTTTTCTAAGCAAATTAAATAATCATCAACGGCTTTTTCTTCCGGTGTGTTTTTATTTTTTCCAATATTAATACCTAATACACCTTTAAATTCTGAGCGTTTAACATTATTTAATAAGTTATCAACGCCTTTATTATTAAAGCCCATGCGATTAATAATGGCTTGCGCTTCAACCAATCGAAATAAACGCGGTGGTTCATTTCCATCTTGCGGCAGTGGTGTAACCGTGCCAATTTCTACAAACCCAAAACCGCATTTTGATAATGCTTGAAAGTACTCACCATCTTTATCCAACCCAGCCGCCAACCCAACTTGGTTTGGAAAATTAATACCCATTACATTGACGGGTTTTAATTTAGTTTTACCAAACATAAAACTGATTAAATTAAGTCGATATAAAAAATTCAAGCCTTTAAGCGACAACTCATGCGCTACCTCAGGATTAAACATAAATAAAATTTTTCTAACTAAAGCGTACGGCATTAATGCCATAATTATTGTCCTTGATAAATTTATTATCATTTAATTGTTATTGAGACCTTTGCACGATAGAGGCGCAAAAGAAAAATGCGCTAAAATTTTACTGATTGAGGTAGGAAACGCAGTTAATATCTAGATATTGACAAGTTTTCTAACGAAAAGCAGTGAAATTTTAGTCATTTTTACTTGTGATTCTATCGTGCAAAGGCCTCTTATTACTTTAATATTTTGTCATTCCTGCGAAGGCAGGAATTCAGTGACTTAATCGGCAAAAAATACAATCCGCTATCTGATTCAGACAAAACAGAAAAATCATATCGTCTCAAAATACTCCACAATTAATTGCGCTGTTTTTTTATCTCTAAATTCATTTACATCTAAGCGATAAGCAGCATGAATATAACCATCACCTTCTTGCAATAGTTCAGCAGGGGCATTAAATGCAATCGCCGAAATAGGTTGTTCTGCATCGGGAGATTGCAACTCCATTTTCAAATGCTTCTCACCCACCACTCGCCAATCAATAACTTCAAAATCACCATCAAAAGTTGGCTCTACAAAACACTGCCCCCACGGGCCAGCATTTCGAATAGATTCAGCCAGCGGTAAACCAAAGTCGTCACCTTGCAATTCACCATCAGATTCAATGACACCTTGTAGTGTATCGTCATTCAATTGTTTTTTAACTTCTGCATTAAAAGCACTTTCAAATTTTTTATAATCCACTTTCTTAATGCTCATTCCCGCCGCCATTGCATGGCCACCAAACTTAATGAGTATGCCTGGATTTCGTGTTGAAATTGATTCCAGCACATCGCGAATATGTAAGCCTTTAATTGAACGTGCCGAACCTTTTATAATCGTTTCATTATCATTCGCAAATACAATAACGGGCCGATTAAATTTTTCTTTTATGCGGGAGGCTAAAATTCCAATAACACCCTGATGCCAATCCCCATTATACAAACTAATACCATAAGGTAGCTCAGTTTGATTTAGGCTTTCTTCCAAATGCTGCAAACTTTGCATCGCTTGCTGTTGCATTTTTTGTTCAATTTCACGGCGACTTTTATTTAAATTATCTAACTGTTCTGCCATTACCATGGCCTGATTAATATCATCGGTAATTAAACACTCTATGCCTAAAGACATATCTTCCAATCTGCCCGCCGCATTTAATCGAGGGCCAATTGCAAAACCTAAATCAGTGGCAACAATGCGATTAATATCTCGACCCGCAATTTTTAATATCGCCTGAATGCCAACGCAGGCTTTACCCGATAACATACGTGTTAAACCCTGCGAAACTAAAATGCGATTATTTTCATCCAGTGGCACAACATCTGCCACTGTTCCTAACGCAACTAAATCTAGCAACTGCCCCATGTTCGGTTCACGAATGGCATCATTAAAATAATTTACTTTTCGTAACGCTGCTCGCACCGCCAACATGACATAAAAAATAACGCCCACACCCGCTAAATTTTTACTTGGAAAATGACAACTGGGTTGATTTGGATTAACAATCGCATTGGCATTGGGCAAGGCTGCACCGGCTAAATGATGATCGGTTACTAACACATCAACGCCTGCATCTCGTGCTGCTTGCACCCCTTCAATACTGGAAATACCATTATCGACTGTGATTAATAAATCGGGTTTATTTCGACAAGCAACCGCCACAATCTCTGGGCTCAAACCATAACCATAGTCAAAACGATTAGGCACTAAATAGGAAACATTTTCATGGCCCAGCATTTTTAATGCACGCATGCATACTGCCGTACTGGTTGCTCCATCCGCATCGAAATCACCAACAATTAAAATTTTCTGATGTTTTTGTACTGCATTTACAATTAATTCAACGGCCGATTCAATTCCCATTAATTGATCAAAGCTCATTAAATTAGCTAAAGAATATTCTATTTCTGCCGGTGTATTTATGTTTCGATTGCTGAGCACTTTTTGCAAAACTGGATGCAAAACTGATTGTCTCAGTGATTCAGATATTTCACTGGATATTCGTTTTATTTTTTTTGTTTGCATATTGGTGTTAAGATTCCTAATTCTAATTATGTGTCGACAGCAACATAACTACCTACCGTTAAATGTTTTTTCCAAAACTTTAATAAATCAATTCGATTCGCAGTAAACACTCGCCCATCAGATGGATAAAAAATAATTTCATCTATTTTTTTTTCGTTTAATAAGCTGCAAACAGTTTGTAATTCATTAGCGCAAAAACGACTTAGCTCTTCAACCCAAGCATCAACATCACCATAGCAAACCGATTCATATAAAGAACTATGCACTAACACCGAAGATGAATTAATATTATTAATTTCATTAACAGCTTGCACCTTAATAGCCGACTGATTAGCCAAAGCCACAGCCATTACTTCTGTTGAATATAGCTGCTGCACTTGTGATATTTTTTCAGTTGAAGACGCCAACAGATCCCACAACCACAAACCATTAATAGCTAATGCCCCTCTTTCTTCACGATTTTGATTTATTTCATGTTGAAAAAATAACATTTGTGCTTCATTTAAAATTTTACGCCACCACAACGCGTCATTGTTTTCACCTACATCCTTCGGCATAAAATGTTTTATATCCCTTCCTAGCGCATAATCTAACGCGGTGAAACTTAGCTCAAGTGGCCTGCAACTTTTTAAATACCAGCGAGACTCTGCCGTAAAATGCAAACTGATATTATCATCTAAAAAGTGCTGATTAAACGCATTAACAAGCTCACTAGCTTCTTGATGAGCGGGTGATAACAAATCTGTACCCACTAAAATAGCATGATCGGATTCGGCTTTAAAATGCACGGGATCGGCACGATAAAAATAACACTCAGATGTATCAATACCATCAGCCAAAGCCGTTAACTGAGTAACCGATAATTTACATTGCGGAGAAATTATTTGTGCCAGTGTTTCAAAATAAGAATTTGAATTAAATTCAGATATTTTTGCTTTCGATAACAATTTATTTATTAAAGTGAATTCTGATTGCTTTAATTGCTGCTGAATATAACTGGGCAAGGCCTCCGAGAAAGGCCCTAACAAACCTGGCACCACAAAATGTAACTGCGTCATTTTTTACATTTTTTTTCTGAGCGCTGCCTAACCGCTTCAAACAAACACACACCTGTTGCAACTGAAACATTTAAACTTTCAACCTGCCCCAGCATTGGCATTTTAACTAATTGATCACAAGCTTCACGGGTTAAACGGCGCATGCCCTTTTCTTCTGCCCCCATTATTAATGCCAGCTTTCCGGTTAATGGAGTATCGTATAAATTATTTTCAGCTTCACCTGCTGTACCCACAATCCAAACATCATTTTCATTGAGTTGCTTTAATGTTCGTGCAAGATTGGTTACCTGAAAAAAAGCGATGCTTTCCGCCGCACCACAAGCGACTTTGCGCGCTGTTGGTGTTAAACCTGCTGCGCGATCTTTTGGAACAATAACCGCATCGACACCAGCCGCATCGGCGGTACGCAAGCAGGCACCTAAATTATGCGGATCTGTTACGCCATCTAGCACTAACAAGAAAACATTATCTTTTTGTATAATATCTTCCAGCGAATTACCTTCGACTTTTGCAGAAGATTTATAGCGTATCGCAACACCCTGAGTTTTATGGCTATCTGCTTGCTTTTGTAAATCGGTTTTTTTTAGGTACTCAACAGAAATCCCTTGCGATTCTGCATAATTAACTAACTGTGTAATGCGTTTGTCATGGCGATTTTTTTCAACCATCAACTGTAAAATATTTATCGGGTCATTACGAATAACCGATTCAACAGAATGAAAACCAAAAATAATTTCAGATATCATAGTTTATTTACGGGGGGTATTTTTAGCTAAAGCAGCGTTAGCTATAGCAATATGTTTATCCAGAGCTTCACCAAAATAATGAATATTACTTATTCCTATAATGCGTTCAACAAGTTCTTGCCCGCTTGAGCTTAAAAATAAAATAGTTGGTGTAACATCAATATTATATTTATATGCCAGCACATCACCTGAAATTAATTCGCCTTTCGCATTGCGCAAATAACTATAATCTTCAATATAAACCTGTCTAATCAATGTTTTCGATTTATAATCGCCAGATTTAATCATGGGCAGTAAATAATTATCTCTAACAACATCGCAAAACTCACACTCTTCAGCTGCGAACATTAAAAGAATAGGTAAATTACTAGCTTCTGCCTGCTGTTTTAACACGCCCAAGTCTTCTACTGTTTTTACGTCTGCAAACAAGCGACTAGACAGCAATAATAAGCTAACAAAAAACAATAACCTAAACAAATGTTGTAAATTATTCATATCAAATCACAATGTACCAATAACTCAAAATCGCCATAACATCTAATCACTCGACAACGCCATAAAGTAGTTCCTACTTCTTTTTCGCTTTTTTCTTTGATACTTTTTTCTTTGGCGCTACCTTCTTCGGTACAGCTTTTTTAACTACCTTTTTCTTAGCCACTTTCTTCTTCGGCACTACTTTTTTAACTACTTTTTTCTTAGCTACCTTCTTCTTAGGCGTCACTTTCTTAACTACTTTTTTCTTAGCTATCTTCTTCTTAGGCGCCACTTTCTTAACTACTTTTTTCTTAGTTACTTTCTTCTTAGGCGCCACCTTCTTAACTACTTTTTTCTTAGCTATCTTCTTCTTAGGTGCTACTTTTTCAACTACCTTTTTCTTAGCTATTTTCTTCTTAGGCGCCACCTTCTTAACCACTTTTTTCTTAACTACTTTCTTCTTCGGCACAACTTTTTTAACTACTTTTTTCTTGACCACTTTCTTCTTAGGTGCAACTTTCTTAACTGCCTTCTGCTTAGTCACTTTCTTCTTCGGTGCTACTTTCTTAATTGCCTTTTTCTTAGCTACTGCCTTCTTAACAACTGGCTTCTTTTTAGCTGTTGGCTTTTTCACTTCTGCTTTCTTAACCGTTGGTTTTTTCTTAGTAATTGTTTTTTTAGATACCGCTTTAGCCTTAGTTGATTTTTTATCAGCCGTTACTTTTTTAACATCTTTCTTTTTAGTCGTTGGTTTATCAGAAGATTTATTTTTCTTCGCCGCTAATTTCTTTTTCTCTTCTGGCTTTCTAGCGCGTTTTTTATCTTTCTTTTTCTTATCTTTACGCGCTGAATCAATTGAAACTACCGGTGCTAATTCTCTATCTTCATCATGACTGATAAATTCAAAATCAATCTTACGGTCGTCCATATTAACGCCAGCAACTTTAATCGTAACTGCATCACCCAACTGAAAAACTTGCCCCGTACGCTCACCAAACAAACGATGCGTTACCGGTTCAAATTTATAATAATCTTTTGGCAAATTAGTGATGTGTACTAAACCTTCTACATAAATATCTTTAAGTTCAATAAACAAACCAAAGGATGTGACCGAGGTAATATTGCCTTTGAAATCTTGGCCAATACGTGATTGCATAAAATCACATTTCAGAGATGACACAGCATCACGGGTTGCTTCATCTGCACGACGCTCATTAGCTGAACAGTGTTCACCTAAATGCACCATATCGCTTTCACGATAAAAATACTGGGCAACTTTATTGCCTTGCACTACGTGGCGTATTGCACGATGCACTAATAAATCTGGGTAACGACGGATTGGCGATGTAAAGTGCGCGTAGTTCTCTAACGACAAACCAAAGTGGCCATCATTTTCAGGTGAGTACACCGCCTGTTGCATTGAGCGTAATAATACAGTTTGAATTAAGTGAAAGTCGGGGCGCGCTTTTGCCTGATTAATAATGTGAGAATAATCCAGCGTTTCTCTATCGCCTTTAAATTTCACTTTTAACCCTAGGCCAGAAACAAAATCTTTTACGTCATCAATCTTTTCAGTTTTAGGGCCTTTATGTGAACGGAACAAACCGGGAATTTCGTGTTTTCCAATAAACTGTGCCGCTGAAATATTGGCAGAGATCATGCACTCTTCAATAATTTTATGCGCTTCATTTCTAGAAGTAGGCACAATTTCTTTGATTCTCTGATCTTCAAAAACGATGCGAGTTTCAGTTGTTTCAAAATCAATTGAGCCACGTTTTTTACGTGCCTTAATTAATTCTTTATAAAGTGAATAAAGGGTTTCTAAATGCGGCAACACATCTTTATATTCATTGCATAAAGCCTGATCGTTATCTTCCAACATTGCAGAAACTTGGTTATAGGTTAAGCGTGCATGGGAAAACATGACCGCTTCAAAAAAGTTATTACTAAGCATTTTTCCGGCTTTGTTAAAGTGCATTTCGCACACCATACACAGGCGATCAACTTTTGGATTTAATGAACACAAACCATTCGATAAAACCTCCGGCAACATGGGAATAACCCGCTCGGGGAAATACACAGACGTTGCACGGTTATAGGCTTCTTCATCTAAAGGTGATGCGCGTTGTACGTAGTGCGACACATCCGCAATAGCAACTAGCAATTTCCAACCTTTGGCAGTTTTTTCACAATACACTGCATCATCAAAATCGCGGGCGTCTTCGCCATCAATCGTCAGCAAAGGTACACCGGTTAAATCAACACGGCCTTTTTTATCGGCTGCGGTAACCATCGGCTCAATGCTTTTAATTTGTTCTTTAACTTCATCAGGCCATAAAAATGGCAAGCTATGAGAGTGGATAGCGATATCGATTTCCATTCCTGGCGCCATGTGGTCACCAATAATATCGGTAATTTTTCCCAGTGCTTTATTTCTAAACGTCGGCTGCTGAGTAATCTCGACAATAACAATTTGGCCGTGGCTAGCTTCACCTAACATATCCTGCGGCACCATAACATCTTGTGTAATACGTTTATTATCTGCCACCACAAAACACACGCCAGACTCAATAAACAAACGCCCAACTAAGCGATCATTAGCTCGCTCAATAACATTAATTACCGCACCTTCGCGGCGCCCACGACGATCGATACCAGAAACTTGCACCACAGCTCTATCGCCATGCAACAAGGTGCGCATTTGACGACCGTGCAAGAATAAATCATCGCCGCCTTCATCTGGCACTAAAAAGCCAAAACCATCGGGATGCGCAATAACTCGGCCGCTAATTAAATCTTCTTCATTAACCGGCACATAACCATCACGGCGGTTGCGAATAATTTGGCCATCGCGCACCATCGCGTTTAAACGTCTACGCAGGGCTTCTTTTTGTTCAGGGGAATGCATTTCAAGGCGTGACAGTAGATGATCGTGAGACATCGCACCCTCTTCATGAATAACGTCAAGAATTAGCTCACGACTAGCAATAGGGTTTTCGTAATTACTCGCTTCGCGCTCACTTTGTGGATCAACCAATGGCTTATTAGATTGCTTATGCCCATCCTGTGATTTGGATTGAGACTGTCCGCGAGACTTCTTATGGCGCTTTTTATTCTTTTTATGATCGCGCTTGGGATCTTTTTTATTGCTGTCTTTATTATGAATTTTTGACATTATTCCGGCATCTAATTTTTTCGAGGCCTAATTGTACACAAAGCCATCAAAAAATGCGCCTTTTAGATGCATTTCGTTCGCACGCTCAGTTGCCACATTTCTATCGCATAAATAGCGTGCTAAAATATTATTTCGGTCTTTCATTGATATCGCTCTTATTTCACAGTGGTATCGAGTTAACTACAAATTTTTTACCATCACCCTGCGCTGTTATTTTTTTTCGACGATTAACCCGTATGGTAAACCGAAAAAAACATAGGGTCAAAAAACATAGGGTCAAGTCTTAGAATTATGATGACACGATCTAATCATAGTTCAAAGACCTGACCCTCTAATTTCCCTCTAACTTCCAATTTTCTTTAATACAATTGAGTTAAATAGTGTTTTAACTCAAAACTAATCATAAAATTAATATTGCATTATTTATCTGCAGAAACTATCCAAGTCGTTCCCTTCATTGGTAACGTATCGCCTTGCTTCATTTTATCTGCTGCTGAAATTACATCTTTAATATAATTATTACGCGATGATTCGTCTAATTGATTAACCAAAGCCATAACCGGTGCCGCTAAATCAGACATGGCATCCCAATATGCTTGGCCATTTTCAACCTCGATTACATCAATTACCATTTCTTCGATGACAATATTTTTAAAGCCCGCAGATGCGACAACCCCATGTAATTTTTCACGATCAGAAAAAGCAAAGATACCGGGTGTGCCAGCAACTGGTTTAGGTATGTCCATATATTGACTGAGTGGTTGCATTAATACACCCACAAAAGGGTTTTGACTAACATCGCCCCAACAAGCTAGGCTGATTTTACCGTTTAGTTTTAAAGCATCTTTGGCTTTTACGAGACAGGCCAATGGCTCGGGCATAAACATAAGCCCCCAGCGAATAGTAACTGCATCAAATGACGCATCTTCTGAGTCGAGTTTTTCTGCATCCATGCAATGATAATTTATATTTGTTAGGCTTTGTGCTGCTGCTTTATCACGAGCAACAGCCAGCATTTCTTCTGCTAAATCAGTGCCGACAACCTCTCCATTTTCACCTACTATTTTTGCTGCAGATATTGAAGGCTCTCCAGTGCCCGAGGCAATATCTAGTAGTCGAGAACCTTCGATTATATTAACTAACTCAAGCATCCGATCCGTAACGGGACCGGCGCCCTTTGTTAACAATGCATCACGTCTGCGCCAGCCTTCAGCAGCTGCAGACCAATTGTCATGCTCTCGTTGCTTTAATGCTAATTTATCAATGCCTTGCATGATGATACCTTTATTATTTTTAGTTTCACGATGAGCTAGCTAACACCCACCTTTTGATGAAAAAAATAATATAGCATATAAGGCGCTCATCTAATACTCATCCCGATTACTAGTGCTTTCATTTCTTTCTACTAGCCTTAATTTAATACCCATTTCGCCCTTCAAATGTAAATTAAAAATTAATGATGACAATCCAAAAGCTTACTTTCAAGCTATATTATCTCAAGCTGAAAAGAGTGAGTTTTTCATCTACCAAAGGCTATCGACCACTGCAGGGTTTGTTATGCCACTAAGCGCCCAGCAACTAGATGTATTTTCAAAAGAGCCTCAAGCTCAATGGGATTACCTAAAAAAACAAGGCTGCTATTATGCTCAAGGATACTTTTTAGCAAGCCGTATCAATTGAAGATTTTGAAACTTATTTATCTACTGTTGTGCAATAATTAAATTAAACCATACCTACAAGGCAAGGCTTAAACTTTCCACACCTCAATAGTTCATATTCCAACTTTGATCTTTTTCACTCAAATTTTCGTCGACTAGCATTTCAAGTAAATGCGACATTACCATTACATTTTCTTGCATATCTATATTGCTCATTTTTTTATCTGCATTTTTCATATTAAGTTCATGCAATATCTCTTTCATTAATCTTAGGTGTTTAAGTTTTGCAGCCGTTGCCACTTGCTGCGAAACATCTTGTTGATGAGAAATAGAAAACTCTTGTTTACATTGCTGAAGTTTATTTTCTAATGACGTGGCATTTACAACACCAGTATATGAAACACTCAATATAGTTAATAAAAAAACAATCGGTAAAGTTTTAGGTTTTAAATTTTTCATCTTTATCTCCAATAATGGCTATATTTAAAAAATTAAATAAGCAATTTTCATCTTTATCTCCAATAATGGCTATATTTAAAAAATTAAATAAGCAATTTTCATCCGTTTAAAAAGTCATTAATGAATGAATTTTCTTATATCTTGTGAGTAATTAAATAAAAAAAAGTTTAGAGTTTATTGTTTTTTTGAGGGGCATTATAGAAACTTTTGATGTATATCAATTTATTTTACAGTAATTGAAAAAACATTAATGTTATGTGTAATTTACTCAATTCGATTAGATGCGAATAAATTCACTCCTACATATTCAATAATATGTATTTGTTTATTTGGAATTTAATTCCATCAAAAAAAAGCCCTCTTTAAAAATTTTAAAGAGGGCTAAATAATGACTACTTTTTTATTTTTTGATACTAGGTTACGGTGATGCGTGTTCTAGCGGTTCCCAAAATTTCACCGGTTACCCAGTCTAGTGTATCCACTGTTACTTCATATACTCCTTCTGAGTCTGGCTCAAAAATCAAGTCATAACGCTCGGCTGAGCAGGCATCAAGTGAGGTAACATTAATGGCATTGGGTAATGCTCGGCCATCAGACATAACCACCTTTGCAGTTAAGCCACCAAAGGTAATACGCTGTGGCAGGTAACCCGCACAAATATAACGCACCAACAATGTTTGCCCTACGCTTACCGTAGTAGCCACCGCTGGATTGGTTAATGCCGAATTTGCGCCATCTACACCGGAAATAATAAAGTAATCTGGGTTTAAACTATTTAATCCCACATCACCACCACAGGTTCCCGCATCCCAATTTAAATTATGCCAACTGGAATCTATTTCGTCGCAAGCCCAAATAGCTTCTACATCATAAGTTGGGCCACCCGCAAATAAGGTGCCGGGGCCTTCCGGTGGGTCAATAATTAGCGCGCCATACATGCCCATTTCTGCATGCAATACGGTATTGGTATGGCAATGGTAAAAATAGGTACCCGCATGGGAGGCTTGCCACTGATAGGTGTATGTACCTCGCACATCAAATGAATAATGCCCTACTCCATCATTTTCGGTGCTGGGTTCTATACCATGGTGATGAACGGTGTGTAGCCACATCATGCCGGGGTTGGAGAGTACGGTATGCACAACCTGCCCCTGAGTGATTCGCATGGGTGGTGATGGAAATGAGCCGCCCATGCCGCCCATGCCCCCTCCTCCGCCATCGGTGAAACCCCAAATTCTGACATTTCGTCCATCGTCCATTCGCATGGAACCATTCATATAAATACCACGATTAAAGGTAATATCCGCAGTGGTTAAGCCTTGTGTTGCAGGCGCATCGGGATAGGTATAACAGGCTCCGCCCATGCCGCCGCCTCCACCGCCCATGCCGCCACCTGAACGATGCCCCATATATACTGGTTTTAAAATATCTAACATAATGCTCCCCTATTTAAATGCAATGGTTGTGGCCACACCGAACTGGTACAAACCACCGCCGGCGGTTTGTGTCATTTCATCGTGGAAGTGCATTGGATACATGCCTTTTGTTACCGATGGATAAGCATCAGGTGGTGGCGCAAATGGATAAATCACATCAAGTTTACCCATATTGTTGGGTAATAGGATGGTGTCTTTTTCCCACACATCATCCAAAATCTCACCATTACGGGTTAACCATTCAACGTGGTTAGCATGCCAATGCATTGAGTGCACACACATGCCCGCATGTAAGGTTCGAATTAAAGCTCGATCTCCAATAGAGCCTTCTATGCGAGTTTGCGGGTTATAACCCGCATCAATATCTAGGTTGGCATAATCTGGGTGTCCAGGCACACGCATACTTAAGCCGTTAATTGTAAAATAGTAAGGCTTAAAATCACTTGATGGGGTGCGGCCGCGTCTTAAATCATCGTGCCACGCTGGGTCAATATCATTAATCACCCAAAAATATTGCTGCTTAAAGGTGCGGCTTCCTGCATACAATTCATTGCTGGAGCCATTAGGCATAATTGCCAGCCCACCGTGCAAGCCCAGTAGCCTGTTATAGGGAGCATTGCGATTATCATAAAATAGATAAGAACCGGCATTAGCTGCGGTAAAACTAACCGTTTCGCTTCTACCTCCCCTAATCCGGCCACTATCCACTACGCCATCAATGACGTAACTGTGATCACTATTTAACGTATTCACAATAGTAATATTTACCGTATCGCCTTCTTGCACAACCAAAGATTGTGCCGGCACCGTTAACGTAGATGCGCTATCGCTATAGCCCTTAAAATAAACATCTTGGCCATCAGGTTGGGTGATAAATCCGTCGGTAATATAGTAAGTTTTATTGATTGTAATGGCATGAGCACGGGGAACCCAACTCAGTAAACCAGCACTAGTTAACGATGTTGCCAAGCCAGCAGCACCCATTTTCAAAAATTGTCTTCGTTTCATTTGAAACCTCTTTTTTAAGATATAACGGTTCCTTATAATAAACGCCTCCCTTTAAGTAATCTGTATATTCAGATTTAAATAGGTTGTAACAGATGTTTTTGTATTTAATAGACTCCTAATATAATGTGTTAAAAGTAAACGCCAAATAAAATAAACAATCCATGAGAAAGCATTGAGTATCTATCAAAGGCAAGACAAATGTCAATACAGATAATATGGAAATAAGACACAAAAAAAATAATTTACTAATATACAGCGATAATTTTAAGTTATTAGTTAAGACAAAATGCAGGCTTGTTTATATAATAATTCACTTATACATCGTCAAATTAAATATGATGTTATTCCCGAGTACTTGAGCGAGATAGTAATGAAATATTTTGATATTTTTTATGTTTCACTCTACTTTAAAAAGTTAACCGAACAGCAACTTATTACTGAGACGGAAAAAAAGAATACTCAAGACATGTATGTTTTTTGTAGGTACGAATTTATTCGCACCTACCGTTTTTTAAGGGTCTTCTTTTTATTCTTTATTAACTAGCTTGTTAGTAAAACAGCCTTTTCCTGACCGAAACGAAGAGCAGAAGCCCGTAGTAATGATGGTGATTTTTAAAGCTTCCAACAAAGCACTCTTATTTTTATAAGCTTTAACTTCAAACCTAAATAATAAAAAATAATTAAATTTAGATTTCTACATCTGTAATTCAATTCCTGATAAAGTAACCACAAATTAATAACTGAGCGCTCCAATGACAAATTACGATGTATTTAATGGCGATGCCGATGGCATCTGCGCACTACACCAAATGCGATTAGCTAACCCCAAAGAAAGCACATTAGTCACAGGCATAAAACGCGATATAAACTTACTTAAAAAAGTTAATGCCACTAGCGGTGATAAAATTTTAGTATTAGATATTTCACTGGATAAAAACAGAACAGAACTTCAACAGCTGTTAAAAAACGGCGCCCATATTGAATACTTCGATCATCATTTTTCTGGCGATATTCCACAGCATAAAAATTTACAAACACAAATTAATACAGATCCGAATACTTGTACCAGCTTACTGGTTAATGAAGCATTAAAACAACAATTTTTACCTTGGGCGGTTACTGCTGCATTCGGTGATAATTTACATCAGTCTGCAATAATTTCAGCGAAGCCCTTATCGCTATCGTCTACACAATTAGAACAACTTGAACTACTAGGCACCTGCCTTAACTATAACGGCTATGGCGCATCACTGGATGATTTGATTTTTACACCAGATAACTTATATCGCAGCATTAGCCATTTTGAAAACCCGTTTGAATATATAGAAACCAATTTAGATTATCAAAAACTACTCAGCGAATATAAAGCAGATATTCATCAAGTTGAAAGCTGCAAACCAGCCCTGGAAACAAGTAGCCATAGCATCACTCAACTGCCCAATGAAAAATGGGCACGTCGAGTAAGCGGTGTTTTTGCCAACCAACTTGCAACTGAAAACCCTAATCGTGCGCACGCCATGCTAACCGACCAAGGTGATGGCCATTTTTTAGTAAGTGTTCGCGCACCACTAAATAATAAAACGGGTGCCGATGAATTATGCCGCCAATTTGAAACAGGGGGCGGGCGAAAAGCCGCTGCTGGTATTAATAAATTACCCGCCAGTGATTATGATTTATTTTGTGAAAAATTTCTTAAGGTGTTTGTTTAATTTTAATTTTAATTTTAATTTTTACGGCCACTAGTGAACAATAAAATAGATTGGTTATTATTGAGCCGTGCGAGATGAAATAATTTGAAAAATAGTGTTTAAGCAGTGCAAGTAGTTTGTTGCGTTAATTTACTGCATTAATCTTCAATAATAATCTTATTGGCAATTTCATCGGGATTTTCATGGCTGCCGGGAAAGTCTTTTGCCAATATTTCACCGCACTCTTGGATCGCCACACAAAAACCCTGCTTTAAACTATCTGTTTTTATGCACTTAATCATATCGTTTACAATGCCCTGCCAAGCATCGGCTGAAACTTTAGAATTGATGCCTATATCGGCCAAAATTTCTACACGACGCTCTAACAACGACACCATAATTAAAATAGCCGTGCGATCTTTTGTGGCATGTAAATTATGCGCAAAGTATGCTCTAAGTGCGCGTTGATTGACTTCTTCGTCAATTTTACTGTTTAGCATGAAGGGCCGAAGAATAGCGCCGAACCCGCCTAAACCATATCCCAAATACAACCCAATAACTTCTATCCACAAAATCCATTGCGGGTCATAATCGTAATCGAAAATATAATTCAGTATGAAATAACCTAAAAAACCAAATAGCAAGGCACTAACAACGGCTAATCGCCAACGTGCACCAGGGTAGTCATCACTCTGAGTAACCACCATTGGCACAATTTCGCCTGTTGTGGATTTTTCAGCATCCAAGACAGCCTGTGAAATTTGCTTTCGTTCGTGTTGAGTTAAATTAATCATGCGTTTTTTTACCAACTACCACTGGCACCACCGCCGGAAAAACCACCACCGCCGCCGCCACTAAATCCACCGCCACCGAAACCGCCGCTGCCGCCACGGCCACTACCCATCATGCCGCCTAAAAGCAAGCCGCTTAATAATGCGCTGCCAATGCCGCCCCGTCTTCTGCGACCAAATAAAGACGGGCCAATTAGGAAAAATATAATAAATAAAATAAAACCTAAATTGCCTTCTTTACTGCGCTGTGTTTTTCGCAAACGCGGCTGAGGTATATTTTCAAGCTTGCCGCCAATACTTTCGGCAATCATATTTAGGCCCACTAAAATACCCGCGCTGGTTTGCCCTTGCTTAAAAAATGGCAAAATACCCGCTCGAATAATACGCCCAGCCAATGCATCGGGAAGATCACCTTCAAGGCCGCGCCCCACTTCAATTCGCACTTGTCGATCTTGTATGGCTACTAATAACAGCACGCCATCATCTTTACCTTTTTGACCTAACTGCCATTTATCAACTACCTTAATGGAAAAACCCTCTATGCTTTCGCCTTCAAGGGATGGCACAATTAATACCTGCAATTGAGGGCCATATTGTTTTTGAAATTGCACTAAGCTGGCGGAAATTTTTGTTTTATCGGTAGCGCTAATGGCATTTGCCAAATCAACAACGGGGCTAGTTAGCTTAGGAACGTCTAACGCATACGCAGGGTTTACCCAAATAAGCAGTAAAAAATTCAGCAGTAAAAATGTGCGGCTTAACATTAAAAATCAATGACCGGCGCTTGTTTTATTGTAGCTTCATTTTCTACACTAAATTGTGGTTTTTTCTCATGCTGTAAAAATAAAGCGTTATACCAAGAAGTGGGCGGCACGGTAACTAAATTATTAAAGGCTTTAATGGCTTCAATATAACGATTTCGCGCAACCGTAATACGATTTTCAGTACCCTCAAGTTGCACCTGTAAATCGCGAAAATTTTGATTTGCTTTTAAATCTGGATAACGCTCAACCACAACCATTAAACGTGATAATGCAGAGCCTAATCCGGCCTGAGCTTTTGAAAACTGACTTAGTGTTTGCGGTGTTAACTTATCTGCACTTACTTGGGTTTGAGTTGCTTTTGCTCGCGCCTCAACCACTGCTGTTAATGTTTCTTTTTCGTGGGCGGCTGAGCCTTTTACAATATTCACCAAATTCGGAATTAAATCTGAGCGGCGTTTATATTGATTAAGCACTTCCGACCAAGCGGCCTCCACTTCATTAAGTGCGGTTGGAATGCTTTGCATACCACAGGCAGATAAAAACAAGGAAAGAATAATAATGCTGGGTAGAGTTATTTTTTTCATTGTTGCACCTTAACAGAAAATTGAAATTTGCCATAGTTTAATCCACATCAAAAACAGATTAATTTACTTTAGTTTTATTTTTTCCGCAATCCATTGCGACATATATTTAGTGCTCATTAAGCTGTGATGCTTTAGCATAGCACCCGTAAAATTATTTAAACGATGCTGCTGTAATCCGTCTAATGTAACATTTATTTTTTCGATTAGTTTTTTACTATGCACATCAGCATTATACTCTGAGGCCAGCAAAGTTGTCGCCTTTTGCTGAGCCGCTTTCCAATTTTTTTCTGCCCAATATAATTCTACTGCTTGCTCAACAAAATCAAGCTTGTTGTCTGCTACGGCCCCTGGCCAGTTGCACTTATTCTTACACATGCCTTCACTACCAACTGAAGTTGTTACACTGGGTGTTTGCATAATCATTGCATCTAATAATTTTCCTTTAATGCCTGCACCAAATCTAATGGGCGCTAAACAAACCCGCGCTTGCTCCATTACCGTAAATGCATTTTCTGCTCGGCCTTTTACCAAAAAACCAGTTTTTGAATTATGTAAAGCACTGGCTTTAGGTGGCATATAAGCCCCATAAATATGACACTCTGCCTGTGGGATTTTTTTTCGAATTTGAGGCCATATTTCTTGTAAATACAAAACCGCATCCCAATTTGGCGCATGTCGAAAATTGCCGATCATCATAAAGTGTTTACGCTCTGAAAAAACCATTGTCTTTTGCGGACATTTTTTAAGATCTAGCATAAAGGGTAAATACTGCAATAATTCGTTATTAACATTAAATGTGTTTTGCAACAAATCCATTTCGAAACTAGAAATAATTAACGCTATATCACTGCGTAATATTGCGGCTATTTCACGCTTCGCAATATCATTAAATAAATCATCTAGAGTCATTTCACGATTGGCTTTTAATGCTTGATGACGTGCGAATCGTAAGCACTGTAAATCTTCGGTATCTAAAATAGTTAAGGCATCTGGGCAATTTTTTTCGACTCGCCAAGCAAATTGTTCTTCCATCATAAATCGGTCGAATAACACAATATCGGGCTGAAAGATTTTAATGTACTCATCAAAACTATCGCAATTTAAATTTATTGCTTGGCTGCTTATGCCGTCTTTTTTTAAATCTGCACTGTGCTCGGTTAATTGCGCAGGGGAAGCAAACTCTACCGTCCAGTTTTGTTTTTTAAACAAACGCAAAATCGACATTATATGGCTACCCGCAGCAGATGATGTAGGCTCAGGCCAAACATAACCTATTGCTAATATTTTTTTCACTAATTATTCACCATTTCAATTACTCTATTTTACGTATATTTAATTAAATCTACTGCTGATTATCTTTATCAATTAGGCACCTCGATTTCATGTTGTTAATAATGAAATAATTTAATCTTTTTAAAAAATAAACCCAAATAAAATGTATCTAAACGCACACAAATCACCATCAATTTAGGTCGAAAATACTTACAGTTCATTAATAAAAATCAACAAAAAAATAATTGCGCTTACTAAATAATCAATTATCACAATGAAAATCATACAGATACAAACAGTGGTCTCATTATTGCTTATGTTATCTTGTTTTTGGCATTTAGACACGTTGATATCATTTCAATTAATTTAAACCAAACAAACAAATGGAGCCGTAATTTCAGGATGGCAGGAAATATTATTAATATTGATGGAGTACTAAAATGATAACACTACGAACGAGTATGCTAGCCGTCGCGCTAGCAATATCTCAAACAGGAGTTGCATCTGCAGCAGCCACAACTTATACCGATGTATATGATGCCGGCGGCGTTTTTTTGCAGAGTAACTTTTGGGGTCCTAACGACTCAAACTCATGGGTTTTTGACATCACTGATGATGGCTTTGATCCAAGCTTAGAAAGCATTACCTCTGCGACCGTCTCGCTGGATTTGCGTGATGACACAGGGTTTAAAAAGTATAAAGCTGATTTTTTCTGGGAGTGGGCTCGCCTATCAGCAGGTGGCACAGTAATAGATGTCTGGGAAGTTGATACGGGAACTGAGGTAGTAACATTAACCTCTTTTACCGAATTAAACACCAGCGGTACCTTGTCTATGACTCTTGAAGCTAAACTCGGTGATTTCTACTTTGACCAAGCAACACTTAATGCAGACGCGGTATCAGTGATACCGGTTCCCGCAGCGGTGTGGTTATTTGGAAGTGGCTTAATTGGCCTAGCTGGATTTGCAAGAGCTAACAAAAAAGCTTAAATCAAAATCAGCTTAATTTTATCAGGGAGCTTGCTCCCTGATATTTTTCAACTTTTACTATAAAATTAAAAATCCCCCCTTTAAGCAGCATAATTATTTTCATTCAGTGCTATTTCATCTGAATTTTGCATTTGGTCTATCGATTCATTAATTAAATCTCGTAGCAATTCCAAATCTTGGCGAGTGCCACTATAAAAAACACCTACATCATCGCTACCATTTTTTTATCTGTGATTATCATGCCAAGGCTTTCTGGTCAAAATATTGAATTGCATTTAATATCGTTTTTCTCCCATTCAAACTAGGTTTTATTTTTAATTAATTGAGAGATTAGATTAAGAGATTGTGGTTTAGTTAGCCGGTCATTTTGTGCCAGTTGCGAATCTTATTACGCCAAGTTTTGAGCCGTTTTAAAAATTTCTATTTCAAAAACAAAAAAAGCCCGCAAAGCGGGCTTCTTAAAAAACCAAAATTAACCCTTATTTATTCATAAGGATTACGCAACACAATGGTTTCATCGCGTTCCGGCCCAGTCGAAATAATATCCACCGGAATCCCCACCACTTCCTCCAAACGCTTTAAATAATTTAAGGCATTTTGTGGCAATTTATCTTTATTACGAATACCCATGGTGGTTTCACTCCAGCCTGGCATTTCTTCGTAAACAGGTTCGCATTTTTCAGTGGCATCTGCACCCACTGGTGGTAACTCTAAAGTTTCGCCATTGTATTTATACGATGTACAAATCATAAGCTTTTCTAAACCATCCAGCACATCCAGTTTAGTAATGCATAAACCGGTAATACTATTGACCTGTGCAGAGCGGCGCATGGCCACACCATCAAACCAACCACAGCGTCTGCTGCGCCCAGTGGTTGCACCAAACTCATGGCCTTTTTCGCCAAGGTACTGACCAATATCATCAAACAATTCGGTTGGGAATGGGCCTGCGCCAACGCGTGTTGTGTAAGCTTTAGTGATACCTAAAATATAATCTAAATCACAAGGGCCAACGCCAGAACCAGTACACGCACCACCGGCGGTACAGTTTGATGACGTTACATAAGGGTAAGTTCCCTGATCGATATCGAGCAACGTACCCTGCGCGCCTTCAAACATAATGTTGGCGCCATCTTTGCGCAGGTTGTGTAGCATCGCTGGAATGTCTGCAATCATCGACACAATTTTATCGCGCATGCCGGTTATTTCATCTAGCACAGTTTGGTAATCTACCGCATCGGCTTTGAAATAATTAACTAATGCAAAGTTGTGATACTCCATTACACCTTGTAATTTTTCTGCGAAGGTTTCCATATTTAATAAATCACCGACGCGTAAACCACGGCGCGACACTTTATCTTCATAAGCTGGGCCAATACCGCGGCCAGTTGTTCCAATGGCTTTTTTACCCCGCGCAATTTCACGCGCCTGATCTAAAGCAATGTGATATGGCATAATTAACGGGCAGGCTTCGGAAATTTTTAAACGTTGGCTCGCCGAAATACCTTCGGCTTCTAGCATATTCATTTCTGTAAATAATGCAGACGGTGATAACACTACGCCGTTACCGATTAAGCACATAACATTGTCACGCAAAATACCCGACGGCACTAAATGTAAAACCGTGGTTTTATCGCCAATAACTAAGGTGTGACCCGCATTATGTCCGCCCTGAAAACGTACCACTGCCGATGCACGATCGGTTAGCAAATCAACTATTTTACCTTTGCCTTCATCGCCCCATTGGCTGCCCAGTACAACTACATTCTTACCCATCAGATTATGCCTTCATTGAAATAATTGAATTTGTTTTAATCATTCTGAGACCTTTGCACGATAGAATCACAAGTAAAAATGGCTAAAATTTCACTGCTTTTCGTTAGAAAACTTGTCAATATCTAGATATTAACTGCGTTTCCTGCCTCAATCAGTAAAATTTTAACGCATTTTTCTTTTGCGCCTCTATCGTGCAAAGGTCTCATTCTATTTAACTTGCCACTTACCTGAAACAAATTTCAGTTCGCGGTTGCAACCCAGCTCAGCCGCATTTGCTTGCTGACCAGCTAAAGATTGAATAACTTTTTCGCCCTCTGCGCGCAATGTTTTTATTGCGTTTAATAATTCAGGGCTGTCATCACTCGGCGCTAAAATACCCAACACATCGCTGGGTGTATTTTGTTGTGATAAGTTTAATAATGTTTTTAAATCGGCGCTAAAACCGGTGGCCGGACGTGCACGCCCAAACACTTCGCCGATGTCATCGTAACGACCACCGCGAGCAATTTCCTGACCTTCGCCAGACGTGTACGCCGCAAATAATAAACCGGTGTGATAGTGATAACCACGCAGCTCCGATAAATCAAAATTAATCGACATATCAGTAACCCGCTGCTTAAATTTCACTGCGGCTAATTGTAAATAATTAAGCGTATCGTTCACCGCTGCATCTGCATTCACAAATATTTTTTGTGCGTTTTGCAAACAACTTTCACCGCCATGTAACTCGGGCAATGCGTTTAACATATCCGCAACTTTTTTATCAACTTTCTGTTCAACAAGATACGCCTGAATTTCGGGGATGGCTTTGCGTTGCATCATTTCAAAGCAAGTCGCTTCCTGCTCTTCGTTAAAACCGGCTTGTTTTGCTAGCCCGCGATATAAACCAACGTGCCCGATATCAATTGAAATATCGGCAACGCCCGCGGCGCGTAACGTTTCTACCATTAAACATAAAACTTCTACATCACTTTCAATGCCAGCATGGCCGTAAAGTTCAACGCCCGCTTGAAACGGGCTACGGCTACTGCCAAAACCATCGGGGCGGGTGCGTAACACCGTGCCCATGTAACACAAACGATTTGGCGCATCATTTTTTAACTGATGCGAATCGATGCGCGCAACCTGCGGGGTCATATCAGCACGCACGCCCATGGTTCTGCCGGTTAACTGATCGATTAATTTAAAAGTTTGTAAATCAAAATCGTGGCCGGTGCCGATCATTAATGATTCAATAAATTCAATCATTGGCGGCATCACTAACTGATAACCCCAGCTGGCATAAATGTCGAGTAAGTTTCGACGCAAATTTTCTAAGCGTGCCGCATCTGCGGGTAGCGCTTCTTCTATGCCCTGCGGCAGTAACCAGTGATTATTTGTTTCGTTATTTTTCATCTTGCTCATTCAAATATTTAGCGCAAATGTTTAGCGCATTGCATACAATAAAATAGCCCCAACCAACATACTGGCAAAGCCAATAATACGCAGGGTTTTATCTTCCAAACGACTCGCCTGTAACATGGTTTCACGCCAGCCGTTTGGGCTAATGAAAGGCATTATACCTTCGATTATGAGCACCAGCGCTAATGCACTGAAAAGGTCTGTCCAAGCTATCATTATTTATTCTTACGAATCTCTTGCTGGTGTGCAGCACACACAAAATACACTTTATCCAAACGCACAAAAGCCGGACATTTCTGTCCGGCTGATTTTTTGCGATTGCTTACTTACTTGCCATTGGCACTCTTAAAGTATTTAAAGAATTCCGAATCCGGTGCAATTAACATTACATCACCTTTATTCGCAAAGGTTTTCTTATACGCTTCCATACTTCTATAGAAGCGATAAAAATCACGATCGCGATTAAACGCTTTGGCATAAATTTCGGTAGACAGTGCATCGCCTTCACCGCGCATAATTTCCGAATCACGATAAGCTTCAGCCACTAAAATTCGGCTTTGTGAATCCGCATCTGCACGAATCCGCGTTGCCGCTTCTTCACCTTTTGAGCGATGCTCACGAGCTAAGCGTTCGCGTTCGGTGCGCATTCGCGCATAAACGTTCTGGCTAATTTTATCGGGAAAGTCGACGCGCTTAATTCGCACATCAACAATGTCTATCCCCATCTGTTGAACTTTATCACCTACATTCGCGGTCATTACGCTCATGATTTGTGCTCTGTCCTGCGAGATAACTTCATTAACCGTACGCTTTGCAAATTCATTACGCAGTGCTTCGTCGGTCATTTTAGATACCAGTGACGCTGCACGTTGCTCATTACCACCGGCAGTTGCGGTGAAGTATTTTGCTTCGTCGATAATGCGCCATTTAATGAATGAGTCTACAACCATGTATTTCTTTTCTTTGGTCTGGATTCTCACTGGGCGCTGATCGATGGTTAAAATACGGCCATCCAGTTTTTTCACCTCGTTAAAGGGAAACGGCAATTTAAAATGCAGGCCGGGTTCATAACCGATTTTATTGATTTTACCAAACGCTAACAAAATCGCTTTTTCACGCTCATCAACAAAAAAGGTGCAGGTGTAAGCCACAATCACAAACAGGGCAACGGCTAGGCCAATTATTTTATTCATTAGCGTGTCTCCCTTGCGCGATTCGAGCCGCTATTAAAATTGTTATTATTACGCGCATCATCAATTAAACGCCCAGCCCTTTGAACGGCTCGACTACTCACATCAGTATTTTGTAACATTTTATCTAACGGCAAATAAATCATATTATTACCACCCTTCACGTCCACCATGATTTTGCTGGATTGTGACAGCACTGTTTCAACCGTTTCAATATAAATACGATCGCGGGTCACTTGTGATGCTTTACGATATTCGTTATATAAGCTGGTAAAACGTTGTGCATCACCTTCTGCTCGGGCAACCACTTCCTGCTTATAGGCCTTCGCCTGCTCTAGCATTTTCGCTGATTCACCACGTGCATTGGGCAGCACTTCATTTCGATAAGCTTCTGCCTGATTTTTTAACTTAACTTCATCTTCCACCGCCTGAGTTACATCATCAAATGATGCTTTTACCGGCTCGGGGGGCTTAGCTTCTTGCAAGTTAACCGTACGCACTTCTATACCCGACTGATAACCATCGAGAATTTTCTGAATGGTTTCCTCTGTGCTTAAGGCAATATCTTCACGACCGTCACCAAACACATAATCCATGGTGCTACGGCCCACATGCTGACGTAATGAACTTTCGGTTGCTTCCGCCAAGGTTTGAATGGGGTTGCGCATATTAAAGAAATAATCTTCTGCAATGCCGACTTGATACTGCACCGTAATATCAATGTCGATGATATTTTGGTCTTGGGTCAACATGGTGCTATCCAGTGAGAATTCTTGGATATTACTCACGTCCACTTTTAATACTTTTTGAATGGGCATAGGAAAATGCCAATGCAAACCAGACCCTACCGTCTTGGTGTGCTTACCAAAGGTCATCACCACACCGCGCTCGGCTTCTGCAATTTTATAGGTGCCGGTTAATAGCCAAATAATTAAACCAATCACCACTAATGCAATAATACCTGCCGAGCCATTGTTGCTCGAAGATGACCCGCGGTTACCTCCGCCAGACCCACCTAACAAACCGTTAAGTTTGTCCATGAATTTTTTAAATACTTCGTCTAGATCAGGTGGGCCATCATTATTGCGATTTCCCCAAGGATCTTTATTTTTATTTCCACCGGGCTCATTCCAAGCCATCAGCAACTCCAAATATAATCAATTTTTAAGAGAGCGGATTGTAACCTGATTATCACTGAAACAGAAGGTTTGCATGACGCTTTTCGTTCGAAATTACTGATGGCTGGCCCATGGATTATCCGAGCTGGGTATTCGTTAATGCTTTATATAGATTTGACGCGCAGGCACAAAGGCGCAGAGATTGATTTAATTTATAAATTAGTGCTTTTTTCTGGCAGCGTTTTTCTTTGGTAATGCTTTTCTTTGGTAATACTTTTCTCTGAGACCCCGCGCCTGCGTGTCAACTTTTACATCGCATCCGCAAGTGGTGCTACATAATCTGTTGGTAGTAACAAATGCTCGGGCACCGATTCGCGGCTGGCCATTTGCAATAAATCCCGCCGCGGCACATTAATTTGCAACACAAATTCACCCAGCTCATTTACCTGCTCGGCTTCAATGGCATTAATACCGTATAGCAATGCACGCACTCGCCCCTGTGCTGGCGACAAACATAACTCGCCTTTCACCAGATTTTGCTGGAATGTTTCCGCCAGCACTTGATGCACTAAATCCAGCCCTTGTTTATTAATGGCCGACACCCATATACGCTTTACATTACCCTGCTCATCACGATCGATACGGGGTGCAATTTCCAGCCGGTCAATTTTATTCATAATTTGAATTTGCGGCACTTTCATTGCGCCGATTTCTTCAAGCACGGTTTCCACTGCATCAATATTGTCGAGGCGCATGTCATCGGAGGCATCAATAATGTGAAACAGTAAATGTGCTTGCTCAGTTTCTTGCAAGGTTGAGCGAAATGATTCAACTAAATCGTGGGGCAGATGGCGAATAAAACCAACGGTGTCGGCGAGAATAATATCACTGGCATCGTCGATTTTTAATTTGCGTAATGTTGGGTCGAGGGTGGCGAATAGTTGATCTTGCACATAAACATCCGCATCCGTTAATGCATTAAACAAAGTGGATTTACCCGCATTGGTATAGCCCACAAATGCCACGGTTGGCACTTCGGCTTTGCGCCGCGACTGCCGCCCCTGCTCACGTTGCTTGCGCACTTTATCTAAACGTTTTTTAATTTGTTTGATGCGCATGCCCAATAAACGTCTATCGGTTTCTAGCTGAGTTTCACCCGGGCCGCGTAAACCAATACCACCCTTTTGGCGCTCAAGGTGAGTCCAGCCGCGAATTAAGCGGGTGGATAAATGTTTTAACTGCGCCAGCTCAACCTGCAATTTACCTTCAAAAGTGCGGGCGCGTTGCGAGAAAATATCTAAAATCAAACCGGTTCTATCGAGCACTCGGCATTGAAATAAAGCTTCTAAATTTCGTTCTTGGGATGGGCTGAGGGCATGATTAAATAATACTAACTCTATTTTATTGGCTTCCACTAAGGCCGCAATTTCTTCGGCTTTGCCCTTGCCGACAAAGTATTTTGCATCGGGTGCATTGCGCCGACCCGAAACAATATCGCTCACCATTGCGCCAGCCGATGTGGCTAACTCTTCAAATTCGGTAATGTATTCACGCTGATTTTCTGCGTTAAGATCAAGATGCACAAGCAGTGCTTGCTCACTAATGCCGGAACGCTCTCCAGAACGCTCTCTAGGACGATCACCTTGAAGGTCACCAGAAAAGTTACCAGAAAAGTCACTTGGACGGTCTATCAAAATAGGTCTCTTTCAATTTAAATTGGGAGGGCTAATTATACACTCAACACTGTATGTAGTAACTGATGGGAAGGCTGAAATCAAAAGAAAAAACGGCCACTTCAAAGAAGCAACCGTTTTATATATTACTTAAATAATGTGCTGGGTAAATATGCTGGAGATATGTGCTGGGGAGAAAGCTAAAGCTAAACTTAAACATTGCCACCGCCATTACTGTCATTACTATGGCCATTATCACCGTGATCGTCATCATCATTGACATTCGCCCAGCGAATCGCGCGAGCCGGAACAATAGTCGAAATTGCATGTTTATAAACCATCTGGCTTACCGTATTACGCAACATCACTGCAAATTGATCAAATGACTCAACCTGCCCTTGCAGCTTAATACCATTAACTAGATAAATTGAAACCGGAACTCGTTCTTTGCGTAGCGCGTTAAGAAAGGGTTCTTGTAATGATTGCCCTTTTGGCATGGTGGTTCTCCCAAAATATTGTTGTAATTTTATATTTACGATCTTTATGTGATCGTTAATTTTTATTTATTGTTAATTCGATATGGAGGCTATAACGCATAATTCAAGCCATTGAATAAGAATCATAGTGAGTTTTTTAGTTTTTTCAGTATTTTTAGATAAATGGCTGAATTTACATCATAAAAGTTACAATTTTGTTCTTTGCGCAGCCACGTTAATTGACGCTTAGCCAGTTGCCGAGTTGCGATAATTGCCCTTTCTGACATTTCTTTGTAGCTCATTAATCCATCAAGATACTCCCATGCCTGACGGTAACCCACGCAACGCATCGATGGCAAATCTAAATTCAAATCGCCCCTTGCTCTTAACACTTCGACTTCATCGATAAAATTAAGTTCTAACATTTGGTAAAAACGCTGTGCAATGCGTTGTTTTAATACGTCTCTATTTTCAGGAAAAAAGGCAATTTTTATTAAGTTATAGGGTAGTGATTGTGCAGACTGTTGCTGCCAAAATTCGGTTAACGTTTTACCGCTAATTTCAAATACTTCAAGTGCGCGTTGAATGCGCTGTGGGTCATTTGGGTGAATGCGCTGCGCCGAAACTGGATCGACTTTTGCCAAACGCTCGTGCATAGCTTGCCAACCTAAATATTGCGCATCGGCTTCGAGTTGCAAGCGTACATTTTCATCTGCAGCGGGCAATTCGGATAACCCCTCCTGCAACGCTTTGTAATACAGCATGGTGCCCCCCACTAATACTGGGATTTTGCCGCGATTGATAATGGCTTTAATTTCGTTAAGGGCATCTTCTCGAAAATTGGCGGCCGAGTAAGATTCAGTTGGGTCAATAATATCGATAAGTTTATGGGGCGCGCGAGCCAGTGTTTGTGCATCGGGTTTAGCGGTGCCGATATTCATTTCACGATACACCAGTGCCGAATCGACACTAATCAATTCGCAATTAAGTTGCTCAACACATTCAATCGCGAGGTCGGTTTTGCCGGCGGCGGTGGGGCCCATTATGAAAATAATGGTTGGGCTATCGGCGGGGGCAGTTGCAGGGGGCTGGATGATTAAATCAGACATAATTATGGTTTTAGTATGCGATCAACTATCAGTAATTAAAGTCACTGGTTCCCCAACAAAAGCAGTTGGGGATGACGAAATTTATTATTTTCATTTCATGAATACGAGTTAAAGATTTAGCTTAAATCCCATTTAAAATCTATCGTGCAAAGGTCTCTATAAATAATATAAACGGCGAAAACTCATTGCCCCCGCATAAACCATTTATCCATCGCATCCAAACTAAAGTCAGTCCATGTTGGGCGACCGTGGTTACATTGCCCGCTGCGCTCGGTGGTTTCCATATCGCGCAAGAGTGCATTCATTTCGGGGATGGTTAAACTTCGATTCGCGCGCACCGAACCGTGGCAGGCCATAGTGCCGAGCACCGTGTTAATAGCATTGCGAATGCGCTCGGAATTGCCGTAACTTAATACATCAGATAGCACATCTCGCACCAGTGCTTCCGCATCGGCACGCGCTAAAATTACTGGAATTTGGCGAATCCGAATCGACTCCGGCGCATTGCGATCCAACTCAAAACCCAGCTCCGAAAATATCTCGCTTTGCTCTTCAGCAAGCTGCGCTTCTTTTTCGCTCAGGCTCATGCTGATGGGCACCAACAACGGTTGTGATGCCAAACTACCCTGTTGCATGTCCTGCTTCATGCGCTCATAAGTAATGCGCTCGTGGGCGGCGTGCATATCGACCACCACCATGCCATTGGCGGTTTGCGACAAAATATAAATACCGTGTAATTGCGCAACCGCAAAACCTAGTGGGGGAATTTCAGAGGCACTCTCTGTTTCAGTTTGCGGCAAGCCACGGGATAAATTGGCATAGGCCTGAATTTGCTCATTTACCTGTGATGCCATGTTACTCGGCCGACCATTGCCATAAGCTGGCCCGCCGTAATTTGAAATGCCTGCCAGCGATGTTTGCATTGATGGCGCTGAATTAGGCATTGCCGCTTCAGCGTGTAAATTTGACGTAAAAGCGGCTGAGTTTACATCATCAACCGCAGCGGTTTCTGGTCGCACATCCGCCAATGCTTTATGAATACCGCGGAATAAAAAGTCATGCACCAAACGCCCTTCGCGAAAACGTACTTCATGTTTGGTAGGGTGAGCATTCACATCCACCAGAGTCGGGTCGAGTTCTAAGAATAAAACATAGGCGGGATGCCGGCCGTGATACAGCACATCTTGATACGCTTGGCGCACCGCGTGGGTCACCAACTTGTCGCGAATAATTCTGCCGTTTACAAAAAAGTATTGCATGTCGGCACTCGAGCGAGAAAAACTGGGCAGCGCAATCCAGCCGTGCAGTTTTAAATTGGCGGCTTCAAAATTCATGTATTGAGATTGTTCGACAAATGCGTTGCCACACACTTCTGCAATACGTTGTTCCATTTGCTGCTGATTGGAGGCAGCTCGCCACTGTTTAATTACACGCTGATTATGAGAGAGCGTTACATCCACATCAAAGTGGCTGAGTGCAATGCGCTTCACCACATCTTCGAGATGATTAAATTCGGTTTTTTCAGTGCGTAAAAATTTGCGCCGCGCAGGTACGTTATAAAATAAATCCCGCACTTCAATGGTGGTGCCGTTGCTGTGTGCGGCGGGGGAAACATTGGCGGATTGTTCATCTTGCCCCTGCACTTTATAACCCTCCGCATTTTGTTGACGTGAGGTAATGCTCATGCGACTGATGGAGGCAATACTCGGTAAAGCTTCTCCGCGAAAGCCTAAACTTTTAATGTGTTCTAAATCTTCGAGATTACGAATTTTACTGGTAGCGTGACGCGAGAGTGCTAGTGCCAAATCGTCTTTATGAATACCCTGGCCATTATCTCGAATGCGAATGAGTTTAGTGCCGCCCTGTTCAATGTCGATCTCAATATTGGTTGATGCAGCATCGAGGCTGTTTTCCAGCAACTCTTTAACCACCGATGCCGGACGCTCAACCACCTCGCCCGCGGCGATTTGGTTGATGAGCTGGTTGGGCATTTGTTGGATACGGTTAGACATAGGTTATATATTGTTTCGCAGATTGTATTTTACGATTGAGAACACAAGTGTATCAGGGTTTGCTGATTAAGAAAAAAGAAAACACAGCCTCTCCACGAATTAAGCAACACCTGCCTTTGAGAACAATATTGCCTATTAATCGGCTCTCATCACAATTAAGTCACTATCAACATATTAGTTGGTTTAAATCAAACACTCAGAAAACACATCTGGGAAAACTCCACATTAAAGACTATACTTTTCATTCAGGCGTATAATTTACAGCACAAGCCGACGTTAAATGCCTTCACCACTTAACAACGATACAAAAGCCATTCAATTATAAAAGAGAATCTATTAATGAGTTCGTCTGCCAAAAGTAAAAATCATGACGCACTCTTAACACCCGAAGGAAAACTCCGCCACGAAAATAACTTTCTTAAAGAGCGTATAAAAAATCTCGAAATATTTAAAAAGAATTTTTTTATACTACAAAATGATCTGATTGACGCAAGAGAGTGTTTAGCGATTCATGAAGAGACATCCTCATTTGCAGAAATTAAAGAACGAATGATAAAGTCTCACGAAGCACCGATAGATGAAATTGAAATATCTCAAACCGATGATATTCTTGATTTTTTTCATGACAGTATTACAGCTAACAACTATCAAGATTTAGTAATGGCAATATTCCAGTCACTGAGTGATTTAGACTTAAATATCGGCATACAAATTCATAATAACAATAAAGAAAATATAAATTACTCACTTAAAGAAACCGATAAAAAAGAGTTAACAAATATAATTAACCAGCATAAAGATAAAGGTGAAGTTATAGAAAACAATGGCTTCATAATAATCAATCATAAATTTTTAAGCTTAATAGCAACCAACCTACCCGAATCAAATAAATCTAAAAACAAACAAATAAAAGAATTTATAAAAATAATCGCCCTAGGTGCAAACACCCGCATAGATACTTTAGAAACAAAAATAGATTTGAGACAATTAAAAGACAATATTTATAAAATATTTAAAAAAACAAACGCTTCATTCTCCACCATACAAGACAATATGGATTCGCAAGCTATCACCGTTTCAAATCTTTTTTTATCATTTGAAAACAATATTCTAAGCACTTTAGATCGCACTAGTTTATCTAAAGCTCACGCTGATTTAATAAAACTAATCGTGACCGATACAAAAAGTGAACTCAATTTATCACTCACGTCATTTCTTACAATGGACGATCACTTTATAAATGTAATGAAAAAACTGGAAGATGCTTATGCTCCTAAAGAAAATAGTATTTGATTAAATCACCTAAAATAAAAATCAGTTAATGCAAAACTGTAATAACTCAGATTTAATCGACAGTTACACATAAAGGGTATAAAGAAGAAGCAGTAATACAATTTTGAAGGCTGCATACTGAAAATGGTGATCAGTCCGAAAAATCTTTAAGAGAAGCTTCCGGTACTGCTTGACCACAACAATCAACTAACCGGAATATAAAGCTTTTTACCCACCCGCAAATTATCACTACGTAAAGAATTACGCGTACGTAAATGTGACACCGGCATACCAAATTTATCGCTAATTTCCGCTAAGGTATCACCCTTCTTAACCGTGTAATGCTCCTGCGCTTCCGACAGCCACGTGCCCGGTGGTGCCTTGCGAGCAAAGTAATCATTCACACCGCGCAAAATCGCTTTTGCCATTTTGTTTTGATGGGCGCTACTGCGTAATTTACGCTCTTCTTTTGGATTAGAAATAAACGCGGTTTCTAATAATATTGCGGGAATATTAGGTGCTTTTAAAACCGCAAAGCCAGCTTGTTGCACTTTCTTTTTATGCACTCTACCCACGCGGCCTAATTCTTTTAATACTTCATCCCCAATGTCTAAACTCGATTCGATAGTGCCGGTTAACGATAAATCTAATAACACTTGGCGCACCATTTCATCTTGATGGTTTAAATCGACATCACCAAATAGCAGGTCTACCTTATTTTCTTTTTCGGCTAATAAGCGAGCTGATTCTGAAGTTGCACCGCTAACCGATAAGGCATACACCGATGCTCCGCGAGCACGCACATCGGGAAATGAATCTGCGTGCACAGAAATCATTAAATCCGCATCTAGTTCATGGGCACGTTTAATACGTTCGCGTAATCGCATAAAACGATCTGAGGGGCGAATTAATTCGCCTCGCATGCCTTTAGTGGCATCAATTTCTTTTTTTAGGCGCTTAGCAATTTGCAGGGTAACGGTTTTTTCTTTAGTACCTAAACGACCGGTTGCACCGGGGTCGTTACCGCCGTGGCCAGCATCAATGGCGACCACTACATCGCGTAATTTTTTCTTTTTGGCGAGATTTTTTTTGCGCGTGCTGAGCGGCTCTTTAACATCTATCACCAAGCGATAGCCGTTTTCACCTTTGGGCTCAAGCAAAAAACTATTGGGGGTGGTACGGGATTTTAAATCTAGCACAATACGTAAATCGTGCAAATTACGCACGCCGGTACGAATGCCTTTTAACTGTGGGCTGTGCATATCTTCAATAACACCCGCGTGCATTAGGCGGGTTTGTTTTAAATCGATAACCAATCTTTCGGGTTTGTGCATGCTAAACAGTGAGTAATCTATCGAGCCATCTAAATCAAATACTAAACGGGTTTTATTCGGTTCGCGAGACATGCGAATATTTTCGATTTTAGTGTAAGAGCCAGCCGCTTGCGTTATGACCGGCGCAGCCGCAAGCGCACCCATGCCAGCAAGCTGGCGGGTTAACTGTGATAAAAATTTGCGTCGCTGTTTTTGCATCTCACACCTCAAAACATCTGAGTTACGGTTTCATCATTTACGTGCAGGTTTATACAACTCATAACACAGTGTGGCAAATTTTCTGAGAATTGCAAGTGTGAATTACAATTTTTTGTAATAATTTTAATAAGATAGGAGATACTCCTAATCCTATTAATTAGATAGAGCTTGTAAAATACGCTGACCTTTCGGAGTATTTGCATTGATAACACAATGCCGCCCCTGCTCCCCCGCCTGATTTTGATAACTCAGCTGCACCCATAAATCCGCCACCGGCAAATAGCCTTCGGCTTTATCAGGCCACTCAATCAAGCAAATGGCATCGCCATCAAAATAGTCGCGCCCACCGGCGTATTCCAACTCATCCGGCGTACCGAGGCGATATAAATCAAAATGATAAATACTTTGGTTATTAATAAGATAGGGTTCAACCAAGGTATAAGTTGGGCTTTTTACATTGTCTTTTAAGCCCAGCGATTGCAAAAAGCCGCGCACTAACGTTGTTTTGCCGGTGCCTAAATCACCATCGAGAAAAATCACCGTGCCCGCAGGGGTTTGGGCGGCAATGCACGCCGCCAGCTTTAATTGCTCGGCTTCGTTTTGGAGGAAAAATTCTAGTGAATTCATGGGGCGGATTATGCGGGTTTTAGCGGGGGAATCCAACTGGTGTTTTTTGAGGATTAAAAGATTTAAAGAAAAAAAATGTGGATAACAGTGGGTCACTTCGCGAGCTAAAGCTCGCTTCTACAACGCCTTCGGGTTACACAAATTAATTAATGTAACTCCAAAAAATATCGTCATCCCCGATAAAATATTTTGGAAAGATTTTAAACCGGCTTTGCCTAGCTCTTTAGGGCGAAGGGCAAGAGTTGTATTTGCATTTTTCTATTATCTTTTAATTGTAAATCTCTCAATTACCATTAACCAACTCCCGAATCTCCCCAAACAAGTCACTCGCCAATAATCCACTCTGCCCCGCCTCAGCCGCTCGATCCCCTGCCAGTGCGTGAATACACACACCCAACCGACTCGCCAGTGGCAAATTATAACCCTGCGCAATTAGGCTGGCGATAATGCCGCTGAGCACATCGCCCATGCCTGCCGAGGCCATGCCCGCATTGCCATAGGGGCAAAGTTGTATCAAATCATCCGCAGATTTAATTAAAGTGCCTGCGCCTTTTAGCACTACGGTTCCACCAAATTGATGCTGTAGTAATTCAACACTGCTAAACCGAGACGCTTGAATAACCGCCGAAGGTTCGCCCAATAACGCCGCCGCCTCTCCCGCGTGGGGTGTTAACACCCAGTTCTCTTGCTTGCTGTCTTCTGTGCTTAATAGGCGTAGCGCCCCCGCATCCAGTACTTTTGGCATTGGGCTTTGCAGTGCCGCAGCCATTAAATTGTGCGACCACCCACTGTCGGTTAAGCCCGGGCCAATCACAATTACGCTGGCATTGTTTAATAGCTCTGTTGGTACATGGCCATCGTCGCAGGCGCAAAACATCAGTTCAGGTCGGCCAGCCATTACCACGCCTATATGCTCTGTATGACTCACCACCGTTACTAAGCCTGCGCCGCTGCGCAATGCGGCTTCTGCTGCCATTCGAATGGCACCGGGCATGCCTTTATCACCTCCCAATATCAACAGATGCCCTAGCTGATGTTTATGGGCGCTGGCGTTGCGGGGTTTAATGAGTGATTTTAAATGTTCCCAATCGAGCAACTGCGCCTGCTCGGGCTGGCGACTGTACACACCTGCGGGCAGAGATAAATTATCAAATAAAACTTCGCCGCAATAATCTACGCCCAAATGGGTAAACAGGCCTTTTTTTAATCCGATAAAGCTCATGGTTGTCGTTGCATGAATCGCACAACCTAAAACATTGCCGGTATCGGCGCACAGACCGGATGGGATATCGACGGCAATTATCGGCTTGCCACTGTTATTAATGGCATTAATTAATTCGGCCCACTCACCTTCAACGGGGCGCTGTAAACCGGTGCCCAATAGTGCATCAATCACCACATCGGTTTGCTGTAAAAGTGTGTCGGAAAATTCAACCGATTGATGGGTTAGCGAGTGCCAGTCTTTCCAAGCGGTTTTTGCATCCCCTTTTAATTTTGCGCCATCCACCAAACTTATCACTTTAACTTTTAAACCCGCCAACTGTGCGAGCTTGGCAATAACATAACCATCCCCCGCATTATTTCCGCCGCCACAACATACCAATATTTGGGTTGCCAGCGGATAGGTGTTTTGGCAATAATCAAAAGCGGCCTGACCGGCACGCTTCATTAATTCGTAGCCGGAAATTTTAAATTCGTTGATTGCAATGCTGTCGAGGTTGCGCACGGCTTCTGTGCTGTAAAGTTTAATAGGATTTTTATTCATTTTTATATGATGCGGAATATGGGGGTTAATTGCAATTTGAATTGTAAAGTTTAATTGTAGGAGCTATCTTCATATCACGATTTTTTATTTATTAAATTTAGCAAACAAAGCGCTTAGTTTATCCGCGATATCGAACTGCTTTTTTTCACGCAACAATTCAATTACACATTCAGCCGTACACAAACCACCCTCTACTTGATTGCGCCTTAAATGATATTTTGAATTTTGGTTATTCGATAACTTTATTTTCGGCAAGGTTTGTAAATAGGCGCTGCGATTAAATATTTTTCGGGCTTCCTGCCAAGTGCTGTCAATTAAAATAAAATGTTCGTAATCGTTTATATTTGCAGTTGATTCAGTTTCATCAACAAAATAAAGCAATGCGGTTTTATTTAATGTTAACTGTTGTAAAAGAGTGACATCCGGCTCGGTGCGCTGCCAGATAATGGTTTGAGTATTAGGAATAACTTTTTGAACTAACTGACCAGTATTGGTCTTTTTGGAAACTTCTCTAGCGTGGGTAAGTAATGTTATTTTCATCGTGATGCATTATTACCCACATCAAGATGAAATTAAAACAACTATTTAATCATTAAAATTACGCCACATTAATTTGATCGCGACCATCGTTTTTTGCAGAGTACATTGCCGCATCAGCACGATTAAATAAACTTTCACTACTGTCATCGGTTTGTAAATTAGCCATGCCAATGCTCACGCTTAAATCTAATTGAGCATTTTCTACCTGCATTTTTATTTCTCTTACCGATTTTAAAATACGATCTGCAATTAAAAATGATTGTTCATCATCGGTATTACCAATTAATACAACAAACTCTTCACCACCGTAGCGATACACTAAATCTGTTGCACGTATACTTTTTTGAATTGTGTCGGCAATGCGTTTTAATGCCTCATCGCCGACTTTATGTCCATGCACATCATTTACTTTTTTAAAGAAATCAATATCAATTAATAACATAGTAAAGCCATAATCATGGCGTTGTGCTAAACCAATTTCACGCCCCAGCGAATCATCAAATGTTGTGCGATTATTAACGCCAGTTAGTGCATCTCGGTGCGCCAATGTAATAGCTTGTTTAAATTGAATGGCATTACGAAGTGGGTAAATTAAAATAGTTAACAAATTTTCCAGCAGCATTAATTCAGATTCATTAAATTTGCGCCCACGAAATAATTGCAACTTACCTAATGTAGTCTCTTCAATAGTTAAATTATAAGTGCAACTGTGACCTTTTTGGCGTGCTGCGGTTATGAGCGTTTGCGAATCTTCATGCTGATAAGTAAAACCATCAAATAACAAATAAGCGTGGATATGCTCCATAAATTTATTAATCAGCCAATCCGGCTCAAGTGATACTTGCAGAGACATAGCCAAATCGAGCTGAGCCTGCTGTTCTAGCGCATGGTTATAACTTTTTGGTTCAGCCTTCTCAATATTGCTAAAGATCCCTCTAACTTCTTTCAACTCTTTGATCATTTGCTGGGTTGCGCTTTGAGTCTGCATGTGATGATTCCTGTTTAAGTCTTAATCACATTAAAGCGACAACCGTGCCAACTGCATAAAAAGTTAAATTAAACTTTAATTTTCAATGAGTTAGTTATTTTTATGGTTTGGATTTACAGAATAATAAAGATGCCCAAGATAGGTAATGACGATTTTATGGCGGCAAATATTTGCCGCTTTATCGGCCGTGTGGCTATTTGGGCACCGGCAATAAACACGCGCCAACTGAGCCAGCTAAGCAGGTTTCACCATTCACCCAAATTGCATGATCGAAAATAGCTTGGCTTAAATTAGCCCCCTGAAGTTGGCTATCCACCAGTTCTGCATAGGAAAGATTTGCACCAGATAAGTTGGCCGACTGCAAATTAGCTCGCCGTAAGTTTGCGCCTTTTAAGTCGCTGTTTTGTAACTGCGCCGAAATAAGAATGGATTGAGACAGGTTGGCATAAGCCAAATCAGATTCTTGTAACTGAGCCGCAGATAAATCGGCATTTTGTAATTTAGCAGCGCGAAAGTTCACCTGCTGTAAATTACGGTTGCGTAAATTTTCGCCCTGCTTATTACAGCCCGACCAATTAATGCTCGGTTTTGCTGCTGCATGACAATCTGCCAACTTAATATCATCGCCAGACTGGCTAATGTAAAATCCACCCAACATAAGAGCTAGCAGGCTAGAAACGCCAATATAAACTAATTTTTTTTGGGGTTTAGATTGGCGGCGGTTATAAACATCATCTCGCATTTGTCGATGCAACTGCATTAGCTGCTCTTCATCTTCACGGCGTTCATCAATGTTTTCGTCATCTGGCTTTTGCGAGCTGCGCTCATCTTCACGAATGCGCGCCAACATTAATGCGCGATCTCCCTGCTGGGTGCCCGCTTCTTTCACAACATCTGGCACCATTGCGGGGTAACTACTCACCGCCGACCAGTTTTCTTTATCCTGACTAATTAACGTTTCAAGATTAATGCGCCCCAAAATAAGGTAGCTGCCAATGAGTTTATTTGGAAACGGCCCCTGAATTTTATTATTGTGCTGAAGATACCAACGGCCTTTGCTTGCTTTCATAACGCAGATTCACATTTATTGTTTATTAAGTGCTGTAGAAAAAGTGATATAGAAACTATAGCAATAAATGATCCAACTCGTGGTAATTAAAGAATTTACTAAAGTAACATTATGCGTTTAAAACCGTTACGCCACCCATGTATGGTTGCAACACCTCAGGCACATTAATGCTGCCATCAGCTTGCTGATAGTTTTCCAGCACTGCTACCAAAGTTCGGCCAATCGCTAAACCCGAGCCATTTAATGTATGTAACAATTCCGGCTTGCCGGTTTCGGGGTTACGCCAGCGCGCCCCCATGCGACGCGCCTGAAAATCTTGAAAATTACTAATTGAGGATATTTCTCGATAAGCTTGCTGGCCGGGTAACCACACTTCAAGATCAATGGTTTTTGCCGCAGAGAAACCGGTGTCTCCACCGCATAAATTCAGCACACGATAAGGCAAGTTTAATGCTTGTAAAATCGCTTCCGCGTGGCCAACAATTTCATCCAGTGCATCCCAAGAGTCTGCAGGTTTAACCAGTTGCACCATTTCAACTTTTTCAAATTGATGTTGGCGAATCATGCCGCGGGTATCACGGCCATAGGAGCCAGCTTCCGATCTAAAGCAAGGCGTGTGTGCGGTAAATTTAAGCGGCATGTCTTTAGCTTCAATAATTTCACCGCGCACAATATTCGTTACCGGCACTTCGGCGGTAGGAATTAAGTAGTATTCACTTTCGCCTTTTAGGGCAAATAAATCTTCTTCAAATTTAGGTAACTGGCCGGTGCCTTTTAAGCTATCTGCATTAACTAAGTAAGGCACATAAACTTCTTCGTAACCGTGCTCAGATGTGTGTAAATTCAACATAAATTGAATTAATGCACGGTGCATGCGGGCCATGTTGCCGCGCATTACCACAAAACGTGAGCCGGTTAGTTTGGCAGCGGTTTCAAAATCGAGCCAGCTATTGGGTGCGCCAAGTTCAACGTGATCTTTGGGTTCAAAATCGAGTGGCGTCGGCTCACCCCATTTTTTTATTTCGATATTATCGTCTTCGCTTTTACCCTCTGGCACAGAATCATCCAGCAGGTTTGGCATGCCCATCATTATGTCGTGAATTTGTGTTTGTATATCGTCGAGCTGTTTTTTTGCGGCGTCGAGGTCATCACCTAATGTTGAAACTTCAGCGAGTAATGGCGCAATGTCTTCACCATTGGCTTTGGCTTTGCCGATGCCTTTGGATTTTGTATTGCGCTCGTTTTGTAAGTCTTGCGTTTTTACAGACAAGTCTTTACGTTTTGCTTCGAATTCATTGAACTGGTTTATGTTTAGTTCATAGCCGTGTTTTGATAAGTTTTTGGCGATGGATTCTATGTCGGTTCTTAGTAGTTTTTGGTCTAGCATTTTTAATTTCTATTCTCTTTGAATTTTTCACTCACGAATATTTGTATCGAGACTGTATTGATCTAAGGCCACTGGATCCCCGATAGAAGCATTCGGGAATCCAGTGGCCTTAGTTTTACACAGTTACAGGCATGCCGATTATATCAAACCATCGCCTTCGCCCAAACCATCCCCAACCAAACCGCCGCAATACACACCACAACATTCAACAATATATTTAATAACGCCCGTTGAATCAATCCCTGTTGCAACAAGTCCACCGTCTCCCACGAAAAAGTTGAGAAGGTTGTCAGCGCGCCTAGCACCCCAACCACTAATCCCAATTTCACATCCTGCGAAACATTAAATTTTTCAATTAGCAAAACAGACAGCAAACCAATCGCTAAAGAACCCAACACATTTACCACTAAAGTACCGTAAGGAAAACTTCGACCAAACCAGTGATAAATACTCGATGAAATCGAATAACGAAGCACTGCTCCGAGTGCACCGCCCATAGCAACAAATAAAAATGTTTTCAAACTAAGCGAGGGTTATAGGAATCAATTTATCGGCAACGTCTTTATATTCAGCAATTTCGTGGAAATTTAAATAGCGATAAATTTCATCTGCCATCGGTTTAATATCTTTTGTGTATTGCAGATACTCTTCCATTGTCGGGATTTTTCCAACTATGCCCGCCACCGCACTTAACTCCGCAGAGGCTAAATACACATCGGCACCATTACCTAAACGGTTTGGAAAGTTTCGCGTTGAGGTAGACATCACCACCGCGTTATCCGCAACTCGCGCTTGATTGCCCATGCATAAAGAACAACCTGGCATTTCAGTTCTGGCGCCGGCTTTGCCGAATACACTGTAAACACCTTCTTCGGTTAACTGGCGTTCATCCATTTTAGTGGGCGGTGCGATCCACATGCGGGTTGGAATATTGTTGACCTTCTCCAGCACTTTACTCGCCGCACGGTAGTGACCGATATTGGTCATGCAAGAACCGATAAACACTTCATCAATTTTTTCACCGGCCACATCCGATAAGACTTTCACATCATCAGGATCATTCGGGCAGGCTAAAATGGGTTCTTTAATTTCAGCTAAATCAATTTCAATCACTTCCGCATATTCCGCATCCGCATCGGCTTCAATTAATTGCGGATCTTTCAACCACGCTTCCATTGCATCTATACGACGCTGCAATGCGCGCTGATCTTCGTAACCATTAGCGATCATCCACTTTAATAAAGTCACATTGGAATTTAAATATTCAATAATCGGTTCTTTATTTAAATGCACCACGCAACCGTTTGCAGAACGCTCGGCGGAGGCATCGGATAATTCAAATGCCTGCTCAACTTTTAAATCTGGCAAGCCTGCAATTTCTAACACACGGCCATTAAAAATATTCTTTTTGCCTTTTTTCTCAACCGTTAATAAACCTTTTTGAATGGCAACATACGGAATGGCATTAACTAAATCGCGCAGGGTAATGCCCGGTTGCATCTCGCCTTTAAATTTCACTAAAACCGACTCGGGCATATCTAAAGGCATTACCCCCAGTGCCGCGCCGAAAGCCACCAAACCCGAACCCGCAGGGAAACTAATGCCCATTGGAAAACGCGTGTGAGAGTCACCACCGGTGCCAACCGTATCGGGCAAAATCATGCGATTTAACCACGAGTGGATAACTCCATCGCCTGGGCGCAGTGCTACGCCAGAACGCGACTGCATAAAGTCGGGCAGGTTATGTTGTAATTTAATATCGACAGGTTTTGGATAGGCCGCCGTGTGGCAGAAAGACTGCATCACTAAATCTGCCGAAAAACCTAAGCAGGCTAGCTCTTTTAATTCATCGCGGGTCATTGCGCCGGTGGTATCTTGCGATCCCACGGTGGTCATTTTAGGCTCGCAATAAGTGCCGGGGCGAATGCCTTCTACGCCGCACGCACGGCCAACAATTTTTTGCGCTTGGGTATAACCTTTGCCGGTGTCTTTTGGATCAATTGGTTTCAAGAAAATATCTGTGTCACCCAGCCCCAAATGCTCACGCGCACGAGTGGTTAAACCGCGCCCAATAATTAAGGGAATGCGACCATTGGCGCGCACTTCATCTGGCATGGTGGATGGGCGTAAATCAAATTTGCAAACTTCACTGCCATCATCTGCAACCACTAAACCATCATAAGGTTTAATCGTTATCACATCACCGGTTTGCATGTTTCCCACATCGCACTCAATTGGCAATGCGCCGGAATCTTCTGCAGTGTTAAAAAAGATGGGGGCAATTTTACCGCCTAACACCACACCACCTTCGTGTTTGTTTGGCACAAAAGGAATCTCATCACCCATATACCACAACACAGAATTAATCGCCGATTTGCGCGAAGAACCGGTGCCCACGACATCACCTACATAAGCAATGGGGTGACCTTTCTTTTTCAAATCTTCAATAGTGGTTAGCGGGTTTTCCATTTTCGTTGCCAACATAGATTTAGCATGCAATGGAATATCTGGGCGACTCCACGCTTCGGTGGCTGGAGATAAATCATCCGTATTGGTTTCGCCCGGTACTTTATAAACTGTCACCGTAATTTCTTTTGGCATTTCAGGCTTGCTGGTAAACCATTCTGCATCGGCCCACGACTGTACAACCTGTTTGGCGAAATCATTCGATTTAGCTTTTTCGGTTACGTCGTGAAAGGCATCATAAATAAGCAATGTGTGAGATAGTGCTTTAACCGCAGCCGGTGCTGTTACTTCATCATCTAAACAGGCAATTAACGGCTGCACGTTATAGCCGCCTAACATGGTGCCTAATAATTCGGTTGCGTATTCTCGCGTAATTAAATCACAAGCGGTTTCGCCCGATGCCACTGAGGTTAAAAATGCGGCTTTAACATAAGCCGCCTGATCCACCCCAGGGGGCACTCGATGAATTAATAAATCCAATATTTCCTGGGTATTTTCACTGCCCGGATTTTTAATGACTTCAACCAAACCAGCGACTTGCTGAGCATCTAGAGCCAGTGGTGGTAAATTTTCTGCAGCGCGTTCTTCAACATGTTTACGGTAAGCTTCGAGCACGGTTATTTCCTTTATAAATAAGGTTTTTACAATTGGCGCATAGTATACATCTTGCCGGATGCAATTTCCTGTGTGATATCAATGCGCTAAGAATATTTATTTTATAGCCTGACAGGTATTTTAGTACATGCTAATAAGCCAATGTGTTATATGCTATAATTTGCGCCCTCTAAATAACACAATATTATATGGATATCACCCTAACTAAATGAATTTTTTAGCCTTGTTCCCGTTTTTAAGCTGGTTTAAATTAGTTAATAAAGACACCCTTAAAGCCGACATGATTGCCGGCTTCACCGGTGCGGTTATCGTATTACCACAGGGCGTGGCCTTTGCCACCATTGCAGGGTTACCACCGGAATATGGCTTATATACCGCCATGGTGACCCCCATTATTGCCGCGTTATTCGGCTCCTCATATCATCTAGTTTCTGGCCCCACCACCGCTATTTCTATCATCATTTTTTCTGCCGTGAGCAACCACGCCGACCCCGGCACACCAGAATTTATTTCTATTGCACTCACCATGACTTTTTTAGCCGGTGTTTATCAGCTGGCATTTGGTTTAGCGCGCCTCGGTGCATTGGTGAATTTTGTATCGCATACCGTGGTTATTGGTTTTACCGCGGGTGCAGCCATTTTAATTGCTACCAGCCAGATGAAACATATTCTCGGTATTGATGTTCCTAGGGGTGAATCTTTTTTACACACTTGGTTAAATATTTTTAACAACATCGATAACAGTAATTTTTATTTATTACTCATCGCCATTTCAACACTGTTAACCGCATTGATGATTAAAAAATGGCTGCCCAAAATTCCTAATTTATTAATCGGCATGGTGGCCGGTAGTTTAATTGCTTTTGGCTTAACCGATTCGGTTGAAGGCATTGCACTAGTGGGCGAAATACCCGGCCATTTACCGCCATTATCCACTCCCGATTTTTCATTACAAACCTTAACGGCATTGGCACCCGAAGCGTTTGCGGTTGCATTATTAGGTTTAATCGAAGCGGTTTCTATTAGCCGTGCGGTGGCCACAAAATCTAATCAGCGCATAAAATCTAATCAGGAATTTGTTGGCCAAGGTATGTCGAATGTGGTGGGCAGTTTTTTCTCCAGCTACGCGGGTTCTGGCTCATTTACCCGCTCTGGCATCAATTACGAAGCAGGTGCGAAAACGCCAATGTCCGCTATTTTTGCTGCGTTTTTTTTGCTGATTATTGTTTTGTTAATTGCACCTTTAACCGCTTACTTGCCCGTGGCGGCAATGGGTGGTGTGATTTTATTGGTGGCTTATAACTTAATTGATTTTCACCACATTGAAATGATTTTGAAAAACAGTAAATCAGAAGCAGCTATTTTAATTGTGACATTTTTAAGTACTCTGTTTTTAGAACTGGAATTTGCTATTTATATGGGTGTACTGCTATCACTAGTTTTCTTTTTAAAGCAAACATCAACACCCGAAATCCCCACCCTGTCTATTGATTTTGATGAAAAAAATAATCACCGTAGATTTGTAAATATTCAGAAAAAACCACTAAAACAATGCCCTCAATTAAAAATTATTCGCATTGACCGCTCCATTTATTTTGGTTCAATTAATTACATACAAGATAGAATTTCACACATCGCCGAAAATGAACACATCTACAATATTATGATTGATGCATCACGCATTAACTTTATTGATTTAGCCGGTGCGGAAGCATTAGTATCTGAAAATACTATTTTGAAAAAACACGGCGGCGGATTATATTTTGTAGGATTAAAATCGTCGGTATATGAAGTTATTGCGAAATCATGCTTTATTAAAAAAATTGGTGCCGATCATTTTTACGATTCAAAAAGTGCAGCAATTAATGGCATTTATAAAAAATTAGATAGGGATATTTGTGCGACTTGTCAGCCTTTAATTTTTAAGGAGTGCAATGAATAAATTGTTTTTAGATTTAAAATACAATTGTAAAAGAGAAGCTTAACCCCCGTAGGCGTTAGCTTCAGCTGACGACATATCGCGCAATGCGTAGCGAGCGCTATGTGTTTTGCCTGTTTTCAGGGCTAGCTACGCTTCGCCTTAAGGCTCGTCAGCTTCAGCTGACGCTTACTTTTTACTTAGGTAATCTTCCACCGCTGCACTAATTGCATCTTCGGCCAATACTGAGCAATGTATTTTTACGGGGGGGAGTGCTAACTCTTCGGCGATATCTAA
>Ga0316209_1000611_pt1 | contig 55496 bp, 51 predicted proteins | sample 6monopyrite_MG_FD_204945 | JGI IMG/M metagenome (GOLD analysis project Ga0316209, IMG submission 204945) | Microbial mat bacterial communities from mineral coupon in-situ incubated in ocean water Damariscotta River, Maine, United States -... | ecosystem: Environmental > Aquatic > Marine >... | reverse complement strand
GCACCGTTTTGCGATGGTACTCATAAGAAATTCTCTCAAGATCAGGTGGGGCAAGAAGGTCCCGGTATCGCTACGAATACAAATCAAGGCATGCCAACGGCAACACCAACACCTGAAGAGCCTTCGGTGGTCTTGATTCATCAGTTGGCAAAAGAGGGCTTAACGCAGGTGGGGCATCATGGCCCAATGACGGCGATGGGTGTTCCTCGGAATCAACTTCCCCATTGGGATGATATTCAAATTATGACGGCGCAATTGGCGCAACGCCCGCTAATGGAAGACCAGGCGGTAGGGACTGAGTTGATCATTGGCCCTGAAGCGAAGAAACCGCTTGTTCTAAAAGTCCCGCTGTTTGTTTCTGATATGAGCTTTGGTGCACTTTCTGAAGAGGCCAAGGTAGCATTGGCGAGGGGTGCGGAGATGGCTGGCACAGGCATTTGCTCTGGGGAAGGTGGCATGTTGCCTGAGGAGCAAGCAGAAAACAGCCGCTATTTTTATGAATTAGCCAGCGCCAAGTTTGGTTATAGTGAGAGCTTGCTGGATAAGGTGCAGGCTTTTCATTTTAAAGGCGGCCAGGGTGCAAAAACGGGTACGGGTGGGCATCTTCCTGGTAATAAAAACATTGGCAAGATTTCTCAGGTTCGTGGCATTCCCGAAGGGCAACCCGCAGTTTCACCACCCACCTTTAGCGATCTTGTTTCTGTTGCCGACTTCAAACGCTTTGCTGATCGTGTGCGTGAAATTTCTGGTGGTATCCCCGTGGGTTTTAAACTCAGTGCCAATCATATCGAAAGGGACATTCAGTTTGCATTGGATGCGAGTGCGGATTACATCATTCTTGATGGGCGCGGTGGTGGCACAGGTGCTGCGCCAGAAATTTTCAGAGACCATATCAGTGTACCGACCATTCCGGCATTGGCTCGGGCACGGCGTTATCTGGACCAGCAAGGTGCGAGTGGTCGCGTGACCTTAATCATCACCGGCGGACTGCGCTTACCCATGGATTTCGTTAAAGGGCTTGCACTGGGTGCGGATGGCGTCGCGATTGCGAATAGCGCACTGCAATCTATCGGCTGTGTTGCCGCCAGAATGTGCAACACCAACAATTGCCCAGCGGGCATTGCTACTCAAAAAGTAGAGCTACGCCAAAAGCTGAATGTCGATAAAGGGGCGAATCAACTGTGTAATTTTATCAATGCTTCAACAGAACTGATGCAAGTGATGGCGCGTGCTTGTGGGCATGATCATCTCGACAAGTTTAATAGAGAAGACCTGGCTACATGGAAAAAAGAGATGGCTGATTTATCGGGTATACCTTATTCAGGTGTGTAAACAGCGATCCCAATACGGGACTCTGTCAAAACGTTTCACCAGAAAGTCGACAAGGCTCTTAACAACTTAGGTTGTTAATTATTTAAACTTTTAAGAGGGGAGCAACATGTCTGAACCCATTAGCCCACAAAACTCACCGTATGCTGTTGACGTTGAAGAAGGCAAAACTTACTACTGGTGCTCATGTGGTAAAAGCAAAAACCAGCCGTTTTGTGACGGCTCGCACCAGGGCAGTGAGTTTGAGCCTGTGCCTTTTACTGCTGAGAAGAGTGAAACGGTTTACCTTTGCGGTTGCAAAAAAACGGCAAATCAACCTTTTTGCGATGGTAGTCATTCCAGGTAATACTTTGTCACGAGGCCCTTGCACGAGAAACATGAGTCGTGCAAAGGTATCGTTATGTGTAAATAGAGTTTGATAGGGCGCGGTATGAATGTAGATTTTTGGAATCAAAAGTGGAAAAAGAACGAGATCGGTTTTCACGAAAGTAAACCGAATCCGCTATTGGTTTCGCATTTCGAAAAACTTAAGTTGGTGGAAGGCAGTCGAGTGTTTTTACCTTTGTGCGGTAAAACTCTAGATATTGCCTGGTTGCTTGCTAACGGATGTCGAGTTGTTGGGGCAGAGTTAAGTGAGCTCGCGATTGAACAGTTGTTCATAGAGCTTGGATTCGATCCCGTAGTAACAAAGCTTGATAATATTGCTCGCTACAGCGCAGAAAATATAGACATATTTGTTGGTGATATTTTTGAGTTATCTAGTGAGATTATTGGCACGGTCGATGCGGTTTATGACCGAGCCGCTTTAGTGGCTCTGCCAGAAGAAATGCGCAAGGAATATACAAAACACTTGTTAGAAATTACGAGTGCAGCCAGGCAATTATTGATAACCTTTGAATACGATCAAAGCCTGATAGATGGGCCGCCTTTTTCACTTAATAGTGATGAAGTGAATCGACATTATAAAGGGTCTTATAGTCTGGAATGTATTGAAAGCCTGTCCGTATTAGGTGGGCTGAAAGGACGGTGCGCGGCAACCGAGCATGTTTGGCTGTTGAAAAATGACTAAGCCCGTTTAAGATTGAGACTCTTTAATTCTGAGATGAATTGAAACATTAGAGGAAATACCATGCGAAAAACAGATCATGACAAACTGGATAGTCAATTTATTGAACGCTGGTCACCACGGGCGTTTTCATCAGAGCCTATAGCAGAAGAAGATATTCTTACATTATTCGAGGCGGCACGTTGGAGCCCTTCCTGCTTTAATGAACAACCATGGCTTTTTGCCTATGCTCATAGCCTGGATAGTTTGGAAAAATTCCGTCCAGTGTTGGCAGAGGGAAATCAGGCCTGGGCCAATACTGCGCCATTGCTGGTATTTGTCTTCAGCAAAAAGCATTTTGCGCATAACGGCAACCCTAACCGTTGGGCTGATTTTGATACCGGTGCTGCGTGGATGGCTTTAGCACTACAGGCGCAGAAGCTTGGCCTGCATAGTCATGCAATGGGCGGTTTTGATGCAGATAAGGCTTTTGCCGTGACCGGAACCCATCCAGATGAATATAACGCTATATGTGCAGTAGCGATTGGTAAGCTGGGTGATATCAGCGAACTGCCAGATGAGCTTAGAGAGCGCGAATCACCAAGTGAGCGTAAAGCGCTGAGTGAGATTGCATTTTCAGGCTAGCCTGTTTGGTTATTGTTCCCTGTGGGCTAAGTGGGGGCGCTGTGTGCCAACTGCTAAGATTTCCACAATTCCTGTCAATTGATTGCTTACCGCAAACAAGCCCTGTTATTTAAAGTGACTCCCATTGGGGGGAATGGTTTGAGGGTTGTTCAACTATTTTTGATGGCCTAACGAAGGCCTGCTAGTTTCCCGGGGTAACATCCATAAAATGCATAAAATAGGCGACGAAAAGAGCTGTTGAGATGATGACTGTGATGACGATGCCTTTTGTTTCCATTGTTTTATGCCTCGTATGGTGATGAAAGTTCCAACAGTATCAAGAGGCTGGAGTAGATAATCAATTCGTAAAATTTTAGGTTTGTCGTTATAAAAACCTTAAATTATAGGATCGCTAATTGGCTGGGGGCTTTATAGGCAGAACTGCCGTATTAACTTTGATAATAGTTCAACGGTTGGCTGTATTCTATCGAGCGCCAGGTATTCATCTGGTTGGTGGGCCTGGTCGATGTCTCCGGGGCCGAGGATAATTGTCTCTATGCCCAGTTCTGTTAGATAGGGCCCTTCGGTACAGAAGGCGACGGCGTGACTATGGCAGCCGCTATGCTTTTCTGCGGCCGTCACAATTGGGGATGTCTCAGCGGTGTGCATGGGTGAGGTGCCTTTGACTAGCGATTTATGTTGCCAGCGTATGGCACTGTGTTTAAAGAGCGTCGTCATCCGATCACGCAGCGCTTGCCGTAGGTCGTTGAGGTCCATGCCCGGTAGCGCGCGCAGATCGAAATGGAGCTCGCACTGTTCACAAATGCGATTTGGATTATCACCACCTTCTATATAGCCGAGGTTGAGGGTTGGCGTTGGAACGGTAAAGCGATCATTGCGGTAACGCTGTTGCAGTTCACCGCGCCACTGAATCAGGTCAGCAATCACCAGTTGCATCGCTTCCAGCGCATTCACGCCGAGTGCAGGATTGCTGGAGTGGCCACTGCGGCCGGTGAGGTGGATCGATTCCATCATGATCCCTTTATGGGCATTCACCGGTTTGAGTCCGGTGGGTTCACCGATTACGGCATAACGTACGTTGGGGCAGCCCTGTTCAACCAGTGCAATCGCGCCATCCATCGTACTCTCTTCATCGGCGGTGGCCAATATAAAGACCGGTTGCTTTAGCTCACTCGGGTTGAACGGGTGAAGTGCTTCAATCACGAGTGCAAAGAAGCTTTTCATATCCGAGGTGCCGAGGCCATAAAGTTTATTGTCAGCTTCAGTTAGTTTGAATGGGTCGTGATGCCAGCTGTGCTGGTCATAGGGTACGGTGTCGGTATGGCCCGCAAACATTAGCCCCTGGCTATGCTCATTAACTGTGCCGTAACTTGCTAATAAGTTTGCTTTATGTGGTTGATTGGGTAGTGGCGTAATGGTGACTTGAAAACCGAGGTCATCCAGCCATGAGGCGAGTAGGTCAACCACTTCACGATTGCTGGTATCAAATGCAGGGCTGACACTGCTCATCGATGGCAGTGCAATGAGTTGCCGGAACATCTCGTTTAGCCTGGGTGTTTTAGCAACCATAGGTGTGATGCCACTGTTTAGATTAATGGTTTACAGTGTAGCAAGTGGCCGGTACATTTAAAATTTTCTTTATCTAAAATCGTTTAGTAGCCATGCCGATCATCATTTTACTATTCACGTTATTATCAACGCCGTCACTAGCGTCTGGTTTTCCAGAAGGCTGGCGTTTGCCGACAGAAAAAGAGTTGATAGCGGAGCCGCCTGAAACTGATTCGCTTGCGAAATACGCGCAGGTTGATAGTGACTTTAATGATGATGGCAAGGTTGATCGGGCATATTTGTTAAAGAGTATTAATTATCCGGGTGAAGGGCTGGTTGTTAGCGTCTCAACTTCACAGGGGAATGAGTGGTTGGTGCTTGATCGGGTCGAGTGGGGTGAGGAGTATGTAGGCGCTGGTTTGAAAATGCGCATTAAATTGGCCCAGCCCGGGCGCTATACAACGGCGTGTGCGTTGGGCTATTGGCAGTGCGAGCCGGATGAGCCAGCAATATTAGAATTAAAACAGGCAGCGATCTATCAGGATCGTTTTGATGGTGCTGTTGCAATCTGGTTTTGGCATAAAGAAACTAAACAGTTTAAACAAATATGGTTAGGAAACAGTGATGATAGATAGCCGCAGTTAATCAAGCCTCCGCGTCATCAGCATCAGGAATATATGCCTTTGTGGCTGGTATTGGCGTGAATCCTGCCGTTACTATGGTGTGGCCTGGGTATTTTAGTGATGATAGTGACGCTGCTGGTGTCATGGCACTTGCCACGCGATAGTGGTGATTTGCAGGATGAGTCGCGTATTGTTGTGAATGGCTGGCGTATAGCAAGGTTGAATTCTTAAGGTGAGGTGAGTCAATGGATGCGGGCGGGAACGCAATGGGCGAAAAAGGTGAGTCGCGGCGTGTTCGGCTCGATGAGATTAGCGACCAGCTGCTTGTCGATGGCTTGATTGATAAAGAGCAGCACGAGATGCTGATGCTTAAGGCGCGGTTTCGCGACACGGGTGACCAGCATCCATTTGCGATTGTTGCCAGTCATGAATTAGTTGCTGCCTCAGACCCCTCTCAAGTGCTAAATCAGGATTTCCTGAGTCAGTGGTTGGCAGAAAAACTGTCGATGCCCTATCGTCGTATTGATCCATTAAAAGTAGATGTCGCGCGTATTGCTGCGGTGGTTTCGTATAGCTATGCAGAACGAAATAAGCTCCTGCCGATTGAGGTGGGGATGTCGCATGTGGTGATTGCGACCGCAGAGCCTTATCAAACGGCGTGGATGAAAGAGCTTGAACATGTGCTGAATAAAGAGATTCGGCTCGAGATCACTAGCCCCATCGATATTGAGCGCTTTCGGGTTGAGTTCTACGCCATCTCTAAATCGGTGGTGGGGGCCAATGATAATAAGCATGGGGCAGTGCCCAGCGAGATCAACAACCTTGAACAGATGTTGGAGATGGGTAAGGCGGGTAGCCTGGATGCAAATGACCAGCATGTGGTTAATATTGTGGACTGGTTGCTGCAATACGCCTTTGATCAGCGGGCCAGTGATATTCATTTAGAACCTCGGCGTGAACAGGGCAATATTCGCTTTCGGATCGACGGCATGTTGCATCAGGTTTATCAATTGCCCGCCACAGTGATGGCGGCGGTGGTTAGCCGGATTAAGATTCTGGGGCGGATGGATCTGGCCGAAAAACGGCGTCCGCTTGATGGTCGCTTAAAGACCAAAGCACCGAATGGCAAAGAGGTGGAGCTGCGGCTCTCCACGATGCCGACCGCCTTTGGCGAGAAAATGGTGATGCGTATCTTTGATCCCGATATCCTGGTAAAGAATTTTTCTGATCTCGGCTTTGGTAAGGCGGAGTCTGAGCAGTGGCAAGGGATGATTGATAAACCACACGGCATTATTCTGGTGACCGGGCCAACCGGTTCCGGTAAGACCACCACCCTTTATTCGACTTTGAAGTACCTTGCCAAGCCTGAGCTGAATATCTGCACCATTGAAGATCCGATTGAGATGGTGGTGCCTGACTTTAATCAGATGCAGGTGCAGCATAATATTGACCTCGCCTTTGCGGATGGGGTGCGGGCGTTACTGCGTCAGGATCCCGACATCATCATGGTGGGCGAGATTCGAGACCGTGAGACGGCCGAAGTGGCGATACAGGCGGCGTTAACCGGCCATCTGGTGATCTCAACGCTGCATACCAATGATGCGGTGCTGGCGATTACGCGGCTGCTAGAGATTGGCGTGCCGCAGTACATGATCAGTGCCTCAGTGATCGGGGTGGTAGCGCAGCGTCTGGTGCGGACCTTGTGCCCATACTGCAAGCAGCCGGCCGCACCCGAGCAAGCGATGTGGCAGGCGCTGAGTCAGCCGTGGAAGAGTGCGGTGCCAGAGAAGGTGATGGCGGCGAATGGCTGTCTGGAATGTCGCCAAACCGGTTATGCCGGGCGTGTCGGTATCTATGAAATGATGACCTTGTCGCCCGCTCTGCGAGAATTGCTACGACACCCGAAGGTGGATATTGCACAGGTGCGCCAGTTGGCGCAGAAAGAGGGCATGCGGCCGTTGCGGATTAGTGGTTTGCAGAAGGTCGCCAAAGGGATGACCTCGCTAGAAGAGGTCTTCAGAGTCGCGCCGCCGCAGATGGATGAGTGATTCCGGTTGGTGTTACGCCGAAGGGCTACCGTTCGCTTTTTCGTGTGTTGAGCGCTTCTGTGGCAGCGACATCAATGGTGCTACCAGTCCGTTGGTTTTGATGTTCTCTTAAACATAGGTTTCGTTGAACTGCTTTACCATCTCTGAGAGGCAGCGCAGATCATTATCGAGTTGTTTTTCTCGTTGTTGAATCTGCTGAGAAAATTCGGTGAAGGTTTCGATGAGTTTTGCCTTTTCATCCCGTTCGTTATCACCAAAGTGCTCACGATAATATTCTCGCAGGGTTTCAAGCATGATTGAGCACTGTGCTTCATCCATCTCTGTTTGGCACAGGGCTTCAAGAAATGTTGCTTCAATGTTTAGCGGTGATTTTTTGAACAGTCGTTCGTGGCGCGAAACAATCTGTTGAATAATCGCGGCGGCTTCAGGCTCTTCAATATCTGAGGTCAGGCGTGAAATACCGGATGTGATGCCTGTTGTCGGTGCCTGAACTGGGGCTGCTTTTACCGCAGGTTCAGACGGCGCAGACAGATTAAAGGCCGCGGCACCAAAACGTTCGAGGCCTGCATCAAGCAAGGGCTGGAGCAATTTTTTTGCTTCGCTTTCGCTGGTTTCGGGGTACTGTAGGTAAGAGAGGATGGCAACAGAGAGGTAGTCGCCTGAAAGCCCTGCGCCAGCTCTTGAATCGGGAGTGGCTTTAGGTGGCGTCACATCCTCGGCATCATGACCGACCTGGCCTTTGTTGTGCCAGTATTTGCTAAAGTGATGTGGCTTTTTGCTGGCGACAAGCTTATTGTCGATGCGCGTGGCGAGCGTCTTGATGCACTGGCTTGCCGGGCTTTGGGGCTGCGCGATGATGAGCGGAGTCTGTAGACAGACGGCACTGCTAACCATTGGGTCTTCCGCAATACTGCCCATAAAGCCAATGCGTGTTTGCAGGTATTTTTTAGCGGCCGCAGAAAAACGACGGAATACTTCGTTTGCTTTTTGTGGGCTGGGGGCGCGGTTGACGATGGTGTAGATCGGCTGCTTGAGGTTTTTGCGTTTCATGACGCGCATCAAGGCGAAGGCATCGGTCAGTGAGGTGGGCTCCGGCGAGATCACCAGTACGCAGTATTGAGCCGATGAAAGAAATTCCAGCACGGTCTCGCCGATACCGGCCGCAGTATCGATGAGTAGATAATCAAAGCGTGATTCTAGCTGCGATAGTGCCTGTGAAAGCACTTGATGCTGCGCCTGGTTTAGCTCTGCACATTCCGAAATGCCGGATGCGGCAGGCACTATTTTGATGCCATTTGGCCCGGTGAGCATAATTTCATCGATACTTTTTTCGCCATTAAGCAGGTGTTCTATGGTGAATTCTGGTTTTAAATTGAGCAGGATATTGATATTGGCGAGGCCGGTATCGGCATCTAATATACAGACCTTTGCCCCCAGTTTTGCGAGTGCGATACCGAGATTGGTGCTGATGCTCGTTTTACCGACGCCACCTTTGCCACTACTAATCGCGATAACGCGGGTGGGGCGAGTGAGTGATACCGTTGTTGGGCCCGAGGGTGCTGCGGGCATAGAGATGTTGGGTGCGGGTGTGTGCATGATTGATGGTACAGCGCGGTAGTGACGAGGCCGCGTTGCTAGATCCCCTCCCGTTCTGAGTTACTCAGGGTAATGGTCTCGTTGTACTGCATCGTTTTAACACCGTTTATGTCATTTTTTTTATGCGACTGCATGCCCGGCTCATCGGTTTGGCTGTTGGCAGTGCCATTACTGGTGGGCGCTGGGTCAGCAGTCTTGATGGTGTTTGCCGCGGTTGCGGGTTGCGTGGCGACATCGCTATCGTTTGCTTGTTTGATCGCTGGCGGCGCGGTGCCGATTGGTGTCATGCGTTGGGCAAGCGGTGTTAATGGGCGTCCGAGGTGCTGTTCGTAAATCGGGGTAAAAACCATGATGTTCTGAATATAGTTACGGGTCTCTTTAAACGGAATGGTTTCGGCCCAAAGGTCGGCTTCAACCAGTTTGTTGTCTGGAATCCAGCGTTTTACTCTGCTCTGCCCTGCATTGTAGGCGGCGAGTGCGAGCACCGGGTTTTGATTAAAGCGTTCCATCACTTTTCCCAGATGCTTCATGCCGAGCTTCAGGTTGGTATCGACGTCGGTCAATTGCATGCGGTTATTGATGCGAATACCGGTGCCGCGTGTGAGCTGTTTGGCGGTGCGCGGCATCAATTGCATCAGTCCCATGGCGCCTGCGCTAGAGCGGGCGTCTGAGGTAAAGGCGCTCTCCTGGCGGATCAGTGCAAAGGCGAGTGCGGCATCGACGTTGTTTTCATTCGCCTTGAGGGTGATCTTGTTTTGATGGACGAGTGGAAAACGCAGATCGAGATCGTCGCGATGTTTGGTGCGAGCAACAGTGAGGATGGCGCGATCATGCCAGCCCCAGCTGTGGGCTAACTGGCTAGCTTGATGGAGTTGTTCTTCATTCATATGGCGTGTTGTGTGAAACCATTCACGTCGCGCCTCAACCGCACGCTCGAGCATAAATAGTTCGCGAGCCCTTAAAATGCCGGATAATTGTTCTACGTTGGCGGCGACAATGCTGTTTTGTAGCAAGGCGGTGTTTTCAAAGCGGTAGGGGCGATCTAGCTTGTCGGCGGAGAGAAAGCCGTAATAGCCCCGACTCATCGCAAGAGTGCTGTAGATTTCATCGGCTTCTACTTGCTGGTCAAGCGCCTCTAGCGCACGCGCACGCCAATATTGCCAGCGCGCCATTTGCTGCTCGTCATCATTTAACTGGTAGAGCCATGCCAGTGCTGCATCCCAGTTTTGTTGGTTGAGAGCGGTGCGCACGCGCCATTCGCGCAGTGACTGGTCGGCGGGTTTTTCTTCGAGCACGGCAAGCCAGCTGAGTGCTTCGGGCTTATTACGTAGTGCCATGGTCATTGCAATGGCGCGTTCGACGCTGGTGATCTCATCGTCGCTGAACGAGTAGCGCGTGCTGATTGTTGTCTGCCATATATTGGCTGCTTTGATTGGGTCGGTACGCGCCATCCGTATTAGGCCGTGAACAATAATGGTATTGCGCATTGGGTGTGAGTTGGCAAAACGTTTTGTTGAAAGAACCTGTGCTGGCTTGCGGTGGACGTCGAGCCACTTGTTGGCCCAAACGCGCTCTTTTTTGGATAGAAAGCGAGTGAGGTAGCGCGTCAATGTGAGTTTGCGTTTATCCATCGCCAGTTGAATACGCTGCCAGGCGAGTGAGTCGTCGATGAAGCCTGCATCGTGCCATGCGGTAAACAGGGGGTCGCAGGCGCGTGGTTGTGAATGCCCCACCAGCCATAGTTGCTGAAGGCCGTCGAAGGCGCCATCCTGATCGCCTTTTTTGAGCAGGGCGCGGCGGTAGTAACAGGCTAGCGTGACATTTTTGCCTGGTCGGTAGTGTTGCTCGACCTCTTGCCAGCTGCCATTGTGTGCCAGTGTTTTGATCCAGCGGAAATGGAGTCGTGGGCTGAGTGGGCTGTCATGGTAGCGGTCGATAAATGCGTTGATCTCTTCCGCAGGGCGTTTGTGTAATCGCGTGCGTAGATATTCATAGCGCAGGTAAGGATAGAGCGGGTAGTCCTCTAGTTGCGATGTCAGTTTTTTAAATTTTGTGGTGGCACCGCGCTGTAGCGCTTGCTCGGCTGTCACAAAGTCGGCGCGCTGTTGATCAATTATTGACGCAGCCTGAATATCAGGCTCAATCGAAACGTCAGCCCAAGTGTTTGATGCAATAGACAATACTATGCATGTAACGATGCCGGGTAGGTGTAACTGTCGAAAAAATCGGGACATAAGACTGGTTATGGAAGTTTCATGCCAGTTATGAGTAATGCTGATAACAGGGTAAAGCGGGAGGGGTGGTTGGGCGGTACGCTGAGGGTACCGCCCTTCAATTGCGTATTTTTATGACGCCATATCTTTAAGTGCTTTTAGCGGTTGAACCTTAACAACATTGCGTGCTGGTTTTGCCTTGAATGTCATCTCTTCGCCAGTGAAAGGGTTGGTGCCTTTGCGTGCACGAGTAGCCGGTTTGCGATTGACTTTTACTTTCAGGATGCCTGGCAGGGTAAATACCTGAGCAGAACCTTTTTTGATGTGTCCTTCGATAACGACTTTTAGTTCATCGAAAACAGAGGCGACTTCTTTTTTTGTCAGACCCGTTTTTTCAGATAGGTGACCTAAAAGAGCAGTACGAGTGAATGGCTCTTTGATCGCTTTTACGCGAGGCGTAGCAGCAACTGCTTTTTTGGTTGATGCCTTTTTCTTTGTTGCCGCTTTTTTCTTGGTAGCCATACTTGTCTCCTCTGTTCATTTAAGTGTTCAGTTAAGTTATGCAGTTAAACAAGATCGTGTATTGTATCTGTGAAGGCAGAATAGCAACGTGTTTAGTAAAGCGCAACGGTTTGTTTTGGTGTTGTTTGAAGTAAGATTAAGACTATTAATTTCGAATAAATTATTATTTATGGTGAAACGGTCGATTGATAAAACTCATGCCCCTTTCTATTTGCAGGAGCCGTTGCGCTTTGAGTGCACGAGTTGTGGTGCTTGCTGCATTGCCAGTGGTGATTACTATGTCTATGTATCGCTACAGGAGATAGCAAAAATATGTGAATTGCTTGCTGTTAGTCGTGTCTGGTTTAAGCGGCGCTACCTTCAGCGTTTGCCCGAGGGTGACTGGGTGCTGGCGGTAAATGATGATGAAACATGCGTTTTTTTAGGGAAAGATCAGCGTTGTCGAGTCTATTCGGCAAGACCTGGGCAGTGTTTGTCTTACCCTTACTGGCCGGAGGTAGTGATGCGCCGGCAAGACTGGATGCATGAATCACGTCGTTGTGAAGGGATTGGTCGAGGTAACGTGGTGTCGAAGAAAATGATCGCGGCATTACTCGAGCAGGAATTGGAAAGCGAGGTGTGAGAGCTTGTGTTATATCTATTGAGGAGGATGTTTTAATCGATGAAAGCTAATGCTCAGCAGGTTAGATTTGCGATCAGAATCTCTGCCGAAGATTATATTTATTACTATAGGGGGCAGGCAAAGCAGGTGATTGTGAATGCGGATGACGGCCGACGCGTGCAGTTTCCAGCGAGTTGTTTGCAGCCTTTTGTGTTACATGATGGCATTAATGGCGTGTTTAGATTGCGTTTTGATGCAAACAATAAGTTTGTCGGGATAGAAAAAATTGCTGAGTTGCCTTAGCTTATGAATGAAATGAAAAAACTACTTGAGGTGATGTCTCAATTGAGAGACCCAGCGGCCGGGTGTCCATGGGATCTGGCGCAGGACTATCGTTCAATTGCCCCCTGTACGATTGAAGAGGCGTATGAAGTGGTGGATGCGATTGAGCGTGGCGACATGGATGAGCTGTGTGATGAGCTGGGTGATCTACTGTTTCAGGTTGTTTTTTATGCGCAAATTGCCAAAGAGGAAGGGCGTTTTGATTTTTCGCAGGTGGCAGAGAAAATCGCAGAAAAATTAATTCGACGACACCCGCATGTGTTTGATAAGGCGACTGGCGATAATGCCCAGCCGCATGATCATCGGCTCACATGGGAGCGTATTAAAGCGGATGAGCGGCGCGAGAAAGGGGTCGCAACTAATAAAACAGAAGGTGTGCTGAATGGCGTGGCGGTAACCTTGCCTGCGTTGACGCGTGCCGTGAAGCTGCAAAAGCGCGCGGCGCATGTTGGCTTTGACTGGCCTGATATTGGGCAGGTGCTGGATAAGGTGCAGGAAGAGTTAGATGAGGTGCGTGAAGTGTTGGTGCAAAAGCAGGGTGATCTGCGTATGCGGCATGAGGTGGGTGACCTGCTGCAGGCCGTCAGTAATCTTGCGCGTCACGCTGAAATCGACCCCGAGACGGCGTTGCGAGAAGCCAACCAGCGCTTTGAGCATCGTTTTAGTCATATAGAGGCGCAGTGTGTTGCGCAGGGCGTAACACCGCAATCCTCTAGCCTGGCATCACTTGAGGTGATGTGGGTGAAGGCTAAGCTAGCAGAGTAATGCTGTTGAATCTGCTCGGCTTGTGGCGCTTATTCTGCTGGGTGAGGGCTGTTCGCGTCATTTTTTTGTAATATTGCAATTTTATTGTTGTGGTTTGTATTGCGTGGTTGTCATTAATTTCTGCTATAAATACAGTCTATTATCATTTTTTATCTGATTGTTCCTGGTGTTTTTACGATGTTGGCATGATCAATGCTCTTAACTGAATTAAGGGGATGGCATATCGAGCCGCTAATAATAGTGAAGGATCTCGAAATGGCCATTACCGAAAGGATGTTGGATGGCTTGGCAAGGATGTAAACCTGAACATTGGAGGATACGCAGATGATGGGCATGATGATAGAAGCAGTATTAGTGGCTTTCACATTGGGTGGTGTTATTGGAGCTGCGCTCGCAGTTCATTTGAAATCGTCGACTGACACTAGTAAACAGTGGTCGGAAGATGTGTCACCAGAAGATGAATCTCTGATTTATGTAAAAGAAGAGCAAGGTCGTCAAAAACGCCGCTAATTAGGTGTTGTTTGTCGATAGTAAAAGTTGTCGTTCTACAGCCCAATGTGGCTGATAGGTGTCGCTAGTAGCTGAATTTTAGAGATGTGGCTAATTTAGTTGTTTGTGGCTTGTCGCTATCAACGCATTTAGGTGGGCTATAGTAGGGCGGTTTTTGCTATTTCTGATTTTTATTTGCACCAAAAAGAGTCCAAGCGACTTTGATTGCACTGTTCTAGTGCTAATCTAAACTCCCCTTTTGTTTCTTTATTGTTGATTTTAAAAGATTTTTCTTGTCTGGTTTAGTTTTTGCTTGTCCTGTGTGATAGGTTTCACTTTTATAGCGCATGAGGAGAGAGTTATGGAAGCCCTGCAGTCGGGTTCGGACGTTTTATTTGTATTGATGGGCGCCATTATGGTGCTGGCAATGCATGCTGGTTTTGCATTTTTAGAGGTCGGCACGGTCCGTAAAAAGAACCAGGTGAATGCGCTGGTTAAAATTATTGGTGATTTTGCTGTCTCAACAATTGCATATTTCTTTGTTGGTTATAGCGTTGCTTACGGCGTGGGCTTTTTTGATGGGGCTCAGGCGCTTTCTGAGAAGAACGGCTACGAGCTGGTTAAATTTTTCTTTTTGCTGACGTTTGCAGCCGCCATTCCAGCAATTATCTCGGGTGGTATCGCGGAGCGCGCGAAATTTTATCCGCAGCTGATGGCGAGCTTTGTGCTGGTTGGTGCGGTTTACCCGTTTTTTGAAGGCATTACCTGGAATGGTGCGTTTGGCATTCAGGCCTGGCTGGAGGAGAGTTTTGGTGCTGGCTTCCATGACTTTGCTGGCTCGATTGTGGTGCATGCGATGGGTGGCTGGATTGCGCTAGTGGCGGTGATCTTCCTCGGGGCGCGTCATGGTCGCTACGGTAAGGACGGCATGATGTCGGCGCATCCGCCGTCTAGCATCCCGTTTCTGGCACTCGGCGCGTGGATTCTGACGGTTGGCTGGTTTGGTTTTAATGTGATGTCGGCGCAGAGCGTAGAAGGTGTTAGTGGACTGGTGGCGGTTAATTCGCTGATGGCGATGGTGGGCGGTATTTTGGCCGCGCTCGTGGTGGGCAAAAATGACCCTGGTTTTGTGCACAATGGCCCGCTGGCTGGTTTGGTGGCGATCTGTGCGGGATCAGATGTGATGCATCCAATGGGAGCGCTGGCGACAGGATTAATCGCGGGTGGTCTGTTTGTCTGGACCTTTATGTTGACGCAAAACAAATGGAAGATCGATGATGTGCTGGGTGTTTGGCCGCTGCATGGCATCTGTGGGGTGTGGGGTGGCCTTGCGGCAGGCATTTTCGGTCTTGAAGCGCTTGGTGGTATGGGTGGTGTGAGTTTTATGTCTCAGCTGATTGGTACATTGATGGGCGTTTCTGTGGCGTTGATCGGTGGTGTTATCGTTTACGGTACGCTGAAGAAGGTGGTTGGACTGCGCCTGACGCAGGAAGAGGAGTTTAATGGCGCGGATCTTAGTATTCATAGAATTAGCTCTGAGCCGCCAAACTCGCAGTAATAAAGGTTAGATTTGATTTGAGGGATGGGCTGCAGCGAAAGCTGTGGCCCATCGTCGTTTGAGGGCTGTCGAAATTGGCGCGTGACTGGAAATTTTACTGAAAAAGTAGTAAGTTATGAGGTTCTTTCTTGCAAGTTCTGGATTTGAAATAGCACCACGATGACGCACAAATTATACATTAAGACCTTTGGTTGCCAGATGAACGAATATGACTCTGACAAAATGGCGGAGGTGCTCGCGGCATCGCACGGCGCACAACTGGTCGACACTGCGAATGAGGCGGACATTCTGTTGCTGAATACTTGCTCGATTAGAGAAAAGGCGCAGGAAAAAGTGTTTCATCAATTGGGTCGTTGGCGTGAGATGAAAGAAAAACAGCCAAACATCGTGATTGGTGTCGGTGGTTGTGTCGCGAGTCAGGAAGGTGATGCGATTCGTGAGCGCGCACCGTTTGTTGATCTGGTCTTTGGCCCGCAGACGTTTCACCGCCTGCCTGAGATGTTGACTGCGGTGAAGCGTCAGCGTCAGCCAGTCATCGATATTAGTTTTCCCGAGATTGAAAAGTTTGACTGTCTGCCGGAGCCGAAGGCGGATGGCCCGACTGCCTTTGTCTCAATCATGGAAGGGTGCAGTAAATACTGTACATTTTGTGTGGTGCCCTACACTCGTGGTGAAGAGTTTAGTCGCCCGTTTGATGATGTCCTGAGTGAAATCTCATCGCTGGCCAGTCAGGGCGTGCGTGAGGTTAACCTGCTGGGGCAAAACGTGAATGCCTATCGTCACGAAATGGAAGATGGCACAGAGGCGGATCTCGCATTACTGATCACGTACGTGGCAAGCATCGATGGCATTGATCGCATTCGTTTTACCACCTCTCATCCGGTTGAGTTTAGTGACAGCCTGATTGATGCGTACCGGGATGTGCCTGAATTGGTCAGTCATCTGCACCTGCCGGTACAAAGTGGTTCTGATCGAATTTTGGGTGCGATGAAACGTGGTCACACCGCGCTGGAATATAAATCAAAAATTCGTCGTCTGCGTGAAATAAGGCCTGATATCAGTATGTCTTCTGATTTTATCATTGGCTTTCCGGGTGAGTCTGATGTGGATCATCGCGCGACGATGGATCTGATTGAAGAGGTTGGTTTTGATCATTCATTTAGTTTTATCTACAGTGCACGTCCCGGCACTCCCGCGGCGGCTTTTCCAGATGATGTGCCGCATAGCGTTAAGCAGCTGCGCCTTTCTGAGTTGCAGAAACGGATTATTGAGATGACGGCGGTGATCAGTGCGTCGATGGTCGGTAGCGAGCAACGTGTGTTGGTAGAGCGCGTGTCGAAAAAAGATCCCGCACAGTTGGCGGGTCGTACCGATAACAATCGCTGGGTTAACTTTACCGCAGATCAGTCGATGATTGGTCAGTTTGTGAATGTACGCATCACCGAGGCGTTGCCGAATTCATTGCGTGGTGAATTGTTGTCGGTGATTGAGTCGGGCAATGGACGACACGTCGCATAACGGTTTTTAGCATCAACAGATCAATCATAGCGCACGTCGGATTATCTCCAGTATCATCAAGGTGCGCTGTTTTCTTTTCCTTTCAAATATGTGAATTCCATTTTGAGTGATAATCAACAGATTACGGAACTGCTTTTAGAGCCTGTCGACAACCAGCGTCTGCTTGAGCTTTGTGGGCAGTTTGATGGCCATTTACGGCAGATGGAAGCACACTTCGGCATTGAAATTAGCAACCGTGGTAATGACTTTCGTCTGGTTGGTAATCCTGATGCGGTGATTGAGGCAAGTAAATTGCTGAAGATGCTGTATGCAGAGACTGATGGCGGGACACTAGCCCCGTCGCAGGTGCAGATGGCATTGCATTCCGCGCCCGCACTGAAGGAGCTTCAGCAGCAGGTGGTTGAGAGTGTACAGATTCAGACCAAAAAAGGCGGTATCAAGGGGCGTGGTGTTAATCAGGCGCTGTACCTGCAGCGTATTTTGAGTAATGAAATTAATTTTGGTGTTGGCCCTGCTGGCACCGGTAAAACTTATCTTGCGGTTGCCTGTGCGGTTGAGGCGCTGGAAAAGGAAGAGGTACGGCGTATTCTATTAGTTCGCCCAGCGGTGGAGGCGGGTGAGCGACTTGGTTTTTTACCGGGCGATCTGTCTCAGAAGATCGACCCTTACCTGCGTCCGCTTTATGATGCGTTGTATGAAATGCTCGGTTTTGAGCGTGTTGCCAAGTTGATTGAGCAGAATGTGATTGAAGTGGCGCCACTTGCTTATATGCGTGGTCGCACATTAAATGAGTCTTTTATTATTCTTGATGAGGCGCAAAATACCACCATTGAGCAGATGAAGATGTTTCTGACGCGTGTCGGCTTTGGTTCGACAGTGGTGGTGACGGGTGATGTAACGCAGGTGGATCTACCGCGAGGGAGTGCCTCTGGACTACGACATGTGATTGATGTGTTGAAAGATATCAACGGCATTAGCTTCACCTTCTTTGAATCTCAGGATGTTGTACGTCACCCATTAGTGCAGCGCATTGTGCAGGCCTATGCGGCCAAAGAGGCGCAGGAAGACAAAGAGCTTGGGGCGCGTGAGCGTTGAGCCTGTGACGGCATCTAATTTGAATCTGGCGCTTGATCTACAGGTTGCGTTAGCGCAATCTCAAGGTGCTGAGTTGCCTGGGCAGGCGGCGTTGGAGCAGTGGGTTGCCGCGGCGCTTGAAGGCCAAATGGCAGAGGCTGAGCTGACCATTCGTCTGGTCGAAAATGATGAAAGCGCAGCGCTCAATAAACAGTATCGCGACAGGCAGGGGCCGACAAATGTGCTTTCATTTCCGTTTGAAGCACCGGCTGATGTGCCATTGCCGTTATTGGGTGATCTCATTATCTGCGTGCCGCTAGTGGCGAGCGAAGCGCAAGAGCAGGGGAAGTCGGTGCGCGCCCATTGGGCGCATCTGGTGGTGCACGGGGTTTTGCATCTGCGCGGGTATGATCATATTGATGATAGTGATGCGCGTGAAATGGAAGATTTAGAAAGAAAAATCATGGCATACTTAGGATTCGACGACCCATATATGGATGGTGGCGTGGCGCAATAATGGGAATTTTAGATTTGATGAATGGAGAGCGAATGAAACCAGGAATGGGACAGCGATGAACAGCGATCGATCGCCCGAGCCGGCAACTGCTAAAGATGGCTTTTTAGGTAAACTGAAGAAGGCATTTGCACAGGAACCGGCGGACCGTGTTGAACTTATCGAGAGCCTGCGGGAGTCTCAGCAGCGTCACTTATTGGATGCTGATGCGCTGACTATGATCGAAGGGGTGCTGGAAGTCTCTGAGATGCAGGTGCGAGACATTATGATTCCGCGTTCGCAGATGGTGGTGGTGGAGCGCGATGCAGCATTGAATGAAATTTTACCAGTGATAGTGAAGTCCGCCCATTCGCGTTTTCCTGTGATCGGTGATGGTAAAGATGAAGTAGAGGGTATCCTGCTCGCAAAAGATCTACTGGCTTATGCACTGGATGGTGGTAAGTCATTTAATGTGCGCGACGTGCTACGTCCAGCGGCATTTATTCCAGACAGCAAACGCCTTAATGTTTTATTAAAAGATTTTCGTGCGAGTCGGAATCACATGGCGATTGTTGTTGATGAGTATGGTGGCATCGATGGGTTGGTGACGATTGAAGATGTGCTAGAGCAGATCGTTGGTGAGATTATTGATGAGCACGATGTCGCGGAAGATAGCTACATCATGAAGCACAGTGATGTGAGCTTTACGGTTAAAGCGCTGACCCCGATCGAAGAGTTCAATGAATACTTTGAGTGTGAATTGAGTGATGAGGATTTCGACACGATTGGTGGTTTGATGATGCGCAGCTTTGGGCATCTACCAAAGCGTGGTGAGAAATGTGAGATCGGCCGTTTTCACTTCAAGGTGCTTCATGCCGACAGTCGCCGGATTCATCTGCTACAGATGACGCTGGTGGCTGAAGGCGCGACGGCTACAACTATCGACAAGTAAGGAGTCTGGTCAGATGTTCGCGACATGGCGCGGAGACCTGCTTGCCTTAATCGCTGGCGGCTTATTACCGCTGGCATTTGCCCCGTTCGAGCTTTACCCAGTCGCCATTGTTTCGCTGGTTACCATTTTTCTATTGTGGCTTGATGGGACTGCGCGCCGTGCAATGTGGCGTGGCTTGTTGTTTGGCATCGGCATGTTTGGCTTTGGTGTCTGGTGGGTCTTCATCAGTATGTACCACTATGGCAATGTCGGCTTTGCGCTTTCACTGTTTATCACTTCGATGTTTGTGCTGGTGTTCGCAACATTTCTGGCGCTGACGGGTGGTGTCTCAGTGAAGTTCCGGCAGTATTTTAATTTGCCATCGACGACGGCACTGTTGTGGTGTTTTCCCGCGGTGTGGGTGTTGTTTGAATGGGTTCGCGGCTGGATGTTCACCGGCCTGCCGTGGCTCAACCTTGGTTATAGTCAGATTGAAACACCGCTCGGTGGTTTTGCGGCGTTGTTTGGCGTTTACGGTGTATCGTTTACGGTGGCATTAAGTGCAGCATTCATCGCGATCGTGATTCGCAATATCTATATTGGTCAGAAATCATTTCATATTGTCGCATTGGCTCTGTTGTGGTGTGGTGGCTTGTTAGCTAGTCAGGTTAGTTGGGTTGAACCTGCAGGGGACCCGATGAAGGTGACCTTAATTCAGGGAAATATCCCGCAGGAACTAAAGTGGTTGCCTTCAATGAAAGCGCCCACTATTGATCTTTATGCGCAGCTGACGCGTGAAAATTGGGGGAGCGATTTGATTATCTGGCCGGAGACGGCACTGCCTGCATTCTTTCATGAATCAACTAATTTTCTTGCCGGGCTTGCGGAGGAGGCGCGCCACAACAACACCGATATCCTGCTGGGGCTGGTCTATCTCGATGCTGAAAAACGGCAGTACTACAACACGATGATGAGCCTCGGTAGTGCGACAGGCTTTTATCACAAGCGCCACCTGGTACCGTTTACTGAATATTTACCGCTAAAAGAGTGGTTGTCAGTGCTGGTTGATATTATTCAGGTGCCGATGTCGGACTTTAGTGCGGGCTCAGATGATCAACGCCCTTTACCGATGGCAGGGCAGAAGGTGGGCATCTCGATCTGTTTTGAAGACGCCTTTGGTGAAGAGGTGATTATGCAGTTGCCAGAGGCGACGCTACTGGTTAATGTGAGTAACGATGCGTGGTTTGCAGATTCAAGTGCGCCGCATCAACATTTACAGATAGCACGGATGCGAGCTAAAGAGAGTGGGCGACCACTGTTGCGGGCGACTAATACAGGTATCTCAGCGGTGATTGATCATCAGGGCCGCTTTCAGTCGATAGCGCCGCAGTTTGAAGAGGCTACGTTGAGCGACACCGTGGTGCCGATGCAAGGCACAACGCCTTACGTCATGGTTGGCAATGTTGCCATACTGATTTTGATTCTGGTGTCATTGGCGGTGCCTTTAGTTCGGCGACAGTAACGCTGACTTTTCGGATGGCGATAGAAGGAGATAAGTGAATCATGTTTCATCGAGCCATTATTCAAGCAGTTACAGCGACAGTTCTGGCGTTATCCTCTGCTTTCATTGTTGCTGCTGAACCGCGTGATGATACTAAAACGTATAGCGGCGTTGAGGTGGTAGAACGCTGTTACTACAAATACGCAGGTGAAGATCAGCGCTCTCGACTGCTCGTTACCAGTACGCTCACCAACGATAAAAAAGTGTCCAGTGAGTATATCCGCCTGTGGAAAAATTATGGTGGTAAAGATGGCGTGGTTGATAAAGTGGTGCTTTACACCGCTTCTGCTCATAATCAGGGGCTTGCCTTTATGCGCTGGGGTTACGTGAATGGTAGTAAACGGCTCGCTGACCAGTGGGTCTATCTGCCCGAAATGCGGATCGTAAAACGAATCTCAAAGCGTTCACCAGAAGAGATGGACTGGGGGTTTAGTGATGATGATCTGCGCGAGCGTGATATCAGTGAAGATGATCACCGTCTTGTTGAAGAGCGCGTAGTGGAGGGTAAAGAGTTTTTTATTGTTGAAAGCATCCCCAAGAATGATCCTGTTTATGGCAAGCGTATTTCATGGTTTAGTAAAGGTAAAGACTGGGAGCATTGCCTTGAAAGCCGCGTCGACTATTTTGATAAAGAGATGAAGATGGTTAAAAAGCAGTTTGTCACCTGGCGACAAATCAAAGGCGCATGGGTATGGGAGAGCGCCATTGTTAAAAACTTCAGGGCCGATTCGACGATTGTCTATGATGCAAAAGATATTGAAGTCAATGTAGGATTGAAGGATCGTGAATTTTCTACACGCGCTTTGTCGCGTGGCTATCGGCAATGAAGCCGCTTGTGTTTAAATAATTATCATTTGTTGTAGCACTTATGTTGTCCGCTTTTTATTTTTCAGATGAAATAGAGACGCGTTCATGAAATGGATCGCTATAGCCGCAGTGCTGTCATTGTTTGTCTTTTTTCCAAAGAAGATGTTTGGCGGTCTTGGTGTGTTGGTTCTGGTTGGTAGTATTATTGGTGGTTTCTTTTATTATCAGGATTGGTCAGAGAAAAAAGTGGTTGAGGCGGTCGCTGTTTCGGTTGAGTATTCATTGGAGTTTTGTGATGAGTCGTCACCGCTAAAAGTCACGATTGAGAACCGTAGTGACAAGACTATATCGCTAGTTGAGTGGAATATCGCCGCTCACCAAAAAGGTTTCAGTGATAATCTTGCAGTGCCGGGTTATCAAATTTACTCGCAGGATAAAATACTTGAACCGAATGCCCGTTGGAACGATTGTGTCACGCTACCTCGATTGAACAGGGATGTTGAGAATGTTTCGGGCCTGGTGTTTTCGATTACCGATAAGGATGCGATCCTTAAATAATCGTTATACTGTAAACGTAATCGTGTTTAATGAATGATGAATAGTGATGGTGTGTTGGTAAATATGGAAACAGTTGAATCCCCCTGTGTACGAAATTGCTGTCTGGATAGAGATGATATCTGTATGGGGTGCTACCGTTCGATGGATGAAATCACTGGCTGGAATGCTGCGTCGTTAGAAGAGAAAAATGAGATATTAGTGCGCGTCTTGAAACGGAAAGAGAGCAGGGTTAAAGGATAGGTTTTTTGCGGTGTGATCTCAGGGTGGTTATGACAATGTCTATAGGCCACCCTGAGTGTTATCGGTGAAGATTAATGCGTTTAGTCTACAGGCCAAATGCCTGCTCTAATGTTTTAGCGAGTTCTTCGGGGCTATCGCGAATAATAAGTTTGCCGACTGTGGTGCCATCGCCTTTGAATAGCACAAGCATGGCGTCACCGACCATGTTTCTTTGTACAAATTCAGCGCCCTTTGGGGTGCCGCTTTCTGCGATGCGGAATTCAATGCGGCCGTTGTAATTGTCTCTAATCGCATCGACCTGATTCATCAGGTTGAGGCTGCGTACCCCTTCTTTGTTGTGTACTAATACCACGACATTTTTTCCACTGCCAATCACAGAAAGATCTTCACTGTAGCCGCTTGGTAGCAATTTCACACCAACCCCGAGGCCGACTATAATCACTATGATCGATACCCATGTCGCCCAGCGCTTTTTGATCGATGATGTTTTGCTCATATTCTTGTCCGTAGAAAATAATTTGAAAGCAGAATGTTACACCTAGACAAGCTATTTTTGTAGAAAGTTTTTGTTGCTGTTATAGCGGAGTTTTCAGATGTTTGATATTCGGCCGCGGTGCGGCGGTAGATGACGGGCAATAGCTGGGGTTGTTTTGTTTTACTCGGAGCCTAGCCGCCCCTGTCGGGCAGGTACAGTGATAATGCAGGGACGTAGGTGATGATGAGTACGGCCAATAACAGGATGAAAAAGAACGGCAGCGTTGCTTTGTAGAGTTGCATCACGGGCTTTTTAAATCGGTAGCTGGCAATAAAGAGATTCAACCCAACGGGCGGGGTGAAGTAGCCGAGCTGCATGTTGGCTAGAAAGATGATGCCAAGGTGAACTGGATCAATGCCGTAGCCGAGCGCGATGGGCAGCAGTAGTGGGATGATTAAAATCAGTGCAGAGAAGATGTCGAGCATTGCGCCGAGGATCAATAAAAAGATATTAAGCAGGATCAGGAATGTCAGTGGGCTATCGACATGCTCTTTGATGAAATCAAACATCCGTGTGGGGATATCTGCATCGATCATGTAATTGGTTGAGGCGAGTGAAAGACCGAGAATAACTAATAGCGCACCAACCAGTACCATTGAATTACGCATGATTTGCGGTAATTTTTTCAACGGTATTTCACGGTAGACGAGTACTTCAACAATCAGGACATAGAGTGCAGTGACTGCGGCGGCTTCAGAGACGGCAAAGAAACCACTATAAATCCCGCCGAGCACGATAAATGGCAGCGGTATCTCCCAGCATGATTCGCGTAGTGCACTGGCAACTTCTTTCCATTCCATTGAGTGGGTGGGCAGGTGGCGGTTTTGCCACATGCTCCAGCCGGAAAGCATAAATAACATTAATAGCCCAGGGATGATGCCGGCGAGAAATAGCTCATCAATGGTGAGCGGTTCGCCAATGCCCATTTGCTGCACGATCACGGCATAGAGGATGAGCGGTAGCGAGGGCGCAAATAGCAGACCAAGACTACCTGAGGTGGTGATCAAACCAAGGTTGAAGTTCTCTTTATAGCCGGCCTGCATTAATGCGGGAAAAAGCAGTGCGCCGAGGGCCACAATCGTCACCCCGGATGCGCCGGTAAAGGCGGTGAAGAGTGCGCAGGCAAACAGGGCGACGATAGCGAGCCCGCCGGGCAGCCAGCCGAGTAGCGCCTGGCTGAGTTTTACCAGGCGTGCCGGCGCCTGGCTTTCGCTGAGCAGATAGCCGGCAAAGGTGAAGAGTGGAATCGATACCAGCATCGGCATCTCGGCGAGGCGGAAAAATTCGATTCCCATCACGGCCAGGTCGATCTCTGCCTGATAGAAGCCCCACATCGCACCTGCGGCGATCACTGCAAATAGTGGCGCACCTAGTAGTGCTAGCAAGATTAATAGCAGCGTGATTAACATGACGAATCGTTATCGTGCTGGGGCGGCGTTTTGCGAATGAGTGCAATGGATTGTGCCAGGCTGGTAAAACCGCAGCGAAGTGCGATCAGGCCAAAGCCAAAGGGGATGATGGCTTCGCATAGCCATGCGGGCACGGATTCAAATGCGGTGGTGCCATCTTCGAATTCCATCAAAACAAAGCGATAGCTATGGTAGCAGAGCAGACCGCAGATGATGGCAGTGAACAGGTCGAGCACAATTTGATTGAGTCCTTTGAATCGCATGGGTAAAAAGCGCGACAGGACATCGATGCTGATATGGTTTTTTTCACGCGTGGCGACCATCGCGCCGAGCATACCGACCCATAGCACCAGAATACTGAGCGACGGGTCGCCCCAGGAGAGGCCGCTGTCCCAGAAGTTGCGCATGATAATCTGTACGCTGGCCAGTGCGATCATTACGAATAGTGACAGTGAGAGAAGGCAGTTCTCTACAAAAGTGATCACACGATTGATGAGTGCGAAGGGACCGCGCTTAGGTTGGTGTGTTGCGTTTATCGGCAGCATTCCTTGCCTGGTATGACCTTGAGTGATTAATGGGGCGTCGTTTTATTGTTTTGAGCGGTCACAGATGGTGCGCGATAATCATCAAGGTGACGTTGCAAGGTCTCGACAATCTCTTTCGATAGCACCCCTTTCTGGGTCATTTCCTGGCCAACGTTCTTGCGGATGTTGAACCACTGTTCGGTGAGTTGAGGGTCAAGCGCGATAAAGGTGATGCCCTGTTTTTTCAGTGCGCTACGGGCGGCCAGGTCATCTTTGCGATTCAACTTGTCGAGGCGTTTAAAGGTCTCTCCCATCACTTCTGAAACAATAGTCTGATCTTCAGCTGAGATGCGTTTAAAGCGTTTTTCACTAATCACCATTGAGGCGTAGAGATATGAAAGCGGTTCATCCATCAGGTATTTCACGCGGGTGTGCCATTGCAGCGCAATCGCGCCGCTGGCGGAGCCTGCAATGGTATCTATTAAGCCGGTCTGCAGGCCGGTGAGTACATCTGAAAGCGCGAGTGAGATCGGTGAGACGCCAACGGATTCAAAAGCGGAGCGGCTGACTTCGTCGTTTTGAGGCACCCAAACTTTTTGCCCATCAAAGTCATCAACGACTTTGATCGACTGGTTTGACATCAGATAGGCAAAGCCACCTTCAGCGAGGCCAAAACTGATGAAACCATTTTCCTTTAGGCCGTCGATTAGCAGTGGATCCATCTTCTGGCGGACATAGTCGACCTCCGCTTCGGTGCGAAAGGTGAAGGGCAGGCTGTAAATGCCGATGTCCGGGTAGATCGCGGTGAGGCCGCCGCTGACAATGGCACCGCCGTGTAGTTGTCCGATGCGAATTTTACGCATCACACTTTTGTCGTTACCCATGATGCCGCCGGGAAAGAAGCGAAACTTCACGCGACTGTTAGTGCGTTTTTTAATTTCGTCGGCACCTTTGCGCATCTCATCCATCCAGGCAGTACCGTCTGGCGCGATGGTGGCGATTTTGAATGTGAGTGCCTGCGCTGGAAATGCAATGGCTGCAGCGAGCAGGGTTCCAATCATCAATAAGCGTCGCATCTATTCACTCCTCGAAATATGCGGCAGAACTATCCAGTAGTTGGCGCGCCTGTTGTTGTGCCAGTGTGTTACTCAGGGTGAGGCCGCTCTCTTTCGGTTCAGCGTCGAGTACCTCATTCAGTAGTTTATCGTGCAGTTGCTGGTCAAAGATTAATCTTGCGTAACGACGCGCGAATTCGACTTTAGCGTAGAGGTTGCGTTCGTCTGAGTATTTAATCGCATTTTCAAAATGTTGGCGCCCTACTTCGGGTTTGCCGCCGAGAGCGGGTGGGCGTAATGTGCGCAGCACGCCGAGATAGAGTTGCGCCTGGCCGCGCTCATAACGTGGATCTAATGTGATGATGTGCTCAAAGGCGAATTCTACCTTGGGCAGCTCGGCAATGGCGAGGAAATCATCGCTGTGAGCCTGTATCCAGCCGACCCAGGCGGTGGCATAGCCGTAGAGCAGTGAAAGTTCATCGGCGTCTACTTTGACGATTTCGCGTGCAAAGTCATCAAAGGCCGCTTTGTCGTGCTGACAGACGGAGGGATAGGGTTGGCACAAGGCGCGACGTGCGTAATCATGGGCCTTATCGGAGAGTCGCGCAGCACGTGCTTTATCTTCGACAAAAACGCCGGCATAGGTGTCATAAAGGCGTGCGCCAGCAAGCAGCAGATCTTCGTTGTCGGGGTCGTTCAGGATGAAACCGTCGATGAGTAGTAGATAGGCGGGTTCGCCATCGCGCACTGTTTCGAGATCATTTTGGTTGGTGATCGCCAGCGAAAGGCTGTCCGCCACGCTGCGCATCGCGCTTGAGGCGCACCCGCTGATGAGGGTTGCCAGCAAAAGAATGGAGACAAGTCTAATTGTGTTTTGGCTTTGCAATGTCAACCGCTTGGTTTGTATGGGTAGCGGCTAGGCTAACCGGTATCAAGCTATAGAACAAGTGGTTACGCTCATCCTTGAGCAGAAACCGGCGGGTAAAGCGCTGTTTTTGTGATTGCGCTTAGCAGATCATTGCTGCGCCAACGGTGTTGTTGGTGAAGCTGTCGATAATAATGAAATTACCGGTGGCGCGATTATCTGCATAGCGATCGAAGGTGAGTGGGCTGGTGAGTTTTAATGAAACCCTGCCAATCTCGTTCATCGCTAGCTCATCAACGTTTTCGTCCTGAGTGAGTTCATTGATGTCGGTGCGGTACTTAATCTCGCTAACCATCGCCTTAACGGTGTTGGTGGTGTGTTTGATGAAGTATTTTTTGCGTGGAGTGAGCGGTTCTTCACCCATCCAGCAGACAATCGCGTCGAGCTCTTTTTCGGTATGTGGTGTTTTGTCGGCGTGAGCAATGATGTCGCCACGTGAGATATCGATCTCATCTTCCAGCGTGATCGTGATGCTCTGCGGGGCAAAGGCCTCATCCAGATTGCCATCAAAGGTGATGATTTCTTTTATCTTCGATTTTTTACCGGCCGGTAGCTGTACAATCTCGTCGCCCACTTTGACGGTACCGGAGGCGATGCGCCCCATGAAGCCGCGAAAGTCGGGTAGCTCTTTGGTCTGAGGGCGACACACATACTGTACCGGGAAGCGGAAGTCGCATTCGTCGATATGGCCGCTTACATCTACCCCTTCCAGTGTTTCAAGTACCGTCGGCCCTTCGTACCACGGCATGTTGTTGCCGCGATCGACGACCATGTCACCGGCCAGTGCCGAAACTGGAATGCAGATCAGATGATGGATGTTCTGGCGTGCGCAAAACTCAGTTAAGGCTTCTTTGATGCTCAGAAAGGTCGCCTCGTCGTAATCGATCAAATCCATTTTATTAATGGCCACGATCAGATGTGGCAGGCCCAGCAGGCTGATGATGTGGGTGTGGCGACGTGTCTGCTGCAATACGCCTTTACGTGCATCAATTAGAATAATCGCGGCGTTGGCGGTACTTGCACCGGTCACCATATTGCGGGTGTACTGCTCATGCCCCGGGCAGTCGGCCATGATGAATTTACGGTTTGGTGTCGCGAAGTAGCGATAGGCAACATCAATGGTGATGCCCTGTTCGCGCTCGGCGGCGAGGCCGTCGGTGAGCTGCGCCAGATCGATGCCGTCTGCGCCTTCACTATCATCTTTACGCACAGCCTGCAGCTGGTCTTCAAAAGCCCCTTTGGTATCGTACAGCAGGCGTCCGATCAGGGTGGACTTGCCGTCATCGACACTGCCGACGGTAACAAGGCGTAACAGTTCAATCTCTTTATCTGTGGTCGACATTAGAAATAACCTTCCTTCTTTTTATCTTCCATGCTGTTGGAGCCATGGTCGATGATGCGTGTTTCACGCTCACTACGGGTGGCGATGCTCGCCTCTTCGATAATTCCTTCAATGGTGGTGGCGCTGGAGCGCACCGCGCCGGTACAGGGCATGCAGCCGAGTGTGCGGTAGCGCGACATCACCATCTTAGGCTCTTCGCCTTCCAGCAGGAATTTGCTATTTTCCGCTGGAATCAGATGATTACCACGCTCAACCATCAGGCGCTCTTTGGCGTAATAGAGCGGTACGATGGGGATATTCTCTTCTTTGATGTACGACCAGACATCCATCTCAGTCCAGTTGGAAATAGGGAAGGCACGTACCGATTCACCGTCATGAATGCGGCCGTTATAGAGACTCCACAATTCAGGACGCTGATTTTTTGGGTCCCACTGACCAAAGCTATCGCGCATTGAGTAGACGCGTTCTTTGGCGCGGGAGCGTTCTTCGTCGCGGCGCGCGCCACCGAAGGCCACATCATAACCGCCCTTTTCCAGGCCTTCGAGTAGTGCGCCGGTCTTGAGTGCGCCGCAGCAGCGCGCCACACCGAATTCGTGTGGATTCATCCCTTTTGAGATGGCGTCTTCGTTGCGATGAACGACCAGTTTGGCACCGACCTCTTTTACATACCAGTCGCGGAATTCATACATCTCCTGGAACTTGTAGCCGGTATCGATGTGCAGCAGCGTGAACGGTAGCGGGCCAGGGTGAAACGCCTTGCGAGCGAGGTGCAGCATTACGCTGGAATCTTTTCCGACAGAGTAGAGCATCACCGGGTTACGAAACTCGGCGACGACTTCTCGCATGATATGAATGGACTCGCTTTCGAGTTCCTGAAGTTGTGTCAGCTTATGTTGTGGCATAATTTTACCGATCATATTGCGTTGATTGTCAGTTTTTGTCGAATGCTAATGATAGCGCTACGACAACAGGTGCGCAAATCGCTTTTTGCGTGGTAACGCGGAAAAGATGGATTTAAAGCGCGCAGCATTATACCACGCGCTTTAAATGGAAGGGAGAGGCTTGATGCGGTTACTGAATCAAAATAAAGAGCGCAGAGCTGCCGCGGATCACATTGAGCAGGATGCCGCGTCGAGATTGCTTTAGTGCTTCAGTGAGTGTGGTTAAATCTGTGACGGTACGACGATTGGCGGAGACAATCACGTCACCTTTACGAAGTCCGGCGCGCCATGCAGGGCTGTTTTGTTGTGTCTCAACCACGAGTACCCCTTCGATCTGTCCATATAGCGGGGAGCCCTCTTCAATACGGCTGAAGAGTGTGCCGTCGAGTCTTGCATCAAACTGTTTTCCTTCAATTTTATTGGGCTCTGGGTCGGCGATTTCAGCCTTGATGGTGAGTTTTTTATTGCCACGCAGGATTTGAAGTTTGGCGGTATCGCCGATGCGTAACAAGCCAAGTTGATTGCGAATATCAAAGGCGCTGTCGGTGGCGTGGCCGTTGACGCTGATAATGACGTCGCCGATCTGTAATCCTGCTGCGGCTGCGGGTGAGTCAGGTGTCAGTTGTACGACCACAGCGCCGCTTGTGCCCTCGATGCCGAAGGCGTGAGCCAGCTCCGGGGTCAGATTTTGCGCTGAAACACCGAGTTTGCCGCGTTTTACTTCACCATATTTCACCAGTTGAGCCATGATCTGCTGACTCATATTGGTCGGAATCGCAAAACCGATGCCGACATTGCCGCCGCCGGGGGCGATGATGGCGGTATTAATGCCGACCAGTTCACCGCGCAAGTTGACCAGTGCGCCGCCGGAATTACCGGGGTTGATCGACGCGTCGGTCTGGATGAAGTCCTCGTAACCCTCGATGCCGAGACCGCTGCGTCCCAGCGCGCTGACGATGCCGGAGGTGACGGTCTGGCCAAGGCCGAAGGGGTTACCGATCGCGACCACAAAATCACCGACACGTAGTTGATCGGAATCAGCTAGCTTGAGTGCGCTGAGGTTTTCATTGGGGACTTGAATCACGGCGACATCGGCTTCGGGGTCTGCGCCGACCAGGGTGGCGTTGAGGCGCCGACCATCTTGCAGGGTAACGGTGATTTCGATTGCTTTATCAATCACATGGCTGTTAGTGAGGATGTAACCGTTATCCGCATCGATGATCACGCCAGAGCCGAGGCTTTGTGTATCTCGATGGCTTGGCTGTTGTGGCAGATTAAAAAAGCGGCGAAAAACAGGGTCCTGGAGTAGTGGGTTACCTGCTATTTTTTCCTGCCCTCGAGTCGAGATATTGACAACGGCTGGCGTGACACGTTCTATCATCGGCGCAAGGGTTGGCAGTGGTTTGCCCTGAGAGTCGAGTGCCGGCATTGCCGCGCTGGCGGTGCCGATGCCAGTGCCGATTAAGGGGCTGGTCAGGGCGCATAATAGTAGCGTAATCAGCAGTCGCTGAGGCATTGGTGATCATCTCCAGATAATTGTTTTAATAACATACAGCGGCTGGACGTAGGCGCCAGCCTCTGCTTCGACTTTTAATCCTGGTTGGAGTTCAATATTTAAATAAATGGGCGTTAAGCGTGATTATTTCAAGGGATGGTGATGAGTTATTTGTAAGTGTTTGTTTAGTAAGTAGTCAATGAAGATCTAAACCACAATATATTGTGATGGTCTCAAATTCGACTGGATGCCATTTTTAGCATCAATCCATCCTATAAAAAAAGGGGGGGTAGTTGATAATATTTTGTTTCTACAGTGTATTTGTTGGCATTAATCTACATCATTTTTTTCGCGTTCTGATGGTTGACGGTAGTGCCAATTAACTTTAATCTTGCCCGCACAACACAAGATGTTGTGTTTTGTTTAATTTAAATGCTTTTTAACTCGTTGATCCCCGCCCGGCCGATTGCTGGTCTCTTTGTGTGGAGCGAGATCGTCGACGTGGCATGAATAAAGCAAATCTTTTAAGTGATAATAAAACCAATAAATACGGGAGAAAGCCATCTAATGAAAAGTGCTCACCTTCGAGTCGTCTCTACTGCCGCATCTGAGATCCCATTTCAGCCTGCTTCGCTTGATATCTGGGATAAAAAATATTGCCTGAAAAATAAAGAAGGTGATGCGATTGACCGGTCGATTGACGACACGTATAAGCGTGTTGCACGGGCACTGGCTGATGTTGAAGAGACACAGGAGAAGCGTGATCACTGGCATGAAGAGTTCCTGTGGGCGTTACGCCATGGTGCGATCCCAGCGGGCCGTATCACTTCTAATGCCGGTGCGCAGGCGCATAAGCCAGCGACCTCGACCATTAACTGCACCGTTTCTGGCATCATTGAAGACTCTATGGACGGCATTTTGCAAAAGGTCTACGAAGCGGGACTGACGCTAAAAGCAGGTTGCGGTATCGGTTACGAGTTTTCAACACTGCGGCCAAAAGGCGGCTATGTTTCAGGCGCGGGCGCTTACACCTCTGGCCCGATGTCGTTTATGGATATCTACGACAAGATGTGTTTTACCGTCTCCAGCGCCGGTGGTCGCCGCGGCGCGCAGATGGGAACCTTTGATATTGGTCATCCCGATGTGCTCGATTTCATCAAGGCGAAGCGTGAAGATGGTCGTCTGCGCCAGTTCAATCTTTCGTTGCTGATTACCAAAGAATTTATGGAGGCCGTTGTCAGCGATATCGACTGGAAACTCGCTTTCCCTGCGAAACCTGGCGAAGTTGAAAATGGTGAGATTGACCTGAAAGATGCCGAGCAGGTGGTGTGGCGTGAATGGCCTCTGAAAGAGGGGTACATCGAAAATGAAGAAGGGCTGGTTGCCTGCCGTGTGAGCAAGACGATTCGTGCGCGTCGTTTGTGGGACATGATTATGTCGTCGACCTACGATTACGCGGAACCGGGTTTTATTCTGATCGACAAGGTCAATGAGATGAACAACAACTGGTTTTGCGAAAATATCCGCGCGACCAATCCTTGTGGTGAGCAGCCGCTGCCGCCTTATGGTTCGTGCCTGCTGGGCTCGATCAATCTGACGCGTTTTGTGCGTAATCCCTTTACCGACAAGGCCTATTTCGACTGGGACGAGTATTGCAAAACCGTTAGTATCTTTACCCGCATGCTGGATAACGTCGTTGAGATCAACGGCCTGCCGTTAGAGCAGCAGCGTAAAGAGATCGAAGGCAAGCGCCGCCACGGCATGGGTTATTTAGGGCTGGGTTCGACCATGACAATGCTACGGATGCAGTACGGTGATGATAAATCGTTGGCGTTTACTGAAGAAGTGACTCGTAAAATGGCGATGGTCGGTTGGCAGGCGGCGCTCGATCTTTCTAAAGAGAAGGGGCCAGCCCCAGTATTAGAGGAAAACTTCAGCGTGACCGCTGAAATGTTACGCAAGCGCCCTGAGATGGCCAAAGATGGCTATGCAGTGGGTGATGCGATTAAAGGTAAGGTGCTGCATGCGAAGTACAGCCGTTATATGCAGCAGATCGCGAAGCAGGACCCCGCGTTGGTCGACGAGCTGGCCGAGGTGGGTGCGCGTTTTACCCATCACAGTTCAATTGCACCAACCGGCACGATTTCACTGTCGTTGGCAAATAACTCCAGCAACGGCATCGAGCCAAGCTTCGCGCATCAATATTCTCGTAATGTGATCCGTGAAGGCAAAAAGAGCAAAGAGAAGGTCGATGTCTTTTCGTTTGAACTGCTGGCTTACCGCGAGTTGATCAATGGCGATGCGACCCCAGAATCAAACGATAGCGTAAATCAGTTGCCGGAGTACTTTATTACTGCGGACGACATCACGCCAAAATCACACGTTGATGTGCAGGCGGCGGCGCAGCGTTGGATCGATTCTTCGATCTCTAAAACTGCAAACGTACCGAGTGATTACGACTACGAGGCGTTCAAAGATATCTACCTGTACGCGTATGAGCAGGGGCTTAAAGGATGTACCACTTTCCGCTTTAACCCCGAAGCATTTCAGGGTGTGCTGGTGAAAGAGAAGGATCTGGAAAATACCACCTATCGCTTTACGTTGGAGGATGGCTCCGTGGTGGAAGTGAAGGGTAATGAAGAGATTGAATATGATGGTGAGGTGCATAGCGCGGCGAATCTGTATGACGCGCTAAAAGAGGGCTACTACGGGAAGTTTTAGATAACGATTCTGTATTGATAGCGCGCACAAGAGAACCGGGGAGAAAGAGTAAATGGCTACAAAGATTGGTAAAAAAATCGTCAGTTATGGCGTGGTAAGCGAAGAAGAGAAGGCCTTACCGGCAGTTGAAGTGCCGAGCAGTGTGGAGACAGATGAGCCGATTTCAAATGTGATTCATATGCATGAGAAGTTAGAACGCCCTGAAATGTTGCTGGGCTCGACTTATAAAGTGAAGACGCCGCTGACTGAGCATGCGCTGTATGTCACCGTCAATGATGTGATCCTGAATCAGGGTACTGAACATGAGTTGCGTCGTCCATTTGAGGTCTTTATTAACTCTAAAAATATGGATCACTTTCAATGGATTGTGGCGCTGACGCGGATTATCTCAGCGGTATTCAGGAAGGGTGGCGATGTGACCTTTCTGGTGGAAGAGCTACGCTCGGTATTTGATCCGCGTGGCGGCTATTTTAAGCGTGGTGGTAAGTTTATGCCGTCGCTGGTTGCCGAGATTGGTGAGGTGATTGATCAGCATCTGCGTCTGATTGGTATGATCAAAGACGACGGGCTTGATGATCATCAAAAGCGCTTTGTTGAAGAGAAGCGTGGGCAGTTTGATGATGCCAATAAGGCAGCAGGCACTGAAGCTGCGGCGGAGAGCTCGTTTCCCGCAGGCGCGCAACTTTGTCATAAATGTAGCACCAGAGCGATGATCAAAATGGATGGTTGCATGACCTGTCTGAATTGTGGTGATTCCAAATGTGGCTAGGAGCAAAGGCAGGGCTTACTGGTGTATGTCAAGGCCCTTCTGAGGGCCTGTAAAACTTCAACCTATTGATTTTTTAGGTTTTATATCATGGAAAGTGATTATTAGTTAGGTTATAATGAGCTTCCCCAGGGAGGGTCGTGTCGGCGATTTTAGGAATTAATATCATTTAAAACTGAGGTTTATCGAAATGTCCACCCAGCAAAAACCAGTTGTAGGTTCGTGGTATATCAATTTAACGGGGCAGTTGTTAAAAGTCTGGGCCGTTAGCTATGCTGGTATAGCATTGTCTAAAGTGGTTGTTGAGTACCTCAGTGGCTCAAGGGTGGTGGTCGACATCACTCAATGGGACTTGCTTGATTTAGAGATCAATTTTGAAAAAATTGCTCGTCGCAAAAAGATAGAAGAATCTCAGCATTGAGTTGAATGTGTTTAATTAGTTTTCTGAATTCCCGGCTGTCTCCTGTTCGTGAGCTGTAGGCGGGGCACCGCCAGCCTGTCGCTTTGCTTTCTTTTGAGTAGATGATTGCCTGTTACGGCTCATTTATTTTCTGTTTTCGCCTAACTCAGTGACACACTGTTTTAGTCCTGGCTCCAGGCTAGGATATCTGAGTGTTACCCCTAATTCGGTCGTCATTAAGCGGCTATCAATTCGCTTGGATTCTCGTAAATAGCTTAGCATACCAGGGCTAAGCGTCTGCTGTGCGGTTTCCCAGTCGATTTCAGGCGGGGGCTGTAGCTTGAATGCGAGTGCAACTTCTTTGAAATATTGCGAAATGGACCCTGGGTTGCCGTCGCTGACGTTAAAGATGGCGATAGGTTTGTTGGTATTGAGTGCGGATGCGATGCAGACGCTGGTGAGATCATCAGCATGAATTCTATTGGAATAGGGTGCTATCTCTAATGCCAAGATGGGTTGTTGAGCCTTTATCTGTCTAAAGGGCAGGCGGTTTGCGCTGTAGATTCCGGTAACTCTGAGAATTGAAATGTTAACCGGATGATTGCGCTGAAATTCGATCAGTTGTTGTTCCGCATCAAGACGACGTTTACCGCGGGCATTACCTGGCTGAGTTGGGGATTGTTCGCTAATCCACGCCCCTTTTGAGTCTGCATAAACAGCAGTCGTACTGATGTAAATAATGCGCTCAGCTTGTGTCGCTGAGGATGCGAGAGTGTTAAGAAAGTTTTTCATTCTGAGATCTTGTTCACCCGTTTCTGTTGGTGCTGCAAAATAGAAGATCAGGCTGTTGGCTGAAATTTGCGGTAGAAGTGGCTCTGGTTGATCGAGGTCAATAGTCGCGGCATTAAAGCCGAGCATCGTTAATCTCCTGGCGCTTTCCACGGTGCGAACAACAGCTGTGATTTGATAGTGTTTAGCCTGTAGTTGACGAGCAACACGGAGGCCGATATCACCACATCCGATAATAATGGCATTTAACATGGGGTTTTCCTATTGTATAAAATGACGCACAATGTACGGCTAATATTTCTGATCAGGGTAGTGTAATGGGTTTTAAAATTGTTATCAGCCCAACGGGCAAGTCATTTGAAGCGGAAGAGGGTGAGAGTATTCTTGATGCAGCGCTCCGCAATGGTGTGAGTCTTTCATATGGCTGCCGTAATGCTGTTTGTGGTGCGTGTAAGGGGAGGCTGATATCGGGCGAGATCAGCTATGAGGATCTTGAGCCAGCGGCGCTTTCTGAGGCAGAGAAGGCTGCTGGAATGGTTCTGTTCTGTGGTGCGGAGCCTCGCAGTGATGTGACCATCGCGGTGAATGAGATTGGTTCTTCGCAAGAGATCAAGGTTGAGCAGTATCCTGTTCGGGTAGTGAAATTAGATAAACTGGCCCCCGATGTGATGCGTGTCTATCTCAAATTACCGGATGCTTTGCGGATGCAGTTCTTGGCGGGGCAATACATCGATATTATCTTGCAAGATGGCCGTCGCCGTAGCTTCTCATTGGCGAATGCGCCGCATGATGATGCGTTGATTGAGCTGCATATTCGTTATATTGATGGCGGTGAGTTTACGGATCACGTTTTTCGCGATATGCAGGAAAAAGAGATGTTGCGCATTGAAGGGCCGCTAGGCGGTTTTTATCTGCGTGAGTCATCACCACGCCCAATTATTTTTGTGGCGGGTGGTACCGGTTTTGCGCCAATTAAAGGGATCATTGAGCATGCCCTGGCTGAAAATATTCAACGTCCGATGTATCTCTACTGGGGGGCGCGCGCTAAGGTCGATCTTTATCAGGATGAATTGCCAACAGAGTGGGCTGATAAGGGGCTGATTAATTATGTAGCCGTTTTGTCAGATACGAATGAGACTGATCAATGGCAGGGACGTGATGGCTATGTGCACCAGGCAGTGCTGAATGATTTTCCTGATCTCAGTGGTTACGACGTTTATGCGGGTGGGCCACCAGTGATGGTCTCTGCGGCGCGTGATGCCTTTACTGCGCAGGGATTGGCCGAGGATAATTTCTTTTATGATGCATTTGAATTTGCAAAAGACTCAGCTGCGTCAGAGGCCTGATCGCAGCTGAGGGTCTCGTTACGCCTGCTGGGGTTGTGCTGCCAGCAGGATGCCTGTGCGGCTTTCGATGACTTCTTTGCTGCTGTTGCTGCCTGGTAGTGAAATGTGGTGTGCCTGCGCAGGTAGCGCAACACTCATTGATAGCCCTTTGCGATAGTATTCGATCGCCATCTCCTGTTCGCCGGTTCGCTCCAGTAGTGCTGCGAGTTCTTTACAGGTTTCTGGCTGTGGATCGGCGTGCATACTTGCTTCAAGATAGCTGCGAGCTTTTTCGAGATCGCCATTACGTAATGAGAGGCGACCTAAGGTTAGCAGTAGCACAGGATTCGTGCGCTGTTTACGCAGCAGTTTCTCTGCATTCTTGTATTGACGGTCGAGGTTGTTACCTTTAATGATACCGTAGAGGTAGCAGAGCTCATCACTCCAGTTGTTGTTAAGTACCTGGTAAATCAGCTCTTCACTTTGGTGCCCTTCACCGTGTGCGACTAATGCATGGCTATATTCGAGCAATACACTTTCTTGCTTTCTGATGCGGCGAGGGGTGCGGTGCCAGGCGCTGATAAGCAGGCCAGTGTCATGTTCTGCACATTTTAATAGTTCGGCATAAGCCATCTGCTCAAGGCGGTCTAAATCAAAGACCGATAAGATGTGATTTTTACGTAGTGCAGGCAGAATATCGATCAGTTTATTCCAGTCGCCCATTTTGGTGTGGAGCTTGGCAAGTAGCTTGAGAATGGTTTCATTTTTTGGCGCAAACTGACGTAGCAATTTCAGGCTTTCCGCCGCTTCACCTAGCTGGCCGTTGCTCATTAGCAGCTCTGCTTGAGTGAGTGAAACTGCGATGCTATCGCGTGGCGCAAGCTGGCGAGCCATCTTCAGATAATGGTCGCGGCGATCTTTTGCACCCAGTTCTTGAGCAGCGCGAGCAGCGCCAAGATAGTTAAGGACGGGTAATTCGCCCGCCTGTGCGTTCTGCGATAGACACTGCTCAGCCTTTTTCCAGTTGCCTTCTGCGAGGTAAATCATCCCTTTGGCGTTGGCCATACGTGATTTGCACTCTTTACGATTGCTGTTCCATGAGATCAGTTTCAGTGGCGACTTAATTGTGCCGCCAAGCAGCTTAGTCGCGTAGTAGAGAATGATATAGCCAACGATGCCGACTGCAAGCACTAGCAACAGGCTTGCTTCCATGGTCCAGCTGCCGTAGTTGACCATGATGTAACCTGGGTCGTCTTTCGCAAATAACGCGATTGCCACGGAGGCGAGGAGAGCGATGATCGCTGTGATTAATAGTTTCATAAGTATGTCACTCCGCTACTAGTAAATTGCGGCGTCGATAGCGACGCTGGTTGGTGATGTATATGCCAGTACCTGGCTTGCACGGTTGATGTTCGGTGCGGATACTTTCAACGAATTGCTGGCGATGAATTTTTGCAGGGCCTGCAATGATGCTGAAATATCCGGTAGCTCAGTATCGATGGTCGCCTGCATTAGCTCGTTAAGCGCTGCAAGTGTGCTGGCACCATCTGTAGACGCTACGTCATAAAACTGAGATAGCCATTCGCTACTGATATTCAGGTTTTCATGAAAGGTGCTGTTGTCAGCGCGTAGCAGGGCAAGTCGTGCCGACTCTATTTTTAACTGCAGGTTCTGTGTCAGATAGGCGTGCTTTTCTGGTGTCAGGGGTGCCATTGCAGGATCCTTGCTACTGCGCACGGTTACCAGTGGTTTTAGTGCGCTCCAGACCTGATCGGCCAAAACCTCCCACTGTTTTCGCTCACCATCGGTACTGCCAGTACTAGCCAGTTTGGCTTCTTTTGGCCTGGCTAATGGGAGTGATTCGATGTTGCCACCGAGGGTGGATAGCGTTTGCGCCATCGCAGGAATATCAAGTTTAGGTACGTTGCCAAGCGCTTCAATCTCACTGCTGATCATTAGCTGGATATCAGCCAGTTCAGGCAGGTTGAGTTCAGCGAGTTGTTTGCTTGCCGCATTCAGTGCGGTGAGTGCTGCTTCCACATCATGTTCAAGATTCAGGCGGCTGTTGGCAATGTGTAGCAAGTATTCTACTTCAGCCAATACCCACGCCGACATTTTGTCCTTTTCGGCTCCAGCCTCAACTTCTGATTTGAGGGAAGAGAGCCCTTCATTCAGTGCGTTAACGTTGTCCTGGAGTGACTTCTGCTGTTCTTCGAGTGAACCATGCTGGTTTTGCACGGTTTGAATCTTTTCATCCAGATTGGCGTTGATGTTACCCAGACCACTTTGATGTGAACTCTCAAGTGTCTCAACACCGCCTTTGACTTCGCCCAGACCGCTTTTAAGCGATGCAAGTTCGCTTTTCAGGCTATCGATTTCACTCTGAAGTGCATCTACAGTAGATTGTACTGAGCCAATATTAGACTCAACGGTACCCATCGATGCAATGGCTGGTTTGAGCGCCATGCTGATAGATGATTCAATCTGACCGCTTTGGTCGGTCAGGAGACCGTTTAATTTGTTCGACTCATCCCAGCTTTTATAGCCCAGCCCGGTGGCACCCAGTGCGATGACCAGCGCAAGCAATGCAATCCCGCTACCGCCACGCTTTTGTGGTGCCGCAGCGACGGCTGCTGGTGCGGACTCTTTTTTGACTGGTCCCTGCACTGCAATAGCCTTTTTAGCTGGCGCCTGTTTTGTATCGTTATTCTTTGTTTGCGACTTCTTTTTATCGCTCATCTTACTCCTCCCGCTGAACTCCCCTCCGGAACAAATCAGCATACCATTGTTCTAAACTATTCAGTAAGCCCTCATCGCTGGCTTCGCCCGCCACCACTGGCTTGTGACTGAATCCTAATGTTTTGGCAAGCTGAGCTGTTCGCTCGCTTATGACTACTAACGGTGTTTTGAGCAGCCACTCTCGTTCATTTGCGGTGGCCATCTCAAACAAATTCTGCAGTCCTTCGTTGCTCGTAACAACGAACAGGTCGATACTACCGGATTTTCCCGCCCGCTGTATATTCCTGAGTCCTTCATTGGGCCTTTTTCGTTGATAAAGATCAACGGTTTCAACAGATGCACCACGTTGACTGAGGGTATCAGAGAGTAGCGTTCTACCGCCCTCACCTTTGCAGATGATGATTTTCTTACCTGAAACGTTGTTCATGGCGCTGCTTTGCAGTAGTGATTCGCTATTAAACCCTTGATCTGGAATAATATTTACAGCAATGGCATGCGCCTTGAGGTGGTTTGCTGTGCGTTTGCCAATGGCGGCAACTTGCAGTTGTGTTGGCCATTGAAAGGTGGCTGGGGCGAGCTGGAACAGCCCATCGACAGCATTTGCACTGGTAAATATGGCAATGCTAAAACTGTCGAGTTGGCTCAATTTATCCTGAGCGGCCTGAATATCGGTCGGGGCCGTGATCTCAATCACCGGCAGGCGGATTGCTGTGCCGCCCACCTGTTCGATCAGCTGGCACAGATGTTCGGCTTGGTGGGCGGGTCGTGTCACCACCACCCGCAGCTGGTCGAGCCGCTTTTGAGGATTAGCGGCTGGCATAAACCTCTTTTAGGATTCTGTCTGCGCCGCGTGACAGCAGGTCTTCCGCGAGTTCGACACCCATTTTGTGAGCCTCGTCGATGGTGCCGTTGACTTCGCCGCGGATCATTTCACTGCCGTCAGGCGAGCCGACCAGCGCGCGTAGGCGTAGATTATTGCCATCGATTTCAGCAAAACCACCGATCGGCACCTGACAGCCGCCTTCGAGGCGATGGTTGAGTGCGCGCTCTGCGGCGACGCGAATATGGGTATTTTCATCGTTGAGTACACTGATGATCTCGTTGACGCGCGGGTCATCCACGCGACATTCGATGCCGACCGCGCCCTGGCCAATCGCAGGCAGGCAGGTGTCAGTTGAGATTTTAGCGGCGATGCGGTCGGTCAGTTCCAGGCGCATCAGACCTGCTGCAGCGAGGATAATCGCATCGTATTGGCCTTCGTCGAGTTTTCTCAGGCGGGTGCCGACATTGCCGCGCAGACTGATCACTTCAAGATCTGGGCGCAGTGCGCTGAGTTGGCACTGACGACGCAGGCTTGAGGTGCCGAGTTTCGCGCCCTGTGGCAGCGCTTCAAACGAGGCGTAATTATTAGAGACAAAGGCATCGCGAGGATCTTCGCGCGCTAGAATAATCGGTAGATGCAGTCCTTCTGGTAACTCAACCGGTACATCTTTCATTGAATGGACGGCGATGTCGGCACGTCCGTCCATCAAGCCTTGCTCTAATTCTTTAACAAATAGACCTTTACCGCCAATCTTGGCAAGTGGCGTATCGAGGATGATATCACCCTGAGTGTTCATTTTGAGCAGCTCGACCTCCAGCCCTGGGTGCGCTTCACGTAGGCGGCGCTGGACATGTTCAGCCTGCCACAGGGCAAGTGGGCTTTGGCGAGTGGCGATCACGATTCGATTAGTGGACATCTTTATAGTGCTTCCCGTTTTCAGAGCTGTTGCGATTAATCAATATGTGCAGGATTCCCCGCTGAGTGCGTAATGCTACGGGCTGGCGTGGCTTGAGGCAAATAAAAAAGGGGGTTAGGAGGCTGTCCGAGAATAGAGAACCTGCTGCGGAAAATCCATTTTGGCCAGGTTTTCCGAATAAATTCGTTAAATAAAGCCCCTATTCGCCTCACTTATTCGAAAAGCCTGACTCAAAATGGCTCTCCCTCGCTACGATTTCTATTCTCGGGCAGTCTCCTGGGGGGGCTTGCTCAGTTGCTTAAGCAGGTTTTTGACATCGCTTAAATGGCGGCGGCTGATCGGGAGTGTTTCGTCGCAGCCGCGCAAAAGTAGTTGCGGGTGGCCTTCATCGTCTTTGGTGATGCCTGCCAGGTGTTGTTGGCAGATAAGCGTGTTGCGATGGATGCGCAGGGTGAGTGAGGCGAACTCCTGTTCGAGCGATTTGAGTGGTTCTTCGATCAGCACTTCACCATGCAGATGGCGCACCGTGACATATTTATGGTCGGCGCGAAAATAGAGCACCTCGTCGAGTGGAATCAACTGAATTGTTTCGCGTGCCCTCGCGCTGATATGGCTGCGCATTGCGTTGGGCTCTGCCGCCTGTTGCAGTGATTGCAGCTGTGCTCGATTGAGCTGTTGTGCCTTTTGTAGCGCCTCCAATAAACGCGCTTTGCGGATCGGTTTGAGTAGATAGTCGACTGCATGGGCCTCGAAGGCCGCCAGTGCATGGTCACCGTAGGCGGTGGTGAAGATCACTGCCGGTGGTCGTTCAAGATTGGCAAGGTGAAGTGCCGCTTCAATGCCGTCCATTTCGGGCATGCGGATATCGAGCAGCACAATATCAGGTTGAAGGCGTTCACACTGTTGCAGCGTCTCTTTACCGTTGGCGGCCTCTCCGACGACGCACCCTTCATCAAATTCATCGATCAGGCTGCGCAGGCGATCGCGCGCGAGCGGCTCATCGTCGACGATCAGGATATTCATTCGCCGACACCTGTACTGGCACCGGAAACAGGGATGCGGATGGCGACGTAATATTGCCCATCAAGCGTATCGCTGGTGAGTGATGCTTCGTCACCATAGGCTGTTTTGAGGCGTTCACGAATATTATCCAGCGCCATGTGGTTACCGTCACGGCGGTTTGAGCGCAATTTGGGGGCGGGGTTTTGAATCATGAACTCGATTGCACCGTTCACATGTTTACCGCTGATCTCAATGGTGCCGGGCTGTTGGCGAGGTTCGATGCCGTGATAGACGGCATTTTCGAGCAGTGGTTGCAGTGTCAGTGACGGCAGTGTCGCCGCTTCAGGTAACTTATCAATGTTCCAGCTGATATTGAGTCGTTCGCCCAGCCTTAGTTTTTCAATGTTGAGGTAACGACGGCAGAGCGCGAGTTCATCATTAATCGGGATCTGATTGCCAACATCGGCGAGGCTCATGCGGAAGAGATCGGCTAAATCTTCAGTAACCTCTTCGGCGAGTGCCGGCTTCGTGCGGGTGAGGCTGGCGATGGTGTTCATGCAATTAAAGAGAAAATGTGGTCGGATGCGTGCTTGCAGCGCCTCGAAGCGGGCCTGAGACTCAGCCTTGATGCGTCGAGAGAGCTGGTGCTGCATATAAAAATAGCGCAAAGCAACGGCGCTGATGATGACGCTGATTGAGACATTGTGGAGCAAGAAATCAGCATGAGAGGCGGTGGGGAGTGTCGCTTCCAGGCCGACAAAAAATGCGAGTTGTAGTGTTGCTTCGGTGAGGAGCAGGGTGACAAGCTGAATAATAAGAAAGCTACAGGTGGCAATGGTGGTATGGCCTTTATGTTTGAGTAGTGAGCGCAGACCGCAGAGTATCGCGGCATTGACCAGGGCCACCCACTGAACAAACATTGAGATGATGCCGAGGCGTTCCCACAGGTTGGAGTGGCTGACCTGCGGTGCCAGCGCTAATACAAAGGCGAGTAGTTCGGCGATCAACACCACCAGAAAGATCACGCGAATGTTGCAAAAATCGGGCAGAAACATCTCATCATCGAGTGAAGGCTGTGGATTGGACGGTCGATGATCAGCTGTCATGGTGGTTAATGGCCGCGTTAAGAATTTGATTTATCAAGACCTTTGCATGATTGTTCTTTTCTCCTCTGGCGGTGTTAAAAGCGTACTCAATCGGTCATTTATAGCTATAAACTCCCTCATTCCGTGCGCTTTTGCCTTGCCAGAGAATAAAATTCCTGCTCATGCAAAAGTCTCTTATCGCTATTGTTATCGGAATCCGCGGCGGATTTCTACAATAAAGCCAGAGAGATAAGGGCCCAGTTTAGAGTAAGAGCGGATTATTCGTCGCCTTAAACTTGCTATACTTGCGCCGCATTAGCGCACGAATCGATGGAAAAAAGAGAATATGAGCATAGATAGCAGCAGCGATAAACCCTGGGCTGGCCGTTTTACCGAGCCAACAGATGCCTTTGTTGAGGCATTCACCTCCTCGGTAGGCTTCGATAAGCGTCTGTATAAGCACGATATTGACGGCTCGCTTGCGCATGCGCGGATGTTGACCCATGTGGGCGTGCTGACCGAAGATGAATGCGAGGCGATTGTCACAGGTCTCGAAGAGGTGCGTGCGGATATCGAACGCGGTGCATTCGGCTGGTCGGTCGCGCTCGAAGATGTACATATGAATATTGAGGCGAAGCTGACCGACAAGATCGGCATCGCTGGCAAGAAGCTGCACACCGGTCGTTCGCGTAACGATCAGGTGGCGACCGATATTCGTCTCTATCTGCGTGATGAGATCGACCTGATCGAAGCTGAGATCAAGCGCCTGCAAGCAGGGCTGCTCGATCTGGCCGAGCGTGAAGCCGATGCAATCTTACCCGGTTTTACCCACCTTCAGGTGGCGCAGCCGGTGGTCTTTGGCCATCACATGATGGCGTGGTTTGAGATGCTCAAGCGCGATCACGGCCGCCTGATGGATTGCCGCAAGCGTGTCAACATGCTACCGCTGGGTGCCGCTGCATTGGCGGGCACCAGCTATCCGATCGACCGTGAATTTAGCGCCAGGCTGCTCGGTTTTGATGGTGTTTGTGAAAACTCGCTGGATGCGGTGAGTGATCGCGATTTCGCGATTGAGTTCTGCGCCTTTGCCGCCACCCTTTTGATGCACCTGTCGCGCTTTTCGGAAGAACTGGTGATCTGGGCCTCGGCGCAATTTAATTTTGTTGAGCTGCCGGACCGTTTCTGTACGGGTTCATCGATTATGCCGCAGAAGAAAAATCCCGATGTGCCCGAGCTGGTGCGCGGCAAAACCGGGCGTGTCTTTGGTAGTCTGATGAGTCTGCTGACATTGATGAAAGGGCAGCCACTCGCTTACAACAAAGATAACCAGGAAGACAAAGAGCCGCTGTTTGATTCGATCGATACCGTGCGCGGTTCGCTACGTGTCTTTGCCGACATGGTGCCAGCGATTGAGGTCAAGCGTGAAAATATGGAGCGTGCCGCGCTGAGTGGCTTTTCGACCGCCACCGACCTGGCCGATTATCTGGTGCGTAACGGAGTTGCCTTCCGGGATGCGCATGAGGTGGTGGGTAAAGCGGTGCGTCTGGGCGTTGAAACCGGAAAGGATCTGGCTGAAATGTCGTTTGATGAGTTGTCGCAGTTTTCCCCCGCGATTAATGAAGATGTCTTTGAGGTGTTGACGTTGCAGGGCTCAGTGGCGTCGCGCGATCATATTGGTGGCACTGCACCAGCGCAGGTGAGGGCGGCGGTGAAACGCGCACGCGCCGCTATCTGAGTTGGCGGCTTAACTAACAAGGGCACCGAGTCTCGGTGCCCCTTTAGACTTCATCGATTATTTCAGTCCTTTTTCTGCGCGGCTCATCAGTTTGTCGATATCATCGCCCTTTTCCCAGCTGCTGGTAGCGCTCTTAATGGTAAGGCCTTTAGGGGCTTTCTCTATCGCCTTGATCTGAGTGGTGAGTTTGTCAGCCAGAGCGACAGTATCTTTTGCTGAGGTCTCCGGCAGTATCAGTAGAAAGCGGTTGGTGTCGAGTCTGCCGGCAAGATCAGCCCAGCGTAGCTGATCATTCAGCAGCAGGCTGATGGCAACCAGTATCTGATCGAGGTTTTTTTTATCTTTCACGCCACCCGTTTCAAGAATGATCAGTGAGAGCGGGTTATTGTAACGACGACTGCGTGAGACCTGGGATTCGAGGGTCTGCATCAGGCCGTGTTGGTTAAGCATGCCGGTGGTTTTATCGTGAATATTGAGATTCTCGAGTTCAACCTTCAGGTGTTCATTTTCGCTGTGTAGCTGGTGCAGCTCGGTCACATCGAAGAAGTAATGAGCGGTGATGCCTTCGTTTTCATCGGCGAGTGGTGCCCGCCAGCATTTGGTCCAGCGTCGCTCATGAATCGCGGTGGCAGGTAGCTCAGCGATATTTTTCGCTTTCAACAGCGCTTTTAACGAGTCATTTTTTAGTGATGATGCCGTGGCCCCCTTGATCTCGTTGAAGTCGATATCGAGGTAATTTTGTAAGGCGTTATTAAGCCAGACGATCTTTTTTTTCTTATCAGTCAGCAGCAGTCCGACCGGTGCATCTTGCAGCACGGCGGGGATGGCGACTGAAAAGTCCTCGGGAAGTGTCATAACGTACTCCGAAATTGATGTTATTTAGCCAATTATGTCTGACCTTAATATAGATTTCTATCATTGTACTGTATGTATGTCTATTGCTTGCATTGAATTGACTCACTTTAATTAAGTGGTATTTTATTTATTTCTTTTATTGGTCTTCATTATTCGGGGGGTGAATTTAGGCTGGTTTCCTTGACTGTTTTGATGTTTTGTTTTTGTGACCTATCTCTAGCTTTGAGCTAAAGGGCCGATACGTTTTCTATCGGTTGTGAGTAATTTAGAGAATGGTGCAGGGAGATTCCGCGCTGGATATCAAGACGATAAAAAAACGTTTTTTAGGGCTGAATCGTGAGCGTTTGAGGCGCACGCGTGATGTCCTGCGCAGCCGTCAACGAGATGTGATGGACGTTTTAACGCTGCTGTTTCACGCTAATCACCCCTCTTTTCCGGGTTATGTGTCGAAAAACACCCCAGTGGGTGTTGCGGATTATCAGCCCAGTAAAGCAACCCTTGATGCAGCTAAAAAGCTGGTGCGCAGTTTTGATTACAGAAAGAAGGCGCTGCCTCGCTACGATATACATTCCATGTTTTTGATGGGCAGCAGCGGCACGATTGCCTATTCGGAAAGCAGTGATTTTGATATCTGGCTCTGCCATCGTCCCGATCTTTCTGGGCCTCAGCTAGATGAATTGCAACACAAGGCGGAGGCGATAGAGAAATGGGCGGATGAATTTGGCCTGGAAGTCCATTTCTTTTTGATGAACGCGGAGAAATTCAAAGAGGGCAGTGTGGTTGAGCTGTCGGTTGAGAGTAGTGGTAGCGCACAGCATCATTTACTGCTTGAAGAGTTTTATCGTACCGGGCTTTTACTGGCGGGGCGTTATCCTGTTTGGTGGTTGGTGCCGCCAAAAGAAGAGAAAAATTATGACGCCTATGTTGATCGTCTAAAACTGCGGCGCGATATTCGTGATGGTGAGACCATCGATTTTGGCGGCCTGCCAGATGCACCGGCTGAAGAGTTTTTAGGGGCAGCGTTATGGCAGTTGTATAAGGGGGTGGACTCGCCCTATAAGGCGGTTCTCAAATTGATGCTGATGGAGACCTACGCGAGCGAGTACCCCGATGTTCGTCTGTTGTGTACACAATTTAAGCAGGAGATCCATGATGGCGAGATCGATATGGTCAGCCTGGACCCTTATATTATGTTGTACAAAAAACTGGCGAATTATCTCGATGGCGAAGAACAAAAAGAGAAGCTTGAACTGGTGCGACGTTGTTTTTACTTTAAGGTAAATGAGCAGCTGGGTAAGCCGGTCGACGAAAAATATATGACCTGGCAGCGTGAGGTGATGGAAGAACTGACCGCTTCGTGGGGCTGGACGAATACCTATATGGCGATGCTGGATACCCGGGCGGAGTGGAAAATTAATCGTGTGATTGAGGAGCGGGGTAGCCTGGTGGGGGCGTTGACGCAGGGGTATCAGTTTCTCTCGAAGTTTGCGCGTGACCATGTGCAGCTGTCGATGATTAGTCAGCGTGATCTACATATCCTTGGGCGTAAACTCTACGCCGCATTTGAGCGTAAGGCCGGAAAAATAAAGATTATCAACCGCGGTATTTCCGATGACGTGGTTGAGAGTCACCTGACCTTTTATCGCGTCGGTGGCGATGGCGGCTGGATGCTCTTCAGAGGCAACATTAGCAATGATGAGATGCGCAACCATAAACCACTTAAGCGTGCGCATAGCGTCGTTGAGCTAACCGCGTGGTGTTTTTTTAATAAGCTGGCTGACGACCGCACGGTCGTCGTGCTACAGGGGAAAGAGATTAATATTAGTATGAACGAAGTGCGTTCAATTAATCGACTCTTTGATAATTTATTTCCTGGCGGGCAGCTGGTATCGAGCAGCATGGATGATTTAACCGATACGCCGCGGATGATTCGCGCTGCGCTACTGGTGAATGTTGCTGATGAGGTGGTGGATAGTCATGTGCGCGATGGCAAGCATATGACCAGTAATCGGACCGATGCCCTGAGCTATGGTGGTGTCTGCAATAACCTGATTAATTCATTTGATTTTGTTTTTCAGACCAGTTGGCAGGAGGTGTTAACGTTTCGCTATACCGGGCCTAAAGGGGTGCTGGAGTGTCTTCGCGCCTATTTCCAGTGGACGCCGCGTTCCAGGGGTGTCGAACCACCGCCAGTGAAAATTCAGTGTGATGTCTCTGGCCGAGCGATGGTGATTCAGAAGCGGGTCGAAGAGCTTTTTGACGACGTGAAAAGTTGTTTCTATAGTGGCTCGCATCCCGAAACGGTTCGTTATCTCTTTTGCATTGGCCGTTCCTATTACCTGTTGCTGATTCAAAATGATGTGCTCTCTTACACTCAGCACGATGCCATTCCTGAGCTGCTGAATAAGCTTTCTGAACCAGCTGAGCAATTTACCACGGTGGTGGCTGACCGCCATGCACTGAAAAATACATTGATGCCGATGGTGTATCGTCTGAATAAAGAGGGCGTGATACAGGTTTTTTATCAGGTAGATGGTGCCTCCGTTGATGTCTATGTGGTGGATGAAAATGGTTCGCTTTATTACCACCGTGCGGATGACCAGAACCCTGAAGTGCTCCTTAATCAATATCGCCGGTTTTTTGATTCAGTGACTTATCGGCAAATGATTCAGCGGGGTGACGCCCCAGTGGGTAGCGCTGAAGAGGGAATGCCTAAAATTCAGTTTTTTCAGGCAGGACGAGGTCGTGAGGGGCGTTTGATGCTACAGCGTAAGACCGTTGAGCGTAATGTCGCAGCGGGTGGTTATTTTAATTTGCAGGTGATTGGCGAAGATGCGGGGGATGGTAAGCCAATGTTCACCATCTACTGCAATGATGTTGAGCTGACTTCGCTTGAGTTTGGTGATGGGCTGTTTGGCGAGGTGGCTCGACATGTGCTGGAACAGCGTAAGAGCGGGCTGCTTTACCCCATTTATATTACGGATATCGATATGCCTGCGACGATGCTGGGCAAGGATTCGTCGATGAGTACGCAGACAATCAATTATCTCAATTATAAGCGCTTTATCGAAGCGAAGTTAAATGCAGAGCTTAAGGCGATGGGTAAGCGCGCGAGTAATCCCGACCAGGTCGCCTGACTGCCTGGTTAATTCCCTGATGGTATCTGGCTGTAAGCCAATCTGATTTCTGGATTTCCCAGAGAGCGTTTATACTTGCCCTTTTTTCCGGGAAGCACCATGTCTCAATTCTCCTGCACTCGTCACCTGCTACGAATAGTGGGTGGCGCAATGATGTTTCTATTTTTAACGGGTTGTGGGCAGAAGGGTGACCTTTACCTGCCGAAGGCCTCTCAACTACTGAGCTTAGTCGTATTTTAAGATGGATCATTTTAGTTATCAGAATGGGCAACTTGTTGCCGAAGATGTCGCGTTAAGCAAAATAGCGGCTGACTACGGTACCCCTTGTTACGTTTACTCCCGTGCGACGTTGGAACGCCACTGGCACGCTTTTGATGATGTCTTTGCCGGGCACGACCACCTGATCTGCTACGCGGTTAAGGCCAACTCGAACCTCGCGGTGCTAAACCTGTTTGCACGCCTTGGCTCCGGCTTTGATATCGTCTCGGTCGGTGAGCTGGAACGTGTGATTGCCGCTGGCGGTGATCCGAGCAAAGTGGTCTTCTCCGGCGTGGCCAAAACGGCCGCTGAAATGCGCCGCGCGCTGGAGGTCGGCATTCTCTGTTTTAACGTGGAGTCTGAGGCAGAGCTGGAGCGCTTAAATACGGTCGCTGCCGAGATGGGGGTGCAGGCACCGGCCTCACTGCGGGTAAACCCGGATGTGGATGCGCACACTCACCCCTATATTTCGACCGGCCTGAAAGAGAATAAATTTGGTATCGATATTGCGGCTGCCCCGCAGGCCTGCGCCCACGCAGCCGCCATGTCGAATATCAACCTGATCGGTATCGACTGCCATATCGGTTCCCAGTTGACCGACACCGCGCCGTTTACTGCCGCGTGTGATCGTCTGTTGTTGCTGCTTGATGCATTGCAAGCGCAGGGAATCGAAATCCATCATCTTGATCTTGGTGGCGGCCTGGGGATCACCTATGGCGATGAGACGCCGCCGTCGCCCGCAGTCTACGCCGAAGCACTGCTCGGTAAACTGGGTGGTCGCGGTTTCACGATTATTTTAGAACCGGGGCGCGCGATAGCAGGCAACGCGGGGGTGATGCTGACACAGGTCGAATACCTCAAAAGTAATGACTACAAAAACTTTGCGATCGTCGATGCCGGCATGAATGATCTGCTGCGCCCATCGCTCTATAGCGCATGGCAGGCGATCATTCCATTGCAGCAAGCATCCTCAGCTGAAAAGAAAATGTATGACATCGTTGGCCCAGTCTGTGAGACCGGTGACTTCCTTGGCAAGGAGCGCGAGCTGGCACTTGAGGCGGGCGATCTATTAGCGGTGCGTTCATCCGGCGCCTATGGCTTCTCGATGGCATCGACTTATAACTCACGCCCGCGTTGTGCCGAGGTGATGGTCGATGGTGATCAGAGCTATCTGATTCGTCGCCGTGAGACGGTAGAAGAACTCTATCGCGATGAAACAATCCTGCCGGATTAAATTTGATGCAGCGTATCCCTGAACCCGATTTGATGGATGACGATGCGCAGGCGCGCGCCTATGCCGAGGCCGATTTTGCGGAGCCGCATGAAAACCTTATTACGCTGTTTAAGCAGCAGTGGCCGGGACGAGAGGTGGCGGGGCATGTGCTTGATCTCGGTTGTGGCCCGGCCGATATCTCAATCCGTTTTGCACGTGCATTTCCCGCTTGCACCATTGAAGGGGTCGATGGTGCGGATGAGATGCTGGCGTACGGAATCAAAGCGGTGGCCGCCGCAGGTTTGTCTCAGCGGATCGATTTAACTCACTGCTATCTGCCCGATGAAGCGTTGATGCAGCAGTCGTATGATGCTGTGATCAGCAACAGCCTGCTGCATCACCTGAAAGACCCCATGACGTTATGGCAGACGATTGCGGCTTGCGTTAAATCTGATTCAACTGATGGTGTGCCGGTATTCGTGATGGACTTGATGCGCCCTGAAAGCGAAGCCGAAGTGAAGCGCATGGTTGAACTGTATGTCGCGAATGAACCGAATATATTGCGCCATGATTTTCACCACTCGCTGTTTGCCGCTTACCGAGTGGATGAAGTGCGTGCGCAGTTAGCTGCTGCAGGTTTGAGCAGTCTCAAGGTTGAGGCGGTCAGTGACCGCCATCTGATTGTTGCTGGCTTGCTATAACACTTCAGCCAATAATTTCTCCACGCGCCTGCGGATATCATCTCGTGCCGCTGTGAATGTTTCAATAATCTCTTCTTCACTGCCGGTTGCCTTTGCAGGGTCAGAGAGCGGCCAATGAATGCGTGGCATGTCTGCGGGTACCGCCGGGCAGTGTTCATCGGCATGGCCGCATACCGTTACCAGTAACGTGGTTTGCGCCAGCATCTCAGGCGTGACTTTGGTTGACTCCTGATCTGAAATATCGATCCCCGCGTCTTTCATGATAGCGATCGCGCGTGGGTTTTTGCCGTGCGCTTCAATCCCTGCCGAGAGAATATCAACCCGATCACCGGCCAGATGTTTCGCCCACCCTTCCGCGATTTGTGAACGACAGGCGTTGCCGGTGCAGAGAAAGAGAATGCAGGGTTTTTGTGTTGGCATGTTGGTTCCTTGGGTAAAATGAATTGCCTTGGATAATCATTGTTTAGCCTCGCCCTTTTTAATGCGGAAGGCCTGCAATTAACGACTATAGGGCCTGAAATGCCCCCGCCTGTTTCAGCGGTAGCTTGACGTTTTTAAGCAGCGGCAGTGTCGTGTCCAGTGTCATATCCCCGTTAAGCTGGTATTCCAGTGCTTTGCTTTGGGTGAGGGCCTGGTACAGGGCCATGCCCATGTCTGAAAAACTCAGGCGTACGGGGATGCTGATCTGGGTTTGCCCCTTTTCTGGCAGAGTCACTACATCGCTGGTCTTGATCGACGCCCATGACTTGCCGTTGACTAGCAGATTATAGTCGAGCCGGGTGAGATCAATACCGAAGGCATTGGTGTTTTCCAGCGCCATCACTACCGTTAATGCTGCGCCGCTGATACTGAGATCGTCGACCTTGACATTCGATATCTGCATTGATGGAATCGAAGGTATCGGTATGCTGTTGCTGTAGGTTGCCGGAACGGTACGCGTGCCGAGCACCGGCAGGTCGATGTGGATCCTGGCGTCGATGCTGAACGGCAGAGCGCCTTTGTTTTCCTCCCCTTTAAAGAGGCTCGCCAGTTCCGCAAACTTGAAGGCGATGGGTACCTTGACCTGATTGCTGGAATGCGCGTCGATGTTGATACCGCTGTGCTGCTCACCCTGTGTAAACGGCTTGTTGTTAATGGTGAGCGCATAGTCGAAGCCGGCGAGTTTGATCGGAATCGCGTTCGGGTTGTCTACGTTTAACAGCATCGTCAGTTCGGCACCCTCGAAAGAGAGTCCGCTCAGGTCAGTGCCCGCGAGGCTGACAACAGGTTCGCGTACATCCGCAGCGCCAATGAGTTTTTCGAGTGTGGAGCAGCCACTTAGCGAAGCGAGGAGCGCGATTGCAAAGAGGTGCTTGAACCAGCGAGATGAAATACGGTGAGCCATGTCTATTCCTTGGGATTGGTCAGTGCGGCTTTTATGCTGTGAATAGAAACGCGATGATTAAGCAGCACAAGCCCTGTCTGGATGAATAATACCTTAGCTGCCATCCAAAGTGTAAGCGCAAGGTTTGGTGATATATCGTATCAGTTGTTGCAGAGTGATGAGCTTGCATGCGAAGTCGTCCCCTCAAAGCCCTGTTGCCGCCAGGCTTCATAAAGAAATATCGAAACCGCATTGGAAAGGTTGAGGCTGCGGCTATCGGCGAGCATGGGGATGCGTAAAATCTGCTCCGCTGGCAACGTTGCTAACAGCTCTGCGGGCAGGCCGCGGGACTCGGGGCCGAACAATAGCGCGTCGTTTGTTTGATATTTGATCTGGGTGTGATTGCGTGACCCTTTGGTGGAGCAGGCGATCAGTCGTACCGGTTTCACCTCGGTGATGAAGCTGTCGAGGTCGTCATATTCTTTTATCGATGCAAATTCATGGTAGTCGAGCCCGGCGCGGCGTAGCCGTTTGTCGTCAAGTTTAAATCCACAGGGATGAATCACATGCAGCTGTGCCCCACTATTGGCACAAAGGCGTATAATGTTGCCGGTGTTGGGCGGAATTTCCGGTTGATAGAGTACGATATGAAACATGGCGGGAATATACCACAGCGCGTGGAATATAATGGCGAGATAACAGCTCGGGGATCTCTGATTTAATTGTCATTGCTAGCGCAGCGTGACGGACTGGAAGTCCAAATCCTTTAGGGCGGCAATCTCAACACTATCAGAATCATCAAGTGATGAGATTGCTTCGTCGCTCCGCTTCTCGCAATGACATATAATGTCACTGATCAGAGTTTCCTTGGGCAAAAAAGGATGGTGAGTTGAGTAATCAAAATAAAATGTTGGCGGTTGAGTTTTGCGGTATGAAATTTTCGACGCCGCAGGTGTTGCTGTCGGGTTGTGTTGGTTTTGGCGAGGAGTATACGCGGGTCGAGGGTTTTTCGAATCGCGATGTCGGGGCGATCTGCCTCAAGGGCACGACGCTTGAAAATCGCCTCGGCAATGCGCCGCACCGTCTCTGGGAGACACCGTCCGGCATGATCAACGCGATCGGTCTGCAAAATCCGGGTGCACCTTATGTGGTGGATGAGATTCTGCCGACGCTCGATTTTGACGAGACCCGCTTTATTGCCAATGTTTCGGGTTCAACGGTTGAAGAGTATATTGAAGTGACAAGGCTGTTTGATGATTCACCGATCGATGCGATCGAGATCAACATCTCCTGCCCGAATGTGAAAGAGGGTGGTGTCGCATTTGGTAATGATCCTGAGATGTCGGCGCGGGTGGTTGAGGCGTGTCGTTCCGTGACCAAAAAACCGCTGATCACCAAACTGTCGCCCAATCAAACCGATATCGCAGGCAATGCGAAACGCTGTATCGAGGCGGGTACCGATGCCTTTGCGGTGATCAACACGCTGATGGGGATGGCGATCGATATCGAAGCGCGCACGCCGATCATCGGTAATAATCAGGGCGGGCTTTCCGGCCCGGCGATTAAACCGGTGGCGTTGCTGAAGACGCATCAGGTTTATCAGGTCTGCAAAGGGCATAATATTCCGATTATTGGGCAGGGCGGGATTATGACCGCTGAAGATGCGATTGAATTTATGATCGCCGGCGCTTCGGCGGTGGGTGTCGGCACAGCGCTGTTTTATGATCCACTGGTCTGCCCGAAGATCAATGCGGGGCTGGTGGCGTATATGGAGCGCCACGGCATGAGTGAAATTTCGCAGCTGGTGGGTACATTGCAACTGAATTAATAACCGGGGACTTTAACTAGCAGGGAGGCCGCAAATGGATGGATTGGATGAATTAGCAGGAAAGCGCTGTGAGGCATGTCGTGCAGATGCGCCGCTGCTGACACCGCAGCAATTGAATGAGGGCTTGCCCCAATTGCCGCAATGGCAGTTGATCGAGGTGGCGGGTGTGCAGCAGCTGTCGCGGGTTTATCGCTGTAGGGGGTTTGTGGGTGCGATGGCGCTGGCAGAAAAGGTGGCGGAGCTCGCCGAACAGGAAAATCATCATCCGAGCCTGCTGGTGGAGTGGGGCAAGCTCACCGTGACGTGGTGGACTCATAAAATCAACGGCTTACATGAGAATGACCTGGTTATGGCGGCTCGAACGGAGCGCTTGTTTGCCTCTTTATAAATGGGTGTTAATTACACCTTAACCCTGTTATAGCGGTAATTTCACCATAAACTTTAATTCTGACCTCATATCGGTATATAGTGAGCGGTAATCATAAGTTTGTGCATGAGAAATCGTGCAACAAAAAGAGTTAAATGGGTGGTGTGGGGATGAAAAAAGGTTTAAAAATTCAGTTGGGTTTGGCGCTTGCGCTAGGTCTATCGCCGTTGGCTCATGCCAATATAACATTTGAAGTTTCAACTTTGCAGGACGGGGTTGATGCGAATCCCGGTGATCGTATCTGTCAGACAGCTAGTGGCCCCTGTACCCTGCGTGCTGCGGTGCAAGAGGCTAACCTATATGAAGGTGGGGTGACCACCATCGATTTGCAGATAGAAGGGGTTTACCTCTTAGGTGAAGGCGATGCTGACACTGAAAACAACCCGATCGATGACAGTGCGGGCGATCTCGACATTATCAATAATAGAACGGTCATTATTAATGGCTCCAGCTCAAGGCTTACGGCGATTGATGGCGCGGGAGATGATCGTGTCTTCGATGTACGTGATGGCGCTCATTTAACGTTGAACGATGTCACGGTGCGTAATGGCTTCGTGTTTGTGCCTATTATTAATCCTGACGTTTTTGTAATTAGAGAAGATTATGGCTCTGAGGATGCTGGTGGCGGGATTAAGGTTGATCGTGCCGCGCTAACCCTGAACCGCGTGGCTGTTATCGACA
>Ga0316209_1000610_pt1 | contig 55520 bp, 47 predicted proteins | sample 6monopyrite_MG_FD_204945 | JGI IMG/M metagenome (GOLD analysis project Ga0316209, IMG submission 204945) | Microbial mat bacterial communities from mineral coupon in-situ incubated in ocean water Damariscotta River, Maine, United States -... | ecosystem: Environmental > Aquatic > Marine >... | reverse complement strand
CGCGTAAACATTTATAAATCACATATTAAAGGTGGTGTACCTTCTGTGTATCTTCGTATTAAGGTCGATATTTAAAACCTGCGCTTATTGATAACCGAGTTAAAAATTTTAGAACCTTTGTTAAAAGGCAGTCATATTTTTTTGACTGGTCGTTATCCAAGCAAAACTCAACGTATCGGATAAAACCTGCTCACAAAACAATCAATCTATTCATTGTAAAGTATAATCTGCAACACCGTGCATAGCACACATTTTGCAGATCTGTTAAATTCGGCTAATCGATCAAGATACCATAAGTGCCAGTAAGAAAAATAAACGGGCACTAAACATCATCATTATAAAAGGACGTAGGCAGATGAATTCCACCTTTACAATTAAATTCCCTTCTCTATCCATTATTTTTTTAAGCCTGTTCATCGCAGCAGTTGGAATCGGTTGTGGCGGCGGCGGGGGTGGTACACCCGCACCAACCGATGAAGATGCACAAGGTTTGTACATCACCGATGGGAGTAATAGCATCGCTGTTTTTAAAGACGCCAACCCCTTAAACCCCAATATCAGTAAAAGCCTCACCGATATTAAAGGCATGATATACGGTGAATTACCCAATCAAAAATTTATCTTTTTTGATATTGCCACCAACGTGCTTTACGAAGGCAATATTACCGCTATCACCCTCACCGATTTTGTTGGTACCGCCACCGTGTATAACGATGGCGTAATGGTGGACAACAATGTTGCAGTAAGTGGCACCGTGACAACAACCTCAAGCATTGATATGACGTTGACTGGCAGCGGGGATTTTGTGAGCGGCAGTATTAAGGGCTTGTTTTCTGCTGCTTATAATAATGAGGCGACAGATACGAGAATTAGTACATTTATTGTAAAACCATGGAAATCGGATGGACTTGGTAGCCTTAAAATGCTGACATCAGGAATGTTAACATCTAATTTTGTTGTTAACGAAGATGCCACCTATACATACACTTCAAATAACTTAGGTTCTTCTGTGCAATGTCTTCAATCTGGAAAGTTAAAGTTCAAGTCACCTAAAAATATTTACCCTTTGTCTAATGAGGAAACAACGACTTTTTCAATTGGTTGCACTATAAGCACACCACCAGCTTTCACCGGCTTTGCGAGTGTGATCGCGGTTGATGGTGCGGGTATAGGAACCGAAATGTGGTATGCAACGACAAACGGTACCAATTCAATTTTTATGATATTAACAAAATTATAGTTTAATCGTGTAAATATTTAAGGGAATTAAATAATGAGCATAGGGATAAAAGAAAAACGAACCGCTAAGCTATCACAACTTGATCTACGCAATAAACGTATTGCTATTTATCGAAAGAATGTACATGCGAGAAATTTATTTAAAGGCGTGAATGGTGAAACCTTTCATGTGCCAGAAACATTAATGAGTCGGCAATCAAATTTTAAAGAATTTGTGAAAGTTAACTTTGAACATAATTTTTCCAACCCCGGATCTTGGCCAGACAATGTAACTAATTTACCTATCTATAAAAAATTAAAAGCGTATTCAGAAACAAATTATGGTTCGGCAACGATACATCGAATTTTACAAGATAACAAAAAAGCGACTTTACAAAAACGGAAGGTATTTAAAGTACAGTATGATGATGGTGTCTCGGGTCAGGAGGCACGCGGCGCATTTAATTATATTCGTTTAACAAAAAATTTCCCGAATAACCTCCCCTATAAGGGCGGCGAAAGAAAATACGCTTTAGCCATTATCCATCACGAGTTTGGTCATACCCGTTTTTTTAGAAGTTCTAATAAAATGAAAATCATTGAATTTTCCCTTCAAGATGAAAGGCAAGCCGTTATTCATCTTGAGAATCCAATAAGAATGAAAAAAGGGTTGGAACCACGATATACCTATTTTCGAGATGTAGGTAAGAAGGGCGATAAAGGAACAATTAATATTATTACAGGTGAAATAGCGATAATTTCTGAGGGGCGCAATACGATATTGGAATATGATCCAACAAAACTGGTTAAAATTGGAAGCAAGGGAGCTTACCGAAAATGAAAAAACTAATCAGTTTTACTCTGTATATTTTATTGACATCGTGTGCACAAACGGTTCCTACCGAAACGCCCGTACAAGCAGAATTTAGAAAGTTTTTTAAAGAGTCTTTGAAGACGTACCGGCAGGACAACGTAAAAATTAATGTTGATAATCAAGACTGGCAAAATGGCGAAGTAGCCATAACCGATATGTCAAATGATCAAATACAAATGACGGTTCAGCTCAACTTAAAGTCTGTTGAAAAAGTGCTTGTATTGAAACTCCCTGAGTCTGGATATAATGCGGATGGTTCTATATCGAAAGCTTGCCGCGATGATTATATCTTTGTTGCAGGCTATTCGATTGACCCTGATATAAATATTTCTGAACTAACGTTTCGAATGCGATCACGATGTAATGGTGGGCCACACAGAGTCGTAGCCTGGGTAAGAACCTCGGATGGAAAATTTTATTTAGGTGATCGTACCTTTTTTGCGTTTACTGCTGATGGGGTTACGTATTGGTGAATAAAATAAGTGTTTAAAAATTACTGAAGACCAGTAGAGGGAAATAACATGGATGAAAAACAAAAAACACAATCCGGCAGCGTACTAAACTTTAATAATATTGTATTGAGCAGCGTATTATTTTTTCATCTAGGTTTACTCTCCAATGCCTATGCGTCACCCGAAGGTGGTCAAGTGGTGGGCGGTAGCGGTTCAATCAACCAGTCAGGTTTAAACACCACCGTCAACCAAGCCACACAAAACATGGCGATTGATTGGCAAAGTTATAACGTGCAGCAGGATGAACGTGTTCAATACATTCAACCGAACAGCCGTTCCATTTCACTTAACCGTATACTCGGCAATAACGCCTCTACCATTCGTGGGCGTATCGATGCCAACGGTCAAGTGATACTCGTTAACCCCAATGGTATTTTCTTTAGCCCAACCTCGGTTATCAACGTGGGCGGCATTATGGCTAGCGGTTTGGATATAAAACCCAGCGACTTTATGAATGGTAATTATATTTTTAGCGAAGTTATTGGTACCGATGGTTTTGTTTTTAATAGCGGTATTATCAACGCGGCGATGGGTAACACCGGAACAGGCGGCAATGTAACTTTGCTTGGTAAGCAAGTAAAAAATGATGGGGTGATTGTGGCACGCTTAGGTGCGGTTAATTTAGCCGCAGGTAAAGCGGCCGTTGTTACGTTTGATAACGCGGGTTTACTTGGCGTAAGAGTTACTAAAGAAGTTTTACAAAGCGAATTGGGTATTGACCCTGCGGTACTCAACAGCGGTAGTATTAATGCCGAAGGTGGCCGTATTTTATTAACCGGCAGTGTTAGCCAAGATATTTTTTCACGTGCAGTTAATACCGGCGGCATGGAACAAGCAACAAGCGCAGTTGTTAATGCTGATGGCACCTTTACATTAGGTGGCGGTGCCGATGTTGTGAACACTGGCACATTGGATGTTTCCACTAACAGGGTAAACCAAAAAGCCGGTGACATTGTTGTGATTGGCGAAAACGTAACAAGCAGTGGCATTATAAAAGCGGACTCACAAAATGGCGATGGAGGTAGTATTGAATTGCATGCAACCGACACCACCTTGCTAACTGAAATTAGCGAAACAACGGCACGGGCCAATGCTAGCGGGCAAGGCGGCACAATAAAAATATTGGGGAACAACGTAGGCTTATTCGACTCAGCACAAGTAAATGCATCCGGTGCCAATGGTGGCGGTGTTGCTTTAATTGGTGGCGATAAAAGTGGGCAAAACAAACAAATACGCAATGCCGAATTTATTTACCTAGGTGAAAATACCAATGTAAACGCCGATGCAATGAATAACGGAAATGGCGGTAAGCTAATCACTTTTGCAAATGACACTACTAGAATTTACGGTACACTCACAGCACGTGGTGGAGTAAACGGTGGCAATGGTGGCTTTATCGAAACCTCTGGTTTACAAGGTTTTGAAATTATTCAGGCACCTGATGCAACGGCTGCAATGGGGTTGGGTGGTGAATGGCTGATTGACCCTTATAATATTACTATTGTTGATTCGACTGTCGGCACAAGTGAGATAAAAGTAGATAATCCAATAGCAGGTAGCACCAAGGTATTTGATACTTTAGGAACACCTGCGACCCTTGAGGCGGGTTTAATTACAGGCCAATTGAATGCCGGAACAAATGTAACGATTACAACGACCGAAGCAACTACTACTCCGCTAACACCTGTTGGCCTCGAACTGGGTAATATCAGCTTTGACACAAACTTGTTTTACACTGGCAATAATGATGTAACTCTGACACTCAATGCCGCAAACGATATTAATATAGCTAACCAACAAATTAGATCCGATCTAAATAGTAGTAGCCAACCCCGCCCCGACAAAACACTAAACCTCATTTTTAATAGCGGTGGCAACGTTAACTTAACTAATGCACAAATCAACACCAACGGCGGTAGCTTTACCGCAACCGGTGTTAACTTTATTTCAACCGGTGGGCAAATTAATACCGTGCGTAATAATTACAGAGTGAGTGACAATCGTAACTCAGGAATTAAAGGCGGTAATGTTAATATCACTGCGACAGGTGTCAGTACTGTAACGGGCATTGCATCTCTCGATTTAAATACAAATATTATTACTGATGGGGGTGCCGTTTCTTTAGTTGCTTCTGCTACAGGGGGTTCGATTACAACAAAGGCTTCAATTAATACACAAACAATTCCGTTTAGTTCTAATAACAATAATCGCGACACACTAATAGCTGGCACCAATACCGGCACCGTTTCAATGACAGCGGGTGGTGCCATTAGTCTTAGTAACAGTGTTTTAACGGATGGCCAAAAAGTAGAGGTGATTAATTCAGGTAGTTTTACCAGTGTCGCCGGTGGCACGATTGACACCAGGGGGAGTAGTGGCAATGCAGCTAACGGCGATGTTGTTATTAATTCCGCTGGTTTTATTACAATAGGCGATCAAATCAATATCGATTCAGATGGCGATGTTGCAACGGGGACTATTAAACTAGCTTCAACTGGTGCAGGTGTGAATGGTGCCGTTAACGTAAACAGCGTGATAGATACACGCGGAGGTAATATTGAAGTAAGTGGTGTTGATATAAGTGTTAGTAGTACTGGTGGTGAAATTAGAACGGTGGGTAATACAGCCGGCAATGTATTGATAACCGCCACGGGAGCCACCAATCTCGGTGGCAACATTAACACGCAAGGCGGTAACGTTACTGTTTCAAACTCAACGTCGTTTATTAACACCGGGGCAATTAACACCGCTGTTAATAGTGAAGCCAATGGGAATGTTTCAATCACCTCAACCGGTACAGTGGATGTTAATGCGGCCATTACCACCAACAATGGTGCCGTTGCAGTTAATGCTGGAACGACTTACGACAGCGGTACCAATGGAAATATCGTAACCAATAATAACGGCGGTGGTGCAAGCGGTACCGTTTCCATTAATGCGCAAGGTAATGTAACCTCGGTTGGGTTAATTAACACCAACAACGCCACCGTTAATTTTAATAACGCCACCGCTATTACCACCGGTGGCGATGTTGCTATCAATGGAAATATTACAACCACGGGGGGTGATGTGACGGTCAATAAATCGACCGGTTACAGCAGCACTGGCGACATCGATTCAGGCGCCATTGCCATTAATTCAATCGGCACGATTACCTCCGGCGGGCAAATTTCGAGTAACGGCGGCAATGTTGATTTAGTTTCAAGTGGTGGCTCCGTCACCGCTAATCAAATTAATCTTAACAATAGTATTACTAGCAACAACGGCGTTGTTACTATTAATGGTGGCCGCTTTAATAGTGATGGTAGTGGCACAATGAATTCGGGCAGTGGTAATGTTGCAATAACCACGGTAGGCGATATAACCACCGGCGCGCAAATAACAGCAACCTCGGGTAACATTAACTTAGTCACTACGTCAGCAGCATCGGGCGTAACACTAAACAGCGGTCTGTCAACCGGTAACGATCTCACTATTAATTCTCAAGGTGCGATTGCCGCAACGAGTGCACCTTTGCTCATTGGAGGTAGCGCAACATTTAGCAATACTACCGGCAACATGACACTGGATAACAATAGCAATAGCTTCCAAAGTAATGTTGCCCTCAGTAATACCAGCGGCAACATTTCAATTACCGACAGTAACAACATTAACTTTGCGACCTCGAATATTGGCACGGGGTCTTTCACTGTTAATGCCACGGGCATTAGTCAAACCAGTGGTGCAATTATACAAAGTCTGGGGGCCGGCAATGTTACATTAAACAGTGGCAGTGGTAATCTCGTACTTGACAATACAGCGAATGAATTCACCGCTGCGGTTGCCATTACAACAACCAGTGCGGCAAGTGCAACGCTAAACGATGTGAGTGATATTCAGCTAGGCACGGTAAGCACTGGCGGCGATTTAACGCTTCTGGCAGGCACCGTTGCAACCAATAATGGCAATATTGTTTTTGCCAATACCAATGTGGGTGGAACATTAACCGCAACGGCTGGAGCAGGTACCACTAGCAACATCACTCAAAGTAATGCCATTGCGGTAACGGGTAACGCCATTTTTAATGTTGAGGGTGGCCGAGATATTACACTGGGTAATGTCGCCAATAATTTTTCTTCCGGCATTTCATTTAATGCAAAACCAACGACGGGGCGCTTACGAAATGTAACCATTACCAACGCTAATAGTTTGAATTTACAAACATTAGACTTAGCGGGTAATTTAACGGTTACCGCTAGCGGTATTAGCAATTTAGCCGGTAGCATGGTGGTTGATGGTAATACTCTTCTCGATGCGCGGGGTAATAATATTGATTTAACAAATGGCACTAATGACTTTACCAATGTTGTTATCGCCGATGCACAGAATGTTAATATTATTAATAATACGGCTTTAAATATAGGTGATGGTGTTGGAAGTATATCGAGTATAAGTGGTGACCTTGAACTCACGACTCGAGCTGGCGATATTACGCAAACAGCGGCATTAACAATGGGCAACACAACACTTGCAACCTTTAATGCCGATGCGGGTAATATTAATTTGAGTACCCATCGAGATAATGGAAGTTCGATTGGCAACGACTTTACCAATATTGTTTTAAATGCAACGGGCAATGTTGACGTTGCAGATATTAACGGCATTAATGTGGGGGATGCACTGAGTCAGCCCATTACACCCTCTACCATTCGCGGTAATCTAACGGTAAATGCCAATACCGTGACCACTAATAATGGCAACATTACTCAAACAGCCGACTTGAATATGAGCGCAGGGACAACGGCGCGTTTTACTGCAGGTAATGGGCAAATTATTTTAGACTCAAACAATAATAATTTTGAAACGATTGAGCTTAGTAGTAATAACGCCGTAACGGTTAATGACAACAGTGGCATTACTTTAGGCACCAGTAACGCAAGTTCATTAACGGTAAATGCCGGAGGTGATATTACCGATAGTGGAAGTATTGCGGTAAGCGGTTTAACAACCCTTGCGGTAAGTGGAAGCAATGATATTTTACTCAACACGAATAGCCATAATTTAAATGACGTTGTTTTTACAGGTAACAATGTTGCGATTAATAATGCGAGTGGCATTAATATTGGTGATAGTACGCTTGCGACAACCCCTAATTCAACCGCGAACGGTAACGTTACGCTAACGGCAGCCAATGGAAACATAACGGATATTGGAAGTACCGCCGTTAACATGACCAATACTGGCAGCACCGCAGAATTAACCGCTAGTTCAGGCGATATTAACTTAGCCAATACCGATTTTGCCGGCAGTGTAATAGCCACTGCCGCAAATAATATTACGATTAATGATGCAACTAGCTTAACGCTTAATACCTTAACGGCGGCAAATACCATCGACCTAACCGCTGGGGAAAATATTAATGGCGGTACCCTAACAGCCGCGCGCGTTGCTTTGCAGGCTCGCACCGGCATTAACACCTCAACACAAACGGCAACGCTTAAAGCGGATAACGTGGAGGGCAATGTGAATTTAAGTAACACGGGCAATGTTACATTGGAGAGTTTAACCACATCGGGTGATATAATATTTAACAATGATGCCAACATTAGTATGGCCGCTGGCAGCGTTAATGCAGATTACGATGTCGGTAATTTAACAATGACGACCACCACTGGTAATTTTTTAGGGCTCGGTACCGGCGATATTAATAATGCCGATATCACCGCCTTTACTGCCACATTCTCTGGAAGTGCAGGATCGTTTGGTACCATTGCAAGACCGCTAGTGTTAAATGTGAAAGAGCAGGTGATTATTACAACTCGACAAAGTATTGCACCACAGATTACGCCACCAGGTCCACGCTTGGGTGTCACTGATTTCTCAGATTTTCAGTTTGATTTTTTTGATGTCTCTAATGCTGTGGCCGCTGAAAAATTAATAACACTCGAAGAATTAGAAGATATAGACCCTGCTATTTTCTCTGATGTACGGAATTACACCTACGGACAAATTGCAATACGGTTGCCACGCGATCAATTATTTGAAGATGAATTAGATAAGGCCGAACAAAAATAATTATTAATGTTCCTAAACTTTCCATAAAACCTATATAACAAATTCAAACATATTAAATCGTCTTAAAAACCTAGGTACATTTTTAACTTGGTTTAGCCATTTATGATGTGCATGATTCTATAACCCCTTCTAGTCTTTCCTACCCTGAGAAAACACAACTAGAATATCTCTAAAACAGGAAGTAAAACCCTGTATCTTATTGTTTTAATTCGTTTTATTGGGTTTTCTCACCCCTAAATTACGCAGTTTATTTAGTTACAGCTAACATTTATGTCAATAAACACCAAACAATCTGGCCACCCATAAAATTTCCTTTTTACCCAGTGTTAAAAAATGGCTTCTTTAATCAGAATTAAGAAATAAATAATGTTATTCTAGTGCGATGTCTCGTGATTACGCAAAAACCCCCCGACCAAAACACCCCAACAGCATTCCGGGTTGGGCCTGGTTACTTGCGGGTTTGTCGATAGGACTCTTTGTCGCTTTACTCGTTTACATTAATGACTTTACTGCCAGTAACAATAAGTCGGCGGTGAAGGATGCCTTTACAGATATTGTGAATACAACGAGCGACAATGTAAAAGAATTAAAAAAACAATCAACAAGCTTAAGCAATAAATCTAGCGATTCCAAAACTAAAAACGCTAAACCACGGTTTGATTTTTACACCATACTCCCCGAACTTGAAGTCACTGTGCCAGATGAAGATCTTATTACCCAACAACAGCCGTCCACCGATACACAAAAACCCAAACGCAATCCAACATCACCACTTATATTGCAAGCAGGTTCATTTCGCCAACATGAAGCTGCTGATAAATTGAAGGCCACACTTGCTCTACAAGGCATTAGCGCGAAGATACAAACGATTACTAAGAGCAATGGTGATAAATGGCATCGTGTTCAAATTGGTCCCATTCGTGATTTAAATATTTTAAATAATACTCGCCACCGCCTAACCAAAATGGGCATAGCGAGTATCGTTATTAAGCAGAAGAGTTAATTCTTTCCAGAAATATGCTTTACGTTATCGCATTTATTTTTATTGTTATTTTACTTTACGGCTCACAATGGTGGGTTAGCCATACCTTAAAACGCTATTCAACAACACAGGATCATTTGCAGGGCACTGGTGGTGAGCTTGCCAGGCACCTTCTTGATCGCTTTGATATGCAAGATGTTAAAGTTGAAATAGATGACCGTGGTGATCATTATGACCCGACTGACAAAGCTGTTCGCCTAACGACTGATAATTTCAATAAAAAGTCACTCACCGCTATTGCCGTTGCAGCCCATGAAGTGGGACATGCTATTCAAGATAATCGCAATGAACCCCTTCTAAAACTGCGCAGTAAATTAGTCAGTGTCGCTGCGGTCAGCGAAAAAATAGGATCGCTTGCGTTTATTCTCATGCCTGTTGTCGTTGGTATTACACGCGTACCCCATCTTGGCATTATTATGATGGTACTTGTTGTTTTAAGTATGTTTGTAGCCGTAATTGTTCACTTTGTTACTCTACCCGTTGAGTGGGATGCAAGTTTTACCAAAGCCTTACCTATATTGGAAAAAGGTTATGTTAGCGATGTTGAATTAGTGAGTATTCGAAAAGTACTACGTGCAGCGGCTTTAACATACGTTGCAGCATCTTTGGCAGGCGTGTTAAATCTTTGGCGTTGGTTAGCTTTACTTCGTCGTTGAGAAAGTAATGAATATTATATACTGGGTAGATTGAATCGTTGTCGGTACAGGTTTTCTAAGCTATCCGATTTATCTTTACAATCAATAACATCACCAAACTCAATTTCAATCGTTAAATCTTTCTCACGTTTATTAATGGCAGTGTGCAACACTTTATTCGCGTTTGATCGTATATACATAGGGAGAATCGGTAATCTATTTTTAACGGCAATGAGTCGTGAACCTTTTTTAAACTCTGCCAGATCAGAACCCGTTGTATTACGCGTGCCTTCTGGAAAAACAGAAATAGACGCGCCTTCGCTCAAACCGGCTTTAATTTCACTAAAAAATTGTCCCATTTGATTTGATTCACGATCAAGTAAAACTGACCCACCATGACGAACAAAGACACCAAAGAAAAAAGAATTGAATAGCTCTTTTTTAGAAACCCACAGGCCTAAGATATTCGTTTCTTTTAGCGCAACCTCGATAACACAAGGGTCAATAATACTACGGTGATTACAAAGCAAGAGGTACTGGCCATCAGGATTAACTTTATCTAAGCCTGAAACAGAAACCTTTATATTAAGGCGACTCAATAATAAGCTGCTGTACTCATAGCGAAGTAATTTTTTTCCGGCAATCGTTTTGTCTTTTCTTAATTTAAAACCAAATTTATTCGTTAAATATAACGAATAAATAGCCATTCTTATCTGTTTCAGGTTCAAAAAGAGACTCCATTAATTAAGCATGAATTATAACATGACTTTATATGGCAATGAAAAGTACAACCAGCGAACTTGCGGATAATAAATGTTAATTGCGACACCAATAGCTAATTTGTCGCTGTGCCTCCTTCTGAGCTGATTTTCGCTCATCATCGGTCATGTTTTTTTTATCTTCGCTATTAGGATTTTTATAACGTGTTAAGTCATTTTTTGCTTTATCACAATTTTGTTTTATTCTTTTTTTATGTTCCTGGAGTTTGGCTTTTCTCTTATTCTCTTCAACTTGCTGAGCTTTAGTTTTTCTCGCTAAGACTTTTTCGTTCTCTAGTCTTTCTTTTTTAATTTGCTCAGTAGTTTTTTTTGTACCATCTTCGTTTAATTCATTCTTTTTTACTCTAATTTTTATTCCGTTTTCTTTTTTTCCACAGGGAATCGACGTAAAATTAATAACCCCCTCCTTATTCTTGCATTTAAAGATCTCAGCCTGAGCTTGATTTATTATAAGCATGGAGAAAAAAAATAGACTAACGATGGTAAATTTATTCATAATAATTATATTTTCAATTGTTTATCCAGCAACATGTAGCCGCCCAGTACTTAAGCGTTGTCGCTCATCAAATAAATGTCGCGCACCTAGCCACACAACGATAAGTGTAGCAAAACCTGATGCTGCTGTTATCATAAACATTATCAATATTTGATATTTTACCGCTTCTGCAGGCGGCGTTCCACCTAGTATCTGGCCGCTCATCATACCCGGTAAATTAACCAGACCTGCTGCAGCCATTGCATTGACAATAGGAAGTAACCCAATTCGTACACTTTGTATTGCAATACCTTGAATTGATTGTCGCCACGACTGTCCTAATGCCAACCGTGCTTCAATGACCATACGCTGCTGCCATGCGTTAGTGGTTAAACTTTCTAGTGCTAGTGATGATGCCGTCATCGTATTACCAATGATCATACCCATTAATGGAATAGCATACTGCGGGGTATACCAAGGTGTATTATTTACCACCATCGTTAACACAAAAATACCCACGACAAAGGATGATAGAAAAACTGAAACCGTACCCAGACCATAACCCCAGAAACCCTTAAAGCGGCGTGTTTGCCGCGCCATAATCTCACGACCAGCAACAAGCAACATCACCAACCACATTGCTGCAATCCAAATAAAGTCTTGCTGTGCGAACAACCACTTTAAAACAAAGCCAATAAGTAATAATTGAACAACGGTTCTTATTGCGGCCACAACAATAAGCTGCGACATTTTTAATTTCATAACGTAGGAAAGAATAGCCATTATAATGACCAGCCCAGCGGCCAGGCTTAAATCGAATATACTCAAACTCACTACATTCATGCTTTGCCCTCAAGCAACGCTTTGTTTTTTATTTGATATTGTTTCGATGCAATGCGTTTTCTTTGCTCGATATCGTGGCTCACCCAAATAATGCTGCAATTAGAATCTTGTTGATATGTTTTAAAAATAGTTTCTACTCGTTTTGTATTTTCTGCGTCTAAATTTGCTGTTGGCTCGTCAAGTAATAAAACCGTAGGCGTATTTGCCAGTAAACGTATAATGGCTAAACGTTGTCGCTCACCTGTCGAACAACGCATAACATCCCAATCTAAGACATTATCCAGTTTAGAGCTGGCAGAAAAACCGATTGCTTCTAAATACTTCTCTAATTGTATCGACAATGGCAGGTCAAAATGCTCACCAATCGTGTCAAACCACCACTGACTTTCCGCGGCAAAATAAGCCACACGCTTTCGCCATTCATGTGCGGGGATAGAATCTGACCTTTGCCCGTTTAAATAACATTCACCCTGATGTGGAATTAAATCCGCAATAGCACGAAGCAATAATGACTTACCTGAACCTGAGTCACCTGAAATACAAATTGTTTCGCCAGGCATAAGGGCTAAATTAATCGCGCCTAAATTATGGCAACGAAAATTAGTTAATTTTAAACTGGATTGTTCATTCATTTATGATAGTTTATTCACTTATTAAATTAAAACTGTATCATTTTTATTGTTTTTAATCTTATTGGCGATGAATCTTTGGAGAACACATTATGAGCACACCTGATTGCCCACAAAAATACCCTTATATTGAAAACCTAGAACCTGGCGACTATTTCTGGTGTAGTTGTGGCAAGTCTAAAAACCAGCCATTTTGTGATGGCTCACATAGCGACACGGATTTTACACCCGTTAAATTTACCATTACTGAAAATACTGATGTTTATCTATGTGGCTGCAAACAATCAGCCGATGCACCCTTTTGTGATGGGGCACACAATAAACTTTAGTGCGCGTTTCCTGTACGCGCACTTATGCCTGAGAGAGTAAAACGAACTCGGTAGTCGAGACAAAAACCTATCAAGAAATCAGTGATTGCGAAGCAAGCTCGAAACTAACAAAGGCCATAGGTGTATCGCGCACTTATGCCTTGCGAGCAAAGCTCGCGGGCGTCTACCAAACTACTCCATATTAAAAAAATAGGTATAGTGCATCGCAAGAACTTGTCGAGGTAGACTAGCTGTAAAACACCAGAAAAGATCATAAGTGTCAGTAAAGAAAATAAACTGGTATCAAGTACCGGGGTATCCTGAGGAAAAAAGATCATAAATGCCAGTAAAGAAAATAAACTGGTATTAAAAAAGGGCAGCCAATTGGCTGCCCTTCCTTTAAATAATTAACCGAAGTTAATTAATTACATTCCTGAACCGCGTGAACCGGTAAACTCAGGGTATGCTTCCATACCGCATTCGCCAATATCGCAGCCTTCGTATTCTTCTTCTTCACTAACACGAACACCCATGATAGCTTTAATCGCAATCCAAACAATCAAGCTGGTTACAAACACCCAAACGAAGATTGTTAATAAACCGGCAATTTGAGCGCTAAATGTTGCACCGTCATTCGTAAGCGGTACTACAAGTAGCCCTAACATACCGACAACACCATGAACCGAAATCGCTCCAACGGGATCATCAATCTTCATTTTATCTAAAGTAAGAATTGAGAAGACAACTAATGCGCCACCAGCAGCACCGATTAACGTTGCAGCCAATGCTGAAGGTGTATCGGGTCCAGCCGTAATTGCAACTAAACCGGCTAGTGCACCATTTAATGCCATTGTTAAATCTGCTTTACCAAATAATAGTCGGGCAATAATTAATGCCGCAATAACGCCACCTGCTGCTGCTGCATTCGTGTTTAAAAACACAACGGCAACGGCGTTTGAGTTTGCGATATCGCCAAGCTTAAGAACCGAACCACCATTAAAGCCGAACCAACCCATCCATAAAATGAATGTACCAAGGGTAGCTAATGGTAAGTTTGCGCCTGGAATTGCATTGATTTGACCGTTAGGACCGTACTTGCCTTTACGAGCACCCAATACAATAACACCAGCAAGCGCTGCAGCAGCACCAGCTAAATGCACAATACCTGAACCAGCAAAGTCAGAGAAACCCATGTCGCCGAGGCTATATAGTCCAAAAACAGAACCACCACCCCATGTCCAGCTACCTTCCATTGGATAGATAAAGCCCGTCATTACAACAGCGAAAGCCATAAATGCCCAAAGCTTCATACGTTCAGCTACTGCACCGGAAACAATCGACATTGCTGTTGCAACGAAAACGACCTGGAAGAAGAAATCAGAAGCGGCTGAATAAACAGAATCACCACCAAACTTATTCTCAGCAGAAGCGGCTAACGCATCTTTTACTAAATCTTCACCGCCAGCAATACCATCTAAGAAGATACCGCCGCCATACATGATGTCGTAACCAACAATCATATACATCGTACAAGCGATTGCATAAAGAACAACGTTCTTTGTTAAAATTTCAGTGGTGTTTTTCGCACGCACTAAACCTGCTTCGAGCATGGCAAACCCTGCTGCCATCCACATTACCAATGCACCCATTACTAAGAAGTAAAAGGTATCCATGGCATATTGTAATTCAAAAATTTGATTTTCCATTTAAGGATTCCCCCAGTTTATAAAGCTTCTTCGCCAGACTCACCCGTACGAATACGAATAACCTGTTCGACTGTTGATACAAAGATTTTACCGTCACCAATTTTTCCAGAGTTTGCTGATTTTTGAATCGACTCTAGAACTTGATCAAGCATGTCATCTTTAATTACAGCTTCAATTTTTACTTTAGGTAAAAAATCCACTACATATTCTGCTCCACGGTATAATTCCGTGTGGCCTTTTTGGCGTCCAAAACCTTTAACTTCTGTTACGGTGATACCTTGAACTCCAATTTCAGATAAGGCTTCACGAACATCATCGAGTTTGAACGGTTTGATAATTGCACTAACTAGTTTCATTGTTATGCATCTCCCCTATGGTTGTATGATTAATATTTAGTCGTAATACTGACAGTCTATACTGCACGTGGTATGCCACATTAAATTTATCGTTTAAAAACAATAACTAAGCATATAAAAGCTGCTTTTCGCACTATTTTAGCGCACACATTAAGTGCGTATTATCCTACATCGCCCAGTATTGGTGCGCTTTTTTAGTGCATCTCTTTTATAGTACCCCTCCCTCTATGACCCCTTATGGTTTTCTCGCGCACGCACTTATGCCTTACTTTCGAAGCAATGATGCTGTGACGCACTCGAAAAAAATAGAGATTCAGCAAAAAAGCCCAACTAGATGCAACTAGTTGGGCTTTCGTTGTTAAAGGATAAAACTTAAATTACAAATCGAACGTTTTCTTAACCGTTAAAAACAATTCCGTATCGTTTTTCACTCCGCCATCTTCGTAAGTAACAGCCAAACTCACATCTAAATCAAGAATATTTTTGGTTGCTTCAACTTTATAGTCATTCACGCTACTTCCCACATCATATGAATAGCGACCGTAATGAAAACTTAGCAATACATCATCAATTAATTCAATGTCTAAACCCACATCAATATAATTGTAATCGCTTGCACCCGCCGTATCATCTGAACCATCGTAATAGGTAATGCCGGCAGGACCCCAGTCAAAGCCAACATAAAATTCTTTAGCGCCACCAGCAAACTTACTATCTGTGTATTCGTAAATGATATAACCAACATCAAGCCCAAAATCATCCCAACTATGAGCCCAGCCACCATAAATGTCTACCTCGAACCCACCACCAGGACCACTGTTTTTTTCATCAACGCTTGAACCCCAAGCGCCAATATAAAACTCACTGGCATGGGTGTAATCAACACCACCTTGAACGGCTATACCATCATCACTTTGTGTTTGACCACGAAAAACATAATTGCTTGTAATCGCTGCATTGGCAGTAAATGACTCCTCTGCAGCTATCGCCATTGGTAATGCACTTAAATAACTACCTGCACTTAACACTGTAATAGCAGGTAATGCTCGTAAAAAGGATTTAGCCATGGAGATTCTCCCAGTAGTTACTTTGAATATTTTATTCAGACATACTAACAAACAAAAAGCCTACTAGAGAGCATTTTTTCTTATATTTCAAAGAAATATTACAATCTAGTAGGCTTTAAGTTTCAATGATTAATCTTGCAATATTTGCATGATTAATAATGCTATTTAAAAGGTTTTTGTCCAGCTAACATTTACATTGATATCATCATTCGTTTTATCTGTATTGCTTACCATAAAAGCCAACTCACCTTTGCTAATTGTTGCACTATAATCATTATAATCTTCATATTGCGCGCCTGTTCGGTCGTAACTATAAATACCAAGGTGTAGGGTTAGCAAATATTTATCGGGTAATTCGAAATCAGCAGCACCTTCTAAGTAGATGTCCGATTCGTTAATATCAATAGAGATTTTTGCGCTAAAGTTTTTATAAACAGTTCCTGCATAGGCTTCAGTAAAATCGTCAGCTCCACTAGAACCAATATATTGGTAGGTAATTAAACCCGCATCAAAATCAAAATCACCAAATTTATTGGTATAGCCACCATAAATATCAAGCTCGGTGTCATTGGTTATATTTGAGGTCCATGCTCCTGCATAAAAATTCTTATTAATGGTGTAATCAACACCACCTTGAACGGCTGCTTCATCTCCTGTTTGAGAAACACCTCGCCAAATGTAATTGGATGTTGCTGTTAAATTACTCGAAATTTGCCCCGCATAAGTTGCCGCAGCGGATAAAGAAAGGGCTGAGAAAAGCCCCGCTTGTACTGCTAAATGCCATTTTTTCATGATATTCCTCTTTCACACTCTGTGTTTTAAGTTTAAACTTTTGTCATTAGATTTTGAAGGCGAGTTTATCAGGATACTGCATCAAATCCTGTGATCTAGCACCGATTATGCACAAAGACAGTGCAAAACTACCTGGGAGTGACTTATGTCATTTGCTTTTAATCCATTTTCAAAAGACGTATTAGATAGCCTACAGCAAAAAATGCCTGAGGGTATCACAACTGGCTTGCAAGGGTTACAGTCAGATATTGAGCAGAATATTCGCGCAGCCATCGAAGCTAACCTTAAAAAACTTAATCTGGTTACACGAGAAGAATTCGACATTCAACAACAAGTTTTATTACGCACCCGTGAAAAATTAGAAGCGCTAGAAATAAAAGTTGCTGAACTCGAAAATACAATTTAGTTGCTTTAGCATTTTTCTTCTCTATGGATGAGCTAAACGGAAAATTACAAAATACATTTTAAAATGGAATTAATAAGGTAAGGAAGCCTATGTCACTCGCTGTTATTTATAGTCGCGCTCAAACAGGAATTAATGCCCCACTCGTTAGTGTTGAAGTACATTTATCAAACGGTTTACCTAGCCTAAGTATTGTTGGTTTGCCCGAAACCGAAGTTAAAGAAAGTAAAGATCGCGTTCGTGCCGCAATTATTAATTCACAATTTGAATTTCCTGCAAGACGCATCACTATTAGTCTAGCTCCTGCTGACTTACCAAAAGAAGGCGGACGTTTCGACCTTGCTATTGCACTTGGGATCTTAGCCGCATCAGAACAAATTCCTTCCGACACATTAAATCAATTCGAATTTATTGGTGAACTTGCATTAAGCGGTGAGCTGCGTGGTATTCGAGGCGTATTGCCTGCCGCAATTCAAGCTTCGCGTTCGAAACGTAGTTTATTTGTTGCTACTGAAAATGCTGATGAAGCCGCCCTAGTAAGCGATGCACATATTTTTTCCGCATCACACTTATTAAATGTTTGCGCTCATCTAACTAAGCAAACTTTACAACCAGCCCATAGTCAATCTTTAACGGTAACTCAACAAGAATTTTCGAAATCCGTAAATAATTTTAACGAAATTACTGCTCAACACCATGCTAAGCGCGCACTAGAAATTTCTGCGGCAGGTGCACATTCATTACTAATGATTGGCCCACCAGGTTCAGGTAAAACAATGTTAGCCAGTCGCTTACCCAGCATTCTTCCACCAATGACAGAAAAAGAAGCACTACAAACAGCGGCGATACAATCAATAAGTCTAAATGGATTTAATTATAAGCAATGGAAGCAGCGCCCCTTTAGGGCACCTCACCACACTGCGTCGGGTGTTGCACTTGTCGGGGGTGGTTCACAACCACGACCAGGAGAAATTTCATTAGCGCACAACGGTGTTGTCTTTTTAGATGAACTCCCCGAATTTGAGCGACGTGTTCTAGAAGTTCTAAGAGAACCCATTGAATCAGGAAAAATTGTAATTTCTCGTGCAGCACGCCAAGCTGAATTTCCAGCACGCTTTCAACTTATTGCGGCAATGAATCCTTGCCCCTGTGGTTATTTTGGACATAGTAATGGTCGTTGCCGCTGCACACCAGACCAAATCCTTCGGTATCGTAATAAAATTTCTGGTCCATTATTAGATCGTATCGATATGCATATCGATGTGCCCGCTCTACCCATTAAAGATTTAAATAAAATAAATAATAGCAATGAAGAATCAAGTGAAACTGTACAACAACGTGTTACCAAGGCACGAGAAGTGCAACTACAACGAAGTGAGTGCGCCAATAGTCAGCTCACTAATGCCAATATAAAACAACATTGTCAATTAAAAAAACAAGATGCTGCATTATTAGAAACAGCAATTGAAAAACTGGGGCTATCTGCTCGTGCTTATCAACGCATACTCAAAGTTGCACGAACGATTGCCGATTTAGAAAATATAGATCAGATAAATACTAAAATAATTTCAGAAGCGATTTCTTATCGACGGCTCGATAGAGCAGCTATATAAAATTATTGCCATACCATTTTCGCTACTATACCAATACCACTAGGCTTATTGTTAACTGATAAGCCTAGACCACAACATAACACATTAGTATCTGGCTCGCGGTAAAGCCGCTCAAATTCGTTCTAACTCATCAGAAATTATGCTTTCTGCATTATCTAAATTGTTATATCGATAGTGTCTTGATAGAGAATTTCTAGATAAATAAAATGTTAAGTCACTAGAAGAATGCTAAATCTTCAAGTTTACTATACTGACAAATACTTATTTATTTTCGCTGTATCAACATTTTCTCTAAGATCTTGATGAATAAAATTACCTTTATCAATAACTATCAATCTGTCTGCAATAGCCATCGTAAAACTAAGAACTTGCTCTGATACAATAATCGTTATTTCACGAATCTTTTTTATTTCATTAAGAATATTCGCTATATCTTTTATAATCGAAGGCTGAATACCTTTTGTTGGCCCATCAAGTAATAAAACTTTAAGATTGGTTATAAGGGCTCTTGCTATCGCAAGGAGACTTCCATGCCTGTCTCAATATTTTCGTGCACAGTTAGTATTGGAAAAATCATTCGGCCTTAAGGAACATAACCAATACCATTTTCTACACGTTGATAACTTTCGTTATCAGTTACATATTTTCCATCGATGTTAATACGGCCTTTGCCTGCCTCAAGAATACCAATAAGTGACTTAAATAAAGTAGTTTTACCCATTCCATTACTTCCCATGATTGCATGGTGTTTCATTCTTTTTTTCATTCGCCTAATTAGCACATAAAATTATCATGCTGTTATTCAAAGATTGTGCAAATTATTTCACTAAGCGAATCCAGCATATCCGGATCATCTGTTAAAGGTGTGGCTATTGACATTATACAAGCCATTTTTGGCTCTATTCCTTTACTGATTAATTTCCCCGCGTATACTAACAAGCGAGTGGAAACGCCTTCATCTAATCCATGACCTTTGAGATTACGTACACAATGTGCAATCTTTACAAGCTTTTCTGCTATATCAGTTTCAACCTCAGATTCATTAGATACTATTCTCACTTCAATATTTTCATCAGGATAATCAAAATTTAATGCGCTAAACCGCTGTTTAGTGGATTGTTTAAGATCTTTCATTAATGTCTGGTAGCCTGGGTTATATGAAATAACCATTTGAAAATCCGGGTGAGCTTCAATTAACTCTCCTTTTTTTTCTAGCGGTAAAGTACGGCGGTGATCGGTTAATGGGTGGATAACCACTGTTGTATCCTGGCGAGCTTCTACTATCTCATCTAAATAACAGATTGCACCTATACGTGCAGCTATAGTTAAGGGGCCATCCTGCCATTTTGTTCCTTCTTTATCTAATAAGAACCGACCTACCAGATCTGAAGCCATCATGTCTTCGTTACAGGCTACTGTAATTAATGGTCGACCTAATTTATGCGCCATGTATTCGACAAATCGTGATTTACCACAACCTGTAGGACCCTTTAACATTACAGGCAAGCGTATTTGATAGGCAGCCTCATATAATTCAACTTCTTTGCCTACTGATTCATAGTAGGGTTTGTTATTAATGAAATATTGATCCATATCTATAGATTGTTTTGGCATAAAAAACCTTTAATTTTATTTACTAACATCAACATAATTAATTACAAGCTTATAGCGAATATAATATTCCATTAAAAAAGCTATTAATGTCGTCCATATTTTACGTAAATATTTGATAATACCTCAGGCAGTTTATTTAACTGTTCAAGCGTTTCAAAACGGCCTTTGCCAAATATATGTTCAATCGCTACATCAGATCGACTATCCAGATTCAAACAAAACGGTTTAATACCTTTACTATATAAACTACTAACAGCATGCCAGCTATCATGTTCAAGATAGCGGTTATCGAATACATCGACATCAGAAGGTGCTCCGTCTGTTATAACCAGCAATAATTTTTTAGCTGTATTTTGTTGTTCGAGAGATTGTGCAGTGTGTCTAATGGCTGCGCCAAGTCGTGTGGAGTATTGACCTTTAATATCCAATAACCGTGCTTTAGTTTGTGAAAAAGGCTCAGTAAATGATTTAAAATTTATATAATTAATTTCATGTCTACCGTTTGATGAAAAACCTGAAATTGAAAATTGCTCATTTGCAATGCTCAATGTCTCTCCTAGTAACAGTACGGCGTCACGTAATGTTTGTGAAATACTAATGCCGGAAATCATGTAATTAGTTGATTCAGATAAATCCAGTAAAATTGAAATTGCTAGTGATTTTGATTGTCTATATTCATTACGGATAAAGACTCGGGTGTCAGGCGTAGTATTCATGCGGACTGATATCATTGCATCGATCATAGGAGCGTAATCAATATCATCACCTTCCGGCATTTTTCTAATTCTTTGTTGCTTTTCAACTTGCAGTTTTCTGGCTAAACCCTTTAGCCGATTAAATGTATATTTATGAGCTGATAAAATATTATCTAACTTATCTATTGATCCTGCTTTAGCTTGTTTCTCATTTAACTTACACCAGTTTCTCTTCAATACTCCTGATCTATAATCCCATTCAGGATAGGAAATTGACGAAATGTTTTTTGGATTCTTTTTATTACGAAACTCCAGTACAGCATTTTTTTTACGATTAATATACAACCCTTCACCAGGAGAAAAATCGCCTTCAACAATATCTACTTTTTTACCCTTATCTGATTCAACTAGTTTTTTATTGTCTAAACTAGCTTTTTCATTTTTTTTTATTATTTCAATATGTTGATGCTGTTCAATATGTTCATACCAGAGATGACGACTATCATCACGGTAAGGCATTACCTGTTCATAGCTACCTGAATTTAATGGTAATCTCATTTGCCCCAAATCATTTGCCAAACTTAAGCCAAGTTCACGTGAAAGAGCCTTAGAATCTAGTTTGGATAGATTTTTCTGTACGAGCCTTCTACCTTTCTCTACCCATTGACTCGAATCATGGTAATTGAAATCAAGCACACTTCGAGAGAGCCTTTTCATCAAACTTATTGCGCTATTGCTGGTGTCTTGATCTAAAACGTGAAAATCTAACCAAACCTTTCTCAATCCAGGAAATTTATTTGATGCCAATAACTCAACCCGCAAATCTTCAACAAGATCGATCATACATCGTTGCATCAGGTTAAGATCTTTCACATCATATGCTTGTGATCCAAAAACTGTATGAGCCGATATATGTGTTGCAGCTGCGTAATAAAAATTTAAGTTTTGCTGCATGGCTGGGATGCATTCTGGCAAAAATATTTGATTCTCTGCAATATTACTATATGGAATCGCGGTTGAGCCTTTAATATAATGAATATTAAAATCAGTATCCCATAGAGCCCGAAGATAAAATTCAATACTCCTATGACATGCCTTTAATTCGGCTAACTCTTTCATTCAAATAATAAAATTTGTGGAGCAGTTATCATAACTACTCCGTCGATTAGTTTGAGTGGTTATTTATGGCTAGTATCAGTATCTTCATTGGGTATACCGTCAATAGGACATTGAGCTGTACCAACTGTGCTGCGGGTGATAGCCTCGACATTATCTTTAGCTTTTTGTGGATCAGTAATCCATGTTTTATAAAACTCATAAGGACACTCGGCAACACCTTCATGATCTTCACCCGAGTTAATTTTACCTGTGTAGCCACGATGCAAAAGTTTGAACAAATGGTTTTGTGATTGCCAGTTTTTTCGAGCATCACGGATTTGTGAGGTTGATAACTCAGCATACTGAATGCCATATTCTTCTTCACCACATTCACCCAAAGTCCGTCCATCAAAACCAACAATAGCTGAATGACCAAAGTAAGAATAAACACCATCAAAACCTGTTGCATTAGCGACTGCAACATAAGTATTGTTCATCCAGGCCATCGCTTTAGCTACAATCACTTGTTGTTCTTTTGATGGATACATATAACCCTGACAGCGAACAATTAATTCAGCGCCACGCATGGCGCAATCACGCCAAATTTCCGGATAGTTACCGTCATCACAAATAATCAAGCTGACCATTAAACCTTTAGGGCCTTCAGAAACATAGGTGCAGTCTCCAGGATACCAGCCTTCAACGGGACACCATGGCATGATCTTACGATACTTTTGTACAATTTCGCCTTCATTATTCATTAATATAAGCGTGTTATAAGGCGCTTTATTTGGGTGTTCTTCATGACGTTCCCCGGTTAAAGAAAAGACACCCCAAGTATTTGCCTTTCTGCATGCTTCTGCAAAAATATCCGTTTCATCGCCTGGAATAGTTGACGCTGTTTCATACATCTCTTTAGCGTCATACATAATTCCATGTGTACTGTATTCAGGAAAAATAATCAGATCCATACCAGGCAAACCTTGCTTCATACCAACAACCATGTCTGCAATTTTTCTTGCGTTATCTAACACTTCTGCCTTGTTATGCAAACGTGGCATTTTATAATTAACAACTGCTACGCCTACTGTATCGTCACTTGATGATATGTCACCATGCCTCATGTCTATCTCCGTTGTATTATTCTATATTTACTACACCGATAAATATTTGCTTATCTGTTCGGTATCAACATCTTTTCTAAGATCTTCATGAATAAAGTTACCACCATCAATCACAATAATTCTGTCTGCAATCGCCATGGTAAAACTCAGTACCTGCTCTGAAACAATGATGGTAATATCACGCGTTTTTTGAATATCGTTAAGAATGCTTGCAATATCTTTTATAATGGAAGGCTGAATGCCTTCCGTCGGCTCATCTAACAAAAGTACTTTTGGATTGGTTACCAATGCACGCGCTATAGCTAACTGTTGTTGCTGTCCACCCGAGAGGTTACCGCCTTTGCGATGACGCATATCTTGTAATACCGGAAACAAGGCATAGATATCATCAGGTATTCTTTTTAAGCCAGATACTTCCATACCCGTTTCGATATTTTCTTGTACTGTTAATGTCGGAAAAATCATTCTGCCTTGTGGTACATAAGCAATACCGTTTTCAACACGTTGGTAGCTTTCATTGCTGGTCACATCTTTGCCATCGACTTTTATATTGCCTTTACCAACCTCAAGAATGCCAATCAACGATTTAAATAATGTCGTTTTACCCATGCCATTACGTCCCATAATCGCTAAGGTTTCATTCTTTTTTGCTTCGAAATTAATACCGTGAATAACTTCGCTTTGCCCATAACTTACATGTAGATCTGATACTTCAAGCACAATAAATACTCCTCTACCTTTATTGTCTAGTGTCCCAAATAAACTTCAATAACATTTGGATCATTTTGAACGGTTTGCATGTCACCTTCGGCAAGAATTTTTCCCTGGTGTAACACAGTTACTTTGTCTGCAATTTTTTCTACAAAAGCCATGTCATGCTCAATGACCAGCACTGAACGCCCTTTGCATATTCTTTTCAATAATTCAGCGGTTTGATCGCGTTCTTTTACACTCATTCCCGCTACTGGTTCATCCAGCATTAATAGCTCTGGATCCTGAATAAGCAACATACCGATTTCTAACCACTGTTTTTGGCCGTGACTCAATAGAGCCGCTTCCATTTCAAGCAATGGCTCTAAGAATATCTCACCCGCAATTTCTCTAATGCGTTGATCCACTTCAGCTGTACACTTAAATGTAATTGAACCAAAAACACCTCGTCCACGCGGGAATGAAATTTCCAGGTTTTCGTAAACCGTTAAATTTTCATAGATGGACGGTGTCTGAAATTTACGACCCACCCCAGCTTGCACAATTTCATGTTCAGCAAGTGTCGTCAGTTCTTTATTTTTAAATTTAATACTTCCATTGCTTGACTTTGTTTTTCCACAAATTAAATCCAATACCGTTGTTTTGCCTGCACCATTTGGTCCAATAACAACACGAAGCTCATTTTTATCGATATAAAGATTTAAATTATCAACTGCTTTAAAACCATCAAATGAAACAGTTAAATCTTCAATGGCCAAAGTAAAATCTGTACTCGTCATTCTCTTGACTCCTTGAAGTTATTATTCACTTTGTGCAGCGACTTTCGCTGCACGTTTATTTTCTAAAAATGTTCGGACAATATTTAAGCATTGCATTTTCCTAATACAGTTTACAAATTTATAACCATGTTTTTCCCACAGTCCGGCAAGACCATTTGGAAAATACATAACAACCGCGATAAACAATCCACCCATTAAGAACAACCAGAATTCAGGGAAAGTTTCTGAAAATATTGTTTTACCAAAGTTAACTAACAATGTACCGTAGACAACGCCTATTAATGACATACGTCCGCCCACTGCAGCAAAAATAACCATTTCAATCGACGGAACGATACCGACAAATGATGGTGACATGAAACCAACTTGCAAGGTAAACATTGCGCCACCTAGTGCTGCTATCATGGCTGAAAGGACAAAAACAAATATTTTAAAATTAGAAACGTCGTAGCCTGAAAATCTAACTCGATCTTCTTTATCTTTCATCGCTAATAGAAGACGACCAAACTTACTCGTCAGAACATAGCGACTTAAAAAGATTACACCAAAGAGTAAAATTGCATTTATAAAATAAAGAATGTATTTAGATGAATCATCTCGTATATCCCAACCATTCAATGTTTTTAAATCTGTAATCCCGTTTATTCCGCCGGTATAACCTTGTTGTCCAACGATTAATACGGTCAAGATTAGTGCAATGATCTGCGTAATAATGGCAAAGTACACACCGCCCACACGGCGCTTAAACATTGAGTAACCAATAATAAAAGCAAAGATTCCTGGAATTAAAACGACAGCTAGAGTGGTAAAACCGAAACTAGAGAATGGTTCCCAAAACCATGGCAACTCTGTCAGCTGATTCCAATCCATAAAATCAGGAATACCTGGCGTAGACTGGATTTTGGTGCTGACAGGATCAGATGCTTCTAACTTAAGAAACATCGCCATAGCATATCCACCTAGGCCAAAGAAAATACCTTGACCTAAACTTAAAATACCACCATAACCCCAAAGTAAAACTAAACTGACCGCTGCAAATGCATAAGTTAAATATTTACCGACCAGATTTAAGCGAAATAAATCCAAAGTTACAGGTAAAATAATGAATATTAAAGCAGCGAGAATGACAATACCAATCATGCCATTTTTGCCACCTAATAATCTTTCATATATAAAATTCATTTTTTTCTCCTAACTCTTTTATTTACGCACTTTGCTTGCGAATAATCCTTCTGGACGCAACATTAAGAAGATAACAATAGTCAGTAATGTAATAACTTTCGCCATTGATCCACTAATAAAGAATTCCAAAATTGATTGACCTTGAGCAATTGAGAATGCTGATGCAATTGTGCCTAATAAACTGCCTGCACCACCGAATACAACGACCATAAAGGTATCAACGATATATAAAGAACCCGTTGTTGGTCCGGTTGATGCTATTGTTGTAAATGCCGCACCTGCTATACCTGCGATACCACAACCTAAAGCAAAAGTAAGACGATCTATTTTCTTAGTATTGATACCGACTGCTCCACTCATTACCCTGTTTTGAGTAGTAGCGCGTACTCTTAGTCCCCAGCTTGAACGATACATCAGAAGAAACACGCCAAGTGTTACAACGAAAGTCAGTCCAAGCACAAATAATCCGTTTAACGGTATATCAATTGTTTCTGTTGGTTGATAAGAACCTAGTAACCATTCTGGTAGTGTAGGGCTCACTTCACGTGCGCCAAAAATTGAACGGAAACTTTGTTGCATAATTAAACTTAAGCCCCACGTCGCTAATAGCGTATCGAGTGGTCTTTTATAAAGGTGCCTGATCAATGCTAATTCCGCCAGGTACCCCAGTGCCCCCGCAATTATGAACGAAAATATTATTGCGAAAATAAAATAGTATTGAATAAATCCAGGAAAAAATTTCTCACTCATTGCTGACAATAGATATGTTGTATATGCACCCACCGCCATAAATTCACCATGGGCCATATTAATAACGCCCATTTGCCCAAAAATAATTGCTAAGCCAAGCGCCATTAGTAGAAGCACACTAAATAAACTAAAACCAGCAAAGCCCTGCATTGCAAAAATTGAGACTAATTCTTGTGTTGTATACTCACCCATGTCTCTTACTCCACAGTAATTCTTTAAATTTACTAAAAATATTATTTAATTAGATTTCAAACATTTAAACTTTTGTCGGGCTGACCTTGATGGCCAGCCCTTACTTGATCAAAAGCAGTTAATACTATTTCTTATTGATAACCTTTAGGGAATGGATTTGGTTCAATCAAATCAGACTCAAACACGATCTCTGCCTGTCCATCTTTTTTCCACTTCGCTACACGTGTTTTACTCCATAGGTGATGGTTTTTATGTAACTTCACATAACCTTCTGGTGCAGTTTTCAGCTCAATATCACCTTTTTCAGACTCTGCAACAACCTTGTCGACATCAAACGAACCCGCTCTTTCTACCGCAGCTTTCCATAACCAGGGGCCAAGGTAAGCAGCTTGAGTTACATCACCAATCACACTGTCGTCACCATGCATTTTTTTAAATGCTTCAACGAAGGCTTTGTTGTTAGGGTTATCCTGGCTTTGGAAGTACTTCATTACTGAATAGAACCCTTCCAAATTTTGTCCACCGATTCCTAAAACTTCATCTTCAGTTACAGATAAAGTAAGAAGAGTTTGTTTCTTACCAGTAATACCTGCTGCTTTAAGCTGTTTGAACCAGGCAACATTACTTCCACCTACAACGGCAGCATAAATCACATCAGGCTTTTTCAAACGAATTTTGTTTATCGTTGAACCGAATTGTGTATTTCCAAGAGGCTTATATTCTTCACCAACAACTTTACCACCTAAAACATTCTCGATATGTTTACGAGCAATTTTCATTGAAGTACGTGGCCAAATGTAATCTGAACCAATTAGATAAAATGTTTTAGCTTTTTTTTCTTTTTTAACCCAATCAAGACCAGCAAGAATTTGTTGAGTTGCTTCCTGACCAGTGTAGATAACGTTATGAGATTGTTCTAAACCTTCATAAAATGTTGGGTAGTAAAGCAAACCATTTTCTTTTTCAAAGACAGGCAATGCCGCTTTACGTGAAGCAGAGGTCCAGCAACCAAACACAGCTGCCACTTTGTCCTTAACTAAAAGTTTACGAGACTTTTCAGCGAACGTTGGCCAGTCACTTGCACCATCTTCCTGAATAATTTTAATCTGACGACCTAAAATACCTCCCGATTCATTAATCTGTTTAATCGCTAACTTTTCTGCTTCTTGCGCACCGGTTTCACTGATAGCCATAGTGCCTGTTAATGAATGAAGAATACCTACCGTGACTGTTTTATCGGTTACAGCAAGACCTGTGGTATTAACACTGGCAGCAGATGCAATACCTATATGTGCCGCCATGGTCATACCCATTGCGACTCCTATAACACTACGCCATTTTGATAATGCAAATTCATATTTCATTTTTTTATTCCCCTGACACTAATCTTAATCAATAAAAAATAACCTGGCGAAGCACTGTACACATTAAACTTTCACCAAGCACCTAACGTCTATATTGCAACCGCTGTGCCAATATGTTTAATTAAACATGCTTTTCAGATTTTCATATTATTAACTTTATAAAAATCATTGAGATAGCTCAGTAAAAATATATTTTAAATTTATATCCCTAGCACACAATTAAGTTTATTCATTTTTTTAGTGCACTCATTACGTGCATTTAAAATATTGTTACTATTTTTTAGTGCAAAAAATATTTATCATTTTAAATAAAAACGCCGAGTAATAATTATCCGGCGTTGTTTTAGTTTTTCATTAGAACTATTACATCAGCCTAACATCCACGGACGCGTTCCTTCTCTAATTTGCTGGAATGCGCCTTTTTGTTTTTCATGGTGATCACAATCACTATGATTACATTGATGTTGCTTGGTTACTCTTAAAGGTTCGTATATAGCACGCTCATTACGTTCTCTCGCTATGCGCTCATTCTTTTTAATTATTTGTAATTGTGGTGCTGAGAGTTTACGTGGCGATGGGAAATTACAATCAGGACAAACTCGTAATGGAGAATATTCATCTAATGTTAGTAACTCGCTAAACTCCGTTTCACATTTAGAACATTTGTAGTCATATATCGGCATTTTATACTCCATAAAAAAAAGAGGCTGGCAATAATTATCAGCCTCTGGATCAAAGTTAACTCGTTTTCGCCAGGTCAGTTCCCGATTCTATTATAGCTGTCGGGCCTTCTTCTTTAATATTTATATCACCATCAAATATTTCTGTAGGCAACCACAACGTCGCACATGCATTCGGTATATCCACAATACCACTTATATGTCCTTCAACAGGTGCTGTACCTAATATGGCATACGCCTGCTCTCCGGTATAACCATGCAATTTCATGTGCTCAATGGCATTTAAACATGCCTGACGATAAGCCACATGCGCATCAAGATAATGTTGATCTCCATATTCATCAACTGAAATACCTTCGAAGATTAGATAATTACTATATCGGGGTTCTAATGGACTTGGCTGAAAAATCGGATTCTTAACATTATATTTTTTCATCCCACCTTTAACGAGACCAACTCGAATATCAAGATATCCAGCCATTTCTATCGCACCACAAAAAGTAATTTCACCATCACCTTGTGAGAAATGAATGTCTCCCATTGATAATCCGCCATCTTTTACGTAGACAGGAAAAAATACTCTTGAACCACGCGATAAGTTTTTAATGTCACAATTACCTCCATGTTCACGTGGAGGTACTGTCCGCGCACCTTCTTTCGCAGCCTCAGCTGCCGCATCAGGTTTCATTCTTCCCATTACCGCTGTATCTGAATAAGGTAAAGCTGCTAATGGCGGAACACGATCAGGGTCTGTCGCAACTAAGCCTCCTTCGCGTTCATTCCATTCATCCAATAATTCTTTAGATGGTAAACATCCAATTAAACCAGGATGCATAATGCCAGCAAATTCAACGCCGGGTATATGTCTTGACGATGCATATATACCATGAAAATCCCAGCATGCTTTATTCGCTTCAGGATAATGTTCAGTTAAAAACCCACCGCCATTTTCTTTTGCAAATAATCCTGTAAAACCCCATTCAAACTCTTTCAATACACCAACATCTAAAATATCAACAACCATCAAATCGCCCGGTTCAGCACCTTCGACTCCAATAGGTCCGCTTAAATAATGCACCTGCGTTAAATCAACATCTCGAATATCATTCGCACTATCATCATTTTTAATTTGCCCGCCCGTCCAGTCGAGACACTCAACTCTAAATTCATCTCCTGGCTTAACCATACTCACCATTGGAATATCAGGATGCCACCTATTATGTATTACACCGTCTTGCTCATTCGCAGGTTTTGTAACATCAACTTTAATTATCGTTTCCATTAAACTTCCCCTTCATTAAATTATAAATTCATATATAAGAAGAACGCTTTAAATAAACATGATTTATCATCCACCAATCATGATCATTGTTATTTAGAATTTACCTAACCAAGTTCTTCCAAAAAACATATCACTCAAACATATTCGCTTTAAATATGTAATTGCAATGCATATGCCATAAAATTTAAATTAAATAAAACAATAACTTAGTTTTAAGTTATTGTTTTATAAGATCACAAATAGTGCGTAAGATTTATTTACGCACCAATTACAATCAAATTAGTTTAGTTAGGTATTGAAATGAAAATAAATTTTATTACAGAATGTATAAAAATTTAAGAATTGAAAATACTTGTTTAACAGCTGTTCTTATACCGTTAAATATTTCTGTACCAGATCATCTGATAGTTTGAACATCTCGCCCTGCGCTACATTTCGGCCGCGATCCATAATGACAAAGTTCTTTCCGACACGACGTGCAAAGGGTAATTTTTGCTCCACTAATAAAACCGTAATGTTTTCTTCTTCGTTCAGTTTAATAATAATATCGCCGATTTGCTGAACTATGTTTGGTTGAATACCTTCGGTTGGTTCATCCAGTAACAAAATTTTCGGATTCAATGTTAAAGCACGGCCAATCGCAAGTTGTTGTTGTTGACCACCCGATAAATCACCACCACGTCGGTGTAACATATCTTTTAGCACAGGAAACAATCCAAATATACGCTCAGGAATTGCTTGCGTGTGACTGCCAACAACAGATAATCCAACACGTAGGTTTTCTTCTACCGTTAGTTGTCCAAAAATATCTCTACCTTGTGGAACATAACCAATACCCATCTTTGCTCGTGCTTCGGCAGCTTTGCCACTAATTATCGAGCCATTAAATTCTATCGCACCTGACTTTATTGGTAGTAAACCCATTATGGACTGTAATAGCGTTGTTTTTCCAACACCATTTCGCCCCATTAAACAGATGCAACTCCCTTCAGGAATATCAAAATTCACATCCCATAAAGTGTGGCTCTCGCCATAAAATTGATTAACGTCTTTAATTGAAAGCATGTTTATTCACCATCAATTACTCACCAAGATATACTTCAATAACTTTTGGGTCATTTTGCACTTCATCCATTGTACCTTCCGCTAAAACTGAGCCTTCGTGTAACACTGTAACGGTACTCGCAATCGATCGGACAAAATCCATATCATGCTCAACAACAACAACTGAATGATCGCCCGCTAAACGTTTCAATAACTCTGCGGTCTTATCCATTTCCTGATGCGTCATACCGGCAACGGGTTCATCAACCAATAAGACTCGTGGGTTTTGCATTAACAGCATACCAATTTCTAGCCATTGCTTCTGGCCATGTGATAACTGTGCTGCTTTTTCATAAAGTAAATTTTCTAAACCAATGATCTCAGACACTTCAATAATACGTGCATATTGTTGTGTGTTAACTTTGGCAAATAATGTTGGCCATACTTTTTTATCAGCAGCCATAGCTAATTCTAAATTCTCAAATATAGTATGTTGCGGGAAAATCGTTGGCTTTTGAAATTTACGACCTATACCAGCATGCGCAATTTCATATTCACTCATACTGGTTAAATCCATTGTTTGACCAAAATAAGCGGTGCCTTCATCAGGTTGCGTTTTACCTGTAATAACATCCATCATGGTTGTCTTGCCCGCACCATTAGGGCCGATAATACAACGTAACTCGCCGTCATTTATATACAGTGTTAAGTCATTGAGTGCTTTAAAGCCATCAAAACTTACGCTTATATTTTCTAAATAAAGTATAGGACCATGCGTCGTATCAATTTCACCTGGAATAATCGCACGACGACCAACAAATGGTAAACGTTTTTGTTCAACAAAGTCGAAAACTTTGTCGCGACGCATCGCTTCTCTTAATTTATCTAATGACTTATTACTAGATTTTACAGGGGATTTGTCCAGCGGTTTCATTTGCTGTCTCCCTCAGTCTTTTTATCTACACTATCTTTTTGAGCCATCTTGACGCGCATTTGATTCCAAACACCAACAATTCCTTTAGGCATAAAGATAGTGACAACCAAAAATAAACCACCAAGAGCGAATAACCAAATCTCAGGGAAAGCGGCAGTTAAATACGACTTAGAATAATTAACCACCACCGCACCCAATGCTGCGCCATATAAAGTAGCTCGCCCACCAATGGCAACCCAAACAACGAGCTCGATAGAATTTAATGGCGAAAACTCACCAGGATTAATAATACCCACTTGCGGTACAAATAAAGCACCGGCCACACCAGCAATCATGGCGGATAAAACAAAAATCCAAAGTTTAAAGCTTTCTACTTTATAACCAATAAAACGTGTTCTATCTTCCGCATCACGAATAGCGACAACTACTCGACCTAGCTTTGATGTAATAACATAGCGGCTTAAAAAATACGTAAGGATTAAAAATAGTGCGCTGAGGAAAAATAATGTTGCTCGGGTAGTATCGGCCTGTAAGTCATAACCTAAAATATCTTTGAAATCCGTTAAGCCATTGTTACCACCAAAACCTAACTCATTCATAAAGAAAGCCAGTAATAAAGCATAGGTTAAGGCTTGAGTAATAATAGATAAATACACACCGGTAACACGCGCGCGGAACGCTAACCAGCCAAAAACAAGTGCTAATAAACCGGGGACCGCAACAACCATGATCATCGCAAACCAAAACATATCGAAACCTTGCCAATACCATGGCAACTCAGTCCAGTTTAAGAACACCATAAAATCGGGTAGCTCAGCATTACCGTAAACGCCTCGGTCACCAATTTGGCGCATTAAGTACATGCCCATGGCATAGCCACCCAGGGCAAAGAAAGCAGCATGGCCTAAACTTAAAATGCCACAAAATCCCCAAACTAAATCCAGTGCAATGGCCAACATAGCATAGGCTAAATATTTACCTAATAAGGTCACAGTGTAAGTTGGAACATGGAAAAATGAGTCAGCCGGAACTAATAAGTTTAATGCCGGTACAATCAGCATAATGCCAAGCAAAATACTGACAAAGGCTTTGCCACCTTTATCATTTTGTAAAAAATCGACGATGAAAGATTTTCGTTGCATAAGACTAATCCTCCACCCCACGACCTTTTTTCGGGAATAATCCACGCGGTCTTTTTTGAATAAATAAAATAATAAAAATTAGAACTAATATCTTAGCTAAAACGGCACCCGACCAAGGCTCCAGGAATTTATTAAAAACTCCTAAAGACATAGCCCCAACAAATGTACCGAGTAAATTCCCAACGCCACCAAACACGACTACCATAAATGAATCGATGATATAACCTTGACCTAAATTAGGACCAACGTTTGTTAACTGACTTAATGCAACACCAGCAACACCGGCAATGCCTGAACCAAGGCCAAAAGTCATCGCGTCAACCCATTCAGATTTAACCCCCATTGCTTTTGCCATCGTACGGTTTTGCGAGACGGCACGGACCTGCAAACCAAGTCGAGTCTTTTTCAAAATTAACATTAATAATAATAAAACAACGATAGCAAATATAAATATATATAAACGATTATACGTAATAGCAAAAATACTATTAATTTCTAGCGAACCACTCATAAAGGCAGGTGTTTCAACTGCCTGGTTAGTTGGGCCGAAGATTGAACGGACTAATTGCTGAAGAATTAAACTAATACCAAAAGTTGCTAACAATGTTTCAAGAGGACGACCATATAAGTAACGTATAACAAAACGTTCAATGGCAACACCAAATGCTCCAGCCACTAAAAAGGCCAGGGGGATCGAAATAAAAATTGAAGCGGTAATATGATCCGGTAACATTTGTTGAACAACATAAGTCGTATAGGCACCCAACATCATTAACTCGCCATGCGCCATATTAATAACACCCATTACACCAAATGTTATTGCTAAACCGACGGCAATTAGTAGTAATACTGAACCTAAACTTAGGCCAAATACCAGGTTCTCAAGAAAACCAAACATACTGATTTTAGAATCGATTGTTTTCATTGCGCTTTGAGCGGCTTTCTTGATATCAGTATCGTCTGTCTCTTCAATAATTTCTTCTAACTTTACTTTTACTTCTGGCAGCAAGCTTGTTGCTAATGTTTCAATGGCTGCTAATTTAATTTTTTTATCTTCTGAATTCAATTCCCATACAGCCATACCTGCTGCTATATACTCCTTAATTGAAGCGTTTTTTTCTTTTATATTAAGTTCTTTTAAAGTAGCAATAGAATCTTCATTAATGTTTTTTAACATTTGCTGAACGGCCGCTTTACGTACCACAATATCCGTACTTTTTAAACTTAACTGTGCAACATAACCACGTAATATACGACGCAGTTTATTATTCACTTTCACTTTTTTTAATTTATTTTTTGGGAAGATACCCAGATTTTTTTTATCGATAACAGAAGATGCTTGATAACCTTCATCGGTTTTAGTTGTATAAACGATCTGTTTAGTTTCTTTAATATAGTAAAGTTTGTTTTTTCGTAACACTTCAAATACGGGCAGTACTCGTGCATCATCTATTTTAACTAACTCGGCAATAACTGCAGCTCTTTCAGAATAACTACCTTCTGTTAGATTTTTAACGGTCTTTTCAAAACTATTATTTGAATTTGCTTCTGTCGAGTATGACATTCCAATTGCTACAAGTGAGACAAAGCAAATTAAAATAAATTGTAATATGTATTTTGAGAAAGTCATTAGCTTATTTTTAAGGTTAATATTTTTTGTTTCACGATCATACCTTGCAACAGAAAAACATAGAAGCCTTTTTCATATATTTACTAATACTTTGAAAAAATAAATCCCGACCGGCTATTGCTGGTCGGGATTAAGGTCGGAGGTCAATCAAATAAATTACTTAAAGTTTTGTCCTGAACATTTCTTAGTCTTTTTGTTGTAGTTACCACATTTGAGTTTAACCCAATCTGATACAACATCTTTAGAGCCTGGAAGATGGTCAGACCATGCATCACCGGGTACTAAACCTTTTGTTTGCCATACTGTTTCAAACTGACCATCTTCCTGGATTTCACCAATAAGAACAGGTTTAGTTAAATGATGGTTTGGTAACATTGTAGAAATACCACCTGTTAAGTTTGGTGATGTGATACCAATCATCGCTTTTTCAACTTTATCAACATCGGTTGTACCCGCTTTTGTTACCGCTTTAGCCCACATGTTGAAGCCAATGTATGTTGCCTCCATTGGATCATTTGTTACACGTTTATCGTCTTTAATGAACGCTTTCCACTTTTTAATAAATGCCGCATTTTCTTTGTTATCAACGCTCATGAAATAGTTCCATGCAGCAAGATGACCAACAAGTGGTTTAGCATCGATACCAGAAAGTTCTTCTTCACCAACTGAAAATGCTACTACGGGAATGTTTTCAGCGGAAATGCCTTGGTTACCTAATTCTTTGTAGAAAGGTACGTTTGCATCACCATTGATTGTTGAAACAACCGCCGTTTTCTTACCTTTAGAACCAAACTTTTTAACATCTGAAACTATACTTTGCCAATCAGCATGACCGAAAGGTGTGTAGTTAATCATAATGTCTTTAGCTTTAACGCCTTTAGACTTTAAGTATGCTTCTAAAATTTTATTTGTTGTGCGAGGATAAACGTAATCTGTACCCGCTAGCACCCATCGCTTAACACCGATTTCATTCATTAAGTAATCAACTGCTGGAATCGCTTGTTGATTTGGCGCAGCACCGGTGTAGAAAACATTTTTAGAAGATTCTTCACCTTCGTATTGAACAGGGTAGAACAACATACCATTTAATTCTTCAAACACTGGAAGAACCGACTTACGTGATACTGACGTCCAGCAACCGAACACAACATCAACTTTATTTTTTTGTAATAGTTCGCGGGCTTTCTCTGCGAATAAAGGCCAGTTTGAAGCAGGGTCAACAACAACTGCTTCTAATTTTTTACCTAATAAACCACCTTTTTTGTTTTGTTCATCAATCATCATTAACACAGTATCTTTTAGTGTTGTTTCACTAATCGCCATTGTGCCAGATAGAGAATGTAATACACCGACTTTAATTGTTTTTCCGGCTTGAGCAGAAAAAGTAAGTCCAAGCATTGTTGTAATGATCAATGCAGAACTTGCAATTTTTTTGATCCAGTCACTCATTATTATTTACCTCATTGTTATATTGGTTAGGAATAAAAAATATTGGCACTCCATCTGGAGTGCCAACTTTTCTAACATAACGCCTTAGAAGCCGTATGTAACACCCGCAACCATTGAGTCGTTATATTTAGCGCCTGCACGATCTTCGCCTGCAAATGTATACTGAACATAAACTTCAGCGCCTGTTTTACCTATTGGTTTAGAGGCAGTAACATTTAAATGACGGAAACCACCACTGCTTGTTGTTGCAGTACCAATTTTAGAGCTATCACCTTTATCATATGTGTAATAGCCATAATCCAATGCTAACGTCACATCTTTTGGCAAGCTTACAGACCAACCAGCTTTCCAATAGATATCACCGGCATTACCCCACCAACCATCTTGTAATAAATATTGAGCACCAACATAAAAATCTTTGTAGCTTAACTTACCTGTTGCTTCTAATAAGTCCGAGTCATCGACATTCACATAAATGTATTGAATAAAGCCAGCATCCCAAGAAAGATCTTTTGTGATTTCTCCTGCATAACCTGCATAGAAGTCATTTTCAAAACCACGTTCATTTGTTTTTGTATCTGCAGGTGCTTCATAGCTATAACCCAAGCTAGAGAACCACCAGCCTGCATACCAACCAGAATTGTCACTACTCCAATCAGCACCACCTTGAATTGCAGTATCGTCATTTTCTTCAAATATACCGCGCAACAAATACTTAGAGTGAACACCTACGTTATATGACACTTCAGCTTGGGCAGCTGTTGTTGCACCGAACATGCCGCCAAACGCAATTGCGCTTGCCATAGCAATTGATGCTAGATTTAATTTTTTCATTTTTATTACTCCAATAAAGTTAGTTTATAATTTTTCTTTCGCGAAGCTTGTTTGGAATAAGTCCCTCCCCAAGCTCACGAAATAAACGCAAATAAATAATTTACTGATATCTATTCAGCAAACACTATGCCAACATAAAAAATATAATATAAACAATAAGTTAGAGGTATTTTCGATTTGTAATATCTTTGTAATGAGTCTTTGCAGTGCGAACGCACCAAAGGGGCGCACCATTAAAGTGCGCAATTCTGGGGAAGCTTATAACTAACTTAACATGCCTTCTTTTTTTATAAATTCAATAATACTATCGAGTCCTTCTCCTGTTTTCATGTTGCTAAAAACAAATGGTCGAGACCCACGCATTTTTTTTGCATCACGATCCATTACTTCAAGTGAAGCACCAACATGTGGAGCAAGATCGATTTTGTTAATCACAAGTAAATCGGATTTAGTGATTCCTGGCCCACCTTTACGCGGAATTTTATCTCCTGCCGACACATCAATAACATACAAGGTAAGATCGGAAAGCTCAGGACTGAATGTTGCACTTAAGTTGTCGCCACCGCTTTCAATGATAACAAGGTCAAGTTGTCCGAAGCGTTGCGTTAATGTGTTAATGGCGGCTAAATTCATAGAGGCATCTTCACGAATAGCGGTATGTGGACAGCCACCGGTTTCAACACCCATAATTCTATCTTCACTTAACGCTTCTTTGTTCGTAAGAAATTTGGCATCTTCTTGGGTGTAGATATCATTCGTTACAACCGCGATTTGATAATCGTCACGCATTTTTTTACACAGCGCTTCAACTAATGCTGTTTTACCCGAACCAACTGGCCCACCAACACCCATTCTTAAAGTTTTTATACTCACTTTTAAATCCTTTATTAATTTAATGTTATGAACGAAACAATCGAGAATATTGTTGCTCGTGTAGACTGCTTGCCATTACTTGTCCTGGGCACATACGACCCAGTTCATCATCAGGTAAATCTATTGCGATACAAACGGCATCATCCATCCTGGGGATTAATGACTGAATAATTTGTTGCCCATGCGTTTGTCCTAAAGGAATTGCTTTCATTGCTACAGCAATTTGATTTTCGCACCATGCCCATGCGTAGCCTAATAATAAATCAGCGATAGGAATATTCCAATGCTGTCCTGCTAATGCAAACATTAACGGATAACTGCAACGTGTATCATTTTGCCAAATTTCAGCTTGCTTAATATCTAAGCTTGTTAATAAACGTGCCAGTGATTCACCCACTTGTTTGTCTTCAAGCAGTAATTCTTTAGTTTCGCGTGATGCTTTTATGTATGCTAGCCAGGCATTAATCGCTTCTTTATCATCATCTTGCCAAGCACTATAAAAACGTTTCAAAATCGGAAGATCAAGATAGGATAAATTATTAATTAAAATACCTTCAATCCAATCTAAACACGTTTTATCATCCGTTACCCATTCACAATCTATCGCATACTCGAAACCTTGTGAATATGCATAAGCACCAACAGGCAAGGCAGGACTAATCAATCGCCATAGTTGCAGCATTGACATATTTTTTTTTGTCATTTTATTTGGCTTAGATATCATTTTTTGAGATTTTATTTTTGGAATTTTTTTGCAGTGGCATCTTTAATGATGACTATGTGTATGATCATCATGAGAGTGGCTATGATTATCGTGCGAATGCCCTGTATGATAAGCGCCTATTTCAGGTTCAAAGGGTGCTGATTCATATTTAATTGTTAGACCAAATCCTTTAACCATTTCATCGAGTACATGGTCTTTTAAATAACGTAACCAGGATTCTCCCACTTGTAACGAGACATGTCGATTTCCTAAATGATAAGCGGCACGCGCTAAGTCAAAAGCATTGTCACAATGCACTGTGCTGACTTCTTCATCAGCTGATTGTATTAAAACAATTTGTCCATCGGTTGACTGTAAGCCATCACCACCACGCAATACTTGACCACGCTCAATCATCACACCAACCTCTAACCCATTAGTTAGTTGCGCACGAAAACGGCTCTTTTGTCGCTTTTCAAACGGCAAGGTTAAAGTCAGCTCAGTTGAAGTCGTTGTTAATTCTTTTTTTGGGATAAACTTTTCTAGCATGAGTCTTTTTGGCATAAGTCTTTTTGACGTAACTGTTTTTGACATAATTAATTGTCCTAGAATAAAAAGTAACGTTGCGCTAATGGCAACACTTCGGCTGGTTCACATGTTAATAACACACCATCGGCTTTGACTTCGTACGTTTGCGGGTCGACACTTATCTCTGGCATATAGTCATTTAACAACATATCTTTCTTGGTAATATTACGTGTGTTTTTAACTGCGACAACTTTTTTGTTTAATCCAAGTTCACCTTTAACATCAGCATCGACACCCGCTTGCGACATAAAGCTAATACACGTATTACTTAAAGCTTTACCATAAGCACCAAACATAGGGCGATAATGCACTGGTTGTGGTGTGGGGATAGAAGCATTTGGATCGCCCATTGGGGCAGCCGCAATCATACCGCCTTTTAAAATCAGTGAAGGTTTGGTTGCAAAGAAAGCTGGCTTCCAGAAAACTAAATCGGCTAGCTTACCTACAGCAATCGAACCCACTGTATGCGCTATACCATGAGTAATAGCGGGATTAATGGTGTACTTCGCCACATAACGTTTTGCACGATTATTATCGTTACGATTTGAATCACCTTTGCCATTACTCCCATTACCATTCAAAGCGCCACGCTGCACTTTCATTTTATGTGCCGTTTGCCAAGTGCGCGTAATCACTTCCCCAACCCGCCCCATCGCTTGTGAATCGGATGCAATCATACTGAAAGCACCGAGGTCGTGTAATATATCTTCTGCGGCGATTGTTTCTCGACGTATGCGTGATTCTGCAAAAGCAACATCTTCGGGAATACTACTATCTAAATGATGACAGACCATAAGCATATCTAAATGCTCATCAATGGTATTTACAGTATATGGTCGAGTTGGATTTGTTGACGAAGGTAAGATATTACTTTCACCGCAGGCTTTAATAATATCGGGTGCATGGCCGCCACCTGCACCTTCGGTATGATAAGTATGAATCGCGCGGCCTTTGAAAGCCGCAATAGTATCTTCAACGAAACCCGACTCATTTAGCGTATCGGTATGAATTGCCACTTGCACATCCATTTTTTCTGCTACATTCAAACAGTTATCAATTGAAGCAGGTGTGGTACCCCAATCTTCATGTAACTTTAACCCCATTGCACCAGCAGCCACTTGTTCTTCTAGAGCTTCCGGCAAACTGGCGTTACCTTTTCCTAAAAATCCAATATTCATAGGCATAACATCAGACGCTTCATACATACGGTGAATATTCCAGGGGCCCGGTGTACACGTTGTTGCATTCGTACCCGTTGCCGGACCAGTGCCGCCACCCAACATAGTCGTGACACCGGACATTAATGCTTCTTCAATTTGTTGCGGACAGATAAAATGAATATGGGCATCAATCCCGCCAGCTGTAATAATTTGTCCTTCACCCGCCATAATCTCTGTACCCGGACCAATAATGATATCAACATTCGGTTGTACGTCTGGATTACCGGCTTTACCAATACCACATATTAAACCTTCTTTAATGCCAATATCGGCTTTAACAATACCCCAGTGATCTAAAATTAAGGCGTTGGTAACAACCACATCAGCAACATCCTTTGCAGTGCGTTGGCTTTGCCCCATGCCATCTCGAATAACTTTACCACCACCAAATTTAACTTCATCACCATAAAATGTTTTATCTTCTTCTACTTCTATAATCAGCTCAGTATCACCCAAGCGAACACGGTCTCCTTTTGTGGGGCCAAACATCTCAGCATAAGCGCGTTTGTCTATTTTGCTCATGGTTATACTTTCCCCATAACTTTGGCATTGAAACCGTAGATAATTTTGTCTCCGGCATACTCAACTAATTCGACTTCTCGCATTTGTCCAGGCTCAAAACGCACCGCTGTACCCGCGGTAATATTTAATCGATACCCTTTTGTTGCATCACGATTAAAATCAAGAGCGGAGTTAACTTCGTAAAAGTGAAAATGAGATCCTACCTGTATAGGTCGATCACCTGTATTTGACACTTCAACTGTTTGAGTAGCACGACCTTCGTTTAATTCTATTACACCATCATCAATAAAGTATTCACCGGGTATCATATTCGTCTCCTTACTGAATTGGGTTATGTACAGTAACAAGTTTAGTACCATCAGGAAAAGTGGCTTCAACTTGCACGTCATGAATCATTTCTGCAATACCATCCATTACATCGTCGACAGTTAATAATGTTGCACCATAAGACATTAACTGGGCAACCGTTTGTCCATCCCGAGCACCTTCCATAACGGCGGCTGAAATATACGCAACCGCTTCAGGATAATTTAATTTCAACCCTCTATCTTTACGCCTTTCAGCAAGTAATGCTGCAGTAAATAATAAAAGTTTATCTTTTTCACGTGGAGTTAATTCCATACTTATGCCTTTTAAAGTTTATTAAGTTTCCCAAATGCGCGGTGGACAACTTTGTTTTTTTATTAACTGTGGTCGCGTGATCGACCAACATTGTGTAAAGAATGCCAAGGCTTCACGAGCATGGAAGCCAAAATATCGAATAATCAATAAATCATTATGTTGAGTACAACTCATTATTCGTCGTTCTGTATGTTCTTGCAATTCCTTTATCGATCCCATCTTTAATTCTTCTGAATTAGAGTTCGATTTGGTATTTAATGTTACTAGCATTGTCGCTATTACCGGAAAGTTGTTCAAGCCCCATTTTGCATTCATCATATTAGACTCACCATCAATCACGTTACGGTCTATATAGATTGGTATGCCATCTCTTCTTAATATGATTTTTTGCGTTACAATGCCTTTTTTAAAAAATTCATTTCCAGCAGGGCGTCCATAACAATTAATTTCCCAGCATGTTAAATGCGCCCCATCATCTAAATCAAACTCTGTTTGTATTTTTGCAGCGCAATCATTATAAAAAATAGTTTCTTGTGGCAGCCATTCAAGAATTGCATTCTCTTTTATCTTAATTACATTAGTTAATTTAGCCAAGTCATGATTACTTCGATAAAATTTATTTGCAGCAGGTGTTGTAATTAATGCATGAGATTCCGTATTCAGTTTTGCTTCTAGCTCTAAGATATCACCGCCGACTATGCCACCAGGCGGATGAATTAAGTAGCTATGGCAAACATCTTTCTCAGGGTAAAACGACTTTTGAACGACTAATGGGCCTTTATGTAAACGATGCGACAGAATTGTTTTATGCTGCGATTTTTTATAACCAAGCTCTAATCGAGCATGCCAACTCTCTTTAATTTTTTCAATTACAGAATTCATAAAAACAACTATTAAATAACCAACAAAGTTAGTTTAAATGCAAAAAGTAACGCAAGTATTCCGATAACAATTTGCACCATAATAATACTTTGTGGATAGCGTAAGAAAAGATGGGTTGCTGCGTGTCTAAACACACCACCAAAAATAAACATAGATAGGATGACGCCTAAAGAAAAGAATATTAAATATCCTATTGCAATAACTGGCTCAGATATTTTAGCCATAGGTATTAAAGCCAAAACAGATGCTGTACCTGCCACACCATGAATACTTCCAACAACTAATGCACGCGCAGAAGAGATACTATTTTCTTTGTTAGCCTTTCTCTGAATACCGAATAAAGATTGAAACGATTCAACTAAAACTTGTACTCCTATTACAGCAAGGATTGCAGCAACACTAAGTTCAGCATATTGACTAAAAATAGAATTGAACGAAAGCCCAAGTAAAAAAATAGATAATCCAATTAAAATCAAAGATACACTATGTCCAAGCGCCCAGTGAGAGCAATATCTAAATAATTTTTTCCACTGATTTTCATTAGCAGAAATCCCCGTAACAGTAAGCAAATGGTCAGCATCTAACGCATGCAACATACCGAGACCTAAGGAAAGAGCTAGTATCGTGGTGACTGAATCTAACATAAATAGTTTCCATTCTTAACAACAAACCTATGCTATTAAAACATAAGCGTGAAATATGTGAAACTAATATACTAAATCTTGAACGCTAGTAGAATTATTTAACGATTAAGCGAAAATCCATTCTTTTCCAATCAACCACGATTCCATCTCTTCTGCTGGTAATGCTCTACTCATAAAAAATCCCTGAGCAATATCACACTGATAAAATTGCAGAAGATCGTAAATTTCTTTATTTTCAATACCTTCGGCAACAACGCTATAACCTAGATTATGCGCAAGCTCTATAGTTGATTTCACAATAATATTATTGTTTTTATCTTCATGCATATTCATTACAAAAGATTTATCTATTTTTATCTCATTCACTGGTAATGATTTTAAATAAGAAAGTGAAGAATAACCGGTTCCATAATCATCCACGCTTAACATAACACCTAAAGCTGCTAAACAATTCAGCGTCTTCATAGAAACAGTCGGGTCTCGCATCGTTGAACTTTCTGTAACTTCAAAAATAATATTATTTGGATTAACTTGATATTTTTTTAATTTTTCTTGAACATTTTTAACTAAAAATTTATCACTTAAATCGCGTGTTGATAAATTGATCGAAATATTTAAATGAATCCCTTTATTATTCCATACAGACCATTGCTTCATTGCTCTATCAATAACCCAGATCGTTAATAATCGAATGGTACCTGTTTTTTCTGCCATCGGGATAAAACTATCAGGAGCAACAAAACCAAAATCTGGATGAGCCCATCGAATTAAAGCCTCACAACCTGTTACAGCATTATGCCTTAAATCTATTTTTGGCTGGTAATATAATTCAACTGAATCGTTCGCAATGGCATCTTTTAGCTCTGCCATTAAATTTAAGCGGTATTTTGTTAATTTATCGAATGTTATGTCATATATTGTATAATCTTTAACTTCTTCACGAGCATGATATAATGCTATATTCGCATGCTGAATGAGATCTTCAGGTTCCGTGCCATGTTCTGGAAAATAAGATACCCCCGCTCTTACCATGATATCAAATAAGACATCCGGCATATCAATAGGCTCGAGTAAAGTCTCAGCGCATCGGCCAAGTATTTTATCAATATCATTTAACGTTTGAAATATAGGAACAATTATTGCAAACATGTCTTCAGCAATACGCGATAAAGCCGTACCAATGGTTGCATCTTGTATTACTGAAACGGTATCTGAGGTTCTTAAAATAGATTTCAATCTATTTGAAATCGTTCTTAATAGAGAATCGTAAGCAGCATGTCCTATGGTGTTACTAATTTCATTATAGTTGTCAAAACCTATCACAATAACGGCAACGCTGGTTTTATTCCTTTTACTTGTCATAATTAATTGTGACAATCTATCTTCGAATAAATAACGATTTGGTAAACCTGTTACACCGTCATGTAACAAAGTATCTTGTAATTCTTTTTCTGCTGCCTCCTGTTTTTGTACCGCATTCATTAAGCTATCAGTTTGTCTGTGAACGACATGATCAAGTGATTTATTTCTTAATAATAACTCTTTATAAAAGGTACTCATTTCTACAATATTATTAACACGCGCTAACATTTCAAAATGGTCAAAAGGTTTGCTTAGATAATCTTTTGCGCCATGTTGCAGGACTTTTACTTTAGTTTCAATATCATTGTCTGCTGTAACGACAATGATAGGAAGGTATTCAGCATTACATTTTTCTCTAAGATTATTTATTACATCTAAGCCACTCATAATCGGCATATTTTGATCAAGCAAGATAACATCGGGATTATGTTCGATATAAAGCGCGACTGATTCTTCCGCTTTCACACTTGTAATAATATTTTTGAAGCCGGCCTCTAATAAAATAGCTTCTATTAACTCTAATATAACGTCATCATCATCAATAGCCAGAATAACGGCATTTTTATTGTCGGCAGTTAACTTCATTATTATTAATTATCATCCATAACGATCTTCACTTGCTTTCTTATACGCCATCATCGTAAAAATACCCTTCTTCATAATCATTACGCCTTATTACAATGATGAGAACTTTACTTACAAGCAAACATACTCCTCCATTTATGAAGGATTCTTGCGTATGTATCGGCAGATTTACGGTCTATCTTTAGAAAGGAAATTCGAATAGCATTATATTGATTGGTATGTAACTTATTGATATAGTTATATTTAAATTAAGCATATAACCTTTTTGTTTGGTTATACTTAAATATTGTATCGTTAGTCTTTTGTTTTTTTAGCATAGTGGCACATTTCAGTAAGGGCCTTCAGCTCAATCGGTATCTCGTTAAAGTTTTCCTTTTTAATGAGGGTTTCAAGAGTTTCGGCTTGTCTTGAGACATTAGGTAAGCCAAAACTCGCGGCTGAACCCTTTAGCTTATGAAGTATCGATTTTAATTCTACCCAATCTTGTTTATCCAATGCCTTAGACAACAAAATCACTTCGCCATCTAATCTATCAATAAACTTTACACGCAACAGATCCAAAGCCGAATCTATTTCATTGTCGTTGTTATTAATAGTATCGTTATCTTTGTTATTTTTCTTAATACTTAAATACTCACTTAATATTTTATAAAATTCATCTCTATCAACCGGTTTTGATAAAAAACCAACACAGCCTGCTTGCTGGCAACGCTTCTTGTCTTCCTTCATAGCATTTGCAGTTAGCGCTACAATAGGTGTTGTATTGCTTTGTTGTATAATTTTTTTTGTTGCCTCTAAACCATCCATTCGTGGCATTTGAATATCCATTAAGATTAAATCGTAATGCCCTCTTTCGGCAAGTTCAACAGCTTCAATACCATCAGATGCAATATCAACCGTTGCTCCTGTAATAGTAATAAATAATTTAAATAAGCCTTGATTATCTTCACTGTCTTCTGCGAGCAATATCTTTCCGACAAGTTCAGGGACTAAACCTAATTGTAAATCTTTCTCTTTAAATTTATTTACATCACTTCTACTTGTAGCAATCTCACTTTGTATAATATCCCCAGTTTTAATGTTAAATTTTAATTTAGTCCCCACTCCTTGCATACTTTCGACATAAACATCACCACCCATCTTTTTCACTAATTCTCGTGAAATATAAAGTCCAAGTCCTGTTCCACCAAACTTTCGAGTTGTTGTTGAATCAGCTTGCGCAAAAGGTTTAAAGAGACGTTCTAATTGGCTTGCTGATATTCCAACACCACTATCATTTACAATAATATCAATATTATTATCTATTGTTGAGTATGAAACATCTATTTTTACAAAGCCCTTTTCTGTAAATTTAATGGCGTTACTACATAAATTTAAAAGAACTTGTTTCAAACGTGTTGGATCAGTTTTTATAAAAATAGGGATAGGGTAATTATAATTAACAGAAAACTCTAAGCCTTTCTCCATTGCTTGCAATTGCATTAAATGCGTTACATCTTTAATAAGTTTAAATAAATTGGTTCGTATTAATTCTACTTCTAAATTCGCTGATTCAATTTTAGATAAGTCTAAAATCTCATTAATAACAGCTAATAAATGTTTACCGTTACGTAAGATAGTTTCTATACTTTCTTCATCTCGTTTAAAATTTTTATGCGTTAACATTGATTCAGAAAATCCGATGATTGCCGTCAGTGGTGTACGGATTTCGTGGCTCATATTTGCCAGAAATGCACTTTTAGCCTTATTTGCAGACTCTGCGTCCATTTTTTCAATTAAAGCAATATGTTCAGATTTCTCTGATTCCTTACGCTCAGTTATATCTTGAAGTACACCAAAAAGTACAACGCCATAATTATCATCCATTTCTACTTCAGCAATAATAGATATGTATCGTTTCGATCCATCATTACGATTTATCTCAAATTCCGTCTCGAATCCTTGCTTATTTTTAACCGCAGATTTATACGTTGTAATTAAGTCTCTGCGTTGTGTCTTATCCACCATTTTTAATATTTTTTGTAAGCTTATGTCATCGCTATCACTGAAGCCAAGGATATTATAAATTTCATTTGAAACATTTATTTGTCGATTTATACTCGCAATATCCCAATGCCCCATATGTGCAATTCGTTGCGCTAACTCTAGCCGACCTGTTCTTTCTTTTATTCTTAATTCTAATGTTTTATTTAAAAACTTTAATTTATCCATTGAACTTTCATTTGATAAAATACTTCTTTTTAACTGTTGCATCATTAGATTAAAAACTTGAGCTAAAACTCCAATCTCGTCACTACTACGAACGGTAACGTCTTTTCCAAGGTCACCATCTGCAATACGTTCTGCACCTTTGATTAATTCTCTCAATGGTTCTAACGCGTTATATTTGAATATAATAAAAATAAAAATACTTAGTATAAAAATAATAGAAGCATTTATCTTTAACTGGTTAATAAGGTCTTTTTTTGCTAACGAAAATAACCTCGAATGATCTATGCCAATCACTATTTCTGCGATTTTTTCATTAGAAAACATAACAGGAAATGTTGCTCGACTAATATTTTCGTTTCTATTAAGCTTACTAAGAACATTTAATATCTTCACATCATCATTTTTATTAACGACACGACTAACATATTCATTTTCATTATTTATAAAGTAGGAAAGTGGCAAACCATTTTTTGACAAAATAACGCCATAAATAATATCACCAACGAGAGATATGCTAGAAGTATAGTTATTTAGCGTTATATAGTCTTTTGATAAAATTGCCTCCTGGCTAACTTTAGCCAGAAATTGACTATTTGATTTAGCTTGATTTAATAGCGCATCGAGTGCAGATTTTTTATTATCAATATAGGTCAAATAAGCGCTTATCCCCATCGTCAATGACAGGATAATAACCATCATCGAAATGAACTTTACACCTAATGATATTTTTACTGCCGGTTTTTGCGTTTTAATCACAAAATTAAGTCCTGATTGAAGATACTGTTAGAGCAATTTTTTATCGGCCTATAGTCGCTAACTCTTTAATAGTAGGCATAAAATAAAGGCTTACACGGTAGGATATTACTAAAAGAGGGAGATTACTTAAATATTTATTGAAAAGTCTTCGCACACCAGTTTTCAATGATTTTTCTAGTTTCCTCTGGTTTTTCGGTTAATAACCAATGGTCTGCATCAACCGTTTCTATTTTTGCATTTGGAAAACGGTTAATCATCTCTTGCGTTTGTTCAAACGAGCTTACAGTCGCGCCAGCTGACAATAAAACCAGTACCGGCACTTCAATTTTTTCTAACGCAGGTAAGGGCTTAATGACTTCATTGATATCTTGCAGGTAATTCGCCAGTGGCAGGTATTTAAAATCAGCAAAGGGATTTGTATACAGATCCGCTATCGTTAACTCTGGATGTTTTGCCAAAGTTTCACGAGTACGCTCATCAAGCTCGCGTAAATCACGCTTGGGTATTTGCCGACGTTTAAACCCTAGTTTATTAAAAAATCTCAATAGAGTTCTAATCACAACTAAAATAAAACGATACTTTTTCGCCTTTCCTAGCCGGCCTTGTAAATGTTCAGGAAAAACAGGGTCGATTAAAATAAGGCCACGAGTTTTATCAGGAAATTGACTCGCAAATTCAATCCCAATTTGTGCACCTAAACTATGCCCTAAGAAAACTGATTGATGGTAATGTTCTGATTTTAAAACTAACTGTAAATCACTCAACCAGGTATCACGCGTATAGTGTCCTCGATACATTGACTCACCATGGCCGCGTAAATCCAGCCGAAGTAAATCCCACTTCTCGTGTAATTCGGTATATTCAATAAACTCACTAAAGCGCGTGCAATTACTTGCTAAGCCATGCAGTAAGGTTATAAGCGGCTTTGATTGTTGTTGACTAGATAGACGGTAGCCAATGCGCGCTCCATCTTCTGACTTTATTTGTAACTTTCTCTCCTGATAACCGGCTTTCATTAAAAGCTTGTGCCGAAGCGCAAATAATACTGGTCTTCACCTATAGCACTATCAGTACCTCGTGCATATCCGGCTGTAATTTTTACCACCGAGTTATAACCAAATATAGTATCTAAATATAATTCTACCCCGGTACCTGTATAGTACTTTTCTTTATTGCCTTCATCCCAGGCTGCACCACGGTCAATAAATACCGCACCAGACATATTTTGTAATCCAATCGGTGGTGTCATTGCAACACGTTCAAGACGCCAAATTGGGAAACGATATTCAAGGCTTAATAATTGCATATTACGCCCAACTAATTCACTACGGCCTTCATCGTAGCCACGTAAACTATAATCACGACGATTAAACGGCGATGAAGAAATTGTTGAGCCTAGCAATCTTGGTTCAAAATTTGTATTACTTATTCCACCTAATCTAAATGGTCGAGTTAAAGTCGAACCATCACCAACGACTCCGCGTAATGCCAGAACATGTGCACCACCTAATCGAATATATTCACGCCAATCTGCAGTATAAACTTTACCCGCATAGTCACTGTCACTAAAACGATCACTATCCTCTACAACAAATTGTAATACGCGCCCTTCAGCTCGGCTTACCGATTTAGCATGAGTGCTTGTATTATTATAAACAATGGCCGCACCCAATAAGTTATCTTCATTTTCCCCAATAGCAAAGGTACCCTTACGCCACGAGTCGTTTTCAGAATCTTTTATTGCCGCAAAATGAATCGATACACGATCATCCACTGATAGGATTGGTAAAACCATCTCAGCTTGAAAAACATCATTCCCTCTCACTCGCACTAAATTATCATTATTATCGCGTGATAATTTATTACTGTGTGAGGCATGTAATTTAAAAATAGGATAATAGCGATCGTAAGTATAATCTACCGCACCCACCCAATCAGAATAATCAGAATCATAATTTGCATATGACAAGGAGACACCATAAATATGCCTTGCTAAAACATCCCAGCTATAGGTAAATGCTCCTATCTGGTAATAATCATCTGATAGAACAAAGATGGGGTGATACCAACGGGGAAGGAAACTCTCTGCTGCAGAATATTCTTTAACGTCACTAATAACAATATCGCTAGCACTAAGATAATTATTTTTTTCCAGAGCTGTCGGCTCATCTTTCGCTTCAGGCATATCACGTGATTCATTTAAAGGCAGCTTGTACACATCAAAACCGGCACTGGTATAACCAATGTAATAAAGTTCTTTATCATTTATAGTTTGTACAGGATAAAATCCGCCACCAACTAAGTCCGTTAAGCTTTTTGTTTCACCTGACTCGATATGCATTGAACGAATATTATATACTCCGCCATTATCAGAACTGTACAGAATATTTTTACCATCAGCTGAGAAAGTTGGTGTTGTCTGAATAGCATTATCGTGAGTAACAAAAGACCATGCTTTAGCTTCTAAATCAAAAAGCTCTAGATTCCAACCTGTTTTAGGTCTAAAAACAGAAGCAATAATTTTTTTCTCAATGGGCGACCAATCTATCGAAGAAATAACCTCTGCATCATTGCCCTTCCATAAAATTTCTATTTGCTTTCCATTGTTATCTAACAAGTGTAATTCATTTTTTGCTAAACTATTTTTAACAGCAAGAATGTTTTTCCCATCAACACTCCACGCCACCATCCGATATCGCGCGCACTCTGTTAAGCGTGTTTCATTACCCGTTTTACTATCAATATGAAATAGATCAAAATAAACAGCCGCATTTCGACAAAGTTCAGGTTTAGCGATAAGGATTCCTGCATTCGGATGAACATCGAATCGAGACGATTGTTTAGTTTCCGTTATAATTTCTGGCGCGTTATACCCACCCTCTTTTTTAGGTCGGATAACTTTTAACGCTCTCTTTTTATCGGCGTTGTAATCGATATAATAAATATTACCATCATCGAGCACTTTTAATGGCCCAGTAAAATAACCTTCATCCGTAAGACGTTTACCAATTAATTCACCACGGTTCTTAATAACTTCAGCTTGGTGTTTATATTTAATTTTCGTTGATGTTTCAAATTCATCCCAGAGAGCATAGAGATTCTTTCCAATGGATTGTGTTGCATTGGAATTTAATCGCCATGGGATCAAATTATTCGAATAATTATCAATCAAATCTATAATTTTATCCTTACCGTATTTTTTATCCATAAATTGAAAAAAATTTACACCGTAAAGATAACGGGTTGTATTCATAGGCCATTCTGTTACTGACGGAACATTAATGTGTGCGAGTGATTTAAATTTATTTAAAGCTTCCATTCGCATCATCATATCGAAGTAGCTACTTTGACCACGGCCAACACCACGCCGATTGTCTGTTTCGATATAGGTCGCAATACCTTCAATTATCCATGCAGGTTGATAGGCATTAGGAAAGGCTGAGAAGAATGGGAATATATACGCGGCTCGACCAAATATTTTACGCATGTAAGAGGCCGCGCCAGTGGCCTTATCTAAATGCAAAATATGCAAATATTCATGTTTAATAACCGTTTCTAACCAATTGGATATGTCTTCAAGGCTTTCAACACTGTCAGGGCCTGATAAAAAGATACCTGTTCTGTTTGAAGGAAAAGGCGTCGCCCAGCCATTCGATACGTCATACTCATCAGTTAAAATAATATCTGTCTTATCTTCAGGTACCCAATCCATCATAAGGCTGAGTTCGTTATGCACATTTTCAGCAATGGCTAAACTTTTACGCGCAAGTTTCTCTTCACCAGTATGGTAGTGACAACGAAAGTGCTTAGACTCTAAGGTAAACCAGTCAAGTGTATAATCGTGAAGAACAGCTGCGGATACAAGCTGCGTAGTAGCAAAGAAGATATTGAAAAATACCACAAGAAAAAATAATCTAACTATTGACCGACGAAACCCCATTAACTAATCCCTACAAATATTTACAACATTTTATTTTGGCAGTCTTAGGCTCAATTGGTAATTTAGATAAATACTTTTACAAATCTACACTTGCTAGCGGTTACCTTAGAGACTTGGCTACTCCTTATATATGGAAAGATACCATTGTGCACTCTTTTCTGCAATTTAAACCCCATGTTCATCCTGCTTTCCCAAAAAAAGTCAATATCGACCAATGCATCAGACTGCTTTACACTGGGCATTAGAAGTAAAGCCCACGATTAGGAATGTAATTAAACCTCTATGTTGCAACAACTCAATAGTACTCAACGCGCTGCTGCAAAATGTATCGATCGACCGTGCCTTGTTCTTGCTGGGGCAGGAAGCGGTAAAACACGCGTAATTACCTATAAGATCGCCTATCTTATCCAAGAGTGCGGCTATCCTGCAAACTCGATAGCTGCCCTGACCTTTACAAATAAGTCTGCCCGAGAAATGAAACAACGTGTCTCAGGACTCATGAGCAAACAACAAACTAAAGGCTTACGCGTATCCACCTTTCATACTTTGGGTTTAAGTATTATTAAGCATTCATTACTAGCGCTTGAACTTAAAGCTGGCTTCTCAATTTACGATAATACCGATAGCTTAAGCTTAGTTCGCGAGTTAATGCGTAAAACTTTTTCTGACCCAAAAGAACAAGCGGAAATGGCCCTACGACAAATAGACCGTTGGAAAAATGCCTTTATAACACCACGAGATGCACAGACACTTGCCAATGGTGACAAGCAATTAACGATAGCTTCATCTATTTATGAACAATACAACCATCACTTACGTACTTATAATGCGGTCGATTTTAATGACTTGATTATGTTGCCTGTATTACTATTACGAAATAATGAAGAAGCTCGAAACTACTGGCAGCAAAAAATTCGTTATCTACTAGTAGATGAATATCAAGATACCAATACAACACAATACGAATTAGTGAAATTAATCGTTGGCGCTAAAAATGCGTTAACAGTTGTAGGTGATGATGACCAATCCATTTATGCATGGCGCGGCGCACAGCCCGAGAACTTACTTAACTTAAATAATGATTACCCAAATTTAAATGTTATCAAGCTAGAACAAAATTACCGTTCAACAGGTTGCATTTTAAAAGCTGCCAATACTTTAATTAAAAATAATCCCCATGTTTTTGAAAAAAGTTTATGGAGTGATCTTGGTTTTGGTGAACAAATTCGTATTCTACCTTGTGGAAATGAAGATATCGAAGCTGAACAAATTACCGCAGAAATTTTACATCATAAATTTCAATACGGAACTAATTTTAAAGATTATGCATTGTTATATAGGGGTAATCATCAGTCTCGTCTTTTTGAACGAGTCTTGCGTGAAAATAATATTCCTTATTATTTAAGCGGCGGTATTTCTTTTTTCTCTTATACTGAGATCAAAGATCTACTTTCTTACTTACGTTTAATCGCCAACCCAGAAGATGATAATGCGTTTATACGTATTGTAAACACCCCTCGAAGAGAAATTGGCCCAAGCACACTTGAATCGCTTAATGACTTTGCAAGTAAATATAATCACAGTTTGTTTAGTGCTTGCTTTGAAAGTAATATCACAACTCAATTAAAAAAGCGCGCTCAAGAAAATCTACACGACTTTGCAAAATGGATTTTAGATGTCGCTCATACCGCAGAAAATGATTCCCCTGTTGCTGCATTAAAACGTGTTATCCAAGATATAGACTATGAGCAATGGTTAACCGATACCGCTAAAGACGAAACAATTGCATTACGAAAGATTGAAAATGTAAATGAACTAGTCGGTTGGGTTAGTAAACTTCATACAAAAAATCCTGAAGCAAACTTACATGATATTATTACTAAACTCACGCTTATCGATACACTCGAACGCAGTGAAGATGATGATATAGGTGATAATGTTTCGCTTATGACCTTACATGCAGCGAAAGGTTTAGAGTTTCCACACGTGTTTTTAGTGGGTATGGAAGAAGAGATTTTACCCCACCGCACCAGTATTGAAGAAGAAAATATTGAAGAGGAACGTCGCTTAGCTTACGTAGGAATCACCCGTGCGAAAACCACACTGACTCTTAGCTTTGCAAAGCAACGTAAACGTTATGGTGAAGTTGTTGATTGCGATCCAAGCCGGTTTATTGATGAATTACCTAAAGACGACTTACACTGGATGGGTTCAAAATCGACGATGAGTAAGCAAGAACAAAAACAAAAAGGTCAAATGCATTTCTCGAGTTTACGTGCACTTGTTGCGGGGGATTAATAAGTAGCCGCTTTATTCCAGTAAAGGAAAAACTGGCGTCAGGTATCGGGGCATACTGATTAAAAAACATCGTTAAACAACATAAGTGTTAGTAAAAATACAAACTAACACTAAATAAGTGCCAGTAAAGAAAAAGAAACTGGCTTTAAAGATCGAGGTATACTGATTGAAAAACATCGTTAAACAACATAAGTGTTAGTAAAAATACAAACTAACACTAAATAAGTGCCAGTAAAGAAAAAGAAACTGGCTTTAAAGATCGAGGTATACTGATTGAAAAACATCATAAGTGCCAGTAAAGAAAAAGAAACTGGCACTAAAAAAGCCGCTCCAACCAACGAAGGCGGGAACGGCCTCTTACTACTTACCACTAAGTTGTTACTTAGAATTCGTAACCATGTAATCAACAACCGCTTTCATTGCTGCATCATCTAGGCTAGAACCACCTTTAGGTGGCATACCTTTAAATCCATCAATTGCATGTGTGTACAATGTTGCATTACCT
>Ga0316209_1000609_pt1 | contig 55624 bp, 47 predicted proteins | sample 6monopyrite_MG_FD_204945 | JGI IMG/M metagenome (GOLD analysis project Ga0316209, IMG submission 204945) | Microbial mat bacterial communities from mineral coupon in-situ incubated in ocean water Damariscotta River, Maine, United States -... | ecosystem: Environmental > Aquatic > Marine >... | reverse complement strand
ACGATCGTTCGGACGGGGGAGTCCTCGAGGTCGAGGGCGAGCTTCATTCGGACCATGTGATCGGGGTCGACGCGACGATCCCAGTCGCCGTGTGCGAGTAGGACCGGGACTTTGGTCTTGCCGGCCTGGTAAACGGGTGAGTAGGCGAGTTGTTCCGCGTAGTCCGCATCGGGATCGCCGACGATCTTCTCCAGTCTCTCAACGACGGCTTCGCCTCCGAAGAGATCTTCCGCATTAAAGAGGAGGGAGATGTCGGTGACGCCCGCGAAGGAGGCGGCGCAGCGATACTGGTCAGGCCGCCGAATCACCAGCATCAGGGCGGAGTAGCCCCCGTAGCTTCCCCCGGATGTGCAGATGCGGCTCGGGTCGATCCACTGCTTGGCGATCACGTGATCGAGGGCGGCTTCGATGTCGTCCTCGATTCCGCGTCCCCATTGCCGATTGCCCGCTCTTTCGAAGGCTTTGCCCTTCTGACCAGAGCCGCGGTAGTTGACCTGGAGAATCGCGAATCCCATTCGCGCGAGGTATTGGATGTCGGGTGAGAACGCGCGGACGTCTGAGATGCCGATCGGGCCACCATGGGGGAGGACGATTAGCGGCGGGGTCTCCACGTCCCGGATCGGTGGGCGGGTGAGGTAGGCCTCGATGCGCAGGCCGTCGCTCGAGTTGACTTCGAAGACTTGGCTGGTTGCAAGCAGATTGTTGTCGAGCCAGGGTCGGATCCGTCCGAGTTCCTCAATCGTGCCCGTCGTGAAGTCCACGAAAACGTAGGCACCGGGGTCTTCACTGGTCTCGTCGAGGATCGTGGCCCGCTGGCGATCGGTACTCAGCGCCGTGATCAGTGGGTTTCGATTCGGGAAGAGCTGATCCAATCGCGCTTGAAGATTCGTGTCCTCGGTATCGAAGTAGTCTCGCTTGTACTCGCCTTCGGCCAGATACGTAACCGAGAGCAGGTTCCCGGTTTCGTGTTCGAATCCGACGTCGTGGAGGTCAGCGCTCGCGTTCTCCCAGAGCAGCTTTCCAACTTTCCCCGTCTTCGGATCGAACTCGTAGAGACCATACCGGTCGCGTTCGATTGAGCTCGCAACCAGGATCTGCTCGCCATCGGGTGTGAAGCCGAAAGGGAGGAGGTCCTCGAATTTGTCGGGATCTGACTGGGTATAGACCGTCTCCCAGGGCGCCTCTTCGGATGCGCGAAACCATATTTTCGCGACGCTCGGATCGCCGTCGACAGAGACCGCGCCTCTGATCCGTCCTTGCGTGTCGCTGATCCAGATTGCGACGTATTCATCGAGCTTCCCAGCGACGACGGGTCGATTCGGGTCGTCCGAATCCAGTAATTTTCGCCATTCGCGATTTGGGGTCGTGAGTAGGGCGGGGTCAATCAGATAGGCCGACTTAGAATCACTCGAGGACTGAAAGAGAACGCGACTCTCCATATGGGAGAGCGGGTCGATGATCGTACCGCGCGATCGGATTCGATGGGTGGTGAAGGATTGTCGATTGGGAGCAGGCTGGAATTCGATGTAGACCAGTGAATCGTCCGACCACCCCGCAAGGAGTCGATCATCGTCAATCCACTCAAGCTGGACGAGGCTGCAATAGCCAGGGCACGTGTCCGCGTCTTCGAGGATGACCTGTTGCCCTGATTCTGAGAAGAACGCTCGAAGCTCGAGGTCTCGCTTCTTGTCGGCTCCCGCAATGATCGCGATGTCTCCGGTCGGATTGAGCGTCGCGTAGATGTTGGAGACGTTGTAGAAGAGCTCAGCCACGGAAGCGAGCACGCGCCGCGTGTCGGCGGCTGCGTTCGCCGTTGAGAGCAGTACCAGGCTGAGCAGGACGCTCGCAAGAATCCTATTCATCGTTCGCTTCCGTAGGTTCATCGTCGGAAGCATCTTCGCCGCCCACAGGTTTCTGATTCAAGGAGAGGGCGGGGCCTCTGAGATGCTTGTGGGTCCATCGCTCTGAGTAGTACTCGAGGAAATCATCGCGACGGCGACCCGTATAGTGGAGTGGGTATTGCTCGATCATCCAACGTGATTCATCAACGACGCGCCTCGCGAGCTGACCACTTCGATTGATCGTGAAGCGCGTGATCCAGCGATCCTTACGGGAGACGACGAGCAGGCCCGGGTAGTTGGCGACCCCCTCCTTCACGTCGAAATGAAAGTCCTCGTCGTCGCGATCGAGGTCGAGGAAGTAGGGATACATCTTGCCGCCCACCTCGTAGCCCATGATCTCAAGTCGACGCCACGCGTATCGGCCGGCGGGAACGCGCATGATATGTGTGCGACGCCCCGGTTGCAGGTCGCGAATAACAAGGGTGGTGTAGCCCCCGTCGATCGACGACATCGTGAGCTCGGGCATGACCTCATTCGTTTCCATCTCGAAGAGGAGCAGGCCTTCGCCTGGCGCGAGTTCGACGGGTTCGTCGAGCGGGAGCAGCGAGGCGTCCCGGCTTAACATGCTATTCGGACCGGTGAGGCAGCCGAGTAGCGAGCAGATCAGAAGGAGGGCGGAGAGCGGAGGAGCGACGCGCATGAAGGTTGCAAGATAGCTGTGGCTCGAGAGGATGCTGCCTAGCAAGTTACATTCCTGGGGAGGCGGCCAGCCCGTGACCTGGCGCGGCTGGTTCGAGGGTCCTCCGCGCCGCGCGAAATCACGGCTCGGGAAGAAAATTTCGATCGGTGATTGACAAAGACCCATATTTTCATAATTATCGAAATATGGAAAAACAAGACGTCATCGCCGCTCTGGCCGCGCTCGCCCAAGAAACCCGCCTCGATGTGTTCAGGCGTCTGGTTCAGGCCGGCCCGCCCGGGATGGCCGCCGGGGCGCTCGCCTCGGAGCTCTCGATTTCCCCCGCGACCCTCTCGTTCCATTTGAAGGAACTCCGCAACGCGCGTCTCGTGACGAGCGAGCGGGAGGGGCGCTCGATTCGATACGCGCCCGCCTTTTCCGCGATCACCGATCTGATCGGATATCTCGGAGACAACTGCTGCCAGGACGCCGCTTGTGGCGCCCCGGCGGCGCAAGAATAAGAAGGAGTCCCCATGAGACTGCAGCTTGCCCTGAATGTGAACGACATCGACCAGGCCGTCGACTTCTACTCGAAGCTCTTCGCGACGGAGCCGCATAAGCGAAAGCCGGGCTACGCGAATTTTGCGGTCGAGAATCCGCCGCTCAAGCTCGTGCTCTTCGAAGTGAAGGACGCCCCGGAACGCCTCAACCATCTCGGCGTCGAAGTCTTCGAAGCGGAAGAAGTGACCGCTGCGACCGAACGACTCAAGGAAGCGGGGCTCGCGGAACTCGTCGAGGACGAATCGACCTGCTGTTATGCGAAGCAGGACAAGGTCTGGGCGGTCGAACCCCAGGGCCTCAAGTGGGAGTGGTACCGCGTCCTGGAAGACTCCGAGACCTTCGGTGAAGACAAGTCCGCCACGTTGGGCGAAGTCTTCGCGGGCGGCGAAGAGCCGCGCGTCGAGGGCTGCTGCTAGGCCCTAAGCACTCGCGCACGACGAACGAGCGGCGGCTTCTGCGGAGGCCGCCGTTTCCCGTTCTACGCCACCGCGCCTAATACTGCCGCCACCGCCGCTGGATATGCCGCTGGCGCGCGTCGACTTGCCGCCGTCGATCCCCGGACGTCACGATCGATGTATCGGGCGGCATCACGTCCCAGACCTGATCGAGACCGACCGTGAACGTCTCGATTGACGGCAGCTGATCCCGCGGAACCGCCTCGCTGTAGATGAAGCGCATCGACATCGTCGCCTTGCTGAGCCCCGTCGTCGAAAGCCAGCCCGGCGTTCCCGGATCCTGCTTCGAGATCACGTAGTAGCGCGCGCCGTCGGAGGCGACCGGGTTCTGCGTCCCCGTCTGGCTGCTCACGTAGTTGGCCTGATCCGGCGACTCGCCCCAGAGGTTGCTCAGCTGAAAGCCGATGTAATGCGGCTCAGTTGGCGTTTCGACGCGAACGACGAGCGCCTGATCGTCCGGGAGTTCGAACGTGCCCGATGAATAGAGCTGGCCCGCACCCGCGGTTCCCCCCGCAATAAAGGGCGGCGACGGCTGGTTCATGTCGTTCAGCGGCATCGCCATCTTGCCGTCCTGGTTGCGATCGCCGTTCACCTCCAGGCCTAACTCATGCAGGCGATTCCAGAACTTGATCTGGTTGCCGACGAGTCGGCCGATCTCGCCAAGATGGCGGCCCATCTCGGCGCTCGATCGAGGCGGACGCGGCACGCCGCGCATATCAAGGCGGACGATCTCGAGGTCGAGCGGAACTTCCTCGTCCCAGTCGGAGAAGATTTCGCGCACGTTGAGTTGGGTCGCTTCGCGCATGCGAAAGGTCGTGGTTCCGAACGCGGAGGGGCAGGGGGCTTCGGCGCGGCTCGCCAGGAAATGGCCTTCGTATCCGCGCGGGCGGCGTGCAGCAACGATGATCTCGAATCGTCCTTCGTCATCCAGCTCAATCTCGAATTGGTCGAGGGCGTCGAGGGTTTGGTTGCGGCAATTGCCCATTTCGGCGAGTTCGCCGGTTTGGCCGATGGAAGCGGTCGTCGTTTGGAAGATCACGACACGGGGGGCGCGCAGTCCCGTTCGACCTCGTTCACTCGTTCGCCATTCCGTTGCGTCGAGGGCGCGGCCACGAATCCGGTAGACCCCATCCGCATCGATCGCGGCCGAGAGGTACATCGTGTCCGGATTCTCGAGCGTCCACTTCGAGAGCATCCGGACGGAGCGCTGGAAGTAGGGGAAGTCGGGATGTTGTTGGGTCTGGGCTTCGATGATCCGGGCGAGATGACCGAGGAGATAGCGGTAGCCTTCGCCGAGGTTGCGATCCGACGGTTCCGGCGGAAAGAACGCGGGGTCTTCGATCGCGCGTCGGCCCTCTTCGAGGCCTTCGAGGAATCCGATCCATCCGTCCGTGAGCGCAGGGGATGCGACTGCGGAACTACGCGAGATCGTGAGATCGGCGGGCGGCGCTTCTTCCTCCGGCGCTTTCGCGCAGCCGAGGAGATTCAGCGCGGCGGCGATCGCCAAGAGGGCGAAGATCAGGACGGGCGCGGGTCGGGTCCGTGGGCAGGTGGGCAAGTTTCGATTCCTCAAAGGGTGATCGCGGGTCCGGCGGGCGGTGGCCCTTTCGGTTGCGAGGCTGTTATCGTGGCCCCGGTTCGTGCGAGCGTCAATCGCGCTCGCGACGTCAAACGTGGGCCTCGCGAGGGGCCCTTCTCTTACACCGCCATTACTGAGAACCGGGAGTACACATCATGGACGCAATGGAAGCCCTCTACACCACGCGAGCGATGCGTCGAGTCAAGCCGGATGCGATTCCGGAGGACGTGCAGAAGAAGATTCTCGACGCGGCCGTTCGCGCGCCCACGGGTGGGAATACCCAGGGCTGGCGCTTCCTGCTCGTCGACGACGCCGCGGTCAAGGCGGAACTCGGGCCGATCTATCGCAGCTGCATGGACGTGCTCTGGGGCTCGATCTACAAGGATCGCCTCGATTCGGCCAAAGCGAATCCCGAACTCCCCGAGAGCATCGAGTTCGACAAGATGTATCGATCGGCTTCGCACCTCGGCGACAACTTCGAGGCCTACCCGCTCATCCTCTTCGCGTTCTGCCAGTACGACAACACGGGTGGCTCGATCTGGCCCGCCGTTTGGAGCGCGTGCCTCGCGGCGCGCACGGAAGGCGTGGGCAGCGCGGTCACGAGCGTGTTCATGATGAAGCTCGACGAGATGAAGAAGGTGCTCGGCGTACCGGAACAGGGCGACTGGCACTTCAGCGCCTGCGTGACCTTCGGCTACCCGACGGGTCGCTGGGGTGTGGCTCCGCGACGGCCGGCGCATGAGGTTTCGTTCAAGAACTCGTGGGACGGTGATCTCGGATTCGAGATTCCCGAGCCGATGTTCTCGCTCTAAGCGTCGGAAGAGTTCATGGCCAAGTTTGATGCGGTGATGTGGGATTTCGGCGGGGTCTTCTCGCCGTCTCCCTTTACGACGATCGAGATGATCGGGCGCGAGAAGGGGCACGACCCCGAGCGCTTCTTCGATGCGATCTTCGGGCCCTACGACGCGGATACGGATCATCCCTGGCATCAGCTCGAGCGCGGCGAGATCGACTTGATGTCTGCGCGCGAGTCGATCATGGATCGAGCCCGCGAGGGCGGCATGGAGGCGGACCCGCTCGAGCTCTTCACCCGCATGGGCGAAAGCGGCGGGGGGATGCGCGAGGAAGTCGTCGCCCTCGCGACGGATATCAAGTCGCGCGGTTTTCAGACGGCAATCGTGACGAACAACGCCAAAGAGTTTCGTGAGGGTTGGACGAAGTCGGTTCCGATCGACGAGATCTGTCATGAAATCATCGACTCGAGCGAAATCGGTATCCGCAAACCCGATGCGCGCATCTTTGAGGTTGCCCTCGAACGTCTCGGCGGAGTCGATCCCGCCCGCACGCTCTTCGTCGACGACTTCGCGGCGAACGTGGAGGCGGCGGAAGCGCTCGGCATTCGCGGCGTGCTCATGAAGGACGATTACCTGCCCGCCGTCGAACAGATCAAAGCGCTCACGCGTTAGGCGAGTTCCGGGAGAACCCATGACACGCACGCTTCGCATCGCGACGCATATGCCCGAGGCGATGCTTGCCCCGGTCGTGGCCCGCTTCGCGAAAGACGATGTGGCGATCGAGGTCGTTGCGGTTACGACAGACGAGACGATTCCCGCGGATCTCGATGTCGAAATTCTGCTGACCCTGCCTTGGGGCGCGCCGAATATGGCGGATCTGCTCAGCTCCGGAGTGCGATGGGTCCACGCCTACGGAACCGGCGTAAACGGCTTCCCATTCGAACTCCTGAACGGCACGCCCATGTCGTGCTCGCGCGGGGCGAGTGCGACCGCGATCTCCGAATGGGTCATCGCCGTACTGCTCGCGGCCGAGAAAAAACTCCCCGAGAGCTGGGTCGAAGAACCGCCTGCCCGCTGGAACACGGCAGACCTCGGAACCCTCGCCGGTCGAACCCTGGCGCTCGTCGGCTTCGGGGGCATCGCCCAGGCGATCGCGACCCGCGCGCTGCCCTTTGATATGCACGTAAAGGGTATGCGGCGAACCACCGCGAAGAGCCCGATCCCCGAAGTGAAGATCGTGACGGACCTTGCCTCACTCCTCGCCGACGCGGATCACGTCGTGGTCGCCGCGCCAGAGACGAAGGCCACGCGCCATTTACTCAACGATGAGACCTTCGCGCTCATGAAGCCCGGCGCCCATCTCGTGAACATCGCTCGCGGCGGACTCGTGGATCAAGACGCGCTCCGCCGAGCCCTCGACTCCGGGCAGGTCGGACTCGCGACGCTCGATTGTGTCGAACCCGAGCCGCTGCCCGAAGGTCATTGGCTCTACGCCCACGAGAAGGTGCGACTCTCGCCGCATATCTCGTGGGCCGGACCGGAATCCCACGAAGGCTTGATGGATCGCTTCGTCGAAAACCTCGAACACTACGTGCGGGGCGAAGCGCTCGACTTCTTAGTCGATCCTTCAGAGCAGTACTGACTCCCGGCGAACTCAGGTGTTCTTGAGTTCGACGATCACTTCGCGATAAGTCTTCTCGCCCACGTTGTAGGCCCATTCCGTCGCACCCTTCGGGATTGAAACGGTATTGCCTGCGTCCGGGACCTTGCCCACGAAGGAGGGAATGCCCGTCGAACGCGGGCAGACGCCTGCCACGTAGTCCCCTTCGAAGATAATCAGGTAGTAGTCGTGCTCGTGATAGTGGAGGTCGCTCGCCTCTCCGGGTTCGAGAATCAGCTCCCACATCCGTACCCGCTCGTCTTCGAGGATGATGCGCCCGCCGACATTCCCGATCGGCTCGTCTTTGTGGGCTTCCTCGAAGTCGTCGAGACGCTTCTTCATCTCGGGGGTGAGTTCGATGATGTCGGGTGGGGTTGCAATCATGCTTTCTCCTGGGTGTCGATTGAATTCTGAGCGGGGCTGATTGGGCGCGGACTTGTCTAACGTTCGACGGCGAGGCTCGCGTCGAGGAACTGGATGATCTCTTCCATCAGTTCTTCCGACGCATAACGCGGGTCCCTGCCGTGATCTCCGTCCGGGATTCGGAGGAAGGTGACGGGAACGCCCGCCTTCGCGAGCGCGGCGGCGAGCATCGCGCTCTGTTGGAAGGGAACGACCGGGTCCTTGTCGCCGTGAATGATGAGGAAGGGCGGGTCACTCGGATCGATGTAACGAATCGGATTCGCCATCTGAACCAGGTCCGGCTCATCCGCGAGCGGTCCCCCGAAGAGCATGTCGAGAAAGAAGAGCGAGTCGCTGTTCCCGAGTCCGTTCTTCCGATGCTGATCGATATAGACCGTGAAGTCGGTCGGCCCGAAATAGTCGACGACCGCCTGAACCCGACTCTGGGAGCCATCGCCGCGACCGCCTTCGAGCGGTAGCACGCCGCCGCTCGTGCCGGCGAGGGCGGCGAGATGACCGCCGGCGGAGGGCCCGAGGATCGCGACGCGGTTCGGATCGAAGCCGTACTGCTCGGCGTTCTCCCGGATCCATCGCAGCGCCGCTTTCACGTCATGGATCTGCGCCGGGAAGACCGCGTCCGTCGACCATCGGTAATCCGCGGTGACCAGGGCATAACCCCGGTCGACCAGGCGAAAGAGATCGAGCGCAACGATCTGATGGCGACTGCCGGACATCCATCCGCCGCCAAAGGCGTAGAGCACAACAGGCCGAGGCTCCTGTTCGGGCGCATTGCGCGTGCGATAGACGTCGAGTTCGAGTGCGCCGGTCGGCGTCTGCACGAACTCGATGTCCCGCGTCGCGTCGATCCCGTCCGGCGCTGCGCTCTCACCATGGGTAAGGAAGGTCTGCGCGAGGCCGACGTACATCGTCTGACAGCCGACCAGCGACGTCAGAAGAAGGAGCGCGAGAAACAGCGGAATCGATCGAGTCGAGGGAAGCGTTCGCATTCCCCCTGATTAGCCCCGAACGGCGTCGCTAGCTAGATCCGAAAAAGCCAGCGACTAGACCGCCGCTTCGCCTTCTTCACCGGTCCGGATCCGGATGACCTGCTCGACTTCGAAGACGAAGATCTTGCCGTCGCCGATCTTTCCGGTCTGGGCCGTCTCGGAGATCGTGTTGACGACAGCATCGAGCTGATCGTCGCGAACGACGACTTCGAGGGAGAGCTTCGGGAGAAGATCGACTTCGTACTCTGCCCCTCGGTAGACCTCGGTATGTCCCTTCTGGCGCCCAAAGCCCTTGGCTTCGGAAACGGTCAGACCTTCGACGCCAACCTTGGCCAGGGCGTCACGGACATCATCGAGCTTGAAGGGCTTGATCACGGCTTGAACGAGTTTCATGGGAACTCCTACACGCGATGGGTCGCGGGGCCAATCAACGGGCGCGCTCCCATTGCGGACTGGGAGCGCGCCGAATGATCGAACGAGCGGCGACTAAAGGTTGTAACCGCGCTCTTCGTGAAGGGCGAGGTCGAGACCAGTGGCTTCGTCTTCTTCGTTCACGCGGAGGCCGACGAGGGCGTCCGTGATCTTGAGCAGGACGAAGCTTGCGATGCCAGCCCAGGCGGCTGTGATGAGGGCGGCCTTGAGCTGAACCCAGACCTGGTTGCCGATGGCGAGACCTTCCTGGTTCCCACCGAACGCTGCGGCGCCGAAGACGCCCGCGAGGATCACGCCAACGAACCCACCGACGCCATGGACGCCGAAGACGTCGAGGCTGTCGTCGTAGCCGAGCTTCGACTTCATGGTCGTCGAGGCGAGGAAGCAGATGACGCCGGAGCAAGCGCCGATGGCGAGGCCGCCGATCGGGCCGACAACACCGGCTGCGGGAGTGATGGCCGCGAGGCCGGCGATCGCGCCGGTCGCGATTCCGAGGACGCTGGGCTTACCGTGCTTGACCCATTCGATCGCCATCCAGGTGAGTGCCGCAGTGGAGGCGGAGACGTGGGTGACGGTGATCGCCATGGCGGCGGATCCGTTTGCACCGAGAGCGGAGCCGCCGTTAAAGCCGAACCAACCGACCCAGAGCATGCCCGTTCCGGTCACGCACATGGTGAGGTTATGCGGGGGCATGGCCTTGGTAGGGTAGCCGTTGCGCGGGCCGATCAGGATGCAGGCCACGAGGGCGCCGATGCCGGCGGTGATGTGGACGACAATGCCGCCCGCGAAGTCGAAGACGCCCCAGTCCCAGAAGAGGCCACCGTCGCCGCCCCAGGTCATGTGGCAGATGGGGGCGTAGACGACGATCAGCCAGAGCGTTGAGAAGATCAGGACCGCGGAGAACTTCATGCGTTCGGCGAAGGCGCCGACCATGAGGGCCGGGGTAATGACGGCGAAGGTGCACTGGAAGATGAAGAAGAGGACTTCGGGAATTGTGCCCGAAAGGGTGTCCGGACCGACGCCTGAGAGGAAGGCCTTGTTAAGCGTTCCGATGAATGCGTTCACGCCGACTTCGCCGGCGACCATCCCCGTCGTATCGAAGGCCAGGGAGTAGCCGACCTCAAGCCAGACGATCGTCATCAAGGCGGTCAGCGCGAGACAGTGCATCAAGACCGAGAGCACGTTCTTCTGTCGAACGAGGCCCGCATAGAAGAGCGCGAGGCCGGGGATCGTCATGAAGAGGACGAGGGCCGTCGAGGTGAGGATCCATGCGGTATCGCCTGTGTCGAGGGTGTCCTCGGCGAAGGCGATCGCGGGCATTCCGAGGAACGCGATGGCGTAGAAAAAGAGATGAAGGGGTGAGACTAGGCTCGGGCGCGCAAGGCGAGACATATCGGTTCGAATCCCCGTATCACTCCTCGAGCACGATCGTCCGGCGTATCGGGTCGGGAGCAGTTTGGCTTGGTTCCCGCCGCGATCGGCTCCAGGACGGAATCGATGACAAGGGGGCGCGGCAGGGTCCGTGCTGTTCTAATCCGAAACGGGCATGAAATCAAACGGATCGGCAGGAATCGGCACACCAACTTGCATCGATCTCGCGGGATCGGCGAGGTTGTGCAGCCTTCGACACACGTTCGCGGGTTGAGCCTCGAGCGCGGCCTCGGATTCGGCTTCAGGCTCGGACTAAGGGACGCGGCACTCGAGTTTGTCGACGGCATGAACCGGCGGCGTGGGGCCGGCCATAAGCTCGGTGATCGCGCCGTAGACGAGCTGCTGCTGCTTTACCCGGTTGAGGCCCTCGAAGGCCACGTCGATGACTGTGATCTCGAAATGGCCGGGGCCCTGGGGTCGGACTTCGATCGTCGCGTTGGGCAGCGTCGCGGCGATGGCCGTCCGTACCTGCTCAGCGATTTCCTCCGGCGGTGGGCCGGCGTTGATGATCTGGAGTGCCATGATCGGTCGCGTCCTGAGGTTGTGTCTAGGGTGTTAGTCTTGTGGTGTTAGTTCTGACGTATTCGTTGGCTGCGCGCCGTCGAGCTAGTAGCGCGGGACTTCCGGGTCGATCTCCTGGCTCCACGCGTCGATGCCGCCGACGACGTTGAAGACCTGGGTGAAGCCGAGGGAGACGAATTGCTCGGCGGCCTGCTGCGAGCGTCCGCCGTGGTGGCAATGCAGCACGAGGCGGGTGTCCCGGGGCAGACCTTCGATCCGTGCCGCTTCGGTCTCGTTGAGAAGAACGGCGCCGGGGATCGCGGCGATGGCGCGCTCTTCCGGGGTTCGGATATCGAGGAGTTCCATCGACTCTCCGCTCTTGATCGCGGCATCGAGGTCGCGGACCGACATCTGCTGAACGCGCGGGGCGTTCGGGTTGTCGACCTTGAAGGCCTGTCCGTTGGGCGTGTCGGAAACGTCGATGGTGATGCCATCGGCGCGGCCGGCGGACATCGGGTCGAGCAGCAGGACCAAGCCGGCGCCGCCGCCGGTCACGATGGCTTCGACGTCCGCCGCGGTGCGCGGCGCGATCGAGAGATGGGCCTGGAAGGTGGCATCGACGGAAAGGTGAAGTTCGCGACCACCGCCGCCATGCTCGGCGGCAGCTTGCGTGAGAGCGCCCGCGGCGGATTCGCTGACCTCGATGTTAGGCTGGACGACTTCGACGGGTTCGAGGCCGAGGGATTCGTAGAGTTCACCCGAGCCCATCATCTCCTGGATGATGTCGCAGCCGCCGATGAACTCGCCCTTCACGTAGAGCTGCGGGATGGTCGGCCAGGAGGAGAACTCCTTGATGCCGTCGCGGATCTGCGGCGCGGAGAGCACGTCGACCGTGTGGTAGTCCTGAAGCATCGAGTCGAGGATGCCCACGACCGTCGCGGAGAAACCGCATTGCGGCGAGCGGCGATTGCCCTTCATGAAGAGCACGACGTCGTTCGACTGGATCGTGTCCGTGATTTCTTGGTGGACCGCTTCTTCGAGGGCCATGGATGTCTCCAATTCTGATTTCGGGTGCGCGGGGCGATCGGGTCGAGTCGAGACCGCTCAGATCAGTACGGTCAGAGTCGGTTCCGCTCAATGTGCCGGCGGAGAGCCAGCGTTTGAACCGGGCGATCGGAATGCGATCGCCCCCAGTATCTATCCGTGTAGATCATCTGTAGACGTCGCGGATTCTGGGCGCAGATAACCACAACCGGAGCTGTGGTCGGCCCGTACCCTAGCAGGATTGCAGGGGAATCGCCGAATTCGGAATGACGGCGGCGGCGGAGGACAGAGCTTCCCGGGGCCGCTCCTCAGGCGATCAGGCCGTGAGGTCCTGGCTGTCCTTGATCCGGTCGTTGCAGGCGTTCAGGATCGGATCCACGTCGTCGGGGGTCAGATCGAGGTAGGCCCAGGCCGGCATGGCCGCGAGATCGAGGTCTTCGAGGGGCTTCGACCGACCGACGCCCAGTTTCGAGAGGCAGGAGCTCGTGACGCTCGTGAGCGCGCAGGTTCGGGCGACCTCGTCGTCGAGTTCCGCCAGCTGACCCGGGTTGTGGTGGTGCTGGATCGTGAGGACGAGGCTGTCCGGCAGACCCCATTGCTGAACGACGGCGGCGCCGAGCTCGGCATGGCTGAAGCCAAAGACTTCGTTCTCGACATCGGTAAAGGTTCGACCTTCGTTGTAGACCGTCATCATGACGCGCTCGTATTCGGCTCGATGGCTATTCGCGAGGGCGGTCTTGCCGATGTGATGCATCAGGCCGGCGGTGAACGCGATTTCCGGATCGACCATCACGCCGCGGTATTCCGCGAGCATTGCGGCGGTCGGTCCCGCAAGAGACGAATGCTGCCAGAGCAGCTTCTCGAGCAGCCCGAAGCGCTTATACGTCTCCTTCATGGACGCAGCGAGCACGAGATTGCGGACGGTCATGGTCCCCAACAGCGAGATCGCATGGGAGAGGCTCTGGATCTCGCTCGGGAAGCCATAGAGGGCTGAGTTCGAGATCTTGAGAATTCGGGCAGCGATCGCCGCGTCCTGATCGATCAGCGCCCGGATGTCGTCGATCGAGCTGTCGGGGTTATCGACTGCCTGGACGACCTGATTCGCGATCGCCGGCATCGTCGGCAGGTCGCCTTCAGACGCCTGCAAGTAGCTATCCAGTCGGTTGCTCATTCGAGGCCCGGCTCCGTTGCGCGCTCGGCGCGGCTAGATTGGGGGCGATGGGTGCCCTTGCCGGTTCTTTTCGACAGGAACGGAGCTTTCCATGAGGGTCGGATCCGCAAGATCACCGAGAACCTTCGATCCGTGCGCAGATGTATCCCTAAGTGACCGATATGTAATGAAAATTTACTTCGTATCGGGGTCGATTCCGGCGTAGTTGCAGAAGAGCAAAGTCAGCTCCTTCACGAACTCGACATCGGAAAAGCCCATCTGCTTGGCGAAGCGGTGGGGCGGCTGGATCGCCTCCTGAATGATCGCTGCGACGCTGCGGATCCCGAACTCGAGGCGGCGAGCGAGTGCCGGGTCCTCGCTTCCGAGCCGCTGCATGAAATGATCCCGGATCATCGACATCGTGAAGGAGTCGAGTTCCGCGCGCTGGGCCGAGATCTGGGGATAGTTCGTTTCGATCACGACCATCGATCGCAGGAAGGGATCTAGGCTTCGGCGGTCCTCGACGTAGAGCGCGATGCAAGTGCTGACGACGGAGCCGATCGACATGGCGTCCCAGTCGATCTGCGCGTTTTGCTTGGCGAGCATCTCGAGGCGCATCTTGCGGTGGCGATCGTAGAGTTCGGTCAGGAGTGCCGTCTTGTTGGGGAAGCGGGCATAGAACGAACTTCGAGACACGTTCGCCGCTTCGCAGATTTCCTGAATGCCGAGACTCTCGAAGTCGCGCCCGTCGAAGAGTCGGCGGGTCGCTTCGATGATCCGTTCGAGGGTTTGTTGACTGCGTTCCTGGCGTGGCGCGCGGGGGCCGTCCGTCGCCTTGCCGTCTGGAGATCTGGCTACGTCGCTGCTTGGATCGGCCTGCACACTTCTCCCCTCAGACCGCGCGCGTCTCGCTCGGCGCGCTGGCGCCGATGCTACCGATCCGTTCGAATCTGTGCCGGTACATTTCGCATGGGTCGAAGCGCGTTGTGGAGGAGTGCTGCGGACAGGCGTGCGGCGACGATGTAGATCCGCAAGTCGAGGGGCCACTCCGCGGCGGCGCTGCGCAGGGCGCGGGCGGCGCCGGCACAATCTCGCGCACGCAGGCGATGGCGTGCGATCTTCGCGAGCAGCTGGGCTCGATGTCGCCGACGCAAAATCGGCGCCCAGCGTTCGAATTTGAGTTCGTAGACTTCGAGCGCTCGGCCGCGATTGGGTTTGCTTCGAGACAGTCCGTCGGGCAGGAGCTCCATGGTCGTCGCCACAAAGTCGAGGGGTGTGATGCGCGACCGATGCGCGAGGTCGCCAAAGAAGAACCACTCCTCGGAGTTTCGGAAGCGCTCCGTATAGCGGGAGTCTCCGATCAAGGAGAGGTCGATCGCGTGCGTCATCTCACCCTTCAAGCGATTTCCGAACTTGTGATCGCGCAAGAAGCAGACGGGCTTCGTGTCCGTGAGCCGCGTGAGTGAGCGACCGTATTGATCCTGGCATCCCGCAACCAACCACCGGGCATCGGGTCGCCGCGCGATTTCCGCCGCAAAGTTCTCGAGTGCTTGCGGCGCGAGCAAGTCATCGTCATCGAGGATGACGAGGAAGCCCGCCTCATCTCGCCCGAGGATCTCATCGAGGAGTTGGTTGCGTGCCGCATTGACCCCGCGCGGTTGGGCGAAGCGGTATCCGTGAACCCGCTCGTCCTTTGATTCTCGGGCGAGAACCGCGGGGGTGTCGTCGCTCGATCCGTCGTCGAGTACGAAGAGTTCCCAATGGGGGTAGGACTGGGCTTTGGCTGAAGCGATTGCCTGTGAGAGCCGGTCGGCGCGGTCGAGGGTTGCAGTCAGGATGAAGAATTTCGGGTACGGCATGGGGTACTCCATTCGGTCAGCCTGTTAGGGCAGACACGCAGCATGAGCATTTCGGATCAGGTCGAAGCCAGCCGATGGGCGGCATCGAAAAGATCCGTGGTCGTTTCGGTCCAGGTTCTCAGCGGAGCGGTCTGGATGAGTCGCTCACGTTCGGCCAGGTATTCCGGATCGAAGAGCGGTCGTTCAAGAGCGGCAGTGATCGAGTCCACGTCTCGGGGATCGAAGTAGTCGGCGTAGCGCCCGGAGACTTCCGGCATGGAGGAAGACGCGGAGGTGAGGCAAAGCTTGCGATGCCAGAGGGCTTCTCCGATTGGGAGTCCCCACCCCTCGTGCAGGCTGGGGAAGACGCAGAAGCGCGCGTTTCGGTAGAGCGACGCAAGTTCGGCGTCGCTGGGAAAGCGCGCGAAGTGAACGCGTCCTGCGAACTCTCCCGTTGGGAGAGGATTGAGGTCTCGCCCCCGACCGCTGCCCGCGAAGACCAGATCTGGCACGTGTGCGAGGCCGTGTTTTTCGGCGAGCCGTTGCCACGCTGCCCATAGACGATTGCCATTCTTTCGTCCGCGGATCGGGCCGACCATGAGGACATAATCCCGGTCGAGGACCCGGTCGCGGCCGCGGCTGAGGACGCGGTCGGGAACCTGATCCGTTCGGTCGGAGGCGTCCACTTCGCAGATGAATTCATGGGCGAGGGCGAATCGGGCGATCTGGGGATCGGTTCGTCCCAAGCCGTCGAGTTTGCGGCGAAGATCGAGTTCCGTCGCCCTGGAGTAGACGAGGAATCGACTCGCGAGGCTTGTGCTTCGGTGGAATGCGTCCATGAAGCGATCGACCTTGTCGGGAGTGTGGATCTCCGTGCCGGTATGGAAGGGGATCAGATCGTGGATGAGGAATATCGGCGTGACATGACCGGCCTCGATATGGGGTTGGGCGCAGTCAAGGGCCTGCTGGACGTGTGCATCCCAGGACGATCCGAGGGAGAGGAGGACGTCGCCGGGTTGAAACTCGACTTCTCGACAGAGCCTCGCGAGGCGCTTGCGGGTGTTGGCGCCCCGGAGTTCAAGTTCGTAGAACCGCCGGAGGGTTCGTCGCGCGCGATAGACGCTGCGTGCGATCGGTGCAGCCGGGTACTTCTCTCGATTGAATCGATCGATGCGCGGGAAGAGCCGTTCTTCCCGAAGCGCCTTGTAATCGGCGATTCCTGAATCGAGTGGGAACTCGACATAGGCTTCGAGGATCGGGTTCCAATGCGCGAGCACGACTTCGCGTTCTGGATCTTCGCTCGTCCATGCGGATCGGTGGCTCGCGATGCGGAGCAACAGGCGCTGGATGCCTGCGATCCCAGATCGCCGGCTCAGGAAGCCGTAGAGATCCGAAAGGTCGACGATGAAGCGGCGCGCGTTGCGGCCGGGCGTCGTAGTCGGGTTCATCGTTCGATTCGTTGGTCATGTTAGGTGGGGGAGCGAGGTCACCTTAGCCGAGACTCTATGACGAAGCGAATTGTACAGAGCTGTCCAGTATTCAGAGATGTTAGTTATTGGAATGGACAATCCATTCCAGTTTCTTCATGGAAAATCCGGTCCCTAAAGCTCGGTCGCATCATCGATTTTGAAGCGACTCTCTTTGATCGCTGCTCTGTCTCGGAACGCGATTCGATACGTCGTGGACGCAACTTCGAAGAGAATTCGGCCGATGTGCGCGACTCCCCTTTTGAAGGGGAGTTTTCGCCTGCGGGTTCGACGGGCGACCACCCGAAGTGGCCTCTTTTTTCCGAATAACGCTTCGGCTACGCGACGAATCGAGTCGGCGGTCATCCCGGGGCGGTGGATCCAGGTGAAGTAGAGCTGGCTCCGCGCGATCGTGGCGTAGTCAATATCGAGCCGAGAGCTTCGCCAGTCGGCCGGCGCGAAAGCATGATCGACGATCAGGTCGTCAACGTATCGAGTCGCGTAGCCCGCGAGGGCGATCCGAAGAAAAACATCGGATTCGTCATGGAAATAGCGATAGAACGGATCGAAGCCTCCGATCCTCATGACGGTCTCGCGATGGAAAGCCATATTCGTGCCCATCGCCGTCGGATACCAAGGGGGTTCCGGAAGCGCTGCGGATGCGGGGCGAACCGAAAGATGCCGTCCGTCCCTGCAGACCGCCCCGTTCGAAAAGTGCAGGGAGCCGTCTTCGAGATCGACGACGCGACCCGATAGCGCGACCGGCGCGCGCTCGCCTGGTTGCGCGGTCGTCGCATCGAGAAGCGTTCGGACCCAGCCGGGTCGGACCCGCGCGTCATCATCGATGAAGGCGACCCAGGGCGCTCGAGCAAGGGCGATCCCGACATTGCGGGACGTGGACAGCCCCGTCCCCTCATGTCGGACATAACGGACGGGAAGCTTCTGGGCGATCGCGTGAGAGCACTCGTCCGTCGATTGGTCGATGACCAGAATTTCGATCGCGTTCGACGCGCGTTCTGAGATCAATGACTGAAGCGCGCCGTCCAGCCACTCGGATCGATTGCGCGTATTGACCACGACCGAGAGGTCGGGCGTTCGTGTGGACGACTCGGAAGCCGGCACGCCCGGGCGCGACACGCCCGCTACTCGCTACACCGCCGCACGACCGATGGGATGCGGTCGCACTCAAGCGTCTCGGTGACGCCGCCCGTGACCTGAGAGCAGGCGCCGCTATGGGCCTGCATCTCCGCGGTCATCACGTCGGCTGCTTTGGAGATCGAACAAGCAGATCGCCCCTTGTAGTTCACGCAGATCTCACATTGGATCTGCGTGGCGTCGAGGGCGTACCAGATTACGGCTGAGACGAAGGCGATTCCGATCGCGAGGCTGATTGCTGTGCGTGCCATGAGGAATCTTTGGTCTCCTGAAGCTCGACGAGGTCGGCGAGAATCCGGAGCGCCTCCATCCGCTGGGGCGTCGGCTCGTCCTTCTCTTCTTCGTCGGCGGCCTTAGGAGTAGCGCTCTCTTCGAGCTTCTTCGATTCCTCTTCGGAGGCCTTCTTCGGACCCGGAGCCGCTTTTTCAGCGGCCTCGGTCGCGGCCTTCTTGTCGGGACCGTCGGGACCGTCCGTCTTGGCGCTGCTTTCGCCGCTGCTGTCCTCGCCTTCGTCGTCGGTCTCGGCTTCTTCGCGCTCGCGAATCAGCTCGGCGAGATGAATGACATCGTCTTCTTCAGCGAACTTGGCGAGCTGTTCGTTGATCTCGATGAACTCTTCGCTTTCCGCCAGTCGGTCCGCCGAGCGCCGTCGCAGTTCGCCCACGAGGTCAGGCGTGAGGGGGCTCCAGGGGCGGGGCTGGGACGCGTTTTGCTTCCGCAATCCGAAGCCCGGGATCGTTGAGATCGGCGATGCGTTCTCGAGGAAGGCTGGGATCATCTGCGCCTTGAGTGAGTAGGGCGTATAGCGTTCGCCGAGATCCTCGGTCGCGAAGAGCGAGGGGAGGACGATGTCCGCGGCGACCCCTTCATGCTGGGTCGAGGCACCGCCGGGTCGGAAGAAGAGCGCCGTCGTAACCTTCAGCGCGCCGAGCCGGCCGGGCTGATTCACGTAGCTCTGAACTGTGCCCTTACCGAAGGTGTGATCATCTCCGACGATCACCGCGCGTCCGTAGTCCTGAAGTGCGCCGGCGACAATCTCGGAAGCCGAGGCCGTGATGCGCGAGGTCAGGATGACGAGGGGGCCGTTGTAGATGCTGTCCGGGTCCTGATCCGAAAGGACCTGCACTTCGGAAAAGACGTTCTTGACCGCGACGATATTGCCCTCGGGCATGAAGAGGCCCGCGATTTCGACGGAGCTATCGAGCTTGCCGCCGCCGTTGCGGGAGAGGTCGAGCACGATGCCGTCGACGTCGGCTTCGCGGACCTGGCGAAGCAGGTCGCGCATGTCACGCCCGCTCTGGCGCTTGCTCGGGTCGGGGTCGCCGTAGAAGGTGGGGAGATCGATGACTGCGAGGCGTCGCGTCTTGCCGCCGGATTCCATCTCGTGGATGTCGAGGGTCGCTGCTGCGTCCTCGATCGTGACCTTGTCACGGACGATCGAGACCTCGAGCCGCTCGGTCGTGTCCGACTTGCGAAGGATCGTGAGTTTGACCGTCGTGCCGCGCTCGCCGCGGATCATCGAGACGACGTCGCGCAGGGACATGTCGACGATGTCGACGGGGTCTTCGCCTTCCTGTGCAACAGCGATGATCTTGTCGCCGGGTTCAAGCGCATCAGACTTGTCCGTCGCGCCACCCGGGATGATGCGTTCGACGACGGAGTAGCCGTCCTTCGAAGAAAGCGCGACGCCGATGCCGTCCAGCGAGAGGCTCATCTGGATCTGGAAGTCTTCGTCCGCTTCCGGCGGGTAGTAGGCCGAGTGCGGGTCGAGGGCGCCGGCGAAGGCGTTTAGGAAGTTGCCGTACATGTCACGCGAATCGAATTCGCGCGCGCGCTTGGTCATCAACTCATAGCGATGGATCATCTTCTCCTTCGCTTTTTCCATCTCCATGTCGCTGCTCAAGTAGTTCGACATCTGGAAATGCACGAGTCGTTCGAGGAGGCGCATGCGCGACTCGTCGTCGTTGGGATGGCCGCGCTTGTCGGGATCGAGGATGAGCCGCACGTCGGTGTCGAGTTCGTAGTCCTCGCGCGAGACAAACTCGCGGACGTCTTTTTCCATTCGTTCGTAGCGGCTGACGAGGTCGGTGCGAATGTCGTCGAGCATGTCGCACTCGCCGTTCTGCACGGCGAAGAAGACGCCCTTCAGTTCGTTGCGAAGTTGCTTGATCTCGTGAGAGAGGTAGAGCGTCTTCGAGGGATCGATGCGCTCGATGTACGTGTCGATCGCGCGACCGCGCAGCTCGGTGTCGAGGCCGCGAAAGCTGATGTGGCGCTTGAGCAGGCTCTGCACGAGATCCCAGCTATTCGCGCAGTTGAGTTCCTGAGTACGCGCTGCCAAAGCCCCTGTGGGGGAGAGCGCGACCAACAGGAAGACCGCAAGAACGGTGAGGATCGAAAGGGTCTGTGAGCGTCTCGGCGCTCCACTCCGCGTTGGACGACTCAGGCTCGAGGCCTCGGCGATCGCGGGGGTGGAAGGGCGAGGGTCGGTCGACCCGTGGCGGACGGAAGGGGCATCGTGGCTGCGCATCATTACTCCGATGATAGAGAGGGCCACCGACCGCGTCAGGTTCACGACGGGTGCCTCCCCGCTTTTCCCATCGGCCGCGCGACCTCGGGAACTGAGACATTGGGGGCCGGACGCCCCGATTTCGTTCTCGAAGATCAACCGAATCCGAATCCCTCGGCTACTCTCGGCGCCCCCGAGCGCCGCACTGCGTAGCGGCCGGGTGATGGGAGACGATTCGATGGCCGATTTTCACTACCAAGAAATGTTCGAAACCGGGGATGATCACACCGAATATCGAAAGATCGGTGATGAAGGCATCTCGACAATTGAGATTGAGGGTCGTGAGATCCTCAAGATCGATCCAGAGGCGATCTCAAACCTTGCCTCTGAAGCGATCCGCGACGTGTCCCATCTGTTGCGTTCGAGCCATCTCGCGCAGCTCGCGAAAATTCTCGAGGACCCGGAAGCGTCGGATAACGATCGCTTCGTTGCCCTTGAGTTGATGAAGAACGCGAACATCGCGGCGGGCATGGTTCTGCCGTCCTGCCAGGATACGGGAACCGCCATCGTCGTCGGCAAGAAGGGCCAGGACGTCTGGGTCGCAGGCAACGACGAAGAGGCGCTCTCCCGCGGCATCTTCAAGACCTATACCGAGACGAACCTGCGTTACAGCCAGGTCGCGCCGCTCTCCATGTACGAAGAGAAGAACACGGGGACGAACCTTCCGGCCCAGCTCGACATCTATGCGACGGAAGGCGACGCCTACAAGTTTCTCTTCATTACGAAGGGCGGTGGCTCGGCGAACAAGTCCTTGCTCTTTCAAGAGACGAAGGCGCTCCTCAATCCCGAGTCGATCAAGAAGTTCATGATCGAGAAGATCAAGTCCCTCGGAACTGCGGCGTGTCCTCCCTATCACCTCGCCGTCGTGATCGGCGGAACGAGTGCGGAGACGACGCTCAAGACCGTGAAGCTCGCGAGCTGCCATGAACTGGATGGCCTGCCGACTTCCGGAAACGAGCACGGCCGCGCCTTCCGCGACGTTGAGCTCGAAGAAGAGATTTTGCAGCTCACCCGCGAAGTCGGCATCGGCGCCCAGTTCGGCGGCAAGTACTTCTGCCACGACGTGCGCGTCATTCGCCTGCCGCGACACGGCGCTTCGTGCCCGGTCGGAATCGGCGTCTCCTGCTCTGCAGATCGTCAGATCAAGGGCAAGATCACGAAAGAGGGCGTCTTCCTCGAACAGCTCGAAGTCGATCCGGCGCGCTTCATGCCGGACCTCGTAGCGCACGAGCTCACGCGCGAACCCGTTTCGGTCAATCTCGATCAGCCGATGGCGGACGTGCTCGCGGATCTTTCGCAGCACCCCGTCACGACGCAGCTCTCGCTGAACGGCACGATCATCGTCGCCCGGGACATTGCGCACGCGAAGCTCAAGGAACGGCTCGATGCGGGTGAGGACCTGCCGCAGTACTTCAAGGATCACGCGGTCTATTATGCGGGCCCGGCAAAGACGCCCGATGGCGAGATCTCGGGTTCCTTCGGGCCGACGACCGCGGGCCGCATGGACTCCTACGTCGACATCTTCCAGGAGCGCGGCGGTTCGATGATCATGCTCGCGAAGGGCAACCGGTCCCAGCAGGTCACCGACGCGTGCAAGAAGCATGGTGGATTCTACCTCGGGTCGGTGGGTGGCCCGGCGGCCATTCTGGCGAAGAACTGCATCAAGAGTGTCGAGATACAGGAATACGAAGAACTCGGCATGGAAGCCATCTGGAAGATCGAAGTCGAAAACTTCCCGGCGTTCATCATCGTGGACGACAAGGGCAACGACTTTTTCCAGAATATCTGATTCGTAGAATCCGATATTCCTGGGCCGCAGGCGCTTTCATTCTCGCCGCAGGTGCTTTCCTGTTGGCCGAGGCGTTGATGCGGCCAGCTGAATCCCTTGGGATCAGCTGGCCGTTTTCGTTGCGGCGTCCGCCGCGGCGCGCGCAGCGCGGCTGAGTTGCAGGTGTACACGCAGCTTTGTCGCAGCGGGTGCGCAGGCTCGGGCTTGCTAGGCGATGTCGAGGGGGAGGACGCGATTCTTCGCGTCACCTGGGGGCGCGAATCTCGTACTTACTTTTCGAGGTGGCGCGGTGGGTTGGTCTTCGTCCAGGGACGAACCAAACGCGTTGCGAATGACTCGATGTGAGGCGATGCGACCAGTATGACGCGCACAATGCTTTGGTTGAAATACGGGATCTGTACCTGTTTGGGTCTAGCGGTGATCGGTTTGGCTGCGGTCTCCCCGCCCGTTTCTCCTGAAGACTCAGCGCCGGTCGATCCGGCGGCGGGTGCCTCCCGCTTCTAGCGCCGGGGTCGCTCACCCTCTTAGTCGAACACGGTCCATCAGCCCCTGGATGGACTGCCGCCCCACCGTCCCTCGAGCGGTGGGGCGGCCTCGTTTCAGGCCCCGGATTTGGAGCGCATCGCCGCAGTGGGCGCTTTGCGGGGCGGGCTGCCTGTGCTTGGATGGCGCGATGAACGGGACGCAAACGGTTGTACAGATCGAGCACGCCGAGGATCCGCGCATCGCGGACTACCGGAATCTCAAGGACGCCCAGCTCGCGCGAGATCGGCGTCGATTCATTGTCGAGGGTCGCGGAAATCTCCGCGTCCTACTCGATCGCTCCTCTTTTCGGCCCGAGTCGATCCTGCTGAGTGAACGCGCCTATCACTCGCTTGAAGCGGAGCTTCCGACGGGAGCGGAGGCCCCGCCAATCTATCGCGCGGAACAGGCCGTCCTCGACGGGATCGTCGGCTTCCCGATTCATCGCGGCGTGCTCGCCGTCTGTTCGCGTGGCGAAGCGGTGGACCCGATGTCCCTCGCGAAGTCCCTCCTCGCGAAAGAACCGGCTCCGCGAATCGTCGTCCTCGAGGGCCTCACGAACCACGACAATGTGGGCGGCATCTTCCGCAACGCGATGGGGCTCGGCGCGCGGGGCATCTTCCTTTGCGAGCGCACGGCGGATCCGCTCTACCGGAAGGCGATTCGGACTTCGATGGGCGGAAGCCTAGTCGTTCCTTTTGCCCGGAGCGCGCGAGGCGCCCAGGATGACGGGGCTGGGATCGGAGCGCTGCTCAAAGGCCTAAGGAGTCTGGGCTTCGTCGTTTGCGCCCTCGATCCCGATCCCGCCGGGGTCGATCTGCTTGCGCTTGAACCCGCGGGACTGGGGCCCGTCGCGCTGCTCGTGGGGACCGAAGGGGAGGGCCTCTCGGAGGAGGCGCTTCGAGCTTCGGACTATCGGGTTCGGATCGAGATGGAAGCGGGGGTCGATTCGCTGAATGTGTCCGTCGCCGCCGCAATTGCGCTCCATCGGTTTCGATAGAGAGAGCCACAATCGGGAGGGTCAGCTAGCCTTCGTGGCCGCCAACAAGGGCGTCGCGATGGGGGTCGCGAGATCACGCATTCGAGCAACAGGCTCAATGTTAAGAGGAAAATGAGATGGCGCAGGACGGAACGATTCTCGTCTTGAAGACGGGAGATGCGCTGGCTCCGGTGAGAGCACAGTACGGTGATTTTGATCTCTGGATCGCGAAGGCCCTCGGCGTCGCGAGGGAGTCGCTGAACGTCGCCTCCGTTCATGAGGGGGATCCGATTCCCGACCCCGAGTCCGTCGACGGCGTCATCGTGACGGGCTCACCGCTCATGGTCACCGCCGCTCCCGAGTGGAGCGAAGCCGCAGCAAGATGGCTCGCCAAAATCGTCGAGTCGGACGCGATGCCCGTGTTAGGCATCTGCTACGGCCATCAGTTGATCGCCCATGGCCTTGGTGGGCAAGTGCGGTCCAACCCGAATGGGCGCGAGACGGGAACGGTCGAGACTCGCCACGATCCCCTGGCGACCGCCGGCGATCCGCTCATTACGGAAATGACGTATCCAACCCACATGTCCCACGTTGAGTCGGTCGTCATCCCGCCGAGCGACGCGCAGGTCCTCGCGACGACGGATCTCGAACCCCATGCAGCGCTGCGCTTCGGTCCGAGACAATGGGGTGTGCAATATCATCCGGAGTTCGACGAGGAGATCATGCGCGGCTATCTCAGAACGCGGTTCGAGATCATCGCAAGCGAAGGGGGCGATCCCGAGCGGCTGATTGAGCAAGTCGTCGAGACACCGGCTGCGACACGTATGCTTCATCGCTTTGGCGAGATCGTCGCACGCGCCTAGCAACGGCGTCTGGAGCCGGCGTGTCCGCGGGGGTCGTCGCGGGCTTACTTCGTGCGCTTCTGGGCGCGCTCGGCGTCTTTCGCTTCTCTGCGAGACGAGTCTCGATGACGCCGGACTTGCTCTCGGTACACCCATCGCAGAAGCTGTGATCGAGTCGCCTCATCCAGTCCGACGAATTCGCAAGCGACGAAATCCTTGGTCGGCATCCTCGTTTCGGTTTCTGTTTCGGCTTCGGGCGAGCGCAGGATCCGGGCGGGAAGGACGAAGCAAAGGGATCCGGGGAGTTCGAAGTGGCAGATCACTTCTTCGCCGGGTTCGTAGCTTGGGCCGTCGGAGAAGCGAATCCCCCCCGCGGAGAGATCGATCAGCTCGTGGATCGCATCGCCCGACGTGACGTCTTCGGATTCGTCCTCGAGGTCCGCCTGAGGCGAAAGACGAACGATGCGGACCTGGAGGCCGTGTGCAGAGATACGCACGAAGGCGCGCTGCTGGACGCGTTCCCAATCGTCATCGAGGCGGAGTGCAAAGGTTTCAGGGGACGCGCCGACGATCGTTGCGCGGGTCGCATAGCGGGCATCATTCTCGATCGGCCGCTCGACAATCAGCGTCTCGCCCTTCTTGAGGGGCGCGATCGCGCCGAGAAACCAATGTTCGCCGCGCGAGACCTGGTCGACCGAGACGACCATGGGGAAGCCGCCCGCCGGGCCGTCTGGATGAAGGATCACCAGGCTTCCTGCTTCGAGCATCATCCGGCGCGTCTGTGGATTCTCGTCTGCCATGAGTCACCGATTCCCGTTGGCTCGGCGGGTCCGATTGGATCCAGCGCGATGCCGGAGTCGAGCAAGAGGGCTCTGTCTCATTTCGGCGCGGAGCGAGGGCGCTTGAGTCTTCGACAGTGAAGGATCTCGAATGATCCCCGAGGGGCCCGTAGGGCACCTGAATGGCTGCCCGAAGTGGATTGCGCAATCCACTCGACATTAAGAGCGATCACTCTTAGAGTGCTTGCATGGAACTCAGGGTGTCAGAATTGGGGGAGGCAGCGGGTGTCGGCGTCGACACCGTCCGCTTCTATCAGTCCCGCGGCCTGATCCCCGCCCCGGCTCGGCGCGGGCGCTTCGCGATCTACTCCGAAGAACATCTGGAGCGAATTCGTCGCATTCGCGCTCTCCTGGATGGTGGCTTCTCTCTCGCTCAGATCGGCCGCCTGCTCGAGGCGGAGAATGCGCAAGCGAAGGCAGCCTCGGCTGGAAGCGCGGCGCCCGCTCCGTCCCCGGCCGCCACGACCGCGACCGCCGAAGTTGCGGAAGGCGAGGCGCTTCTCGAAGCCCTGGCGACGCGAAGCGTGGGCGAAGGCACGGTTAGCCGCGCGGAACTCGCGACGGAGACCGGCGTCCCGGAGGCGCTCGTTGCCGCGGTGGTCCAGGCGGGTTTGATCCAGCCGATCGAGATTCAGGGGGAGGAACGCTTTCCGCGCTCGGATCTTGAGATGGTGCGCTCGGCGCTTGAGATCCTCGGCATGGGGATGCCGCTTGACCGGCTGCTCGAACTCGCCGCTCAGCATGCGGCGAGTGTCGATGCACTTGCGGAGCAGGCGATCGACCTCTTCGACGACCACGTGCGAAAGCCCCGGGGCGAAGATGAAGAGAGCGTGCGGCGAACCTTTGAGCGACTGCTGCCTCAGGCAACGCAGATCGTCGCTTTGCATTTTCAGAGAACAGTCGTGGCCCGGGCGCTCGCGCGCCTTCGGGGTCGCGGTGAAGAGAGTGCCCTTGAAAAGGCCCTCGAGTTGACACAATCCGCCCGATTGGAGGTTCAGTGGCGTTAGGTGATCTACCTACCGGTGAAGACAAACGCGTTCGTGTCCAGGACATGTTCGATCGCATCGCCCCGCGCTATGACGCGCTCAACCGTGTTATGTCGGTGGGCATGGACCAGCGCTGGCGTCGCCGGGCGCTCGATAAAATCGGCGTAGGGGACGGCGATGTCGTCGTCGATCTCGCCTGCGGGACCGGGGACTTCTGCGAACTCGTCGAAGCGCGAGGAGCGCGGGTCATCGGTGTCGACTTCGCGCTACAGATGCTTCGCCAGGGGCAACAGCGCGGGCTGACGCATCCGGCGATTCAGGGCGACGGCGAATGGCTCCCCTTTCGAACGGGATCCGTCGACGTGGTGACCTGTGGCTTCGCCCTGCGCAATTTCGTTTCCCTCGAAGGGGTGATTCGCGAAATCGCGCGAATTCTCAAGCCCGGTGGGCGCACGGCGCTCATCGATGTGGATCGCCCGTCCTTCGCACCGATTCGCGCAGCCCATTCGATCTACTTCGATCGGATCGTGCCGCTCGTGGGGGGGCTCGTGTCGGACAAGAAAGCCTACGCCTACTTGCCGCAGTCGACCGCGTATCTGCCACCCCCGGAAGAACTCAAGGAGATGATGTCCGGCGCAGGGTTCCTCGAAGTCGATCGGGAGAGCCTCTTTCTCGGCTCAGCGCAGATCCTGACCGGTGTGCGTGGCCCGCTCACCCCCGTCGGCGGCAGTGCCTCGTGAGTCCGGTCAACGCAACGCTGAGCGATCGGATCGCGGAAGTCGTCGCGCTCGCCCGTTCTCAGGAACGAACTCAATGGGTGGCGCATGTCGAGCGCCTCGAGACGGCGGATCTGCCCGATTTGATCGCATGTTATGCGACGCTCGGTCGACAGGATCGTTTCCTCTGGTCTCAGGGTGGATCTTCGAACGCTGACCTGAACGGGGCCCTCGCCTGGGGAATCGGGGACGAGACGGAGAGCACGGGAACCGATCGCTTCGCCGACGTTCGGCGCTGGATGCAGGACGTGCGAAGTCGGATCGCCTTCGTCGGGGAGGCGCGCCCGCGAACGGCGCCGACCTTCTTTGGTGGCTTCGGATTCGAGCCCGAGTCTCGGGGTTCCGAGGAATGGAAGGCCTTTCCGGCGGCGCGCTTCATCCTGCCCGCCGCGATTTTGGAGACCTCGCCCGAAGGCGCACGGCTCGTGTCGATTGCGCGCGTCGACCCCGCTGCAACGCCCGAGTCCATCGAAGCGTCTCTGCGCGCGCGCCGTGATGAGCTCTTCGAGCCCACCGCCGTGGAGGGCGCCCGCGAGGCATCGACCGCCTCGGTTGAACGCGCACTCGAGCGCGCGCCTTCCGCGTGGCCTGCGGGGCCTGAGTTCAATGTGCGCGCCGATCGTCCCCACGACGTCTTCAAGGGGCAGGTCGAACTCGCCCTCGACGCGTTCGAGAAGGGGGACCTCGAGAAGGTCGTTCTCGCGCGGTCGCTCTCGGTTGAGCATGACGGCGTCCTCGACGTGCCGTCCTTTCTCGGACGACTACGCGAGCTCTATCCGACCTGCACGCTGATCGCGATGGGCCGGGGCGATGACACGTTCCTGGCGGCCACACCGGAGCTTCTCGTTCGGGTCTCCGGGAGCGACGTGGCAACCGCCGCGCTCGCGGGCTCGGCTCCACGGGGTCGTCATCCAGAGGAAGACCAGGCTTTCGGGAACGGTCTGCTCGAAAGCGAGAAGGAACGCGCGGAACATCGCCATGTCGTCGACGCGTTGCGGGAAGCTTTGCAAGGAAACTGCGCGACCCTCGATGTTCCGGAGGCGCCGGTACTCCGCAGGCTCTTCGGGATCCAGCACCTCGAAACCGCGATCGTCGGCACGCTCCGCGACGAGGGGGAGACGGACGTGCTCGCGCTTGTCGATGCGATGCATCCAACGCCCGCGGTCGGCGGTGTTCCCCGCCCTGCGGCTCAGTCCTGGCTGCGCGGGCGGGAAGGACTCGATCGAGGTTGGTATGCGGCGCCCATCGGTTGGTTGGATTGCGAAGGCGGCGGCGATTTTCGAGTGGCCCTGCGTTCGGGATTGATCCGCAATGGCTTACGACCCATCGGTGAGCGTGGCGCGAGTTGTGCTCGTCTCTTTGCGGGGGCCGGTCTGGTTGCGGGATCCGAACCGGCGCAGGAACTGGTCGAAACGCGGATCAAACTCCGCGCATTGCTCGCCCCTCTTACGGAAATCTAGAGGGACGACCTTGCGACCAGGTGAAGGCATGCGTGCGTTCGTGGGTGACCCCGAAGCGGTCTATGCGCTGACCGGCGCTTTCTTTCATGGACTCGTCGCTTCCGGCGTTGAGCACGTCGTCGTGTCGCCGGGCTCCCGCTCGACCCCGCTCGCGATTACCGCACGGCATACGCCGGGCCTAACGACGTCGGTCGATCTCGACGAACGCGGGGCGGCGTTCTTTGCGCTGGGCCTCGCGAAGGCGAGTCGCCGCCCGGTCGTTCTCGTCTGCACCTCGGGCACAGCCGCGGCGAACTATCTGCCCGGGATTATCGAGGCGCACTACTCGCGTGTCCCGCTGATCGTGGCCACGACCGACCGACCTGCTGAACTCAGGGATTGGGGCGCGGGGCAGACGATCGAGCAGGTTGGCCTCTACGGACGTTATGTGCGCTGGGCGGTCGAGCTGCCGATCCCGACCGCGGGCGAAGATGCGCTCCGTTATGCGGGACAATTGGCGGGACGCGCCGTGGACGAGGCGGTCGGAACTCCGGCGGGTGCCGTTCACTTGAACTGGCCTCTGCGGGAACCGCTTCCGCCGCCGCCGGGACGGCTGCAGGAACTTCTCGCGGTCGGTGCTGAGGGCAGCGTGGTTCCTCAGTTCTCGACGGCACAGGCGAGTGCGTCGCCCCAAGATGTTTCGCTTTTGGCGGAACTCGCGCGGGGGCACGAACGCGGGGTGATCTGTGCGGGACCAATGGATCTTTCCGAGGAACTGCGGAGCGCCGTCGTCGCGTTCGCCCAGGCTTCGGGTTGGCCCGTGCTCGCGGATCCCGCATCGAATCTGCGCGCCGGGGTCGCGCCCGGGCGAGCGCCAATTCTCGATGCGGGGGACGTGCTGACCCGATCGTCGGAATTCACGCAGTGCCATGTCCCCGAAGTGATTCTGCGGCTGGGCGATGCACCGGTTTGCAAAGCGCAGCGACTGTGGATCGAGGCATCGGCGCCCGAGCATGTCATCTGGCTCGATGACGGGGGGCAATGGGGAGAACCTTCCCATCGCGCGACCCGGGTGATTCGCGGAGGTGCGGCTTCACTCCTTGAGGGGGCTGCGGCCGAGCTTCACGGCGCCGACGGGACAGGGGCCCCGAGCGGCGCTTCGACGCTGCGGAAGCGCGAGTGGTGTCGCGCTTTCGAGGAGGCCAGTCGGATCGCGCGAGAGTCGATGGTTGCATCGATCGTCGAACCCGACGGCTTTTGCGGGTTGTCCTTGGCCGCGAGCGTTACGCGCCAGCTCCCCGAGGAGGCTCAGCTCTTCTCGTCGAATAGCATGTCGATTCGGCTGCTCGATCTGGCCTTCGCTCAGCGCACCGAGTCGCTTCGGGTTTTCGCGAGCCGAGGGGCGAGCGGGATCGACGGGATTCCTTCGACCGCACTCGGAATCGCTGTTGCGGGCGCTGGCCCGACGCTCTTACTGACCGGGGACCTGGCCTTCCTGCACGATCTGAGCGGCCTGCTCTTGTCGCGTCGAGTGAATCCCGACCTTACGATCGTCGTTCTCGACGATAATGGCGGCGGAATCTTTTCCATGCTGCCCGTCGCACAGCAGGGCGAGGACGTCGCCTTTCAAGAACTCTTTCATACGCCCCACGATGTGGAGATCGAGCGCGTCGCCGCGCTCTTTGAACTCGATTATCGCCGGGCCAGCGACGGAGCGAGCTTTGAGCGCGCCCTCGAATCCGCCCTCGCCAAGTCCGGCATCTCGATCGTTCATGTCCCGATCGACGCGAAGACGAATGAGCGCCGATTCCGTGCAGCGGTTGCGGCCGCGGTCAAGGTCGTAGATTCCGCGACCGCGGCCGAGAAGCTCGAGACGGCCTCATCATGACGGCTTCGAAACGCATGATGATCGAAGCGGCGGGCCTAACGCTCTGCGCGCAAATCGAAGGACCGGAGAATGGAGCAACGCCGGCGCTGCTCCTGCATGGTTTTACGGGCTCCGCCGAAAGCATGGGGTGCGTGAGTGAACCCCTTGCTCGCGACCGGCGCATCGCTCGATTGGAACTCGTTGGTCATGGCGAGAGCGAAGCGCCCCAAGCGGTTGATCCCTATCGGATGTCATCCTGTGTGGCGCAGGTGCTCGCGGCGGTGACGAGCCTGGGATTCGAGCGGCCGCATCTGGTGGGTTATTCGATGGGCGGTCGGACCGCGTTGGCGACGGTTGTGGCAGCCCCGGCGCGCTTCGCGAGTGTGACGCTGATCGGGGCGACCGCGGGGATCGCGGATGCCGCGGCGCGACAGGATCGAGTCGCCGCGGATGAAGCCCTCGCGGATCGCATCGAACGTGAAGGGCTCGAGCCTTTCGTCGACTATTGGATGTCGCTGCCGATTTTTGCGAGCCAGTCCCGGCTTGGCGAAGAAAGTCTCGAACGGGCGCGCGCGGAACGGCTTCGCAATCGGCCGCACGGGCTCGCGAATAGTCTGCGCGGTATGGGCGCCGGCGCGCAGGAGCCCGTCTTCGATCGGTTGGGCGATGCGCGATTGCCCGCGCTGCTCGTTGTGGGCGAAGAGGATGAGAAGTTTCGAGGTCTGGCGAAGCAACTCGCCGGATCTCTTCCGGATGCACGCATCGAGATCATCCAGGGTGTGGGCCATGCGGCTCATCTCGAAGATCCGACGGCATTCGAGCAGACCATTCGCGCGTTCTATTCGGAACTGGAAAGCGCGTGATGGATCATTGTGTGAACGCGCTTCGAAGGAGGCCGCATGAGTGATGTAGAACCGGGCAGTATCGGCGCCTGGGTGATGGCGATTCGACCGCAGACGCTGCCGGTTTCTGTGGGCCCCGTTCTTGTGGGGACCGCGGTCGCCTATGTCGAGGGGGCGCTGCAAGTCGCGCCGGCGGTCGCAGCGGGCTTCGGCGCGCTCTGTCTCCAGATTGGTTCGAATTTCGCCAACGACGTCTTCGACTTCGAAAAGGGGGCGGATACTGAGGATCGCATCGGCCCACCTCGAGCGAGTCAGCTCGGCTTGTTAAGCCCCCGTGCGCTCAAGACCGGAATGTTTGTTGTGTTCGCCCTCGCCACCCTTGCGGGTTTCTACCTGGCGACGGTCGCGGGCCCGGTGATCCTTGGTGTGGGTGCCGTCTCGATCCTGGCCGCGATCGCCTATACCGGTGGCCCCTATCCCCTCGGCTATCACGGTCTGGGAGATGTCGCGGTCTTCCTTTTCTTCGGTCTCGTCGCGGTGGTCGGAACGACCTTCGTGCAGACAGGGACCTTGCCTGCGCTCGCGTGGTGGACGGCGATTCCCGTTGGCGCGCTCGCGACAGCGATTCTCGTCGTGAACAACCTGCGCGATGTGGATACGGACACCGTTGCGGGAAAGCGGACCCTCGCCGTGAGAATGGGGCGAAGCGGCGCGAGATCCGAATGGGCCGCGCTTGTCGGCGGTGCCTACCTCGTTCCCGTGATTCTCTGCTTCGGGCTCGGCCTCTCGGTCTGGGTTCTGCTCCCACTCGCGAGTATGCCGAGAGCCGTGCGCCTGTTTGGGGTGATTCGGTCGACGGAAGAAGGGCCCGCGCTCAATCAAGCGCTCGCCGGAACCGCTCAGCTCGGCTTTCTCTTCTCGCTCCTGCTCGCACTCGGTCTGGCTTCGGGCGTCGCGGCATGAGTCCGCGTCGGGCTGTCGTACGGCGCTTCGAACTGCCCCTGCACCAGCCGCTCGCGACCGCCCACGGTCCGATCGAAAGGCGGGAGGGGTATCTGGTCGAGCTCACTGATGACGACGGCCAGCGTGGCTACGGCGAAGCGACGCCGCTACCGGGGTTCGGAACGGAAGACCGGGCGACTTGCCGCACCGCGCTCGTTGCGGCGATTGAGAGCTTCGTATTGGGTCAGCCGATTGAGCAGGCTTCTCTCGAAGGCGTCGATGCGTCGCCCTGCGCGACCTTCGCGATGACGACGGCGATGGAAGACCTGGAGGCGCGCCGGGAAGGCGTCCCCCTCGCGGTTCGTCTCGCCCGGGATCTTGACCCGCCTGCGACGAGCATCGCTTCTCAGGCTTTGGTTGGTGGCGAAACCGCAGGCGACGTTCGTGAATCTTCACAGCGTGCGATCGAGTTGGGCTTTCGCGTCTTCAAACTGAAGCTTGCGGTCAGCCCAGATGCTCGCGAGCTCGCCACGGACATCGAGCGGGTCGAAGCCCTCCGCGAAGCGGTGGGCCCGGACGCGCGGATTCGACTTGATGCGAATGAAGCCTGGGCCCTCAAGGAGGCGGATCAAGCACTGCGTGCCCTGGCGCGGTTCGACATCGACTACGTGGAGCAGCCAGTCGCGGCCGGTGATCTGGCAGGACTCAAGTCGCTCTCCCTGAACGGCGCGATCCCGGTTGCCGCGGACGAAGCGCTTCTTGGGGCAGGGCTCACGACCTGCTTGGAACAGCGCGCGGCGAAAATATTGATCGTTAAGCCCGCGGCGTTAGGCGGCCTGGGGCGCGCGCAGGCGCTTGCGATTCGCTGCCGCGACGAGGGGCTGCGACTCGTGTGGTCGACGATGATCGACGGGGCGGTCGGGCGTGGGGCGGCTTTCGCGCTTGCGGCGGCATTCGATGACCCCGAGGAGGTTCATGGGCTTGGGACAGCAAGACTCCTCGCTTTGGATCTCGGCGAAGAGACGAGCGGATTCGAGGGGGGGCGCTTTGCTCTGCGAGCGGAGTGTGGGCTTGGCTTTGTGCCGGAGCTAGAGAGCGCGTCGAGTGATGTCTTCGAGGTGTCGTCGTGAAAGTCGGCGCATGGATCGACTCAGTTGAGCGCGTCGGAGGGGATCGCGACGCCATCCGGATGGATACTCGTTCCGTCAACTACGCGGAACTCGCCGACCTATCGCGAGCATTCGTTCGCGAACTCACGAGCCAGGGCGCGGCCCAGGGAGACGTGATCGCGGTGCTCGCTCCGCCCTCGATCGTCGGCGTGGCACTCATTCACGCAATTCTGGATCGAGGCTGGGTGCTCCTCCCCTTGAACGCGCGACTGACTGCCGCTGAGCGACGGGAGGCCCTTGAGTCGAGCGGTGCCCGTTTTCTCGTTGTTGCGCCGGCGGAGCGTGATTCCGGTCAGGCGCTTGCGCGGGAAGTCGGTTGCGGGCTTTGGGTGCTTGGCGCGGATGGGTGGGGCGATGCGACCGTGGAGGTTCGCCTAACGCCATCTGGGGCGCGCGCGGCGGATTTCGACGAACGGCGAAATCGACGGCGAAGCGAAGAGGCGGCGCTCCTCCTTCGTACTTCGGGAACGAGCGGACGGCCCAAGAGTGCGATCCTTGGGCTCGATCAGCTGATCGCGAGTGCGGTAGGGTCGGCGGAACTGCTCGGGAGCGCGGCGACGGACCGATGGTTGTTGTGTATGCCGCTGTTCCATATCGGTGGACTCTCGATCCTGATTCGCGCGGCGCTGGCCGGCGCGACCGTCGATCTCGAAAAACGCTTTGATGAGGAACGGGTGGTCGCGAAGATCGAATCGGGATCGATTACGCGGGTGAGTTTTGTGGCGACGATGCTCGAACGAGTGCTTGCCTTGCGTGGGGATCAGCGCGCGCCCGAATCGCTCGAACTCATCTTGCTGGGCGGCGGTCCTGCCCGGGCGGATCTGCTCGAGCGGGCGGAGCGCCTCGGCTACCCCGTTGCGCCGACCTACGGCTTGACCGAGGCCGCTTCGCAGGTCGCAACCCGGCCGCCCCGCAGCACGCCGCCACGACTCGGGACCGGAGAGGTCGACCGATCGGGGGGACTCGAAGCCCTTGGCGGTGTCGCACTGAGGATCGTCGACGATGCGGGGCAGGTCCTCCCGCCTGAGCAGGAAGGCCTGATCGAAGTGAACGGGCCGACGGTGATGCGGGGCTACTTGGATGATCCAGACGCGACGGCCCGTACGCTACGGGGAGGTTGGCTTTCGACCGGGGACATCGGCCGCCTGAGCCCTGCCGGCCATCTTCGCGTGATCGACCGACGAACGGATCTGATCTTGTCCGGCGGCGAGAATGTCTACCCAGCGGAGATCGAGTCCGTGCTCGAGTCTCATCCGACTGTGCTCGAGGCGGGGGTGGTGGGCATTCCAGACGAGCGATTCGGGGCGCGTCCCGTCGCGTATGTCGTTCTTGATGACAGCGCTGGGCGAGAAGTCGACAATCGGATCGAGGTGCTCGCGGGGTATTGCCGGGAGCGGCTCGCTGCCTTCAAGTGCCCGGTTCGAATCGAGGTGGTCTCAGCGCTGCCGCGAAATGCGACGGGCAAGTTGTTGCGCCGGGCGCTGGGCCGCCATGGTCAGAACTAACTCGATCTGAGGGTGGAACGCTATTGCGGCGGGTCCTGGGCGAGAGCCGTCGCAATGATCTCGCGAACGCGATCCATCATCTCTTCGGCCTCGAGCTTCTCGACTTCTTCTGGCGGAATCGGGTCGAGGACTTCGATCGAGATCGGATGTCGCCCCTGCAGGACGAAGCCCCGTTTCGGAAGGGCATCCCCCGTGCCGCGCAGGACGATGGGCTGAATCGGAACGCTGCTGCGCTTGGCGATTTCGAAGGCGCCGGGCTTGAAGGAGCGGAGCCGACCGGTCGAAGAGCGCGTGCCCTCCGGAAACATCACGATCGAGCTGCCCTCGGTGAGCACGTCGCGACAGCGCTTCATCATCGTGACGATGCTTGTGGCGGTTCCCCGCTTGATCGGGATATAGCCGTTCAGGGTCATGTTCCAACCGATGACCGGGACCTTGAAATTCTCGTGCTTTGAGACCCACTTGAAGTGACTCTGCAAACGGAAGAGGACGAGGATGTCGAGCAGCGAGAGATGGTTCGCCACGATGACCGTCGGACTCGCCTCATGCATGCGCTCGCGGCCGTAGATCTTGACCGGCCAGGCGGGATTGAACCAGGTGTAGAGGGACGCCCAGATCGAGGTGAAACGATGGAGGAGCCAGCGCCTTCGGTCGAAGGGGGCCGTTACGCAAAAGATCAGGACGGCGATCGGAAAGAGGAGCAGCGACGAGAGCACGACGAAGCCCCAGAACACGACCGAGAGTGCGCGGCGCATTTCAGTCACGCTCCATCACAGAGGCATCACCGGCCCCGCGACGAGAGGCATCACCGGCCCCGCGACGAGAGGCATCACCGGCCCCGCGACGAGAAGCTTCGCCCGCCGCGCGACGACAAGCGTCGACAAACGCCGCGAATAGGCGCGCGCTCGTCTCGTCGTCGATTTTCTCCGGGTGCCACTGCACGCCGATCTCCCATTCGTGTTGAGCGCGAAGCTCGATCGCTTCGATGACGCCATCTGGGCTCGTGGCGGCGATGCGATGGTCGGGCCCGAGCGAGCGAACGGCCTGATGGTGGAGGCTATTGACCGTCTTCGCACCTGCCCCGAGCAAACTCGCGAGGCGGCTGTCCGCCTCGACCTCGATCGCGTGGCGTCCTGCGTCGGGAAGTCGATGATCGATCACATCGAGATCGCTACTCGGGAGGTGGGCTTCGAGCTCGCCGCCGCCCTCGGAGGCGAGCAGTTGCATCCCGTAGCAGATGCCCAGGATCGGGCGCTTCCGGCTTCGAGCCGCCGCGAGCAGTCGGCGATCGAAGTCGAGCTGGTCCGCGGCGGTGAGATCGAGCTCGACCTCGTCGGGGAGGGGCCGCGCGCTCGGGAAGTCGTCCCCACCCGGAAGAAGGAGTCCATCGATCGTGTCGAGGACGGCGTCTACGTCCTGCTGAATCGGAAGTTGGAGCGGGACGCCCCCTGCGCGGGCAATCGCATCCGCGTAGCGCCGATCGATATAGTGGTACGAACGGCCCGCACGCCAGCGGCCTCGGTCGTCGAGGGTCAAGGGAATCCCGATTCGCGGCGGATGCATGGCAGGAGCATAGCCATCTGCGGCATGCTGCCCGCATGGCACAGGTGGTGATCGCGGGTTGCGGCTATGTCGGCAACGCGCTGGCGCGGATGTTGGTTGCAGAGGGGCACGAAGTCTTCGGAATCCGTCGCGAGATCGACGGCCTCGCGGAGGGCGTGCGAGGAATTCGAGGCGACGTGGCGGAGCCGAGTGCACTCGGTCCAGCGCCGCCCCGCGTCGACTATGCGGTCTATGCCGTGGGAGCCGACTCAGGGGATGAGCGCGCTTATCGCCGGGCATACCTCGACGGCCTCGCCGGCTTTCTTCAGTGGCTCCTCGATGAGGGGCAGCGGCCGAAGCGAATCGTGATGACGTCGAGTACTTCGGTTTACGGCCAGCGTCGTGGTGAACCCATCGACGAGAATTCGCCGACGCACCCGACCCAGTTCCGGGGCGAGACGCTCCTGGCGAGTGAGGGGTTGGTCGCGGCGAGCGATATCCCAAGTGTCGTGGTTCGTCTCGGTGGTATTTATGGCCCAGGCCGAACGAGCCTGATCGATCGCGCCCGGCGATCGGAGCTCACGTTGCGAGGCAGCGAACATTTCACGAATCGGATCCATCGCGACGATGCCGCCGGTTTGATCCGTCATCTGCTCTTTCATCCGAACCCTGAATCGCTCTATCTGGGCGTCGACGAACGTTCGGCGGAAGAAGCAGAGCTTTTCACCTGGCTCGCGAAAGAAGTCGGGGTCGCGCCGCCCGCAGCGCCGGATGAGTCCGAAGCGGCGCCGAGCCCGCGGCGTCGGGCTGTTGGCAGCAAGCGATGCAGCAACGCGCGGGCCCTCGAGAGCGGCTATCGATTCCGATACCCGACCTATCGAGAGGGGTACGGGGAGCTGATCCGCGCTCTTCAGACGGGCGAATGACGGAGCGCGCCGGGGAAACCGACGCTGCGGCCCAGATGCCGCGGATGGCGCCCGCAACCGATGCGATGCCTGGGGCGATCTACTCGCCCTTCGCGGATCGCATGACCGAGCACCAGGGCCCCCTCTTTCCGCTCCATGTCGGGGACACCTGGCGCGACCCCTTTCCCGGTGCCCGCTCCGAGGACATCAAGGAGCAGGACTTCTCCCGACTCCACGCGTACACCGACACGCGCGGTCTCCCCGAGCTGATTTCCGCCGTTCGGGGCAAACTCGCCGACCGGAACGGGCTCGACTACGGGCCGGACGAGGTCCTGATTACGGCGGGCGCGACGGGCGGACTCTCGACGGTTGCCGGAGCGATCCTGTCCCCCGGTGACGAGATCCTGATTCTGGCGCCGTTCTGGCCGCTCATTCGTGGCATCGCGCAGAGCTTTCGGGCGCATCCCGTCGAGGTGCCGTTCTTCGATCGGGTGAACAGCGCCGACGAGGCCGTTCGTGCTGTCGAAGCGCGGATCACGAAGAAGAGCCGGGTGCTCTACGTGTCGACGCCGTCGAACCCGACCGGGCGCGTGCTGCCGGCGGACTGGCTCGAGGCGTTGGCGGAGCTCGCGCGCCGTCACGATCTGTGGGTCTTCTCGGACGAGGTTTACGAGGATTATCACTACGACTGTGAAGGCGCAGGGGACGGTGAAGCGAGTGGGGGGCACGTCTCGATGGCCCGATTCGCACCGGAGCGAACCGTTTCCGTCTTTTCCTTCTCCAAGAGCTACGCGATGGCGGGACAGCGGGTGGGATATCTGGCCGGTCCCGCTCCCCTGGTCGCCAACGCGCGGAAGATCGGAACCCATATCTACTACCACCCGTCTGTGGTCGGGCAGCGAACAGCGCTGGCCGCCCTCGAAAATGGCGCAGAGTGGTTGGCCCGAGCGCATCAACAGGACCGAGCGGTCGGTCGGGAAGTGGCGGCGCTTCTCGGCGAACCCATTCCGCAGGGCGGCACCTTCCTTTTTCTGGATGTGCGAGACCGATTGGATGAGCGCGGCTTGAACGGGCTGCTCGAAGATTGTTTCGAGGCGGGGGTGCTCGTGGCGCCGGGGTCGAGTTGCGGCGAGGCGTATGGGGAATGGATCCGACTGAGTTACACAGCGGCTGAGGCCGCGGACGTTCGTGAAGCCGCGCGTCGGCTTGCGGGTGTGCTGGGTCGCGATTGACGTCCGAGGTCCGAGGGACCGCAGAGGGGATGGGAACGATGAAGGGAATGATGATGCGCTCGATCTCCTGGACGATCACAAGGACTGCTACCTGGACGATTACCTTGACTGCGGGGCTAGCCACTTTGGCCCTATTGACCGGATGTCTGAGCACGCCGGGAGCCCTTCCCGCTTGTGACGGCTGGTCCGAGACCGCGATCTGCGGCCTGATGAATCCCGAAGATCTCGCCCCGCTCGATGCCCAGGGCTGGGTCCTCGTGAGCGAAATGACGCATTCGACGACGGGTGATCCGGAAAAGCCCTTCCAGTCCGGGCGACTGACGGCGATTCGCCTCGGCGCGATCGGAGCCGACGTCGAACGTCAGGTTCTCTTTCCTGTGGAGCGCGCGGAGTGGGCTGAGTTCGAATCGAGCGAATCTGCCGCACCCGCTGAGCGAAAATGGGGGGAGACTTCCTGTCCCGGGCCGCCGACCCGCGAGAATTTCCAACCTCACGGAATCGATGTGGCCGAAGTTGCGGACGGCACGATCCGGGTCGGCGTCGTCACCCATGGCGACCGAGAGGTCATCGATTTCTTCGAACTCGGCTACTCCGATCCAGACAAACCGGGGAGCGCCTCAGGCGAGCCGATGCCAGAACTGACCTGGCGCGGCTGTGTCTCGATGCGGCCTGGGCGAAACGCAAATGACCTCGCACTCCTCGAAGATGGCGGCTTCGTCGTGACCGACATGCTTCCGGCGATCACGGGGATCGGCCCGTCGGCGATCTGGACGATGCTCAAGATCAACTTCGGGGGGAACACCGGTTCAGTCCTGCGATGGTCGCCCGAACAGGAAGGCTTCATCCAGATTTCGAGTAGCGAGGGCAGTGCTCCGAATGGCGTCGCCGCGACGCCGGACGGTCGATCGATCTATGTCGCGGAATGGGGCGCCGGACGGGTGGTGCGTTTGCGATTCGAAAAGCCCGGTCCGAGGGTGCGTCGCGAGGTTCCGATCAAGGGGAGTCCCGACAACCTGACCTGGACGCCCGAAGGTCGGCTCCTGGTCGGTGCGCAAGAGGCCTCGGCGATCACAGCGCTCGGCTGCGGCGCGATCGAAAGCGTCGGTTGCGACATCGGCTACACGGTCACCGAGATCGACCCCGAAACCCTTGGCGCCGAGATCGTCGCGGAGGGCAGAGGGGCCGTCAGCGTCGCCCTCGATGTGGGTGAGGATCGCTTGATCGGCGTGTTCGCCGGGGACACCCTCGAGCGGCAGCCGAAGCCGGACTGATCGGCTCGCAAACGACACCCGCGAAGAACTTCGCGGACTACATCGCTTTCTCCGATCGAGTATGCTGCCTCGACGCCGTGCGCTTAGGCCGGCGGTCATTGAGGACCCCGCGATGTCGATCGATCTCGTCAAGAATGCGCCGCCGACGCCGGCGCGAACCGCCAGCATCAAGTCCATGGAACTCGCCATGGAAGGAGACGGGGAGGGCTGGCTTGCTCTGTTTGCCGACGATGCGGTCGTACAGGACCCCTACGGTCCGTCGCCGATGGATCCGAGTGGCGAGGGGCGCGTGGGCAAGAAGGCGATCGGAGATTTCTGTGCCGCGTATATCCGCCCGGACGCGATCCGCTTCGAAATTCGCCAGACCATGAATGGCGGTGGCGCGTGCGTCAATGTGGGCACGATCTACGTGAAGTCCCCCGATGGCGGCGCGATGTGGAGTGAAGTGATCAACGTCTACGAAGTGAACGACGAAGGGAAGATCACGCTGCTGCGATCGTATTGGGACTTCGAAGCGCAACAGAAGTCGATGTTCTAGGTCGAATCGGTCCGTCTTTGCTCTTCGTCGAACGCAGCAATCGAACAGAAAATCTTCTCGACGGGCTCGCGACTCGATTGATTGCACCGGGCCGGGATCCGCTCGCCCCCGCCTTCGTGATCGTGCAAGGCCCGGGCATGGAGCGATGGCTCGCGCAGTCGATCGCCCGACGACAGGGTGTCTGCGCAAACACGGAGTTCCTCTTCCCGCGACAGTTCCTCGAACGCCTCTTCGCGGGCGATCCGGTATCGGCGCCTAACGTCGCCTGGGAGCGAGAGCGACTCGTCTGGTCCGTCGCCAAGCGGATAGATGCCTCCCGGAGCGATTCAGATTTCGCACCGCTCGCCCGCCATCTCGAGGCGGTCGACGGCGATTGGCGACTGGTGCAGCTCGCCGGCGAAATCGCGACGCTCTTCGATCGCTACATCACGTTCCGGCCGGATTGGATTCGGGATTGGCTCGCCGCGAAGGATCTTCCCGCGGATCCGAATGAGCGTTGGCAAGCCAGGCTTTTTCGCGAACTCACGGAAGAACTCGGTCCCGGCCATTTCGCGGATCGGGCGCTTGAGTTTGTCACCGCCGCGCACGCAGGCGGAACCGCGGGCCAGCGCGAGGCGATCGAGCGCACCTTTCCCGACCGAATCGAAATCTTCGCGGTCTCGACCCTGCCGCCCCTCTATTTGTCGGTCATCGATGGCCTAGCACTTCTTCGGGACGTTCATCTCTCGGTGCTAAGCCCGTCACGGAGTTATTGGGCGGAGCTTTGGCGGGAAGTTGCGGATAGCGATCTCGAGTCACTGGCAAATTCATCGGAGGAGCCGGGGCTCTTCGATACACCCGCCGCGACGCCCGCCTCCCGGCTGCTTGCCGGGCTCGGCCGGTTGGGTGGGGACTTCCAGCGATGTCTCGAGGATCTTTCCTCGGCCCATGAAGCCGATGACGAACGGTATGCGTCGCCGCTTGAAGAAGCGCAGGGCGGCGCGACGCTGCTTGAGCGGATGCAGGCGGACCTGCTTGATCTCGAGCTCTCCGAAGTGGATGGGGAACCGGCTTCCGGTCGTGTAGTCGCTGTCGATGATGATTCGATTCAGATCCATCTCTGTCATGGACCCCGTCGCGAACTGGAAGTCGTCGAAGCCGCGCTGCGCTCCGCCTTCGAAGAGGATCCGACGCTCACGCCTGAAGACGTGATCGTGATGGCGCCTCGCATCGACGAGATCGCGCCGGATATCGAAGCCGTCTTTGGGGTTCCCCACGAAGATTCGAGCCCGATCCCCCATCGCATCGCCGACCGCGGTGCGCTGCGAAGGTCTCCCGTTGCCGAGACCTTCACGACCCTGCTGGAGATCCTGTCCGGGCGGCTCGGGCGGAGTGAGGTCATCGACTGGCTGGCGCGCGAGCCCGCACGCAGTCGCTTCGGACTCGACGAGGACGCGGTCGAACGCGTGTCGGATTGGGCCGCGCGGGCGGGCATCCGCTTCGGTCTTGACGCAGATCATCGCGCCGCACTCGACCTTACCGCCGATCCGGCCCACACCTGGGACGACGGACTGGCGCGGCTTGCCCTCGCGCACGCGACGGGGGCGAGCGCGGAGGTCTTCGCAGGGACCGCCCCGACGCCCCTCGATCCCTTTGCAGATCCAGAGACGTTAGGCGCACTCGGCGAACTCGAATCGATCCTGAGTGGGGCGCGGGCGAAGGTCAGCCAACCCCGGACCGTCGGGGATTGGTGTGCCTGGTTGAGTGGGTTGCTCGAAGCGACCTGCGACCAGAGCGAACAATCGGCCCATGAACATGCATCGATCCGCGGTTGGCTTCAGGACCTCTCGGAACGCGCGGAAGCGAGTGGCTTCGAGCGCAAGATTCCTTTTGAGGCGATTCGTGAACGTGTGCTCGAAGCCTTGAGCGGAAGCCCGCCGCCCCAAGCCTTTCTGGCGGGGGGCGTCACCTTCTGCGAGCTCGTTCCGCTCCGCGCGATCCCGTTTCGCGTGATCGTCTTGCTCGGAATGAGTGATTCGGCGTTTCCCCGTGGCCGTCCGGCGCCGGGCTTCGACCTGATCGCGAAATCGCCCCGAGCCGGCGATCGCGATACCCGAATCGATGATCGCTACCTCTTCCTCGAGGCATTGCTCTCGGCGCGGGATCGACTGATCGTGACGGTGCCGGGGCGCGATGTGCGCGATGGAAGTGATCTTCCGCCTTCCATCGTGGTCACCGAGTTGCTCGACGCGGTCGATGCGGCCTTTCAGCCGGGGGGCGAGGGGACGCTGCGTGAGCAACTCGTGGTCAAGCACCCCCTGCAATCCTTCAGCGCCCGCTATTTCCGCATCGATGGGGATCCGCGACTGCGCGGGAGGGATGGCGAGGCCTATCAGGGGGCCCGTGCCCGGCGCGATGCGCTTGCGGCGGGGGGCGGAACGTCCCGGCAATTCCTCGACCGAATCGAATCGCCAGCGTTAGGCGATCCCGAGTCGGGCCCGCGAACCCTCGGTCTTGATGACGTGATTGAACGCGTGCTGCGTGCGACCCGCTATTTCAGCCGGGATCGCCTGCGGATCCGCTTGCCTCGTGAAGATGATGTCATGCCGGATCTCGATCCGGTTGCGCTCGACCCCCTTGAAGAATTCGCCCTGGGCAGCGCCCTGCTCGATGATCTCGTTGAGGGTGCGGACGAAGAGAAGGCACTCGAACGCCTCTTTGCGCGGGCGACCCTGCCGGCGGGTTTGCCGGGAGATCTTTCCGTTCGTGGTTTGCGTGGGGAGGTCCTCGAAGTGGCTCGGATCGCGCGGGGGCGATGTGTTGAACCGCGCCGTCAGGAAGTCGACGATGCGGTGCTGCTTGAAGTCGCGGAACTCGGGACCTGCCAGATCGTGGGACGTCTCGATCGACTCTGGCAGGACGCGCGGGTTTCCGTGGGCTTCGGGCGGATCGGCCGGCGCTCCGAGCTCGAAGTCTGGATTCGACATCTCTTTCTTTGCGTGTGCGTCGAGCAGGGAAGGGCCTTGCCCAAGCGAAGCGTGCTCGTTGGTCGCGGGGAAGATCGCAAGGCACTCGAGCGCGTTGTTACCTTCGAAGATGTCCCCGACGCCCGCGCCGAACTGGCACGGATTTTCGCCTGGGCGTGGAGCGCGGAACAGGCTCCGCTGCCGTTCTTTGCCAAGACTTCGCGTAAGTTCGCGAGCAAGGTTGCGAAGGATCGGGATCAGGCGCGGCGCGATGCCCATCAGGCCTATCACGGGGGCGAGTCGTCTCGCTTCTCTCTTCCCGAATCCGAGGAGGAACTCGAACACGCGCGGATCTGGGAGGGCCTCGATCCGTTAGGCGATGTGAAGACGCTTCCCCTCGACTATGGCTTCGAGGCGCTCGCCGAAGACTTCTTCGGTCCGATGCTTGTGGCGCGAAAGACGGCGTTCTCATGAAGCCCCTCGACCCGTGGACGATGCCGCTCTGTGCAACCTCCTTGATTGAGGCGAGTGCGGGAACGGGCAAGACGTACACGTTGACGACGCTTTACCTGCGTCTGCTCGCGGAAGCGGGGATGCATCCCTCGCAGATTCTCGTCGTGACCTACACGCAAGCGGCGACGGCGGAACTGCGCGAGCGGGTTCGCGAGCGCTTGCGAGAGGCGATCGACGCGGCGGATCACGCGGAAGAACTCGGGGTCGATTCACTCGAAGGGGTGGAGCCCGAGCTGTTGACTCTCGCCCTGTCCTGCCGAAAGGCCGCCGCGGTAAGGGGTCGCGTGGACCCGCTTCGTCAGGCGCTGCAGGCCTTTGATGAGGCCGCGATCTTTACCATTCATGGCTTCTGCCAGCGCACGCTCCAAGAGAATGCCTTCGAGAGCGGGCTCGCCTTCGATGCCGAACTCGTGGAGCAGTCGGGGGCGATCGAACGAACTCTCGCTCACGATCTCTTTGCTCGGCTCCTCGCCGAAGAGGAGCCGAGCTTCGTTGCGTGGTTGCTCGAAGGCGGGGGGAAACGATGGCAATTCGACCCCGAAACGCTTGAGCGGCAATTGTTGCGCGAGCTGGGCGCCGACGAGGAAATGCCCATTGTTCCCGATCGCCCGGAGTTCGCTGCGGCAACAGACGGAGCGACGAACTCGCAGGAGGCGCTGGCCGCCCGGGCGCTCATCGATTGGGCCGCGCTCTGGCGTGAGCGAAGGACGACGATCGAGCGCGTGCTCCTCGACGACAACGACCTGAAGGGCAATCTCTATCGCGCGGAAACGATCGCCGGAAAATGGCTCCCGGAATTCGATCGGCTCGCGTCGCGCATCGAGGATCGAAAGGGGGGCGCCCTGTTAGTCGCCCTCGAGCTGCCGAGCGTGTTCGCCAAGCTCACCACGGAGGCGATCGAAAAGGGCACAAAGAAGGGCGGCGAGCCTCCGATCGATCCGTGCTTTCGAGCCTTCGACGCGGTCGTTCAAGCGATCGAGGCCCTGGATGAACATCGCGAAGCGCGCGCTCTCTGGCTGCGCCATCGTTTCGTCGAGTGCGCTCGGGAGGAAGCGGCGCGTCGGCGCAACGAACGCCACCTCCTGTTCTTCGACGATCTACTGAGCGAGCTGCGACGCGCCCTTCGTGCCGACGGGGGAGAGGATCTCACGGCGCGTTTACGCGATCGCTACCGCTTCGCACTGATCGACGAGTTCCAGGATACGGATCCGGTCCAGTACGACGTCTTTCGGCACGTGTTTCATGAGGGGCCGACTCAGGATCGCGGCCTCGTCTTGATCGGGGATCCGAAGCAAGCGATCTATTCGTTTCGCGGAGCCGACGTCTACACGTATCTCGCCGCGCGGAGTGATGCTGGCGAGGCCTCCTATGGACTGGCGGTCAATTGGCGATCCGATCCCGCGCTGATCGCTTCGGTGAATGCGATTTTCGGCGCGCGGGATCGGGCGTTTCAGATCGACGAGATCGGCTTTGATCCGGTCGAAGCGCGTCCGGGATTCGAGGCGAGCTTCGTACCGGGCTCACGATCCGGCGCGGGCCTGCGTGTGCTTTGGGCGGAGCGGAACTTCGTTGCGGAGGCGACGGGGGAAGCGCTCAAGCCGAACAAGCCGATGCCCATCCGGTATGGGCGAACCCTCTTGATGCGATCGGTCGCGCGGGACATTGCCGACCTGCTCGAGTCTGACGCGACCCTCAAGGGCGAGAGGATCGCGCCCTCTGACATCGCGATTCTCTGCCGCCGCAAGAGCGAGCTTCAGCAGGCGCGCCGTGCGCTCGAGGCACTGGGAATTCCCTGCGTCGATCGGGGAGACGCGGATGTCTTCGAGTCCCGAGAGGCGTGGGAATTCGCATGTGTCCTGCGAGCCATGATTCGGTCGACGGATCCGGCCACGCTTCGAGGAGCGCTTTCGTCCGGTGCCCATGGGCTCGATGCGCAAGCGATCGCCGCACTCGAGGATGCGACCCCCGAGCTCGCGGAGATCTCAGAACGTTTCGCCGAATACGGGCGCATCTGGACGCAGCTCGGGTTCAGTCGGGCGGTGGAGACCTGGCGAAGGCGTGAAGGCGTGACCGAGCGGTTGCTTGCCTACGATGACGGTGAGCGTCGCCTAACGAACTGGCTTCATCTTGCAGAGCTCTTGCAGCGCCTCGCCAGCGAACGCTCGCCTTCTCGTGGTGGGCTCGTCGCGGCGCTTGAGCGGGCGATTTCGTCGAGCGAAGCGCGATTGGTCTTCGGTTCGGAGGCTTCTTTGCTTCGGCTTGAGCGCGATGATCATGCGGTGACCCTGATGACGCTTCATCGCAGCAAGGGACTCGAATACCCGATCGTCTATCTGCCCAGCCTCTGGGAGGATCCATCGCCGAAGGGCGCGTCGGCCTCGACGGCGGGCGAAGGAACAAAGCGAAACCCACCAGTCCGTTATCACGATGCGGAGAGAGCCAAGCGCACCCTCGATCTGGCGGGGCATGCCGAATACGGTCCGCACCTCGCTCAGAACGAAGAAGAAAATTTTTCCGAGCAGCTGCGTCTGCTCTACGTCGGACTAACCCGTGCGCGGCATCAATGCATCGTCGCCTGGGGAGCGCTTGGTGACGCTTGTCCGAAGACGCCGCTTGCTTGGCTGCTTCATGGCGAGGAAGGGGAGGCCCTTTCGCGTTCGGATTCCGCGAAGACGCGCGCAAAGTGGAGCGATGACGAATGGCGGGGCGCATGGGAAGCGATTGCTGCGCGCGCGGGGGAGGGCGCCGTCGAGATCGTCGCGGCTTCTTTTGATCCGCGCGGTCTCTGGAAACCCGAGAAGACGCCGCCCTTCGAACTCACCTGGAATCCACCGACCCGGGCGCTGTCTCTTTCGGTTCGAACGACGAGCTTCTCGGGCCTCGCAAAAGAGGGGCATCGACGTGGCACGCAAGAGAGCGGCCCGGCGATTCTCGGACGCGACCTCGATGCGGATGTGGCTGAATCCGCCCTCGCGCAGGGCGTGCTCGAAGAAGAGGTCGAACCGGATCTCGTGATGGAGATGGATGCGTTTCCGCGGGGCGCGGATGCAGGGACGCTCCTGCACGAAGTGCTCGAGGAGGTCGACTTTCGGACCTTTGCGGAGAGTGCGGCGTCCGAGGCGGTCGATTCGGTGCGAGAGGCCGCGTTGGGTCTGCTGGCTCGGAACAACCTCGATGACTCTCATGTTGACCAGGTGCTCCACGTCGTGTCGTCGGTCGCCCGCACGCCCCTTCGAAGCGAGCCCACGCCCTTCTGTCTGGCGGATGTCGCACCGGGACAGCTGCGGCCCGAAATCGAGTTTACCCTCGCGACACCGGAGTCCGAGGTGGGGCGTCGCTTCGACCCGGCTGCGCTGGCCGAACTCTTGCGCAGCGCGCCCGAGGGATCCCCGCTCGCACGTTATGCGGATCGTGCCGGACGAATGGGCTTTCGTGCACTCTCGGGGTATCTGCGCGGGTTCATTGACGCGGTCTTCTTCGATGGCGAGCGATACTACCTGGTCGACTACAAGTCGAATCACCTGGGTGCAGCCCAGGCTGACTATATGCCCCCCGCTCTGGTCGAGCCGATGATCCATCACGACTACATCTTGCAATACCTGCTCTACGCGGTTGCGCTCGACCGGCATCTCGCGAGCCGAATCGAGAACTACGACTACGACGTGCATATGGGGGGTGCCTACTACTTGTTCTTGCGCGGATTCGCTGAGGGACACGCGCCGGGCTGCGGCGTCTTCTTCGACCGTCCGCCGCGCGAGATCGTGCACGGTGCTGCGGCGCTGATGGGGCTCGATGTGGGGGCTTCGCGTGGCTGACAAGACGAAGCAAGAGGCGGATCAGGGAAAGGAAGTCGCGCAGACCGCTTTCGATTTCGGTGCGCCTGCGATTCCACCCGAGACAGCACCTGAGCGTGCCGCGTCCGCGCCTGCGGTCGATCAGGCGTCAGAGGGGCTTACCCGATTGGCGACGGGCTCGGCCGATGTACTCATGCGCGCCCGGGCCGAGGGACTCGTGACGCCGCTTGATCGACAGTTCGCCGAGCGACTTGCGACGCTTTATGGAGACGAGCGCGAGGGCGTTCGCTGGGCGCTCGCATTGGCGTGTCACCAAGAGGCGAGCGGGCATGTCTGTGCCGATCTCAGACGACTCGCTTCGGACGGCATCCTTTCGGAAGTGGCCGGAGAGCAGCGGCAGGTCTCGCCGCTGCTGACGCATGATCGCCTCGAAGACTGGCTCAGCGAATTGGAATCCTGTGCGCTCGTCGAGACTCCGGGAGCGGCGGGGGAGCCGCGTCCGCTGATTCTGGATGATCGCGGTCGGCTCTATCTGCGCCGCGCCTATCAAGATCAAGCGGCTCTGGCCGAACGATTGCTCGCGCGGGGAGGCGCCGCGTCGTTTGAAATGGACGAGCGACTGGCGGAGGAGACGATCGCGCGTCTTGCGCCGATCGCGGAGGGCGCAGGGGACGCGGGCGATGAGGTTGCGCGTGAGGCGCTTCGAGTAGGGTTGCGACGGGGCCTGAGTGTTGTGACCGGTGGGCCCGGAACGGGAAAGACGACGATGGTCGCGCGTTTGATCGCGCTGCTCGTTGAGATGGCGATGGGGAAGGGCGACCGGGCGCCCCGGGTCAAATTGCTCGCGCCCACAGGCAAGGCCGCCGCGGCGATGGCCAACGCCTTCGCGCGCGGGCGGGACGTGCTCGATGTCTCGCAAGAGGTGCGGGATGCGCTGCCTCGATCCGCGGAGACGATTCATCGCGCGCTCCACGGACAGACCCGCCTCGATGCATTCGGCCGGCCTCGTGCGGTCACGATCGACGCCGATGTTGTCGTGATCGACGAAGCGTCGATGGTCGACCTTGAATTGATGAGCCGCTTGATGGCCGCCTGCGAGGGCGTCCCGCGTGTTGTGTTGTTGGGCGATCCGGATCAGCTCGCGTCGGTCGATTCGGGCGCCGTATTAGGCGAGATCTGTCGCGGCGGCGAAACGCCCGCGGCGACGGGACTCGGTGTTTCGCTGATCCGGCTGACCCGGAGCCACCGCTTCTCCGAGAGTGGGGGCATCGGTCGACTGGCGGCTGCGATTCGTGCGGGGAATGCCGACGAAGCGCTTGCCTTGCTCGAAGATCCCGATGTCGAAGGCGTGGAGCGAGTCGACGTGGGCGCTCCCGAAGAGGTCGTGGCACGGTTGATCGCCGAGAGCCACGACATGCATACCGCGATCGCGACGGAATCAGAGATGAATGCGAAGCTCGATCAGATGTCGCGCTACCGCGTGCTTTGCGCCCATCGGCGGGGTCCGCTCGGCGTCGAAAATCTCGGCGCACGCCTGGATCAGGCCGCTTCGGGGCTTCGCGAGACGACGCCGCAGGCGGGCTGGTGGTCTGGGCGGATGTTGCTTGTGACTCGGAACGCGCCGGATCAGGATCTCTGGAACGGGGACGTTGGGCTAATCGAAGAGACGAACGACGGATTGCGGGCGCTTTTTCCCGACGGCGCCGGCGGTGTTCGTGCCCTCTCGGCGGGGCGACTGCCGAATCATGAGAGCGCGATCGCGATGAGCGTTCATAAGAGCCAGGGCTCAGAGTTCGACGCGGTGGATTTGGTCTTGGGAGACCGACCGTCGCCGATCATGACACGGGAGCTGTTCTATACCGGGGTGACCCGCGCGCGGAAAACCTTGCGGGTTCATGCGAGTGCGGCCTCGATCCGTGCGATGATTGAGCGAAGGATCGAACGGGACTCCGGGCTCAGCGAATTGCTTTGGCCGGATCTGCCGAGCGAATGACTGTTAAGCCAATCCGCCGGCCTGATGTGAGCCATCAGCCGAGTAGAAGCCATCAGCCTACTATGAGGGAGCGACCGTGAGCTCGCGTAAGAGCAAGAAGCCCCGTCGCGGGCAATCGCCCGAAGGAGGGCGACAGCTCCCCGTCATCACCGATGGCGAGCCGGGGCGCGTAGTCGCCCATCATGGCGTGGCTGTGCTCGTTCGTTTCGAGAGCGGCGAAGAGCGCCAGGTCTGGCTCCAGCCGGAACAGCGCGCCGTCGTAGGGGATCGCGTGCAGGTCGGGGGCGATCGTCTTTCCGTCGACGAAGCGTACGGGGTGTTGCGGCGGCGAGACCCACGCGGACGGGAACGCACCATTGCGACGAATCTCGATCGACTCGGCATCGTCGTCGCCCCCGAACCCCGCGAACCGCCCGGGTATATCGATCGCGGCTTCGTGATTGCACGCGCCGCGGGGATCGAGCCCTTCCTCGTGCTGAACAAGATCGATCTCGACGAGGACAGCATGCTCGGCGACAAGCTCGTCGAGATCTATTCGCCCTCGGCCGAAGTCCTGCGCGTTTCCGCTTCCCATGAAGTCGACATCGATTCGATTCGCGTTCTGCTTGCTGGGGGGAAGCTCGGCGCCTTTGTCGGGCCATCGGGCGTCGGGAAAAGCTCGCTTCTGAACGCGCTCGTTCCCGATCTCGATCTACGCGTGGGCGAACTGAATCGCGGGAGTGGCAAGGGACGTCACACAACGACGACGGCAACGCTTCATCCCCTTGAGCGGGGCGGCTGGCTCGTCGACACCGCGGGCTTCAAGGACTTTATCGCCGTCGATCTCGATCCGATCGAAGTTGCCCAGGGTTTCCCGGGCTTCGAAGCCGCGAACGAAGTCGGCTGTCGCTTTCGCGATTGCGTCCATCGCAGTGAACCGGATTGTGCGGTTCTCGCGGCGCTCGAGGCAGGCGAGATCGATGAACGACGCCATCGTTCCTTCGTTCAGCTGCTCGATGAACTCGAAACGTCCGACGGCCGTTCGTAGCTGATCGGTCCGACCTTGCCGGCGCGGAGGTCGCGGATGAAGACATCTGCAGACCGGTCGAGATCCACATGGCCGCCGGAGCGAAGCGCACCACGTCTTCGCCCAACCGCTTCAAGGAGTTCGACCGCGCGCATCATGTCTTCGGGGTCATCGGTCGTGCGCGCCAGGATCTCGGGCAGGTCATCCTCGAGGTCGTAGCGCGCGGCGAGCAATTCGGGGTAGCGCTCCGCCACGAAGCAGACGGCCCAACCGGCGACATCGATCAACTCGAAGGCGTTCTCGCCGACCGCGCCACTGGCGGCGAGCCGCCGTGCCCCCTCCTGATCATCGAGTTTCGGCCAGAGGACGCCCGGCGAATCAAAGATCGAAAGGTCGTGATCGAGTTCGACACGCTGCGCGCGGCGGGTCACCGCTGGCCGATCGCCCACCTTTGCGATCCGCTTGCCCGTCAGCGTGTTGATCATCGTCGACTTCCCCACATTCGGAATGCCGACGACGAGGATCTTGAGCGTGCGCCCGGGGCCCCCGCGGTTCGGCGCGAGCTCGCGACATCGCGTCGTCACCTGGATCACGCTCTTCCGCTCGCTCATCACGAGGGGGAGTGGTCGCGGTCCGACCCAGGCGTCGACCCATTCTTCGGTGACCTGCGGATCCGCGAGATCGGACTTTGTGAAGAGCGTCAGAACCGGCTTCTGCTCCGCCATCTTGCCGAGCATGGGATTCCGACTCGCATGGGGCAGTCGTGCATCGACGAGCTCGACCACCACATCGCATTTCTGAATGGCGGCGGTGATCTCGCGGCGTGCGCGATTCATATGGCCGGGGAACCAGTTGATCGTCATCTCGGTCGTCGACCCCGTCCGGGGCTCCTCTGATCGGGTGTTTCACCCGAAGTTGCGGATCGCTTTTCCGCGACTCGGTTGCCCGCACGATAGCGGGCCGACGCGCGCCTCGGGTACGCTTGGTCTGGGGGATATCCGATGTCTGAAGACAAAGCACACGATTCGTCCGTCGAGTCGATCCGCAGCATGCTCGCGCGGGACGCCGCCGGCGGCGAGGGGCTCGTTCGCGGCTGGCTCCGCACGGTTCGCCATGGCAAGGGCGTCTCCTTTCTGGACGTCTCCGACGGCTCCTGCATGGACGGCATGCAGGTCGTCGCGAATCCCGAAACCGAGGGCTACGAGGAAGTCGTTCGCGGACTCTCGACAGGCTGTTCCGTCGAAGCCCGGGGCCACGTCGTCGAGTCCCCCGGTAAAGGTCAGCGCTACGAATTCCACGCATCACAAGTCCTATTGATCGGCGAAGCCGGCGAGGGCTACCCGCTTCAGAAGAAGCGACACAGTTTTGAGTTCCTCCGCACGATCGCCCATCTTAGGCCGCGAACGAATACGATCGGCGCTGTCTTACGCGTGCGGAACGCGGCTTCGATGGCGATTCACAACTTCTTTCAGCAGGAAGAGTTCTTCTATCTGCATACGCCGATCGTGACCGCCTCCGACGCCGAAGGCGCGGGGGAGATGTTTCGTGTCACGACGCTTTCCGATGACGATCCGCCGAAGAGCGAAGGGGGTGATGTCGACTACGCCCAGGACTTTTTCGGACGCCCCACCTTCTTGACCGTTTCGGGCCAGCTCGAAGCTGAAATCGGTGCGCTCGCGCTGTCTCGCGTCTACACGTTTGGTCCGACGTTTCGCGCGGAGAACTCGAATACCGCTCGACACCTCGCCGAATTTTGGATGGTCGAACCGGAAGCGGCCTTCTACGACTTGAACGATCTCGCGAATCTGGCGGAGCGCTTCCTCAAGTCCGTCTTCAAGGACGTACTCGATCGATGTGAAGACGACATGGCGTTCTTCGAGAAGCGAATCGAGTCGCAGGCGATCGAGCGAATGAAGAACGTGATCGACAAGCCCTTTGAGCGGATCCCCTATCGCGAGGTCGTATCGATCCTCGAAAACTCCGGCGAGTCCTTCGAGTTCCCCGTCGGGTTCGGGCTCGACTTGCAGAGCGAACACGAGCGCTGGCTGACGGAGACCCATGTGGGCTGTCCCGTCGTCGTCACGGACTGGCCGGCGGACATCAAGGCCTTCTACATGTACCGGAACGACGATGAGCAGACCGTCGCGGCGATGGACGTGCTGGTCGGCGGCGTTGGCGAGATCATCGGGGGCTCCCAGAGAGAGCATCGCCTCGATGTGCTCGAGCGGACGATCAGGGGACAGGGGCTCGAGCCGGAAGACTATTGGTGGTATCTCGACCTGCGTCGTTACGGAAGCGTGCCCCACGCCGGCTTCGGGCTCGGCTTCGAGCGGATCGTTCAGTTCATGACAGGCATGGCGAATATCCGGGACGTGATCCCGTTTCCGCGCACGCCGGGCCAGGCGGAGTTCTAGTCGGGTGTCGCGTTAGATGCCGTAGGTCTCGCGGGCCCAGTCATCGAGCGCGCGATTCATTCGATCGAGTGCCGCTGTTGCGAAGCGCTCTTCCTCGTTCGCATCGCGCAAGTCGGCGCCGATCTCGATCAAACGGGCGAGTCTTCGCTTTCGGCCCGCGACCGAGAGGGGTTCACCACGGCGCGCACCACTCTGAACTGTGAGGTTGCCCTCGATAAATTGCGCTTCGAGGCGATGCTTCTCTCGTTCGAGCCGAGTGCGTCGCGCGCGGACCCGGTTCAGCCGACGGACGACCGCGTCGTATTGGTCTTCGGCATCGCCATCGACGGGATCGAAGGGGCGAATCATTTCGAGAACGGTGGGCGGCTCTGGCTGCGGGAGGGGCTCCGGTGTGTCCATCGTCAACTCCTTGCGGGGAGGGCGTGTTGGCGCTGAAAGTAAGCGCTGCGCTTCTTTGAGTAGGTTCCTTCGAGGACGAATACGGGTCGAAACGAATTCGTCACAGGGCCGGGTTTGTACCCGTGTTCACCGCCTAACGAAGCATCAGATTTCGCTCTGGGCTCCACGCAAGGCGGTCGACTTCGAGGGTCTTGGGGGTGATTGAGCCCCTTTTTGGAATCGGGTTCAATTTTCAGTTGGGTGAGGTGGCCGTCAGGCGGCGCAGACGAAATCGAGACCTTCCTGAAAGCCCATTGCGGTGAGCGACGCTCGGATCTCCCCACGCGGGGTAGAGCCTGCGACTGAAACAACGATCGGGTAGGGCGGTCGATCTGCGAGTCCATCGGGGGGAACTACGGGGGCGCCATGAATCGTGTTACCGATTCTTCGAGGATGAACTTCGACGATGCGTTCCGGGCGATGGCCGAGTTCCGAAAGCGCCTTTCGTAATGCGCGGCCTGTTCGACCGTGACCCCAGAGGATGTACGTGGGATGGTCCGCCAGAAAGTCTCGATGGAGATGCCACGCGCGACACGCCGTGAAGCGATCGAGCGCATAACGTGGATCCGTTCGCGACAGACGTTCCGGCCGATCTCGCCAGCCGAGCAGCCGCGTCGTCACGTTCCCAACGACAGGCCCAGACCGGAGCAGTCGCAATAGAAGGTCGTAGTCCTCGGGCCATCCGCGGTCTCGGTAGCGAAGGGCGGCAAGGCACTCGCGGCGAATCATGAGGGTGGGGTGGGCGACGGGGCATTCGATGAAGCGCTCACGCCAGAGGCGTTCTGGATCGCCGAGCGAGTGAAGCCAGCGCTCGTAGGCTCGGCGCCCGTCTGTGAGGGTCTGCCTAGGAAAAATCCGGACGAAGCAACCGACTGCTTCGAGTGCAGGATCTGCATCGAGGGCTTCGCATTGTCGGGCGAGGCGATCGCGATGCATCCAATCATCGCCATCCATCCGGGCGACGAGGGGAGCCCGACAGGCCTCCAGTCCGGCATTGAGCGCGGGAATCAGACCCGCATGCGGACGGCGGAGGAGTTGGATCCGCGCGTCTTTCCCTGCCCGGCTGGAAACAATCTCGGCGCTCTCGTCGCTTGAGCCGTCATCCACGACGACGCATTCCCAATCCGGCATCGATTGGCGCTGAAGACTCGAAAGCGTCGTTTCCAGCGTGGCGGCGTCGTTGAAGACGGGCAGCAGGATTGAAACTCGTACCATCAGACCAGATCCTGGCGTTTTAGCGTGTCCTGGATGGGGGGTTCTGCCCATGACCTGCCAAGAATTGCACGGGAAGGGTTCGGTTTCGCGCACTGCTTGCCGATGCAAGGAACTGAGCAGGTACCCCGCCTCGTTTCTGGAGTCCCGAACGTGTTTCGAGTGATCGAACTCAATCGAAAGTTCCTCATTCGCCTACGCCAGGCCGCAATCTCCGCGGCCAGCGTTGGGCTTTGCTTCGCGTTGTACGCGGCGCCGGCTTCCGCGCAGTCGGAAGATCAGATCAAAGCGGCGTTTCTGTACAACTTCGCACGCTACGTCGAATGGCCGGATTCCGCTTTCGCGAGTGGAAGCGATGCCGTTCGGATCTGCATGGTGGGTTCGGGAGACTTCGCGGCGGTCGTCTCGAAGACCGTTTCCGGCAAGAGTGTCGGTGATCGATCGGTCGAGGTCGATACGCCCGCGAACCTCGCGGCCGCCTCGAGCTGCCACATCCTTTACGTCGGCGACAGCTTCGACGGTAACCCCCAAGAGGTTGCCGCGAGCGTCGAGCCGGCGAGTGTCTTTACCGTCGCGGATCGCGAAGGCTTCGCGACCGGTGGCGGGATCGCCAATTTCATCCGTACGGACAATAAGGTTCGCTTCGAGATCAATCCTGGTGCAGCGAAGAAGGTCGGCCTCAAGGTCAGCTCGCGTCTTCTTCGACTCGCCAAGGTTGTGCAGTAGGAGGGCCGGTCATGAAACGACGCGGCCATCTTCA